>Ga0209495_1000550_pt1 | contig 29110 bp, 31 predicted proteins | sample EN1Hudsemesocosm_FD_184629 | JGI IMG/M metagenome (GOLD analysis project Ga0209495, IMG submission 184629) | Methane-oxidizing microbial communities from mesocosms in the Hudson Canyon - EN1E Hudson Canyon (SPAdes) (version 2) | ecosystem: Environmental > Aquatic > Marine > Cold seeps | place... | reverse complement strand
TTGTAAGTATCAATGGCTACACGACGTAATTTTAATGTTGACATGATATTCCTTAATAATTATTCATTATTATCACCGAAAGACGTCACAAAAAACAATGTATAAATGGCAGAAAATCAAATACAAACTCACGATTTTATACCAAAGGATGACTATATTTACATCACATCCATGCATCCAAATTATACTGCGAATGTAATTCTCCAATATCGTGCAGTATCTCAGAAAAGACTGACATGACCACTTTATCACCATGTACTTAAAATGTCGTTCTTGGCTTAGGTTTTTTGATACTGTTCTATAAGTTTGGCTTGATTAGCATGGGCGGAAGAGAAATCACCAATAACATAATTATGCACTTGGACAAACTTTCAGTACCAAAAACTTTAATATTGCAAAATTTTATTTTTAAGGTTCTTTAGCTTCAATGAAGCGCCACAGAGTATTATGTAATATATTAAGGGTTGATTAAATTTAAACGTTATTAATTAGGTCAACAGCAATAATTTTTCTCTTTTTATAAGGAATAATAAAATGACTGAGATGGAATATATAGAACTAGAAAGGCATCAGCCACAAATCAAAAATGATGTACAACATTTAGTAAAAAAATATCGCCGAATATTTGATTGGGATGTACCTGAAAATGATGAAGAACTTGCTGATAAATTAATTCTATCTGCAATACGACAAGCTATTACTGATATAGAAAAAAACTAGCCGACTCGATATTAATCCTAAAAAAATCAGTAGCATAAATATCCTTAATTAACCTGATCTCAGGATAAGGATATTTAGTTTCTTAATTTATTATCCAGTATTCTACTGATTCATATTTACTAACAAGGATTGCGTGATTTCATCAAAGCTATAAAGTTGCCCACTATATTCTTTGATAAATGTTTCAGCTATCGTTTTATCTGAAAAGCTAGCTAATGTAGGCCCCATTGCCCCTTTTCTACTATGTCCTACGACATACCATGCTGTTCGTGCATCAATATAGAATTCATCATCGGGGGTATCCCAAAGTGCAGCGGCCATATCATGTACATAGACTGTTTGAATGGCATGGCGATGTTCAGGATCGAGTAAGTAAGCAAACATATCTCGTGTTGAGCAAAACTTCATATTTTGCTCGTTACTACGCTCGTACAACTGCCCTTTAGGACCTGAAAACCCAGTAATAATCATTCCACATAAGTGGCATTCATCACTACGTTCAATCGTCATTGCATGTTGAGCTAGTTGTAAATCACTGGGTGATTCATTACAAGCTGTTAATGCCAAGAAAGCTAATATTAATAGCAAGCAGTGAGAAGTAGATTTATTAGTCGACAACATTATAATTTTCTCTTTGAGAATAGTGCTACTGCACAAGCTACAGGCGTTAGAAACCAAATAATGAGACTGAAGATTAAGGTCGATGTTGAAAATTGAGCTTGTTGAGCTACAGCCATTAACCCTGTTAACTGTTGATTTGCAAAGAAATCGATAATAATTAATCTAAATACATCTGTTGGGTTGAGTAGTAATAGATAAGGGAATAGTTGGGCATTCACATTGCCTTCAGTGCCAACTAATAAACCTAATAAACTCAAATCAAACATAAAGACAAAGACAAACCAAACTATTAAAGCTAAGCCTGCTGCTTTTGATTTTTCGGAGACTGCTGCACTAATCATGTAGGCGATGGCTATAAATATCCAACCTAATAAAATAGAGAAAGTAATAAAAAAAGCATAGGGACCAATCAGCTCCGCCCATGATGTATTGTCAGAAAACAAACCCATAATGATGGCTGACATACCAAAGCCAATCAAGGTCGAACAGGCTAAAATCATCCAATGGCCCATCATTTTTCCGATTAGTAACTGCCATCTACTTAAGGGATAAGTCAGCAATAATAATAAAGTACCGCTTTCATCCTCTCCCACAACACCGTCATACGCTAACATTAAGGCAATTAAAGGGATCACAAATACAGCTAAACTCGCTAAACTCACCAAGGTTGTTGATAAATTGGTAAAGCCTGCTTGCCCTGATGCTGCAGCACCAAAATAGGCTAAACCTGTAGCAAGTAAGGCGAAAATAATGCTGATGGACATGACCCATCTATTACGCAAACCATCATGAAATTCTTTATTGGCAACGGTTAATATTGCGTGCATTAGTTATGCTCCTGATGCTGAATTCCGCTCATAGTGTGTGTGTAAATATCTTCTAGAGTCGGCATGCTTATATCAAGGTTATCCAAGTTTGGTAAGGCCATTAACTGCTGTAATGTTGCCATTTTTTGTCGCTGGCTGACTTGCACTTCAATGCCTTCAGGGATTGGTTTACTCATTGGCTGTAGGTTTGTAGGTAGTGCTATATCAGATCCTCGCAACTGAAATGTCACGGGTAATTCTGTTTGTTCTGCCAAGGCCGATAGTTTTCCTTCAGCTAATAATTTTCCTTGTCCTAAAATTAAGGCGCGATCAATATACTTTTCGACCCCTGCTAAGACATGCGAACATAAAATGACGGTACTACCTTGCGCCTTTAATTGAGCAATACTCTTATAAAAATCTTGCGTTGCAATAGGATCTAGACCGACTGTAGGCTCATCTAATAATAATAGCTTTGGTTGTCCTAATAAAGCTTGAGCTAGGCCTAAACGTTGGCGCATACCTTTAGAATAGGTTTTAACTCGCCTCATGGCTGCATGTGCCAGGCCGACTTGCTCTAATAAATCCGTTGTTTGTTTTTTGTCACAGCCTTTTAATTTGGCAAAATAATCTAATACTTCACGCCCTGTCATTTGCTGGTAGAAACTGACATTTTCTTGTAAAAACCCGAGTTGACGACGTAAATGATAGGCATTATCTCCAGTAGGATCTTCACCAAATACACGTACCTGACCGGCACTCGGTTTAATTAACCCTAATATGAGCTTAATAGTCGTTGTTTTGCCGGCACCATTATGACCAAACAAGCCTAATACTGTCCCCTGCTCAAGCTTGAGATCTAAATTTTGTAGAGCATCTACCCCTTTATAGTGTTTGTCGACATGTTGTAGTTCGACGATATTCACAGTACAGACTCCATAGGACGTGACATAAGTGGGTAACTGTCCTTAATTCCAGGTGATTTTAATACAGGAAATTGACGTTGCACCCAACGTAACACCTCAATAGCTGGACTATTAAATAGTAATTTGGCTGTTGGATATTTCCATAATAAACGATCTACACCATCATTGGGTTCATAAGCCACATCCCCCCTGCCATCGCCATCCATATCCCAGCCTAAATAATCACTCCAATAATTGCCTTGTTGGCCAACAGACCAATCTTGAGTTCGGTTGGCAACGTATTTAACTTGCTTACTATTATTAATAAAAGCATTATCTGTAAAGGTATTATCTTCTGATCCGGCTGTTAGGTGGATGCCAATATCACTCTCTGCCAAGGTGTTATTATGGATTTCATTGAATAATGAATTATAAATAAACAAAGCCTTTCCTTCAGGTTTATAACTTTTCTTAGAATGTTTCATTTGGCTATTTCGCATATTCTGTACACCAGTCACCGTATTGTTGTTAATGGTTGATTTGGTGATGAAGTTTATTAAGATTCCGTAATTGACATCATTTTCAGAACGATTATGAGTCACGGTAAGAAATTTAGACTGCATTAAGGCATAGCCTGTTCGTGTGTTTTTAGTATGATTGTTAGTCACAATATTGGTGTATGAATACATATAATGAATACCGTAACGTAAATCATGTAAAAAGTTACCATTTAATTCATTACCATTACTGGTTTCAATATAAATGCCATCACGCGTATGCCAAACTTCATTATCTTTAACGAGTGCACCTGTGACATGAGATAGATGGATGCCATTACCTCGATCAGATGACCGAATCGTATCATTACCTTCGATTTTATTATTGATAATGTGAATGTTAGGAGAGGAATCAACCCAAATACCACTGCCATCACCCTCAAAGGTATTATTGTTTATTTTTACATTTTCAGCTGTTTTGTGTACAAATATTCCAGCATCTAAATTGGTTAGGTTGCGCCCCCAGTTTTTCAAATTAATATCGTGTATAAACACATTGTTAGCTTTAATAATTAATGTATTATCTTTGCCATTACCATCAAGGACTGCACCTTCTTTACCACTAATTTCTAGCGTTTTATTGATGGTAAAATTACCTTGATATACACCTTTTTCAAGTATTAGATGATCACCCTCTTGGGCTAAATCTAACTGCTGTTGAAGGTTTTGATCAGGGTTAATTGAAACCACAGCGGCATGAACTAAACTCACGTTTAATAAAATCACAATGCAGGCTAGTAGTATTCGCATAAAATATTCCGTAAAAAACCCGACACTGAAAAGTCAGCATCGGGTTAGTTTTAATTTACTCTATTCTCAAAAGTATATTAAGCTGAAACCAACATACGACCACGCATTTCCATATGTAATGCATGACAGAACCAGTTACAGTAGAACCACTGGACACCTATTTTATCTGCAGTAAAGGTAATAGAGGCTGTTTGTTGTGGACCAATTTCCATTTGCACACCATGATTCACCATACAGAAACCATGTGTTACATCTTCGATCATATCTAAGTTGGTAATGACAACCGTTACTTCATTACCTAACTTGACATCAAACTTATCCATACCAAAAGCAGGCGCAACAGACGTCATGTAAACACGTACTTTGTTACCATCACGAATCACTTTATTATCTGTTTCAAGTGTAACGCCATCTTTTTTCGCTATTGCACGTGTTGTTGCAAAATACGGATCATCACGTGACCATAGTTTTGCTGGTTTCACTTTACTGCGGTGAACCATCATACAATCATGCGGTTCAGCATAAGTTGGACCGTCATGCACTAGCTTCATTTCATCACCAGAAATATCAATTAATTGATCATTTTCTGGATGTAATGGACCAACAGGTAAGAATCTATCTTTAGAGAACTTACAGAGTGAAATGAGATATTTACCATCTGCATCACGTGTTTCACCCATCGTCGTATGATTGTGGCCAGGTTGGTAATGAACATCTAGCTTCTGTTCAATATAAGAGCCTTTTTCACCCTTACCATTATAGAACTCAATGGCTTTTTCTATATTCCATTTACAGATCTGACTATCAATGAACAGTGTGGTGTAGGCATTACCACGAGCATCAAATGCTGTATGTAAAGGACCTAAGCCCAATTCAACTTCAGCTGCGATGGTGTCACGTGGTTCAATTTTACCGTCAAATAAGTCATCAAATTTAGCAATTTCCAACATAGAAACTGTTGGAGATAATTTACCGTTAACCACACAGTATTTACCATCAGGTGCAGTGTTAATACCATGAGGGCTTTTAGGAACAGGTACATAGGCTGTTAATTTAGAGCCTTTACGACCATTAACAACAGGTACATCCGAACCAGGTAATTTTATGAAGTCTCCAGCTGCAACAGCCGCTTCAATGCGTTCAATATTGAAAATGACTAAGTGATCACGTTCATTACGCATTGTGCCTGCTAAATCAAGGCCTTCACCTGGTGAGTTGTAACAGGTAGAAAAGGCATATTTACCGGTGTAATCAGCATCTGTATTATCTAAGTTACCATCAACAATAACTTGCCATGAGACTTCCATGCTTTCAGCATCAATACCTGAGAACATAGTGTAATAGGCTTCAGTATCATCCATATTACTACCATCATTTGGATGTGGAATAACAAACTCAGCATTAGCAAATACATATTTTGTATGAGGTACTTTTTGCACACGTAAGCCATGAATAGCTTGCACATTAGGCACTTCACAAATCTTATCTGTTTTCATAATGTCACAACGAATACGTGCTACACGACTATTCGATTTATCATTGATGAAGACATACTTACCATCATAGTGGCCATCAACCATACTCATATGAGGGTGATGAGAATCTCCTGCGAGGTGTGATGTCTGGTTCAGTACTTCTTTACTTTCATTCGTTAGACCATAGCCTGTTGCACTATCAACATTAAAGACAGGAATACGCATTAGCTCACGCATTGATGGCACACCAATGATACGTACTTCACCAGAGTGACCACCACTCCAGAAACCATAGTATTCATCTAGCTCACCAGGACCAACAGTGTGAACGGCTGTGTGTTTATCACTATCAGCCAATGCAGGTGTTGACATCATCGCGCCAAGCCCTGCACCAATTGCACCTACAGCACCAACCATTGCCGTAGAGCCACCTAAAAATAAGCGTCGGCTCATTTTCACATGCTCACTCGCATTTTTATCTTCAACATCTACCGTTGGCAGATTTTTATCATTTGGATCAATCATCTTCATTCTCCTGTTATTTAAAGAATAATCACATTCTAAAATCTTAATTTTTTTCTGTTATTACGGGTATTTCATTGAGCGCACGATCCATCTTGTGTTGTTTTTTATATTTCCTGAGTAGCGGAGGACATTTCTGTTCGTCGTGATACGTAACTTGGCAATCTAAGCACCAATGACATTCATTGGCATTAATCTCCCCTGTTGGGTGAATTGCTTGAATCTCACATTCTTGAGCACATATTTGACATTGGGAACCACATTCTTTGCGGCGTTTAAGCCAGTCAAACAATCGAAATTTTGAAGGTATTGCCAATGCAGCGCCTAATGGGCAGATATAACGGCAGTACACTTTGTTGGTGAAGATGGATAGCGATAATAGAATGACGGCATAGAGCACATAGCCCCATTCACGTTGAAACTTGAGCATGATGACCGTTTTAAAAGGTTCCACTTCGGCGTAACGTTCTGCTTCGCTCATAGACTCTAATGAGATAGCAAACAAGGCTAATAAAATGAGGTATTTAACGGCCCAAAGTCGTTCATGTACAGCAAAGGGTAATTCATACTGTATTACTTTGAATTTACGTGCCGTTTCATTAATGAGCTCTTGTAAAGCACCAAAAGGACATAACCAACCACAGAAAATCCCACGCCCCCACAACAACATAGTCATAGCAACAAAGCCCCACAAAATAAACATAATGGGATCTAATAGGAAAGTATCCCACTTAAAGTCACCTGTTGAGGCATAGATAAAGGTAAATACATTAACAATGGATAACTGACCCAATGTGTACCAACCAATAAATACCACGGTATAAATGAGGAATGCTTTTCGGAATATGCGAAGGAAACGAGGATGTTTATCAAGTACATCTTGCATAACAATTACGCCAAATAGCATAATCAAACTGATAGTCAACACCGTAATTTGGAATATTTTATTACGCCAAACAGAAACCCAAAGAGGTTCATCTTCAAGGTCAGCAACAACGGGCTGTACTGGGCGAATGATATACTGTTCTGGTGTTTGATAATCGCCAAAAAAGCGAGTGAATATACTGTCTAAAGCACCGACTTGTCTGCGGACTAATAATTCAATTTGCCACGGACTACCGATATCAAATTGATATTTATCCCTAATAATAAAGATAGCCATCTCATCGAAATCTGGCACATCTTTAATGAATAAATCATTCAGCCTATAAAAATCGCTGTCACGAAATATAATCTCTTTCTCTGCTTGCCTTACTTGTAAGCGATCAAAAATACCACCACGTACATAACCATTACCTTTGAATGAATAATCTCCTTGGCCAAATACGACAATAGCCTGATCGCCCGATTTTAGTTCAGACATTAACCATGCAAACTCAGTGTCACCTAAAATATTTTTGCCAATAGTGGGAATATTTAAGGGGGCATAATAAAGTTCAGTAAATGAATCTAGTTCCTGCTTAGCTTTTTCATCCTTAATTTCCCAAGCGCCTTTTGTGCCTTCAAAGGCCTTATTAACTTCACCATAATTAAGTTGTAGCCGACGAATAGAACCATCCCCCGTTAATTGAGTCCAGTCAGCGGGCTTAAATTCATCAGTTTTAATGGTAGCAGGTAATATTTTAGCCATTTCAGACATGCCCGCAATGCCTAATAAGCGGGCAATTTTTTTGGCTGATCGCATAACAACTTGATTGACGACCATAACGGTGACTGTGGCACCTGATAGTGAATCAATACTAATGGTATCTTCATTATCTGATTGACCAACGACGACATGATCCGTCACATTGACGCCCAGTAATTGGTCGGAAAAATCAAATAAGCGTTGTTCAGGTATGCCTACTAACAATATCGGTTCGTGGTGTGCTAGAACCTTAACAGCCTGAATTTTACCCTGCATGTCCATAGCGACGAGTAGATTAACCGGTTTGCCTGAATAAGCGACAATATCAACGACATCGACTGTTTCAAAGACATAACCAATAACATCTTCACCCTGATAAACGGTTCTGATTTCAGGTTTACCTTTTGCTATCGGTGATTTATCGCTAATACTGGTTGCTGTGGGAAATGCCACATTAATTGTTAGAGTTTGTTGCTCAGCGGTGACAGGAGGCATCGCAAAGCTTAGACCTGAAATACCAAGTACCAGAATCGCCAGTAACAGCTGTTTACACACCCTTTGACACTTCATTTTTGATTTCTACTACCCATAAACTTCACAATAGAAGACATCATCACACACAGGAGAAACGATGTATATGACATAGATCAATTTAAATAGTATGGCATATGCCTTAATAATGTTTTTTGGACTTTCACATTTATATGATTAGTAGACCTGATAGAGATAAACAATTATCTGAAACACATATTGTGAATTCCACAACAAGCCTCAGTATGGGTTCAGGTAGTGTATCTAAAACTAGTATTGATGGATTTACAGAACTGCTGTGTTCAGAAATAGCTCCTTCTCGTGCTCCGTAATCTAAGGGCAGTACTATTTCATCCATCCTAACAACAGCTTATAAGAGTAATGATTTTATTTACGCATCAGTTTTGCTTATGCAACTAGTGCACATTGTATCGGCAATACTACAGAATCAACCTTAAATGATTATATTTGACTGACCAGTCAAATATAATATAATAATGTTCTTTCAGTTAATAATTCGTGGTTTATTATGGGGCGCTCTCCTACTAATACTAAAGAAAAACTACTAGCTACAGCTAATGATCTAATTTGGCAGAGTAGTTATGGTTCCGTCAGTGTTGATGACATTTGTAAAGCTGCGGATGTAAAGAAGGGAAGCTTTTATTACTATTTCCCTTCTAAATCAGAACTGGCAGTAGCGGTTATGGAACAGTCTTACCTAGAATTCGAAGCAGGGATGATCAGTATATTTTCTACTGACGTTTCACCTGTGTTAGCTTTTGAACAGCTAGTAATCATGACTTATGAAAAGCAAGCAGAAGCATTGAATAAATATGGACGAGTATGTGGCTGTCCATTTACATCTTTGGGTTCCGAGATGGTTGGCAAGGAAGAAATAATTCAAAAAAAAGCTGATGACATATTTAATCGCCAAGCAGCTATTTTTGCTAAACCAATACAACGAATGGTCGAGCTAAAGATGTTAAGCCAAGATACTGATATCTCAGCTATGGCCTCTCAACTGCTCGCCTTCATTCTGGGTCAACTTGTTATGGCGCGTATTCAAAATGACATTACAAGTTTGAAAGAAGATTTACTGATCGGTTTATTCAGAACTCTTAATATTAAACGCTCTGAGGTATTACTATGAGACAAACAATTATGAACCTAAGTAAAGTGAATGTGCTCTTCACAGTCTCATTACTGATGCTTAGCTCATTTCAGAACGTATTTGCAACAGAAGCTGAAGCTACAATAAATTCACCGCCACAAGCTAAGCCAGTTGATGTGACCATCATTAGTGAACAATCTATTCGATTATGGAAAGAGTTCTCTGGTCGCTTATCTGCTGTTGATTATGTTGAGGTAAGACCACAAGCAAGTGGGCTTATTACTGAGATTAAATTTGAAGATGGCCAATTTGTAAGTAAAGGTGACGTTTTATACATCATCGATCCTCGTCCTCTAAAAGCCATTGTTGATCAAAAGAAAGCCGAGTTAATCTCAGCACAAAATAGTTATGCTTTTGCTGAGAAAGAACACAAAAGAGCAATCGATCTCATCAATAAAAAAATGGTGGCTGAGCAGATCCTTGATGATCGTTTCAATACTAAGTTAATTGCCCGTTCAGAAGTTAATCGTGCCAAGGCAGAACTAGCAGCAGCAGAGATAAACTTAAGTTACACAACTATTAAAGCCCCTATTTCAGGCCGTGTTAGTCGAACTGAATTAACGCAAGGAAATTTAGTATCTGCCGGTACTCAAGCACCATTACTGACGACAATAGTTTCTAATAAATCTATCTATGCAGATTTTGAAGTAGATGAGCACACTTATTTACGTTATATGAATGGAGTTTCATCTGACGCTAGAGATAAACTAGACAATCCTGTTGAACTGAGACTGCAATCTGGTGAGAATTTTTATAAAGGAAAAATTTACGCTTTTGATAATAAAATTGATCCTGCTTCAGGAACAATCAGAGCACGCGCTGTGTTTGATAATCCACAGGGAAAATTATTATCAGGCATGTATGCACGCCTTAAACTGGGGAGCATTGCCGAAGAAAAAACGATTTTGATTAGTGAACGTGCGATTGGTACAGATCAAAACCGTAAGTTTGTTTACATAGTCAATGCTGACAACAAAATAGCCTATCAACAGGTTGAGCTTGGTGACAGCATAAATGGCTTTAGAATAGTTCATTCTGGTCTTGCCATTGGTGATATGGTTATTGTTCGCGGTTTAATGCGTATTCAGCCCGGTATGCTTGTTGAGCCACAAGTGACTACTGACCTAGGTAATTTATAATGAGTTTTTCTAGTCATTTTATAGATCGTCCGATATTGGCAAGTGTGATCTCACTGCTTATTTTTGTATTTGGTTTAGTGGCCATGTTCCAACTGCCAATTTCCGAGTACCCAGAGGTGGCCCCGCCATCAGTCATTATTAATGCTTCCTTTCCCGGAGCAAATCCCTCCGTTATTTCAGAAACAGTAGCAACACCGCTTGAAGAGCAAATAAATGGTGTTGAGAATATGCTTTATATGAATTCTCTGGCTTCAACTGATGGCAAGTTAACGATGACGGTGACATTTGCCATAGGAACTGATCCGGATTTATCTCAACAGTTAGTGCAAAATCGTGTTTCTCAAGCCTTACCTAGATTACCTGAGGTAACACGCCAACTCGGTGTGACAGTGACAAAAAGTTCACCCGACTTAACAATGGTTGTACATTTACGTTCTCCCAATGAGCGTTATGACATGCTGTATTTACGCAACTATGGAACACTACATGTTCGTGATCAATTAGCCAAAATACCTGGTATCGGTCAAGTCAGACTATTCGGTTCAGGTGACTATGCAATGCGAGTTTGGTTAAACCCAGATAAAATTGCTGAACATAATATGACGCCTGGTGAGGTGGTTAATGCTATCCGAAGTCAGAACATTCAAGTTGCTGCCGGCATTATTGGTGGCCCTCCTTATAAAGATAATGTGCAACTACAATTACCTATTAATGTTCAAGGACGATTACAAACTGCTGAAGAATTCGAGCAAATACTCGTTAAGAGAAGTAAAAATGGTGTCATAACCCGTTTAATTGACATTGCTAGTGTTGAGTTAGCAGCTCAAAGTTATGGATTACGTTCTTTACTCGATAATCAACCTGCTGTTGCCATCCCTATTTTTGCAGCGCCTGGTGCCAATGCCTTAGATATTTCTGACAATGTTCGTGCAACAATGGCAAAGCTAAAACAGGATTTTCCTGAAGATCTTGATTACAGCATCGTATACGACCCTACTGTTTTTGTTCGTAGCTCAATTCACTCAGTCGTTATTACTTTATTAGAAGCTATAGCTCTCGTTGTGTTTGTCGTTATTTTATTCTTACAGTCTTGGCGCGCATCTCTTATCCCCCTACTTGCTGTGCCTGTCTCTATTATCGGCACATTTGCATTTATGCACCTTCTTGGCTTCTCTATTAATGTCTTATCATTATTTGGTTTAATCTTGGCCGTGGGGATTGTCGTTGATGATGCTATTGTTGTTGTCGAAAATGTAGAACGAAATATTCGTGAAGGTAAAACAGCCCGAGATGCCACTATACAAGCGATGAAAGAGGTTACAGGGCCTATTCTTGCCACCTCATTAGTTATCGCCAGTGTCTTTATTCCAATTGCTTTTATCAGTGGTTTGTCAGGCATGTTCTATCAGCAGTTTGCTTTAACAATTGTGATTGCCACATTTATATCGACCTTAAACTCACTGACATTAAGCCCTGCTTTATCTGCACTTTTATTACGCTCGCCTGATGCACCCAAAGACAGGCTCACTAAAATAATGCAGTTTTTTCTTGGTTGGTTATTTTCCTTATTTAATAAAGTATTTGAAAAAAGTCAGCATGGATATACCAAAGGAGTACGCGTTTTTGCCTCAAGGAAATTAATTATGATGGTTATTTTCTCATTCCTTGTTGCTCTCACAGCCTATAGCTTTAAATTAGTACCGCCTGGCTATATTCCGGCTCAAGATAAACAATATTTAATCAGCTTTGCTCAATTACCCACCGGTGCCACACTCGATCGTACTGAAGATGTACTTCGAGATATGGCAGATGCTGCTATGGCAGAAGATGGCGTGGTCAGTGCTGTACAATTTCCTGGCTTATCGGTTAATGGTTTTGTTAACTCGGCAAGTGCCGGTATAGTATTTGTGACCTTAGAAGACTTCGATAAACGTAATAGCCCTGAGCTTAGTGCCAATGCTATAGCTGGCCGCTTACAAGGGAAATATAACGCTATTCCTGAGGCATTTATAGCTATATTCCCACCACCGCCAGTACGTGGGCTAGGCACAACGGGCGGCTTTAAACTACAGATCCAAGATCGTTCCGATCAAGGTTATAAAGCACTTGATGATGTCGTTAATCAGGTAAAACAAAAAGCCTATAAGGACCCTGCTTTGACTCAAGTTTATTCAAACTACAATGTCAATGTGCCACAGTTATCGGCTAATCTTGACCGTACGAAAGCGGTACAACTAGGACTACCTATTGAAGAAGTATTCCGTACTATGCAGATTTATCTGGGTTCTTTGTATGTGAATGATTTCAATCAATTTGGCAGAACCTACCAAGTCATCGCTCAGGCTGATAAAGAGTTTCGCTCAACACCACAAGACATTACGCGTTTACAAGCTCGAAATGCTGATGGCAAAATGGTACCTTTAGGTGCTGTCATCAATGTTGAGGAATCGTATGGGCCAGATGTAGCCATGCATTATAACGCCTATCGCAGTGCTGATTTAAATGGCAGTGCAGCTCCGGGTTATTCTTCAGGTGAAGCTGAACAGGCAATCGTTAAAATCTTAGATGAAACTTTACCAGCAGGAATGGCTTTTGAGTGGACAGAGTTAACCTACCAACAAATTTTAGCTGGTAATACGGCACTATATATCTTCCCTCTCTGTTTATTTCTTGTGTTCTTGGTTCTTGCTGCTCAGTATGAAAGTTTAGCACTACCATTAGCCATAATTTTTATAGTACCAATGAGTATATTATCAGCCATGACGGGGGTGTATCTCTATGGTGGGGATAATAATATCTTCACTCAGATAAGCTTGTTTTTACTTGCAGGCTTAGCATCCAAAAACGCCATACTTATTGTAGAGTTTGCTCACAATTTAGAGAAACAAGGACGTAATACACTAGAAGCTGCCATTGAAGCCTCTCGACTAAGACTTCGTCCTATTCTTATGACTTCTTTTGCATTTATTATGGGTGTATTACCATTAGTTATGAGTTCTGGTGCAGGTTCTGAAATGCGTCAAGCTATTGGTGTGGCTGTTTTTTCAGGCATGCTTGGTGTCACCTTTTTTGGCCTAGTGTTTACACCTGTTTTTTATGTCTTGTTCCGAAAAATAGAAATGTCATTCACTAAAACGAAGCTGGTACAACAAGAACCTTAGTCATTCTTTTCAAAACGAATGATGCCATCCTCACCTAACTACAAGATAGTGTAGCCACTCAAATGTCTTCATTTATATTATTTTCTTGAAATAAGCAGTGATAAGTTCTGAAATCATTTACAATATTACCTAGTTTTATCATTATTTTATTTAACAAATCCTATGACAAGTCCTAGACAAAATTCAACACAACGAGAAGATATTATTTGTGATTGCACAGGCACAACAAGAGCAAAAGTGCAGCAACTTATTGATGATGGCGTTGATAATCTAGATGCGATTGCCGATGCGACGGGTGCATGTACTGGTTGCGGTTCTTGTGATATTTTAGTGATGGAAATGCTTGAAAACTAGCCTATAGTGCACCTGAATATTGCAATAACTCATGCATTCTTTCAGCCATTAAATTGTAACCCTGACCATTAGGGTGAATTTGATCTGACTTCATTTTAGGGTTACGTTCAATTTCTGGCAATAGTTCTAATTCAATCGGACTAGTATGTTTTAATGCTAGTTCTTGATATAAATCAGGCACACTAAGCATTAAGTTAAAATTAGGCACGCCAATTAATACGACTTCAGCACCGGTATTTTTAATAAGCGCTATCATTCTATCTAAATTATTTTTTAATTGGACTTTACCGAGTTTGCGAATAATGTCATTACCACCGTGACATAAGATAACTAGTTGAGGTTTATAGGTCTGTAAAACATCAGGCAATCGCTCTAAACCATGCTGACTTATCTCGCCTGAAATACCTTCGTTGATCACTTGTAAACCGGTTAATTGTGACAATATAGCGGGATAACTTTCAGTTTTGCTATTAGCACCTATGCCATAGGTTAGGCTGTCTCCAAATGCGAGAATAACAGCATCACTCGAGAGTGGGTTTAATGATGGTTTTTTATCAGAGCAACTTATTAACAATAAAGCCAGTAGAAAGATACTGAATAGTTGTCTGAGCCGAGCTTGTTTCATCATTACAATGCCTGTTTAAACGGTTGGAAACAAGCGGTGAAAGTTTTCACTGGTAGCCTGAGCAATATTTTCAACTGTATCACCACGAAGTTCAGCAAGAAACTCAGCCACATGTTTTACAAAGGCAGGTTTATTTGTTTTACCACGATGCGGTACAGGTGCAAGATAAGGTGCATCGGTCTCTATTAAAATACGATCTAATGGAAGTTTTCTAGCGACATCTTGCAATTCAACAGCATTTTTAAAAGTAACAATGCCTGAAAGAGATATATAAAAACCAATATCTAGTGCCCGTTGAGCTGTTTCCCAGTTCTCCGTAAAACAATGAATAATACCGCCGGCTTGTTCTGCACCTTCTTTTTCTAGAATATCCATCGTATCGTCACGTGCTTCACGGGTATGGATGATCAGTGGTTTCTTAAGCTGTTTACCCACTTCGATATGAGTTCTAAATCGGTCACGTTGCCATTCTAAATCACCTTCACTACGAAAGTAATCTAAGCCTGTTTCACCAATCGCAATGACTTTATCATGTTGGGCAAGTTTGATGAGTTCTTCAACCGTGAAGTTCTCATCTTGATCTACATTGGGGTGAATGCCAACACTAGCAGTGATATCTGGATGACTTTCTGCAATAGATATAACGTCATGACAGCTAGCCTTATCTATCGAAATACAAAGAATATGGTCAACACCAACTTCTTTGGCTTGGGCAATAACGGCATCTAAACCGCCCTCTTCTTCTGCCAATAAATTGAGGTGGCAGTGTGAATCTATAAACATAATTAAACTTCTTGGGTTTTACATTGTATGAGTGACTTTGTCGGATTTTAAACGATCAGCCAAATAGGTTTCGATTTTGTTTTTTACGGAGAGTCCAGAACCGTCTAAATCACTAAAGTGAACACCAATTCCAGCCGCTTGGTTACCTTGTGCACCTTTCGGTGTCAGCCAAGCAATAGTTCCGGCGACAGGAATTCTGTCAGCTTCTTTCATTAGGGTTAACAAGATGAATACTTCTTCACCTAACTCATAGACCTTATTAGTAGGAATGAATATTCCACCACTTTTTAGAAATGGCATATAAGCGTGATAAAGCATGTTTTCATCACTAATTTTAAGTGACAAAATACCTTTACGTGGATTCATCGCCATAATTTTAACCCTTAGATTCGATAGTGTTCAGGTTTCTATCCATCACTGAAACCATAAACTGCTCTATTAACAATGTCTTGTTAATGTTATTTGCAGATGATGTTAACTTTATTGCTGCAATGATGCAATCGTAAATCGTCCAATACTCTTTGGAACTGCTCGTTTCAGCCTGATTTTGTATGAGTACCATACGTTTTTTTAACTTTGTCTGAAGGTAATTTAAAACCATCATTAAATCATATTGAAGCCAGTCTTTAGCTAATAATACTGGGTTGGCTGTGCCATGTAGTAATGACTTAAAGTCATCATCTACTTGTTGCAATGTATTGATTAGGTCTGTGTCAAATAGTTCTAAAGCGGCTAAAGGCGCACCTTTTGCCAATTGAAGTACCATCATCATTTCTTGCTCATCAATTGATGCTTGCTGTTGTAGCCAATTAATTGCTATGTCATTAGCAGGAGAGCTTAAGGCAACTTTTTGACAACGACTTAGAATAGTAATTGGCAACTGTTCTGGTTTAGCTGAGCACAGGATTAATAAAGTATTTTGTTGAGGCTCCTCAAGTAGTTTCAACAAACTATTATTAGCATTGATATTCATATTTTCAGCGGGAGAGATAATTACCGTCTTCCACTTTGCCACAGTCGGGGTGAGTTCTTGTTTATCTTTTAGATTACGAATTTGTTCTATCTTAATCTGTTTACCTGGCTCTTCAGGTTCGATAAAAGTATGATCTGGGTGACTACCAGCAATAAATAGCTGACAACTGTGACAGTTGCCACAGGCTTCGTGTTCAGAACTATTGTCACATAAAATGCTAGCAGCAATATGCTTAGCCAAGCTCAATTTCCCTAAGCCTGACACCCCTGTCAGAATAAGGGCATGAGGTAAACGCTGTTGTTGAATTTGTTGACTAATATTCTGCCATGGTGATTGTTGCCAAGGATATAACATTAAAGTAGTGGCTGAAGAATTGATGTTAATTGAAGTTCAATATCAGCTATAGATTGGCTTGCATCGATAACTTTGATTCGTTCTGGCTCTTGTTGTGCTCGCTCCAGATAACAATTTCGAACTTTTTGGAAAAAATCGACTTTTTCTTGTTCAAAACGATCAATACCTTGATTACGACTTAATACGCGTTGCTGACCTAGTTCGACAGGCAAATCAAATAGTAAGGTTAAATCTGGTTTTAAGCCATTTAATGTCCATTGTGCAAGCTCCGTAATGCGCTGTTGGTCGATACCTCGCCCACCACCTTGGTATGCGAAGGTGGCATCAGTAAAACGGTCAGATAAGACCCATTCATCTCGACTTAAAGCTGGCTTAATGATTTGTGAAACATGCTCAGCTCTTGCAGAAAACATCAGTAATAACTCAGTATCAATCGCCATGCCACTTTCTGTTGGTGTTAATAACAGTGATCTTATTTGTTCGCCAAGTTCAGTTCCGCCGGGTTCTCGCGTTACGGTCAGTTGTTTGCCATTTTCAGCTAAATAACGTTGAATAAAAGCAAGCTGGGTTGACTTACCTGCCCCTTCAATTCCTTCGATGCTTATAAATTTTGAATTCATTATTTTTTCTTTTTCAACTGATATTTTCTAACAGCCTTATTATGCTCTACCAAGGTATTAGAGAAAACATGGCGACCATCTTTTCCCGTTGCCACAAAATAAAGGCTTTTTCCATCTGCTGGGTGTAAAGCAGCATCAATAGCCTCTTTACTCGGTAAAGCGATAGGCGTTGGTGGCAATCCATACCGTGTGTAGGTATTGTAAACGGTATCTGTTCTTAGATCTTTACGGCGAATATTACCTTGATAGCTTGCTCCCATACCATAAATGACAGTAGGGTCCGTCTGTAGACGCATACCTTTTTGAAGGCGACGAACAAATACACCAGAAATTTGAGGTCGCTCTTCAGCTATACCTGTTTCTTTTTCAATGATTGATGCCATAATCAGTGCATCATAAGCTGTTTTATAGGGTAGTTTTTTAGCCCTAGTTTTCCATGCTTCATCTAATGTCGACGTCATCATGGTATGAGCACGCTGTAAAAGTTGCCTATCCGTTGTACCAGATGTGAAAAAATATGTCTCAGGGAGGAATTCACCTTCACCATGACTTTTAGGTAGCTCAAGCTCAATAATAACATCGCTTAAGTCTTTTTTAGTCAGCGTTTTAACTAAGCGAGTATCAGCTAGAATACTATCGATGAGTTGTTGACTGCTAAGACCTTCAACGATCGTATACGAATATTGAATCACCTGTCCTGCTATTAGCTGCTCAAGTAATTCGGGCAAGGTCGTATTGGCCTTGATTAGATATTCACCCGTTTTAATTAAATGAGCCTTATTTTGCATACGACCATAGACATAAAAATAATCTACTGGAAATGATGACACGCCTGCTTGTTTCAGATCTCGACTTATTTTTCTTAAATTGCTGCCCGGCTTAACAGTGTAAATAAAGCCATTTTCAGGGATATTTAAAAACGATGTTTTAAAACGTTGGTGCTCATAATTGACAACTATTACGGCTACAATTGATAAGAGAACACTGATAATCAGCAATTTTGAAATTAGACGCATTTTATTTTTCAACCTTAGATAAGGCATCTTGAAGCTGCTGAGTTATTGGGCCCGTTATGTATGTCGAGGCAATATCTGTGACTGCTATTATAGGCCAAATACCATTTACACTATTACAGACAAACACTTCATCAGCGCTTGCCACATCATCCTGAGTAAGTATACTTTCTGTGACATTTAGACCTAGTTGATTAGCAAGTTGAATAATCTGTGCTCTCATAATACCTGCAACGCCAGACTTGTTTAGTAGCGGTGTTAACAGTTGTTGAGACTTGACTATAAAGACATTACTCATCGTACCTTCAATCAAATGATTTGATTGATCAAACATTAAACCTTCAGCAATAGCGGTATCAGTCCATTCGTTACGGGCTAAGACATTATCAAGTCGGTTAAGATGTTTTAAACCAGCCAGCACGGTATTTTCGGATAATTTGTGCTGACAAAAACGCACTGAAACGCCCTTATTACTATAACTTTCTGGATAGTTTGGCATGGCATGTGTTGAAATAATGCGAGTCGGTACAGTGCTGCTATCAGCAAGATAACCTCGACCGCCACTGCCACGTGTAATCACTATTTTGATAATGCAAGCTGAACCATTACAACGTTGATAAACAGACTCGAGTTCTTGATGTAATAAATCTAATTGTAAAAAAGGTATTTTAAGTCGGTCACAACCCGCTAATAATCGCTGAATATGTGCATCGATAAATTCAGCAACACCATTTCGAAAAGCGATTGTTTCAAACAAACCGTCACCATATTGTAGGCCACGATCTGTTATATTGATTCTGTCTTCGGATTTTCCGTTAACTAGAATCATCTAAACATCAAATACTTAAGTTAACTTCTTAAAGATAACTGTACCATTGGTACCGCCAAAGCCAAACGAGTTAGACATGGCTACATCAATCTTCATTTTACGTGCAGTATGAGGTACATAATCTAAATCACACTCAGGATCTGGATTATCTAGATTGATCGTTGGTGGAGCAATTTGATCTTGGATTGCAAGGATACTAAATACAGCTTCAACACCACCTGCCGCACCTAATAAATGACCAATCATTGATTTAGTTGAACTCACGGCAATATCATAAGCAGCTGGGCCAAATGCAGCTTTCAGTGCTTGTGTTTCACCTGCATCACCCGCTGGCGTTGATGTTCCATGTGCATTCACATAGTCAATTTGATCTGGAGATAAGCCAGCATCAGCCATCGCATTCTTCATGCAACGAGCTGCGCCTTCACCACCTACAGATGGCGATGTCATATGGTATGCATCGGAACTCATTCCAGAGCCTGCTAGTTCAGCATAAATATGTGCGCCACGTTTAACTGCATGCTCATATTCTTCTAAAACCACCATTCCAGCACCATCACCTAGTACAAAACCGTCACGGTCTTTATCCCAAGGACGACTCGCAGCAGTTGGGTCATCATTTCTAGTAGATAATGCACGTGCCGCAGCAAAGCCACCTAAACCAGTCTTAGAGGTAGACATTTCTGCACCACCGGCAACCATTACATCAGCATCACCATATTGAATCATTCGGCCAGCTGAGGCGATATTATGGGTGCCACTCGAACATGCAGTGGCAATGGCAATGTTTGGGCCTTTTAAGCCAAACATAATCGACAAGTTTCCTGAGACCATATTGATAATGTTCGCGGGAACAAAGAATGGAGATATTTTTCGAGGGCCACCTTTAAGGTAGGCATCATAACCAGCTTCGATACCAGGTAGGCCACCGATACCAGCACCAATTGCCACACCAATGCGTTCTGCATTTTCATCAGTAACTTCAATGCCTGAATCTTCGATAGCTTCTTTACCAGCCGCGAGACCATAATGAATAAATTTATCCATTTTTTTGGCATCTTTCTTAGGAATAATTGTGGTTATATCAAAGTTTTTGATACTACCGCCAAAACGAACAGAAAAGTCAGAAACATCAAAGACAGTAAGCGGTGCAATACCACTTTTACCTGCGAGAATATTTTCCCAGGATTCTTTCACGTTTAAACCAACAGGTGTGATTGCACCTAGACCGGTTATAACAACACGACGTTTAGACATCAGCTTTCCCTCTCTTTTCGCTATAGCTTAAAACAACATAGCCGCCTAGTGTGCGTCAACACATCTAGGCGGCTATGGTAAAGCAATTTATAATATTAAGACTGAACTGAATTAATATAACTAACTGCTTCATTAACTGTAGTGATTTTCTCAGCATCTTCATCTGGGATTTCACATTCGAATTCTTCTTCTAGTGCCATTACTAATTCAACAGTATCTAAAGAATCAGCACCCAAATCATCAATAAATGAAGCTTCAGTTGTTACTTCATCCGGGTTAACACCTAGTTGTTCAACAACAATGTCTTTTACTCGAGCTACGATATCACTCATAACGTATGTTTCCTTCAGTGGTTAAATACACAAAACGTGCACGCATTTTATAGTGCGGGCACTTTAGAGACAAGTTAAATCAAATAATAATGACTTTATCTCAACCTAGATTGATTAACTTTATATAAAATTAACCCATTAATTCATATACATACCGCCATTTACATTTAGGTTTTCACCTGTAATGTATGCGGCTGGTTCACTTGCCAAAAAGCTAACTGCCGCAGCAATTTCTTCTGGCTCACCTAATCGTTTAATAGGTACTTGTGATAATAATGCTGTTTTGTGATCATCAGATAAAGAACTTGTCATATCTGTATCAATAAAACCTGGAGCAACGGTGTTAACAGTAATTCCACGAGCACCAACTTCACGGGCTAATGATTTGCTAAAGCCAATAACACCTGCTTTTGCTGCAGCATAGTTAGTTTGGCCTGCATTACCCATTACACCCACAACAGAAGTAATTGTAATAATACGTCCCCATCGTGCTTTAGTCATTGCACGGAGGCAACGTTTAGTAACTTTGAAAATAGGCGTTAAGTTTGTGTCGATAATATCATTCCATTCATCATCTTTCATACGCATTAACAAGTTATCACGAGTGATACCTGCATTATTCACTAAAATAGTTGGCGCGCCATATTGTGTTTCAGTTTCAGAGACAACGGCTTCGATAGAATCGGCATTGGTAACATTAAGCACCATACCTGAACCAGTTACACCTGCTTCTTGCAAAAATGCAGAGATTGTTTCAGCACCAGCTTCAGATGTTGCCGTACCAACAACAGTTGCACCTTGTTGACCTAAATTCAATGCTATAGCACGACCAATTCCACGTGTAGCACCTGTTACTAATGCAATTTTACCTTCTAAACTCATGACGTTTCTCCTAATGCTTGTACTGCTTTTTCTAATGTTGCTATATCTAATACTGGGTAAGCAACAACTGATTTATCAATACGTTTAGTTAATCCCGCTAATACTTTCCCTGGGCCACATTCTACGATCTTATCCACGCCTTGCTCAGCAAGGAACTGTATCGTTTCAACCCAACGAACTGGGCTATGTAATTGTTGAGCTAATAAACTCTTAATTTCACTAGTGTCAGAAGTACTTGTCACACTCACATTGTGAATAACAGGTGTTTGTGGTGATTTAACAGTAATACTTGTTAAGGCCGCCGTTAATTTCTCTGCTGCAGGCTTCATTAGAGCACAGTGAGACGGTACGCTAACCGGTAATAGTAAGGCTCTTTTAGCGCCCTGCTCTTTTGCTAGTTCAATTGCTTTATTAACAGCATCGACTGAACCGGCGATAACAACTTGACCTGGGGAGTTAAAGTTAACGGCTTCTACCACACCCATCGTTGCAGCTTCATCACATAGAGATCTAACAGCATCATCATCTAAACCTAGCACTGCAGCCATTGCACCTTTACCAGCAGGAACAGCTTGTTGCATGAATTGTCCGCGCTGAGAAACTAATTTGATAGCATCAGAAAAGTCTAATGAGCCTGCTGCAACAAGTGCGGTATATTCACCTAAGCTATGCCCTGCAAAAAAATCAGGTGTAATATCGCTTGTTTTCTGCCAGCAGAGCCAAACTGCAATACCTGCTGCCAGCATAGCTGGTTGCGTTTTATCAGTTTGGTTAAGTTCTTCTACAGGACCATTACTTACAAGGTCCCATAAGTCATATCCTAAAGCATCAGATGCTTGTGAGAATGTATCTTGAACTTCTGGAAATTGAACTGCCAATTCTGACAGCATTGCTAAAGATTGAGATCCCTGACCGGGAAATACAAAGGCTAAACTCATTTAATAAACCTCAAAGATAGCGAGACAGTCGTCTCTATATACTGATACTAAGACATATGCACGATTGAAATCGAGTAGTCTCTCTAATATTTAAGTAAAGCAGAACCCCACGTAAAACCACCACCAAATGCTTCAAGTAATAGTGTTTCACCACGTTGAATACGGCCATCACGTACAGCGACATCTAATGCTAAGGGAATAGATGCAGCCGATGTATTGCCATGCTCATCAACTGTGACAACCACATGATCCATTGACATACTTAATTTCTTAGCTGTCGCTGAAATAATTCTAATATTCGCTTGATGTGGAATTAACCAATCAATATCGTGTTTTTCAAGATTATTTGCAGCTAATGTTTCATCAACAATACTGCTTAATGTTTTTACAGCTACTTTGAATACATCATTACCTTGCATTTCGATAAAGGCAGACTCATCGCTTTCAATAGCACCTGGACCAGTAGGAACATTTAGGAGTTTATTGTAACTACCATCACAGTGAATATGTGTAGATAAGATGCCAGTTTCTTCTGATGCCTGCAGCACAACAGCGCCAGCACCATCACCAAACAGTACGCAAGTGTTTCTATCTGTCCAGTCAACAATACGTGACAATGATTCAGCACCAATTACTAATGCATTTTTAACGCTACCTGATTTGATAAATTTATCAGCAACCGTTAATGCGTAAACAAAGCCAGTGCAGACTGCTTGAATATCAAACGCTGGACAACCATGAATGTTTAATTTTTCTTGTACCAGTGATGCAGTGCTTGGAAAAATTTGTGGAGGCGTTGTGGTTGCTACGATAATCAAATCAATATCATCATTATTGATTCCCGCGGCTTCAATTGCTTTTTCTGCTGCAAAAAAAGCAAGGTCGGTCGTTGTATGATCATCTGCAACAATATGGCGTTTTTTGATCCCTGTACGAGATTCAATCCATTCAGATGTTGTTTCCACCATTTTTTCAAGATCTTGATTCGACAGAACCTTCTCAGGTAAATAACTTCCTGTACCAGCAATTCTTGAATAGATCATGAAACCTGCCCTTCTAGTAAGTCTTCTAAGTGCTTACTGATATTTGTTGGCACATCATGTTCAGCTTCAATAATGGCAATATTAATCGCATTAGCAAAACCAATAGCATCGGTTCCACCATGACTTTTAATCACAATACCTTGGAGACCAATAAAGTTCGCACCGTTATATGCTCGAGGGTCAAGTTCATCACGAAAATGCTTTAGGACAGGTGATGCTATTAAGCCTGCGATCTTAGTGAAGATGTTGCGACCAAATGATTGACGAAGGAAATGTCGAATCATATGGATGACGCCTTCACTTGCTTTCAATGCTACATTGCCGACAAAACCATCACAGACAACAACATCTACTTCACCCGCATACAAACCATCACCTTCAACAAAACCATGATAGTTCAAGTCGGTTTCTTTAAGTAAACGAGCGGCTTCTTTAACCCGCTCATTACCTTTTATCTCTTCTTCACCAATGTTCAACAAGCCAACTGTTGGGTTTTTCTTGCCATCAACTAATTCAGCTAATACTGAACCCATAATGGCAAATTGAACCAAGTGTTCTGCACTAGAATCAATATTTGCACCCAAATCAAGGACGTATGTATGCCCTTTAATGGTAGGTAGAGCAGATACGATCGCAGGACGTTCAATCCCTGGCAATGTTTTCAACACAAACCGTGAGGTAGCCATTAATGCACCTGTATTACCGGCACTTACACACGCTGCTGCCGTGCCATCTTTTACAAGATTTATACAGACACGCATAGAAGAGTCTTTCTTTCCACGCAGAGCAAGTGCAGGAGATTCATCCATCGCAACCGTTTGAGAAGCATGATGAACAACTAATCGTTCATTATTTTCCTCGCCCTGTTGCTGTATTAGATCTTTGAGGATGATTTCATCACCAACTAAAATCAAAGTTACATTTGGATGAGTTTTGAGGGCTGAAATAGCAGCGGGGATCACAACCTTAGGTCCGTGATCCCCGCCCATTGCATCAATAGAGATTGTTAAACTCAATTGATTAAGCCTTATTCGCTTTTATCAGCAATAACTTTACGACCACGGTAGTAACCGTCTGCAGTTACATTGTGACGAAGGTGTAATTCACCTGATGTTGAATCAACAGATAATGTTTCAGCTGTTAATGAATCATGTGAACGACGCATGCCGCGACGTGATGTACTTTTTTTGCTTTTTTGAACTGCCATTTTAGTAAAACTCCTAACCTAAATAAATAATGTCTAATCTAATCTTTTGATTTGAGTGCTGAAAGCACTGCAAACGGTGAGACTTTTTTCTCAATGTTTTCTTCAATTTCATCCCCAGCAAACCATGCTTCTGCAGGTAAGCAGCTGTGGTCATGCTTCGGTACTAACGGTATAGCTAAAATCAATTCATCTTCAACAATTGAACTCAATAAAACCGGGTTGTCACTATCGATCACCCACGGCTCGTATTGTTCAGCTAAACTTTCAATCTTTGTTTCATTACTAAGCAATGCTAACGAACAATTAATATCCACATCATATTGCATCGGTTCTGAGCAACGTTCACATATCAATGAAAGTGACGTTTTAAATTCACCATTCATAAATGGTGTCCCCAAAACCTTATCCACATCAAAACTCATTTTGACATGAACAGAGCCACTATCATCATGAAGTGCTCCAGATAAGCGAGCCATACTTTTTAATGGCAGCTCTCCTTCCAACACCAAACCGTTCTTGGCTAATCTGAAAGGATCAATTTCTATAGGTAATTTTTGATGCATAATCGCCGGAATTATATAATAAAACTGCATTCTTCGCAAAACCCTTAGAAACAAACATTCTAGAGCCATTGCAGATTAGAGTTAGTAGACGTATCCAGTAACCATTGAACTCGATATTAAAGTTATACCTTCTAATTATTATGTAACTCTATGACTGCACTGTCTTTCTCCACCTCATCCTTGCTCGAATCATTGCGTAGAGAATCAATATAATCTAGGTATGATTGATCAATATCACCAGTAATATAATGTGCATCAAAGCATGAGGTATCAAAGCCCTCAACATCTTTATGTTTATTTACCGCAAGTTCTAGGTCTTCAATATCTTGATAAATCAACCAGTCAGCACCTAATTCTTCTCTAATTTGCTCGACATCACGGTCATGAGCAACAAACTCTTCAGCTGATGGCATATCAATACCATAAACGTTAGGATAACGAACAGGTGGTGCTGCAGATGCAAAATATACTTTTCGAGCGCCCGCATCTCGTGCCATTTGGACAATTTGTTGCGATGTTGTTCCACGAACAATACTGTCATCAACTAATAAAACATTCTTGCCTTCAAACTCTAAGCCAATAGGGTTTAATTTTTGACGTACTGATTTTTTGCGTTGAGTTTGGCCCGGCATAATAAAGGTACGACCAATATAGCGATTCTTAATGAACCCTTCTCTATAGGCCACACCTAATTCTTCAGCTAACTGAACAGCTGAACTTCTACTAGTATCAGGGATTGGCATAACAACATCAATATCATGAGCAGGGAAATCACGCTTAATCTTTTGGGCTAATTTTGCGCCCATTCTCATTCTGCTTTTATGGACAGAGATACCATCAATAATAGAGTCAGGACGAGCAAAATAAACATACTCAAACATACATGGAGATAGAACTGGATTTTCAGCACATTGTTGGGAGTGGATATTGCCAGATGTATCGATAAAGATACATTCACCAGGAGCAATATCACGCATCAGGGTGTAACCCAAAGAATCTACTGCAACGCTCTCAGATGAAATAATATAATCATTACCCGTTGCAGTTTCTTTTTTACCGATAACAACAGGGCGGATACCATGTGGATCGCGGAATGCTAAGACCCCTACTTCTGCAATCATAGAGACGACCGCATAGGCGCCTTTGCAACGACGATGTAATGTTTCAACCGCTTTGAAAATATCTTCGGCTTGTGGTTTTAGTTTACTTGTCTTTTGTAATTCGTGAGCTAATACATTAAGTAAAACCTCTGAATCAGAATCTGTATTTAAATGTCGACGATCACTTTGAAATAGCTCATCTTTTAATACCTTGGTATTTGTTAAATTACCGTTATGGGCTAAGGCAATACCGAAAGGGGAGTTCACATAAAAAGGTTGTGCTTCTGCTGATGTTGAGCAGCCTGCAGTTGGGTAACGAACATGACCGATCCCCATGTTCCCATTAAGTTTCAACATATGGCGAGTATGAAAAACATCTTTCACCATACCATTGTCTTTGCGTAGAAAAAATCTCCCTTCATTGTCACAAGTGACAATGCCCGCGGCATCCTGGCCTCGATGTTGCAATACAGTCAAGCCATCATACAAAGCCTGATTGACTTCTGTCTGACTAACGATACCAATAATTCCGCACATAACAAGCCCTATATGATTTAGCTAAAGTGTATATATTCTGCAATATCAGCTGGTAAGAAGCTTCTTAACCATACTGCTAATTGTTCAAAATGTTCAAGTAATAGTGAATTTTGCCACCAATCATCATTCGGCATTGGCGTCGCTCCAGCAAGGAGAACTAATAATGAGACGATTGCAACGCCCCGAACTAAACCAAAAATAACGCCTAATGATCTATCCGTCCCGCTAAGTCCTGTTTTTTCTACAAGCTGAGAAATAAGGTGGTTAACTAAAGCCGCTAAGATTAGCGTGACAAGGAAAAGTGCCATAAAGGCAGTAAATAATCTAACTGAGGGCGTTTCAATGTAGCTTGCAAGCAAGGTTGCGACATGCGGATAAAACGTTAAGGCAACCCAAAAAGAAAGAGCCCAACTGGCAAGAGACAATACTTCTTTAATGAAGCCTCGGACAATACTGATTCCAGATGAAAGCAGAATAATCCCAATAATTAAATAATCGACCCAAACCATAGTTATACCGGTTAGTTTTCAGAGGTTATAAACAGAGAATTCTATCAGAACGAGTGCTATGAACCCATCTATTATTTAATAAATAATACTTTCTGTATTTATTAAGGTGAATTTTGAACTATTTGAGATTTAAGGTTGAGCTTTTTATTGAGAGTAACAGATGCACTTTCTAATACTTGCTTGCTAGTTTCTGGTCCGATACGAACACGATAAACAGTACCATTAGCACTCTTAGTAGGATGAATTCTAGCCTCATAACCTAATGAAACAAGCTGCTTTTGTAGTGTTTGTGCATTTTTCTTAACAGAAAAACTAGCTAGTTGTAAAAACCATGATTGCTCCGTTTTTACCGGCTTTTTAATCACTGCTGGCGCTGACACAATAGGCTCTTTTTTTACTATAGCCGCTTCAGCTTTTACAGGTGTAACTGGTGTAACTGGTGTAACTGGTGTAACTGGTGTAACTAGCTTAGTTTGCGTCACGACTTCTTCATGTTTTAAGTTGTGGGGGTTAACTAACGTTTCAGCTTGCTCACTGAGAACTTCAATATCACTATCTGGTAACGTTTCTATGGAAGACGTGAAAACCTCATCCGCGGAAATAGGCTCAGAAGTGAGCTCGTCGCTTTGGTTTGCACTCAATATAAGGAAATAAGCAATGCTACTAAAAATACAGACTAACAATATAGCTCCAATAAGCCGTTGCTGTTGTATCAGTGTCATTGCTTTATTCCTATTACTTAGTGATGATTTTGTGTTCCAGACTCATGATAACTGCTTTTATCGTTTGAGATAACTTTTTCATGCTCATCATTAGAGTCTGGCATTTTTTGAAGTGCGACTTCAAGAACTTCCGTTATCCATTGAACAGGAATAATAGTTAAACCATCTTTAACATTATCGGGAATTTCTTTTAGATCTTTAACATTATTATGTGGAATCAATACCGTATCAATACCACCACGGTGAGCCGCTAAAAGCTTCTCTTTTAAGCCACCGATGGCTAATACTTCACCTCGTAATGTAATTTCACCTGTCATTGCTACATTAGAACGAACTGGAATACCTGTAATAGCAGATACTAATGATGTACACATACCAACACCAGCACTTGGCCCATCTTTAGGCGTGGCACCTTCAGGAACATGGATATGAATATCATGATTCTGCATAAAGTCGTTAGCAATACCCCACTTTTCAGCACGTG
>Ga0209495_1000540_pt1 | contig 29402 bp, 21 predicted proteins | sample EN1Hudsemesocosm_FD_184629 | JGI IMG/M metagenome (GOLD analysis project Ga0209495, IMG submission 184629) | Methane-oxidizing microbial communities from mesocosms in the Hudson Canyon - EN1E Hudson Canyon (SPAdes) (version 2) | ecosystem: Environmental > Aquatic > Marine > Cold seeps | place... | reverse complement strand
TGGGGGGGGGTAATGAATGCGCCTTTTATGACGTGCAACGTCATGCATGAAGAACGGCTAAAATCTGTGATTTTAGACCGGTTGGTCCATAGAAACGCTATTTTGGAAGAAAATGGCGCGCCCGAGAAACGCAATTTATATGCATTATGCGTATCATGCCGCCCACCACTTACTCATACACTATTGTTTTATAACAATTTAATGTATTTAGAGTATTTTTTGTATTATACTAACCACTACTTTTTACGGTATATTTAACGGTATACGATTACCAGAGAGGTAGTACCTTATGGGTATGTCCAACACCCAAATCAAGAACGCCAAGCCTAAAGACAAACCATACAAGCTAAGCGACCAAGGAGGCCTATACCTATTTGTTAAACTCAATGGATCAAAGTCATGGAGATACGATTACAAGCTTAATGACAAGCGAACGACCCATACTATAGGCACATACCCTGAGACATCCCTAGCGGAGGCTAGAGAGGCTCACATAGCCGCCAGGAAGCTCGTACAGTCCGGAGCAAGCCCTACAGCAACAAAGAACCAAGAAGCCAACAGCAGCATCCTATTTAGCTCTCGCTGCAGCATCTGGCTTAGAAAGCAGAACCTAGCTGAGACCACCAGAAAAGACCTAGCGCAACGCATTGAGAAGAACCTCTACCCTTATATGGATAGTAAATGTCTTACAAAGTTTACGACTAGAGACCTGTTTGGGATCATGGAGAAGATGACGGACAGAGGGACAAGGGAAACCGCCTTCCGTATGGCTGGCATATTAAACAAGGTGTACAACGAAGCATTCTTACTTGGAGACATTGAAGCCAATCCAGCTACTGGATTAACCGGACTGATGCCTGCAACAAATAACAAGACCAAATCTAACTTTGGCCACGTCACAGACGCAGAAGATTTTAAGGTGTTACTCAAGCAGATCCACAAGCCAGATCCAAATAGAGATATTGCAGTAACACTCGCACTAAAACTAATGCCATTAGTATTTTTAAGACCCAAGAATATACGTTTCATGAAGTGGGAGTACATTAATTTTAATGAAGCACTTATCACCATACCCAAAGAAGAAATGAAAATGAACAGGGAGCTTAAGGTGCCACTAGCACCACAAGCAATAATGATTTTAAAAGACGCTTTTAAAGAAACCGGTCACCTCGAGTATGTGTTTGTATCCACCATAGGTGTCGGCAAGAAGAAGCTCACGCCTATAGGTGAGAGCGCTACCACCAACGCCATCAGACGAATGATTGACACTAGAACGGGCGAACCTTTTGGTACTGGCTTTATGACGAGCCATGGCTTTAGGCATACGGCTAGCACCATGCTCAACGAGCTTGGCTACCGTTCTGACATTATAGAGCTACAACTAGCCCACGAGAGCAATGACCGCGTGAGAGCCACCTATAACAAAGCTCAGCTAATGCCCGACCGTACTAAGATGATGCAAGAATGGGCTGACCATTTAGACATGCTCAGGTTAAGTCCCTAAGCATGATAAGCGTAGCGCTCTACTGTTGGGTCGGCAGCTGCTGTTGACCCATGCCACATCCTTCAAAGATACCCCCACTCCTCCACACCAATACAAAGCGCCGTTTTTAAAACCCACACTTTGGATCTCTGAGGCCCACAGTAACTTACAAACAAATCCCCTCCCTCGCCCCAGTAGATGGCATCTTGTTCGAAACATAACCCGATATTACAGGCTTGGTCAAAACCACAGTTTACTAACCAGCCTGGTTCAGAATGCCCAGTGGTGGGTGAATAGCCTGTCATGCGTTTTACACAACTAAAACCCCTCAGTGTAAAAACCCACAACCGCTATTGCCAAATAACACCTGACTATTCTACTAAAGCCTTGAGCATTGCATCCTTGGCATCAGCATAAAACTGCATATCCACTTTTGTCGCCATATCATCCGACAAATCAAAGAGCTGCCTGCGGCAACTAACAGGCAAGAGGACAGCTTGAGCCCCCTTTTCAACTGCTAACTCGATAATATTTACCGCATTTAGTACCGGCTCAATTGAACCTCCCAAGTTAATTTCACCGATCAAAATCAAGCCACCACGAATTGGTTTTTTCAACATACTACTGCACATTGCTACCAGAGCTGAAACACCCAGCTTAGCGCCTTTTTTTGAAGCATCAAAAGCTCTTAGTTGAATGGTAAATTCATGGGAGCGTGGATTATGATCTCCCACTAATTGCAATGACCTTGAATAGAGGTTCTGCTCGGCATAACGGACCGACTCTCTGAAAGCTGGGGGTATTGGATTATTTAGGATCTTAACACCGCTTCCTGGGCCATTATTCACCTCGATTCGGTACAGCCCGGCATTATCATCAACATCAGTGCCACCCTCACTCATCGCCCATATTTGACCCGGTTCTAACGGGTCGGTACCTATGGCATTATCAGAATGTAGCTCAGGAGTAGCGACGAATTTCTCTATACCTTCATCACTCATGACGTAACTAAAGTGTGTATTTCTAAATTCAGCGGAGCCAATCCGTTTTTGCTGTTCTTTAACACGACGACGCACCTCCATCCCCTGGCGTACAGCCCATTCTAAATCTTCATCAGACACTCGTGCATTCATATCTGGATAAAGTAATTTAAGTAAACCAGAAACTGTTTTGTTGACGCCATTAGTATCACGACCACTAAGAGCGCTGCCAAAGCGCACTCTACCCTGCAGAGCGCTGACACGACTCTGATTACGAAGGTGGCTTAAACATTCCGACAGGAAGTCACTCACTAAGCCAAAATGATCCGTCAATAAGTCACCACTCATCTTGGGCACGTTCCAGCCAGGTAGAAAGCAGTGGATACGATCCATCCAGGCCGTGTCATCACGCATTTCTTCAGGCAGAGGTCCAAACAAATGACCTACCCGCTGCTGGTGTTCTACGTCGACATCAAAATTACCCACAAAAACCATCGAGCCATCACCTCGAATGCTCTCTTTTCCTCGGCTAAATTCACCAGACTCCATATAGCCCTTCATAATATTTACGCCGTCTTTGGAATCAAAAGAAATCCCACTGACTTCGTCAAAACACACTACATCATACTGACAAACAAGGCCGCGCTGGCCATTGGCATTATTGACAAACATCTTAGCTACAGTCGCTTTACCGCCGGAAATTAAGTGGGCATAAGGGGAAACCTGTTGGAACAAATGACTTTTTCCTGTGCCTCTTGGCCCTAGTTCAACCATGTTGTAGTTGCGTTCCACGAAGGGAACCATACGCAATAGCATCGCAGCCTTAGCGGTTTCATCGAGCCTATCGGGTTCCAGACCAATCGAGCGAAGCAACAAATCAACCCACTCTTGAGTCGTAAATTGCTCTCTTGACTTAGCGAGGACATCTAACACATTCCGTTTGGAAAGCTGTATCGGTTTAAGTCCAAATACGCCAAATGGATTCTCACCTTTTTCCTCGGCGAGAATCGAATCATATTCCAATGTAATTTCAGCGTAAAAACCGCCGGTCAGCAATCGTTCGTTATCATCAACCAACTTGTCGGGAATTCGTACATTTTTAAGCTGTAAACTAGGCAGCGTAGCCAGGTAACCATTATCCTTAGTGCTAAAGCGCACACTAACCATATCTATAAGCTTTACATTACCGTCCTTATACGCCCGCGCTTTAAATAACTCCTCTTCCCCCGCTTTAACAGTACGCAGCGAAAGCTGGCGCTGAACAATTTCTAGCCCTTCGTCTATCTCTGCCTGATCTGTGGTAGCGCAATAACGGCCCAGTAAAAACTCCACCACATAGGTAGGTACAGGAAACTGTCGACTAAAGGTTCTCACTAAATCTTTATGAACAACATAGCCTTCAAAAGCGTCTGCGGCTTTCCTATCAAGGTTGTCTAATTCCATTACTCATCTCCTCCAACGGTTGTCGCATGTTTAGCCAGTACATTACCGTCCGCATCCAAGACTACAACCATTGCCTGTAGTCCTTCATTGTCATCATCTACAACCATTAAGCTGCACTTGCCGCCTTTGGCCGCCTTTGGCTTTACCAATGATGTATTAATGTCGGCTAGCTTTGTACGTAAATCAATTCGTAAACTTTCTGATTTACTATCCACCTCTACTTTGCAGGTTAAGCCAAGCCAATATACTGAAGCTATAGAAGCCTGCACCAATTGCTTAACCTCACCCTCAATCGTAATCACCGGAATTAAACATTCTTGAAGGCTAACTCCACCATGTGAATAACATCGTCCGGCGATGAACGAATGAATACCGGGTGGGAAATGAATGGCTGTATTAGCGTTCCAATACCAACCTAGCGTTAGGCCTTCAACATGGACATTAGGTTTGAGCTGAGCACATCGGCCCCATCGGCTGTCGGCTGCCTGTGCAGGCAAATCTATCTTAGGCATAGTGCCTGGGACTAACAACCAGCCATGATCGGTAACAATACGTATTTTTTGCCAGCCAGATTGTTGCAACTCTTGGATTCGGTCAACGATTGTGTCTAATATCCGCGGGATTCTACCTGGCAATTTCAGCTCACTTTTATGACCTTCTTTATCGATATCCCCACAAGCAGTCCACGCATTGCCTTTAGGGTCACCAATATCGTTCTCTTCCAAGTACTGCCAATCCAACTTACTCAATGTGCGTTTAAAGCGATCATGACTTAGGCCACCTTGATCAATCACACTAGGCTCAAAGTCTTTATCTGTTGCTAAACCTATTAATTCACCCGCGATAGGGCTTACTGCAGCTTTAGCGGTTGCAGTAACGGATGGTAATGCAGACCATTGGGTTTTCATGGAAGGGGTTATTCCACGGCTTGATAACAAAGCCATAAGCTGATGGGCGACGTCTAAGCGTAAACCATCAACAAAAAACACACATTCCCCAGCGGTCTTGTATTCGGCTACCGCTTCGTTTACTTGCTTACTGTCATTTTTTGAAGCGCCACCTGGATACCCTTTAGCCGCCACATGATGTTGAAATCGTTCATTGAGGTCTGCTAGCCAAGGGTTATAAATCACCGTTAGTAGCTCAACAATTAAATCTTTTTGCTGGTTGGAGTTGCACTGCTTAATACACTGCAGTGCTGCAGCATCCGTCTGCCACCCATTTTGCTCGTAACGCTTCCCTAGCTCCTCTGGTGACAAGCCCCCTAGGGATTTTTGTGTAAGTAAGGCCACATTGTGTAATGGCTCTAACAACAAAGCCCAAGGGGACTTCCCAAGCTTGGCCCACAAATCGTCACGCCTGGCCCTATGACGCAGGTCCAAATCTTCGATAGCTTGCCTAGCCTCTATAGGTGTAGCAGCTAGGAGACCCTGCAATTCACTTAGTAAATCACCCTCTTGTTTTTTATTCGCCTGTGGGTAATGTGCTACATCTGCGAACATATCAGGCAAGTCAACACGAGAAAGTAGTTCTGGCAGTGTAGTAAATGAATCACATGTATCAACAAAACGCTGCCAGATTTGTTGCCACTGGCCTTCAGCCGCACATAGCTTTTCAGCAGCAGCGAAAACACCATCACCCTCAATGTCTATGTGATACTCACTCTTAGATTGATTACATAAAGCTCGCCACCGTGCCTCACCCAAGCGCTCCCGAGTTTGATCAGGGGCGTCCATCCACCTAAGTAGGTCCTTGATAGGGTCGCTGGTAAGTAACAGATTAAAGTCTGAGGCTTCCAAGCGGCGATTGTCTAAAGCGGATAATTCGGTATTCAGTAATTCGTCCAAGGCCAGCAACATAGCTTCCTTAGTGCCCTTATCTTGCGCTACATCCAACCCCAATCCAAAACCGCCAGAAGTTAGAAAAGCATTTAAAGTCCAATCTTTGCCGTTATATTGACTGCACATGGCACCACGATATTGCAGTTCGGCCAAAGGTTTAAGCCCATCGGGGCAATTCACAACATCCCTAAGGTCCGCCCGTGAAATACCAGGCAGATAAATAATAGGGGTTAAGTCTTCAGGTAAAACCACTGTATCCAATACTTTAGCAATAATGCATTTTAACCAAATGGCAGGGCCGGTTCGTTCCTCGATATTTAAATCACCAAAAACTAAAAGCTCTGGCAATATACCCCTTAACTGGCCCAATACAGGCTGCCACTGGCGCTCTTTGTCTGTCCACAAAACAACAGCAGGTTCTACCTGTGTATTTGGGTTGTAAACGGAAGCTTCCCTTACCGTTGCTACCCATTGGTTAATTACTGTTGGCACTAAAGAGCACTCCCGCTATTACACATATTACTTCCCTATATTTTGGATGCTATTTTTTCAGCAAGGCTTAGGTGATGATCATTAATTCGGTCACCTTCTTTACCGCCGTAATCCAAGCCAAGTTTGTACCAAGGAGCGGATTCCACATCTTTACCACGATCTTTGTTCCAGTGGATATTAAGCTTAGGTTTTTTGTTATGCCGTAAAACACCTGCTGTCGTGAAAGGTCTAATATTCAAACGAACGCCGTCGTTTAAGTCAGGATTCCAACCAACAGACTGATCTTTTAATGGTTTCCAGCGTACAAAGATATCGTAAGGTGCCTCTCCTTCAAGAATTAGCTCTAAGCGTTCTTTTAGGTTGTTTGCTGCAACTAGGCGCTCTGATGCTCCGTCAACACTATCAGCTTGCTGGTGGCTTTGTGTCCGAATCCAATCATCAAGGTAGGTGTAAATCAAACGCTCTAGGTTTTTCTTATCCAGTTGGTGGTAATTTACAAGCGCAGAAAAACCATCTTTTAATCCATCCCATATTTGCCAGATAAAGGGGCGATGTTTAAACTGTTTACAATGTTGCTCAAAGAATTTATCTCTTAGCCACACGTCCAAGCTTTTATTTTTACAGCCGACGGCATCCAATAATTGATTGCGAGTTTGTGTAGTCCAAAAATCACCATATGCCGCTTGTAACAAGTCCTCCAAACGTTGACTGGCAGATTTTTCACCGCGCACTGCGGGCAGGCAAACAATACCGTCATCATCAGAAAAGATGAGTAGCTTTTTCGACTCCTCCACCAGCTCATATTGTTCCGTAGCAATCTGCATCTCGACTCCTACTTCTACTGGCCATTGATAGCCTAGTAGGCGGGCTACTGCAACTTGTAGAACAGTATCATCGATACGCATGCTGGCTTTAGCAGTCCATTTAATATCTTCACACCAAATAACGGACCCACAGGGATGACCATGAAATATCCACTGTTCCAAATCATTCGAAAATGGCTCTGGAAGACCATTAGGAAAATCTAGCTTAGCAATCCTACTCCACTTATCTTTATCAAAATTCACCTTCGCTACCGTAGCTGAAGATATGGCCAAACTAGGGTTTACTTTTCGCAATTCAAGTTCGTATTCACTCGACGATACGTACGACCATATAGCAGGGATATCATCTGAAGATTGAGGCAAAATCACTGCCACATTCTGATCAAAAAGCTCACCGTTATAAAGGGTTGAGTTTATTGTTCCCATCCTTGATATTGCGACCCCTTTTTTTCCCCAAGCCTCATTACCTCTTCGATGGGCATCGTGCAAACGATCCTTCATCAACTCCGCAAAAGCATGTAAACATCCAGTCTCATTTTCCCATAAAATAACTCCACTTCTTCCATTATAACTTTTTCTCAGAGGAGAATTTTCTTGGAGCAAGCCCCATTTATGTGAACCGATATCAGTTACTTCCCAATACCTAAAACGAAAACGGGGGGCATCTCCATTTAAAATCCCTGCCAAAGCTTTAGTTATTTCAGCCAAGGAAAACAAATCTTTAGATTCAGAAACCAATATCACCGAGTCAGGATTTAATAACTGTTGATTTTGACCCAAAAGAAACCCTTCTTCAGAAATCAACGCGGAAGATTTACCTAAAGCTGACTTCTCACAGCTCACATCTAAAGCAAAGTACTTATTATTTTTGATAACTTTAGATGTATGAATACCCAAACAAACATTAACAACTTGACCTGAAATGGAATCGAAAGCACCGGTACCAAGCCTTACCAGAACATCAATAGAATTATTATGTAATATTTTTTTTCGAAACCCTTTATATGAACTCAAATAGTTCCATGACTGGGGGCTAACTTGTAGTACAGTTCCTGATTCCCCGCAAAAACTAATGCATCTAGAAATCATAGCTACAGCTAAATCATACCTCTCGTCGTAATAGTTATTTTCTAGAAAATTAACAAGCTTTTTATCTTGTTTTCGTGTAGATAAATATGGGACATTAGTCATGACTAAATTGAACTTCTGATTCAACAACACAATAGCCTTATATAGACCATGAGCAACCACTCCCGCCTCCCGCTTAAATTGATCTACGTTATCTTTCAGGTCCTCTACTGATTGTAGATATTCCAGTTTTTCTTCCAACTCACTCCATGAGACAATTTTAGCTGACATCGATTTACTAGGATCGATCAAACTACCAAGCAAAGGAGCGTCTTGAAAAGATTTATGCATCCAATCTAGAGCAATGGTGAGGTTCTTTTTACCCAAGCCCAGCTGCTTCCACTCTTCTTTGGCCGCCTTAACAGACAAACCAGAACAAGCCAGGTGCAGCTCAGGCAATTGACGATAGCCACCGCTATTGGGATAACGCCAGGCTTCTAACGCTAAAGCAAATACGGCGATTTCAACACAGCGCTGATCTAACTCCAGACCATGAATATTTTGACTGAGTACCGCATCAATAGATTGTTGTTCAGTTAACCCCTCGCGTTGCATCCTTATCGGGACTAGCATTAACAACACTGCCACCAAAAAATGGCCCGAACCACAGCAAGGGTCGAGCGTTTTAAAGTCACGCAATTCATTTGGCCATTGTTCAAACTTCCCAGCAGCAGGCTCCCAGGGCCCTTCTGGATCTGGTTTTTCTTTGGGGGCATCTACGCTATCAATTAAAGTTTGCTGTTCTGCTGTATAGGTTTTAATAAACCGCAGGTAACTTAATGGAACTCCTTCAAGGGCGGCTTTATCACGCAATTCAACTTCTGATTGGGCAGTGGCATAATCTGAATCAGTAAGTTGCTGATTGGCCCACCAAGCACCTAGAGCATTATCCAACAGAAAGCTGACCATATAGGGCTCAGTAAACAATTGGGTGACAGGGCTCAACTCTTTTACGCCAATTTTTACTTCCGAGGCATTGACCTCTTCTTTGCATTTACTCTGCCAGAACTGATAGAGCCAACCTAAAGCGTCCTGAGATTGAAAAGTGGCTGCATCCAAATCTTCGACTAATTTTTCTAGTTTTTTCTGATGATTAGGTGAAAATTCAATTTCATACACCGGAGAATCATTACGGAATATTTGCGGAAGCATTTTTGCTGCATAGTTAGCCGCATACCGCCAACCATTTGAACTATCGCCGGTTTCCTCTTCAGCTAGATCAAAACAATCACTAATAGCTAAAGGCGTAACGCCATCCTGGTACATTAGCAAATTGTTTTCTGCTAAAAAGCGTGAGAACAACATACGATGCCAATGTTCATAGGCTATTTCTGTGACCAAAAGGTCTACATCCTGTTCACCGGTAACTTTAAGGGTATCGCCTAAAAAGCGTGAGTGGGCTCGCAATCGATTACGCAAATCACGCTGTTCTTCTGTTAAGTAACTAGCGGCTATCTTCTCACCGACAGCTAAGCGTTGCAGCTCTTCTTGGGCCGCTAATTCGGCTGTATCACGGGCTTTTTCTACGACTTTTTCCAACTGCTTGCGTAGTATTTTATCTAATGGATTTCGCATGACCTTCCTTTATTCCAAGCTTGCCAATTTTTTGACTCATTGAATTTTACTCACTACCCTTGATAATGGATTAGACAATCACGGGCCCTTGCTTGAGCTTAGTTTCCAACTCGTTCTTGGCTTTCGCCAACCATGCGTCAATGTCTTCCGTAGTTTCCAGCGTTGCCCTTGGTAGTTGGGCACGAACAGCTTTAGGCATTAGCAATTTCGCCGCTTCTTCTCGGGCGTTTTCAAATTTATTGTTTAGAGCTTCACGGCGATCATTCCATTGTTCTAAGGAACAGGCTTCTAGGGTGTCTATCACATCTGCAGTGTTATTTAACAAAGGCTGATCTGGTGCTTTAATACTGCGTTGATCTAATAATTCATTTTGCTTTACTGGTTCTAATTTCACCCAGTTGGCGTCGGTCTGTATATCCATCAATGACTGGTCGTAAGCTGCTTTGTATTGATCAAAATGATGTTTAATAGCACCACGTAAATTATCAGTAGTTTCGTTTACTAGGCCCTCAACAGGGTTAGGGTTATCAAGCAAGCGACGACCTGACTCGATGGCCAGCATTTCTGCATTTAACTCACTGTAAAAGCTTAAACCACGGCTTAACGCTGTGAGCGCCTTTAGGTTATCCCAGTTAGGCATTCGTTCCCCAATACCTTCCTGTTGCTTTTGCCACTGTTGAATATCGTTTGAAATTTCATCCTTATAATTAAACAATTTAACTAATCTGCTATTTCCTGCCTCACCAGCAATTTCATCTATACGGGCAATTTCAGGTTTATGGGGCTGAGGAGCGGGGCCCCCAGCCTTACTCGCCAAGTCACGGGCAAACTGTAAAAACTCTGTGGTTTTACTATCTTCTTCACCCGGTTTACAGCCAACTGTTTCCGTTAGAAGCTTACGAACCGCTAATTTTTGTGTCGTAGTTAAGATGACATTTTCCACCTCAAACCTGGCTTGGGTTAAATGCTTACGCTCAAGGCTACTTGCATCAACTGGCTGGCTATTGGCATTTTTAGCCTTTAAATCACCACTGGCCATTAAGGCATAGATTGCACCGTCAATTGCATCCTGCGGCCAACCAAAGGGCGCCTCTTGAAAGTTATCTCTTATCTCAACGCCTTTTTTGCCTGAGCCAATGTATTTTAGTATTTGGACACAAACAGGGTGATGCGCACTTTCTCCCTTATAATTAATGGCAGAGAGCGCCGTTTCGCCACCCACCTTACGGGCTTTTTCAACAACTTTGCCCCAATGAGCTTCATCTGCCACATCAAACTGTTTATACAAACGCTGCAAAGCATCTTTTGCGCCATTTTCTAATTTATCTTTGAGGCTATTACCTTCAACTTCGCTACCACCTGAAATAAAGACTCGTACACCATCGAATACTTCATCCAATAAACGTGCTTTGGAGTTCTGCGCATCTTGCTTGCGGGTTTCCATTGCTGAACGTGCATCTTTGCCCTCTGTTCCACTAGGTATACCTCGTATATCCATGGTTGCGGAAGCTGCTTTTTCGGCGGTAATCGCTTGATTTAAGTCACTACGATTTCGTGCAGGAATAAACACATAAAGAGTGCCGTTTTTATTGTCATCTGCCCGAGCATCTGCAATGACTGATTTTTCATTTGCCTGCCAACCATGTTGCACCCATGCATATAGCTGCTTATTGGCATCACGGGGTAACTCCATATCAAAACACATATTCAGCTTTCGAGGCTCATTACTCTTGCCTTGCTGAAGTCGAACATCATTACTTGCTTGACGTGCACATTTGGCTAACAAATCATCCCTTTCGGTTTCAATGCGCTGTGGGTTACCGGCAATATCTGCTTCTTGCTGGCGATAGGTGTCATGCCAGGCGCTGCTTTCTTGGGTTTGAAGGCGGTACTCATTTTCTCCACCCCCATCCAACACCATAATGGTCCCAGCCGCGGCTAAGGCCTCTAATTGCTGGGGAACCCGCTTGCGCAGCTCAGTCGAACCTTCACTGAGATTTTCCACCAAAAGGTCTGCTAAACTATCCGCGCTGGCTTTAACGCCAATACTAGCAATAGCGTCGATAGGCAGCTTGCCAATAAGAAAAATCAGTGCCAATAACTTTGATTGAAGCTGTTCATCAACATTTCCAGCTCCAAGGCGAGCAATCGTTTCATACACTTCTTTTGACACAACTCCAGTTTGCAATAAATTAGGCGCAATTTGACCGTATATAAAATCTCCGGTGATCACACTACCCAAAGGTTGATTAGCAGTTACTTTGGCCGCTTCGTGAACTATTTTTAGCTGGTTACGGAGCTGTGATTGGGTGCCACTGGCATCGACTATTCGTAGCATTTTTTCCCACAGACGACGACGCACTGGAAGGATGGGGTAATCTGCCGTAGTGGTCTCTTCGTCTTGAGTGGTGGACTCAATTTTTGTGCCACGAAGATGCCGGTTTATTTCGCCAAGGTTGTCTTTCCAGACAGTTTCCACCGCTGATACAGCAGAGGGCTTCTTCTGCAGAATTATTTTACGAATAACTGAATCAACGTCGGTATCAGAAAGCTGCACAGCGATTTGAAAACGGCCCATTAGGCGCATCAAATTAGGCATCCCCGATAAAGCATTTTGCCCTGTTGCCACAAATAGTAATAGGCTATTAAAGTGCTTTGAACAGGTTTCAACCGCCTCTTGAAGCTGATACGCCTTATCTGCATCGTCACCAATGTATTGCTGAACCTCATCGAGAACGATTAAAGTAAGTGGGAACCTATCGTTAATTGTAAGAGCATCTTTGATGCCCTGCACCATTTGATCATTAGATATATCTTCTACTCGCTTAAACTCTGCGCGCAACTGTTCACGAAGCTCTTTATGATCACCGGCAAGGTCTGGCTTGGCAGTTAGCAGAGCACTAGCAATCACAGGAGACATAAATAAAGCATTCAGTTCACGTAGCCAATCTTTACCTGCATTTTCCACTGCTTGTTTAACTTGGTCTTCAATACCTTGTTGACGCAACCAAATAACAAAGCGCCCTAGGTGATACATCTCAGGCAGCCCAGCTGATTTGAATACGACACTCAATAAGGCCACTCTCACCCAGTTGCTCGCCCCTTGACCTAAGGTGCCAGAAGCGGCATGTAAACCGCCACAACGCTTCCCTTGCGTCGTTAGCTCTTTAAATTGATCTTGAATTTCTTGAGGGAGGTTCACCAAGCCTCTTGCGCTAGTACCATTTTGAAAATCAAAATCTGTCCACAGAGCTCTCAGCATTTTTGCGAGGTGTGATTTACCCGATCCATAAAAACCACTGATCCAGATGCCTGGCTGCTCCGTGCCTTTATCCACATTAGTTAAAAAGGCGCTAAGAATTTTATCTAGACCTTTTTCATACTCACCATCGCATACGAAAGTCTCAAGCTCATATTTCAGCGTTGCTAACGCCTGTTCGGAGTTATCATCTTTAACTTCAGCTACACCGTTATTTGCCAACTGATTGGCTAAGGGATCCTTGACATATATATCTTTATTTAACATGAATCGTTCCTTGGTTTCGTGGTTGTCTTACTTATAGACTTTGGTTTGCGGTAATAGGTACCGCCTGGTAGTTCCAGCCAGGCCGAGCATCTAATAAACGGTAATTGTTATTTTCATATTCACCTGGGAACAACACCAGTAATCTGCCTTGAACATTGTTGGAGATTTTGGCAACTATCTCTGAAACATGACTAAAACCATAAACGGTTGCCACTCCTTGCAGGGCTACAACGGTATTCTCGTCCGCTTCAGCTAGGGCAGCATTAATTGAAGCCACTACGCTGTCAGTAAATTCCGGCAAGCAGTCTTGTAAATCTTCAGGAAATTCAAAATAGCTCTCGCAGTAATCATGGGCTGCCATCCATTTAGGAAAAGCGTCGGTGATGTCGACTAAGCGCCAGTTGTGTTGTGCTGATTTAGTAGCGATTTCAAATTCTTCTACTTGAGCACGCACACGCAACTCTTCTGTTTTATCGTAGACGGCAAATATCACTTTTTGGACACCCGCCAACCCCTTTTCCCAGGGTAGTTCGATAAAGCTTTGATAACTTTGTACTAAGCGTGCAATACGACTACTCATGAAGCCATGCCTCTTCTTCTGCGGTTATATAATCAGTAAAACGAACATCTGTCACACCGCCAGATTGTTTAAAATCAATTAGGCCACGGTGACCAGCAGCTATTGCTAGCTCATTCATATGATGCTCAGTAAGGCCGAATAGTTTGCAGTGCGAACTCTGCAACAGACGCTCGCCGGTAGCCCCTTCCAGGTATGCGAGAAATAAGGCAAAAGCGGCATTAACTGGCGACACTACCGGTTGTGACCGTGTCTTTTTAGATCGCCCCTGAAGAAAGCCTGCTTGAGTCCAGCTGCCATTGATATTCTGTGCAAAGGATTTAAGGGAAGCCGGGCTAAAACGCTCGGAGTCTGGTGCTTTGAGGATTTCTTCAACATCTTGCCTAATTATAGGTAAGCCAATATCAAGGCCCTTAATCAGCGGCAGTGTTAATCTCAATAAGGGATCTCTTACCAGCGACATCTGAATAGCTAATACCGGCTGCGCTGAAGGGTCGAGAGACCACAACTGACGCAGCACTCTAAAGAGAGGAATACTGCAATCCATACCATAGAGGTCAACCAAGTGTCTGTAGGTTAATGTTCGTGACTTAATGGTAGGTTTATCAAGTACATTGAAGTCGCAAATATCCGAACGGTACTGCTCTTGGCTACAACCCGAATTAGTTTTTTCAAATAGTGCAACCAACTCTGCAAGCATCATGCTTCTTGCGGAATGTGCACCACTTTGGCCGAATTTATAACCAAATTTTATTAATATGGTCTTGGATATCATTTCTTAGCCTTATTCTGATCAGCAGCACCACCAGCTCTAACCCAATCATCAACCTCATGGGTCTTAAATTTCCATAGCCGGCCCACTTTATGGGCAGGCATTGCCTTGTTTGATATCCAGGCGTAAATGGTGTCCTTACTGACCCCTAGATATTGCCCTATCTCTTCAACCGAATACCACCGCTGCTGATTCATAGCTAAATTTCTGAACTATTTCCATGAGTACAATTTACACCTATTATTACCGATTGTTAAATGATTTAGCACGATTTGAACAGGTATAGCCTAGCTAAGCATGTTTTATTTGACCGCTTTGACCGAACTACTGGAGTGAAAAAGTTGAATGCGCACTGTTCCCTAGAGCATCAACTAAACTGAGTTTGTATGTCCCCGTCTGAGTAATGTTGATGTACGTACCACCTTCAACAAGTATGTTCGACTCACGCCCATTGACCACCACCAAAACTGGATCAACTGCCCCTTCTAGCACAATTGGAATAGGTAGGCCCTCTCCCCTACTTTCAATCACGCTACCATCCACCGGAAACCGAATCACCAGCCCATGACTGGTTTTATCTGTATTTGCCAATGCCTCTGGCGCCGCTTGTGGCAGCTGTTGCACCAGCTGCCCCTGAGGCAAACCATCAAAAACTCTATTCATCACAGGCACGGCTTCACTTAGCCCCGTGTTTTGAGCCACATGTTCGCCTTTGGGTGAACCAATCCAAATACCCACTACATAGTCACCATTTGTACCAATGGCCCAAGCATCACTGCCCCCTGGGCCTGTGCCCGTTTTGTAGGCAATGGCTTGGAGTTTGATACGGCCATGTAAGCGACCTGTGCCAGATGTGTTGTTGCTGAGTAAGTGGTTGATTTGCGCTATTTCTGGTGCACCAAAAAGAGGCTGAGCGTTTGTATTTGATGCTGTGTCAGTCACTGGTACTGGGCTAATACGGGTGACTTTCCCCTCGTTACCAAGCGCGGTGTATAAGCTAACCAGATCGTGCAGTGTGAGCCCTGCGCCGCCTAGCGCAATGGGCAGGCCCTCGCCTTGGCGCAGTAAGATATTGGCTTGCGCCAGTTTGCTTTTGAAACGTTGTGGGCCGAGTTTGTGTAGCACTTTAACGGCGGGGATATTGAGTGAACGTTGCAGTGCTTCGCCAATGGTAATATCTCCGTAGAAGCGGCGATTGAGATTTTGTGGCTGGTAGCCTTGAATGTTGATACGTTCATCTTTAATTATGCCGTTGAGGTGGATGAGTTGCTCACTGGCGGCTTGGGCATAGATAAAGGGTTTTAGGGTAGAGCCAGGGGAGCGGACCGCTTTGCTATAGTCCACCGCGCCGTGTTTATCAAAATCGGTATAGCGTTGTGAGCCTACGTAAGCATGGATTTCACCCGTCTTGGCATTAGCCAAAATCATGGCCATGTTGGTGTTAGGTTTTAACTGGGTAAGCTGTGCAATAGCATTTAGGGTGGCTTGGTATTCGGCATTGAGTGTTGTTTTGGCCTGTAAATCACCTTGCTCCCTTAGCTGATACGCTAAATGCGGCGCCATCTTTGGCATTGTTTTAATTCGCTGTGGCAATGGCGACAACAATGCTGTGGTGAGGTAGTTATTGTCAATAATACCTTTGTGAAGCGCCCGTTCTAATACGATTTTGCGGGCTTCATTGGTCCGCGTAGGGAAACGGTCTGGCCGCCTGCGCTCTGGTGATTGAGGCAAGGCTACTAGCAGGGCAGATTCTGCCGGTGTGAGTTCGTTAGCCCACTTACCAAACCAACTGAGGCTGGCCATTTGCACGCCTTCTATATTGCTGCCATAGGGTGCAAGAGACAGGTAAAGCGATAGAATCTGATCTTTAGTATGGCTACGTTCTAAGGCAATGGCCTTGCGCATTTGATCTAACTTGTTCCACACGGTGCGGGGTTTTGGCTCCATTAAACGCACGGCCTGCATGGTAAGAGTGGAGCCGCCCGAGACGATGTACCCTCGGCTGGCCAGCTGCCAACTGGCTCTGGCCATGGCCAACCAATCCACCCCATGATGCTGGTAATAGCGCTGGTCTTCGTAAGCAAGCAGTAAGTCGATGAAGGTAGGGTCTACATCTTTTGGCTGAGTTTGTAACCGATAGCGTTCATCGTTGGCCATGAGCACATGCAGCAGCTCGCCTTGGCTATCGGTAATGTAGCTGGCATAGGTTAAGCCGCTCTTGCCGGAGGAATCAGAGGGACCAATGGGCCCGCTGTAGCCAAATAGCCAACCCATAGAGAACAATCCTAGGCCGGCTAAGGCGATAAACCACTGCCGCAAGGCCGTCATTAGTCTTGCGTCACCACAACGTGGCTTTCTGCCGTATTCGCTCTATACCTAGGTTGGTACATGTCTTCAATGGATACTGCTGGCACTAAGTAACTACCGGGGGTTACGGCGCGCATCACGTAAGCTACAAACAAGGCGTTGTCTTTAATGCCTCGGCTCCGGTAGCCCCGACTTAACGACCATGCGGCCACATAGCGATCATCTCGATACTCTTCAAAGCTAGGCGTAAGCCTTTTTACTTTAGTGATTAACGTTCGGCCGCTACTTAACCTAGGGTTCTCTAGCTCAAAGCCTGCGGGTACGGGCGCTTCTATAGAAAGTTCCATGTCATATTTGAGGTCATGGTCTATTTCTATTTTGTGAACCACCATCACATCCGTGCCTTGTTTAACTTGGCTAAGTTCCATTTGTTTGCCTGTGGCTAAATTTTTATACTCGGTAGTGACAATCATATGATTGGCAAAGGCGTCCGTAAGCTCTTTGTTCACCCCAGAAGAGCTAATTTTGATGTACATGTCATTATCGCTGGTATTCTTAGCACTGGTCCAGGCGGATTGATCGGCTAAATAGTTAGCCAAGTCTTTAAGCTGAAAATCCCTAAAATCCAAACTGATCGCAAGATCTTGAGGCAGGGGTTTTGCTTTGTTATTCAAACTAGCCAAGCGCAACAACCAACCTTTTTCTTGGGTGCTGATATAACCTAGTGTTTTGGCTTCACTGTAAAGACCTTCTAGCTGCTCTAACACCTTGGCCTTAAACGCAGGGGCAATAGACTCACTTTTGAGTGCGTAGTAACTCATTAGTGCTTTATCGCGTATGCGGCTGCGGTAATCGTAGCGGGTCCAGGAGGTCCAGTTTGAACCCTTTATTGCTGAGAGTATGCTTTGCTCACGCTGCGTGTCACCCAGTAGGCCAAAGGTGGCCGACAAATGAACATGGCTTTGCACACCGTAGGCTTTGCTGGCTAGTTTGGACGCTAAATAACGTGCTTCGCCCGCATCGGGGTTACCGTATTTAGCTCTTATATACATGGCGTAAGCCATAACAGACATGGTGTCTACGTTAATGTTTTCTACATAGTCCATGCCATTGGTTAACATGGCTTCTGGCACATCGTAACCTTTAGCCTTGGCTTCTTGTAAGAACTCCATGGCGTACATGGATAACCAAGGTTGTGGGCGGTGCCCCCCTCGCCACAAGCTAAAGGCACCACTATTAAGTTGCATTTGGCTGATGTGATTGATGGCCTTGGTGATGTGTTTGTTGCGAGCCTTGGTGCTCCACGCAGGGTCATTGTCGCTTAAGTAGAGCACAGGCCAAGCCCTGGATGTGGTTTGCTCCAGGCACCCAAATGGGTAGCGGCTTAAGCTTTGTGAGATCCAATCTGTTGCCAATACCGGCCGATCAGTAACCCGCACTTTAATTTGGCGAGATGCGGGCGTTAAGTCACCCACGTCGCTGCCAATAGTGCCCCTACTCCCCGCAGCTAAGAACACACTGCTTTCATATTCTTCAACAAAGCGGTTGGTAATGGCTGTCAGGTCCCAGTGGTAATACTGCTTGACGCCATCAGGCCGGGTTAACGTAAGCCCTACGCGGCCTGCTTGGGCACTAATGGCTTGAATATTGATGCCCAAATTGGTTCGTTGATCAACAGCTAGCTCAATAGTTTGATGATGCTCTGACAATTCAAAATTGTCGGTTGCGTCCCAGTCTAGGGTGAATTTGCCGTTGGGCAATTCAAGATTATGCAGGCTTACGGATACCTGAGCTTGGTCTCCCACAGACATAAAGCGCGGCATCACCGGTTGCACAACCACAGGATCTCTAACAATCATGTTGTCACTAGCAGAGCCCATACGTTGATCGTTAAACGCCACTGCCATTAAACGTAAGCGACCATTGTACTGTGGTAAATCCAAGGCAATGGTTACATTACCCTGGTCATCCACGGGTGCTAAATCACTCACTAGGGCTACGGGTTTTACAAAGGTACTGAGGGGCGCAACATCGCTGCCCCCTGCAGAATCGGCATCACCACCAAAGTGCACCCGTAGGCTCTCACCGTCTTGATGTTGAATGAGGTGGCCGTACAAATCCATGATGCGTAATCCTAAGCGTCGCTTGGCCAAGAAAAAGGCCTGTGGGTCTGGCGATTCAAAGCGAGTGAGCTGTAATATGCCTTCGTCCACGGCGGCCAAAATAACTCGGCTACCTTTAGGTAGATTGGTTTGCACTTCAACATTGATGCTTTGATTGGGTTCTACCTTTGCTGGCGCAATCACCTGCACATCGGCATAAAGCCGAGGCTGTTTGATGGTTAAGTGGCTAATGCCCACTGCACGGGCAGGGCCCGCACCCTGATGCCCGGGCCGATACACATTGGCCATGAGATACACGTCTGGGCCAAAGCTTTTTTCTACATCAATAGACACCTCCATTCCTTCTGCTGGAATATCCAACACTCGTTCTTCTAGAATGGTTTCGTTAGCAATGAGCAAATGTAACTTGCCAGCATAGGGCGGCTTAATGTGCAGTGTAACCTGCTCACCCGCTGTGGCTTTGGTTTGGCTAAGGGCCATTTTCACCTGATCCGGTAATGCAGATTGGCTGCCTGCGGCATTCCACCACCCCACGCGGTAACGCAGTTGCGTGGATTGGCCACTGTTCAAGTCGGTCACTTCTAGACGATAGCGGCCCCATGGTTGCTGGCCTACTTCAATACGAGTAATTCCCTCATCGTTGGTTGTAAGGTTGCCATTGGTCACCGTGCCTTTATCGTAACGGTTAATGGTATAACGCCAGCGGTTGCTGTAGTACCAATGATAATCCCAGTCTTCTTCGATGATTTTGTAGCTCACCTGGCCCTGTTTTACCGTTGATGTGTCTGAATTAATGTTAATTAGATTAAAGGCGATATCCTCGTTGCGATCAAACCCATTACGTTCATTTTTAACACGAACCCCCACCCACGAATCGTAGTTAAGCACCGGTAATGTTAAGCGTGTTCTTACCTCTCGCCCACTGGGTTCCGTGACGCCTGCGGTGATTTTTACAATGCGTGCTTGGTTTGGGTTGGCTTGTTTGAGTAGGTTGGCCGGCAATGTGAGTACCGCCTGGCCAGAATCATCTGTGTTGTTTACCTTAATGGTTTTTTGGGTGGCTTTTTCGCCATAGTGGCCAAACACATATTGGCTCCAATCACTAAACACTCGGCGCTGTGGCACCAGGCTCACAGACGCGCTCACTGCTAAATCTGTAGCCGGTGCGCCGTATAGGAAATCACTTTGCAGGGTAATATCCATGGCATCATTGGTATAGCCCAACTGCTTGGTCGTCAACTCTACCGCCAACGTTTCTGGCACATAGTCTTCCACGCTAAAGTCGACCGAGCCAATGGGGTCGTCATCTGTACTTAAATACAACTTTGCTGACCACTGCCCTGTTTTAGAGGTGCTAGGTATAGTAAAACGATACTGCAAACCACCTTGTTCTAAGTGACCTATTAAACGGCTAATTTGCTCCTTGCCTTGGGCGTTGATGATTTTAAGGGTGAGCGGCACATTCATGGGCGCCACCAGTTCTTTGTTACGAACCAACCCACTGAGCACCACATCTTCGCCTGGGCGATACACACCCCGCTCGGTAAACAAATAGGCGTTGAACAAGCCCAAAGGATCAGCACCGGATACCGGTCTATCTGCAAGGTCCATCTGTTTACCCGTAAGGTCCAAATAGCTTCCTAGCCCATCCTTACTGCGTGCCCTTACTTCAACGGGCTTTAGGCCACCGTAGCCATTGATCATGGGTAACGAAAACTGCACATAACCTTGGGTATTGGTAGTGAGGGTTTGTAACACTTCTTGGTTTTTGGCAATCAAGTCAATTTGAGTGCCTACAAGGGGGTCCGCCGTTGCGTAAGAACGGGCATAAACACGCAAGCCATCAATCCCACGATAGGTAGAAAGGCCCACGTCTGTAAACATGACATATTGCGTAGGCCGGTCGTCCCAATAGCGTATCTCAATATCATCAGATTCAACCACCAGCACGTAGATACCCGCTTTTTTTGTATCCACTAAGTCGGCTAAATCCAGGTTAAATGTGGTGGGTTTGTTTTGTTCCACCTGCACCGAAAACGCTTGTTCTGCGGCTACGTGTGCGTTCTCCTCTAAGTTATTAATGTCGCTTTGATCAAGCAACCGCAGGCCTTTTAGCCCGCGACTGGCTTGAATTTGGATTTCTGATAGGCGAAATACCTTTAAGCTAAACTCACCTGTATTGGTGAGTACCAAAGGCACCTTAGGGCCACCAATGGTAGGCAGCACTAGGCTGTTGCCTTGAAACTTAATACTTGGGTCTAGGTCTGGTATAGCAAATGTATATAACGCAGTACTTTTTTCATGCCGAAAGGTATGGCCATCCGCCAAAGGAAAACCGTCCCGAAAAGTCACTCGGTACCGATATCCATAACGCAGCTCATTAAAACACAACAGGTCTGAACCGGTCGTTAACGCCACGGGTTGCTTAACATAGTGGCTAGCAGCACCAATTTTAGCCCCTGTTAAGTGAATAAAATCGCCATAATATTGCTGCTTAGCATCGAGTTGCGCCGGTAGCTCCATACACTGTTTGGGTTGACCTTTCGATTCTTTGTAGTCCAGAACCTTGGCCTTGCCTTGTATCGTCATCGCCGTTGCACTTGCACTTGCGCTGGCAAGCAACGCCACCATGGTAATCAATGCGCGTTTAAAAGAATTATTTTGGGTTACAGTAAACATCATCTTGTCCTTTAGATAAGCATATTGCATGTGTCTAGCGTCATTCAGGTAACAACGCTAACACGCCTTGATCCACAACAAAGCGGCACCAGCAATGCCGCCATGACGTTGCTGTTAGTCTTTTATGTGACGGGTTTTAATAGCCACATCAACACGGCGGCTCAACACCAGATCTTCACCCTCTGCGCCCAATACAGGGGAGCTTTCACCTTTGGCGAATCTAGAGGTCACGTTGAGGCTTTGACCACTCAAAAACGCCTCTACACTGCGCATGCGCTTTGCAGACAAGGCCATGTTATAGTCATGGTCTCCACGAGAATCGGCATAGCCGAACAACTGCACAGACAGCACTCTTTCTGCTCGTGCAGTGGCCATGGCTAATTGCTTCAGACTGCCTTCCCCTTCGGCTGTAAGTGTTGCGCTGTCGGAATCAAAAAGGATGGTGGCTAAATAGTCATTGAAGCTGTATTCAACCTTAGCTGGCTCCACGGGTGTGACAACCACTGGCGCTTCAACAACTTTGGGCTCTTCTACAACAGCCACTGGTTCTTCTTCAGCGACGACTACGACTTCCTCCTCCACAGTTTCTGGCTCGTCTTCAACAACTGTAACAGTCGCCTCCTTTACAGGTACGGGAGCTACTTCTTGCTCTACAATTACTGGGGTTGGGTCCGCAATGAGTACAATTTTAGCTGCTGGCTCCAGCACAATGTCTGGCTCTTTATTGAGCACCTTAGCCACCGCTTTTTTAATCGCAGCTATTAATGACGGCGTTGTTTTATGGGTTTCTTTAGTGACTGCCACGGTCTTTTCTAAGTAATGGATCGTTCGTACAGCATTACCGCTGCTGTCTACAATTGCAGAGCCATTGGTTGTAGTCCATACAACACTATTACTCATTGTGCCTGCGGCTAGACCTGGCACTGTAATTATGGCAAAAGTCATCCCTAGTACTATCTTCGATGTGGTGTTCATTTTAAATTCCTTGTTGGCTATTTGTACTCCAAGTCTTTTGGGGTACTGAATACTTAATGATTAATCGTTAATCGTTAATAAATGCTGAACTGTTTAGGGCAATACGCCGTTCAAACGCGTTATAAATGGCAACAAATTCTTCACCTTGCTGCTCCCCTTTTGCTTTTAAATACTGCAGGTACAACCGCCACCCAGCCACTTGGCGTTCGTTTGTGGCATCAACCATTTTGGCTTGATATTCCCAATTGCGAATGAGTTGTTCATAGTGAGCCAAGGTCATCACGCGAGTTGCCCGATGGCACCAATGATCCAAAGTGTGCAGCCAATGGCTAACAGTAGGCATGCAAGGGTTTGTTTAACTTCTTTTCGATTTATAACTATAGAATTCATGCAAAACTCCTGGCATTGGATTCATTGATGGCTACAAAACAACGGCGCAGAACCTGCTCGGCAATCACCTCTATGCCTGCACGTAAAATGGCATCCCTGAAGTTGAATCGCTGGATAATTTTGATCAGAATTTCTGAAGACAATTGGCTGTTCTTCCGGTGCAGCACCAATAACGAAATGATGACGTTGCTCACGTAATAAAAAATCACTTGAGTAGAAACGCCAACGTCGCCAACTAAGTCGATATAACGTTGCTCGATTTGTTCAAACACATAAGTGTATTCTGAGTCTCCTCTGCAAACGTCCTTGACTGAGATAGCCAACATTTCAACAGTAGGAGGGTGCGTAGGTAGCATGTAATCAATTTGCCCATAAACAACATTATGGCTGTGTAGGTACACAGCCTGCGCTGTAGTGTCTTGGGTAATGTTAATTTGGGTCTGATACTCAACACAACGGCTTTCAAATGACTCAATGGCTTGCACGGGCGTCACCTCGCTCGCATGAAGTTTGATCATATTTATGCCCGACCGATAGTACCGTTTGGCCATCGGCATCGATAAGGTAAGTGCTGCGCAGAGCTTTAAGGTGTTGCTGAATATGGCAAATGTCCTTCATCAGTCGTTTAAAACCCCGGCGAGTTAAACTGGTGTAATGTTTACCCTCACCTATGTCACAGCTTTTGCCGTACAGCATCAGCAATTCAACTTGCAGGTGCTCCACAGAACTGATGTGTTGAGAAATATTGGATTGTTGTAGCAGGTGAAGTCCCATTGCACTGTTCCTTGTTATTGGCATGGGAACCATTAAACAACTCAACAATGGGGAACTATGGAAGGCATCCTGAAGATGTGGGGAAGAAGTGTGAAGAAGTAATGAAAATATATTTTGATGGTTTAAACAAGATACCTAAAAATCATCAGCAGCCTAGCTCCATTTAGCCAAGCGTAGCAACTGCCAACTAATCATAAATGTAATTTAGCCTCGACCTCTAGCTGGATTTTTAAGTACGAAATCAAGTACATTACGCCCGTTAAAAGAATTGCGTCGATTAAACAAACTTTTCAGGAAGGCCACTATGACCAGAATACGGTTGGAAAAAATCTTATCCACGCTCGAACTAGACGAGCTACCCGCACAACTTCAAGCCCAGACATTTTGCGAATACGTCAACTCCGGCCTACCTCTATACTTCTACTGCGACAAAGCCCTTAATGTAACCCAGGGTGACTTAAGTAATATAGAGTACGAATACAGAGGCTGCCATCCTGATGACGCCGATTATGTAGGCTGCATAACGACCAACCATAAGATTACATCTATCGACGACTTCGTAAGCACGTGTTTCGTTACCATAGATCCATTTACTAAAACAGACCTCTGGGTTTCGTGCCTCAAATACGAGAACAAGGACTACCTAATTTGTGATGAAACAGGTCAATTCACACGTCAACTGCCCGTGAGTCGTGATAGTGCCTACGCCCTAAAAGATGACGTTTCCAACTTCAAAAAAGGCCCCTTTTTCACACACGACCCAACTCGTAAGAGCACCGTAGCTAGCGAACTTGGATTGACAAAGGCACTCGCCTTATTGATCCATGACATGGCCTCTAATAGATCTGGAGCTAAGTACCGGTGTAGTGAAAAGATCAATGCTAGCGCGGTAAAGGATCATATATTGGCTCTAGCGACAAAGTATGAGATCGATGACAGCAATCTTAGGTCTTTAAACGATAAAATCACGCCATTGCTTAAAGACCATGACCTGATTAATTACTCAAAACCCAATAAATAAATTCCATCTGGAAATATTATCTTCAGATTACCTTATATTTGCGCCCAGTCCATATAAATCTATATGACTTAACACAACTAATAAGGTAATCATTATGGTTGATACTCAACTTAAGCCACGTTTAAAAATGCCTCTGGCAACTTGCGGTACTTCTGCTGCGAACCTGTTCCAATCTGACCCATCACAAAAAATAACCACACTCCTTAGAATAGGCAAGGTCTCAGACACATCCGGCATTAGTCGGGCGTATATATATCAGCTTTGCAAAGAAGGAAGGTTCCCAAAACCAGTCTCACTTGTACCCGGCGGCACTTCAGTAGCTTGGGTAGCGTCTGAAGTAGACGATTGGGTCAACGAACGCATCGCCGAACGCGATCAGGAGGCCTAACATGTTCTTTAATAACCGATCATTTCCGTTTGATAACGTAACCATGACGCCGCTACAACGCGAGCTGGCCAAGGCTCTCTATCTAAATAGAAAGCATGGAATAACTACCCTTGAACTAGGAGAAGAGCACCACCTTGCACCTCTGCGCATGCTGGCAGCTCTCATGGAAAAAGGATTCACTTTCACTCAACTGAAGGTAACTGTGACTGATAAGCGGAATATTAAACGAAGAGGTGTTTCGCTAATCATAATGACAGGCTGGCCAACTGTCTAGCTACAAAGCGCCTTCACGGGCGGCCTTAGCCGCCCTCATATCAAACCGCTCATTTAAACTAGGAGTCCTACTCATGGCACTACCTACACCACTGGAGCCATATACTGGCACGGTATCTATTGTCGATCTCGCAACCCAAGCAGATCAACTTATCTTGGCACACTGCATTACCACTGAACATGAAAGAACAGCCCTCGTATTGTGGTCATTTGCCACGTACGGGTATGATCACTATCGCATATTCCCTCGACTACTCGCCATAAGCCCAGAGCGTCGTTGTGGCAAGACAACTCTGCTTGAGGTAGTAGCTGCACTGTGCAGAAATTCCATCCAAGCTAGTAATTTGACACCCGCTATTATCAGCAGGATCAAGACCATCATTGACGATCCTACACTGCTAATTGATGAGGGCGACACCTTTATCAAAAATGCAGATGGAAATATAAAAGGGTTAATTAATTCTGGGCACACGAAGTCTGGAGCCCAAGTTCTAAAGTGTGTAGGCGATTCTCACGAGCCACAAGTATTTGATACTTGGCATCCCATGGTTATAGCGTCTATAGGCGCTTTAGAAGACACCATCATGGATCGGAGTATCGTTATAAATTTGCGTAGAAAACGGCCCAATGAGTACGTACAGCGCATACCTAAAGACCTTTCTGAAGAATGGCAGAGTTGGCGTTCTAAAGCATTACGCTGGTTCATAGACAACGCCTCTGCATTGGACGACGCCAACCAAGTTGATCCACCTTGCCGTGGGAACGACCGGGCTATTGATAACTGGGTTCCACTTTTCACTTTAGCTAAGGCAATAGATGAAACCTGGTACTCACGTTGTGAAGCCGCATACCAAGAACTGGTTAACGAGGTGGAAATGGAACTCCCGACCCGTCTACTGTCAGACATTAGATACTGTGTAACAAGGGCTAAGGCTCCACGCATATCATCTAGCGATATGGTTAAGAGCCTGGCAGAGGACGATACTGCTCCCTGGGGTGATGTGCGCCTTACACCCGCAAAAGTGGCTTCAATGCTTGCCCCTTATAATATCAAGCCAAAGAACATGCGCATTGAAGGCAAGACTGTGAGAGGTTATGAGTGGCTCCAATTTGAAGACGCCTTTGAACGCTACCTACCCCCTATTTAGACTACAACAGTGCAACAACCCACGGCTCATCTAGCTTTGAGGCTCACAAAGGTGCTACAAAGGTGCTACAAGGGTGCTACAAATGGAATGGGCTCGTACTTGCTGTAACACTCATGTAGCACCCTGGTAGCACCCTGACAACCCTGTAACCACCATGAATACTGACTTGTTGTAGTTTAGAGGATAAATTCGTGTGGGCTCGACCATGCTATTCGCATTCTGACGTTTGCGCGTGGACTACGCCCATGCTCAAGTCAGATGCAGATAGCACTCACCCATTGATAGGCCGTCTGTTTAGGGCACAGCCTATTCAAAACAATAAGAACCGATATACTAACCACCCTCACTATGACGAAATACCGATGAATAATCTATATAGCAAAGATAGACCCTAATTAGAGTACGAATAGACCGTGGCCAGCTTTACTTGACCACTACAGTTTGGAACTTGAAGAACCTGTCTCAGGCACTAACCAATATACGGAATACAACCAGTTGAGATATACTATTAGACGTTCATTCACCAGTGATTTTTTATTTTTAGAATCCATCCAAGAGTTAAAAATATGGTTAAGTTTTCCGGGCCGATGAAATACTACCAGGATAAAGTTTACGAATTTAATTTACCTGCTGGCTACACCTGCCCCCAGGCTGAGGCCTGTTTAGTAAAAGCTGATCGCCAAACGGGTAAAATGAAAAACGGACCTAAACAAACATTCAGGTGCTATGCCGCCCAAAATGAGAGATTTCCGACTACTAGAGACATGCGCTGGCGTAATTTTGACGCCGTGCGTAATGCCGAGGTAACTGAAATAGCATCATTAATAACTGCTGCGATGCCCAAAAATGCTAAGCGAATTCGGATACATGGAAGTGGTGATTTTTTTAATCAAAAATACTTTGATGCATGGCTTGAACTTTGTCGACTGCATACGGACGTGCTTTTTTGGGCTTTTACAAAGTCTGTTGAGCTTTGGGTGAATCGTCTCGATCAGATTCCTGATAATTTGATTCTTCAGGCTAGCTGGGGCGGTAGGGAAGATGAATTAATTGAGCGCCATAATTTAAAGTTTGCTCAAGTGTTCAAAACAGTGGATCAGGCATTAGAGAGCGGTTTGCCAATTGATGTAGATGATTATTATGCCTGCACAAATAATGGTAGCTTTGCGCTCGTAGACAATTTTGGGCCTGATAAAGGTGCGCGAGTCTACATACAGAATTTAAAAGAAGGCTCTAGCAATGAGTGATCTGAATATAAAAATTTGTGATGTTTTTGCTGGTTTATTTCCCTGTGTGTCAACCCGAACCCATACACCCGTTGTCTGGGATAATGTATATTTTCAGGGTGGCAACTATGGGATCAAAAAATTGTACCAAATAACTCACGTCATCCTTTATTAGAAAGACAAAAAGCATATCGATTTATCACTTTAGTCACCAGGCCGCTTTATGGCGCAAACTCAATTCACATGAGTGGCTAAAAACATCACAGACTGCTTAATAATTATTCTTAAATTGTGATAATTCCCTGTTATTAAGGTAATCGCTTGCTCTACAAAGCAGTTATAGCTCAGGTGTTTGTGGTTGCGTTCCCCAATCAGGGGCGTTGAAACCCTTGAAACCGATAAGGTAACAACATTCTAGCAAAAACGATAAGAACCTATACTCTAACTATCTTAATTTCCTAAAAATGGCGATATACACCCGATAGTCTAATGCGGAGCGTCTTGAGAAATGGCTTATCTACTTACGTGCATAAAACCCAGCCAGCCACCTGTTGTGGTCAACCAAATTTATACAGCACACTAATAATGGTTTTTGATCTATAGAAAAAACAACCAAACACAGGTTTTGCGGATTTTTATAAAATTAGTACGGACCTATTACTATGCTTAGAAGCGGCTTTAATTTTAGGCACCCCCCCCCGGGTATAAAGCTGGCGCTTATGGAATGGGATCCCCCCATCTTATAAACTCAGGAGCAATCATTATGCGTTCAGTAACCGCCAAGTTCTGGAACTCCACTTTAAAACTGATAGGCCTGCTCGATCGCGCGATCAACACCGCCGATGCGATCATGGAGACTGCAGAAGATGCAGCCACTCGCTTCCGTGACGAAGAACGCGAAGCAGCTATCAAAACGCAAAACCTAAGAGTCTAATCAAAGCTCTCTAGCCGCAAAGCTAGGGAGCTGTTGCCTCATGGCATTTTCAGAAGTAACACACACAAGCACAGTAGATAGTATGATAAGAAAGAAGCTATAACACTTAGCAGGGCATGTACTGTCTCTGGTACTCGGCTTTAATTCAGTTCACATAGCCTCATGATAGATTTAAAGTGGGAGACGTACAGCACGAAACAAAACCCAAAAACGGAGGCGATCTGCGCATCTTTAGGCTGATCCTTCTGGCGATGGGTATTCAGGCCGACATACTTGATAGCATCCACCCTGCCCAACTGACCTTAGCTGACTTTATGAACGCCTTTCCGAATGATTGGACCGAGCAGCGGGTTTATTTTGGGGTGATGATAGTCAGCGTCAGCTAGTCCTCTAAATCTAACTATTCGCACCCATTGTGTTTGCGCCACGCATCAGCGTTATGCCCTTCCGGTACTTGGGTGCAAACATCAGGTTTGTCATAGCCACGAAGTTGATTATATGTAGTTATTTGCGTTTCAGTTAG
>Ga0209495_1000539_pt1 | contig 29442 bp, 27 predicted proteins | sample EN1Hudsemesocosm_FD_184629 | JGI IMG/M metagenome (GOLD analysis project Ga0209495, IMG submission 184629) | Methane-oxidizing microbial communities from mesocosms in the Hudson Canyon - EN1E Hudson Canyon (SPAdes) (version 2) | ecosystem: Environmental > Aquatic > Marine > Cold seeps | place... | reverse complement strand
TGTCTGATCGCTTATGTGAAATTATCTCTGATGAGATTTATTGTTGGACTTTAGACTTTAGGCACGTACAGCCAGGAGATCGTTTTAAGGTGTTGTACGAAGCGAAATACTTAGAAGGTGAGTTTGTGGGTGTGGGCGATGTCAAAGCGGCTTATTTTAACCATTTAGGAGAGGACTTCTATGCTTTTCCATTCAACGACACTGGATTTGACGATTACTTTGATCAGGATGGGAAAAATTTAAGAAAATTTTTCTTAAAAACCCCTGTAAAGAACAGTCGTATATCTTCGCGTTATTCACGCAATCGTTTTCATCCTGTACAAAAAAGGTGGAAGGCACATAAGGGAACGGATTACGCTGCGCCTCGTGGAACCCCAATATGGTCTACTGCAGATGGGGTAGTGGAAGCTTCGACGTATACCAAGTACAACGGGAATTATGTGAAAGTGCGTCACAATGGAACCTTTACGACACAGTATTTACACATGTCAAAAATCGCCAAAGGAGTACGTGTAGGAACACATGTAAAACAAGGGCAGACCATAGGCTATGTTGGAAGTACAGGATTAGCTACAGGACCACATGTTTGCTATCGTTTTTGGAAAAATGGTGAGCAGGTAGATCCTTTCAAGAGTAAATTACCACCCTCTGATCCAATAAGTTCAAATTCAAGAACTTCTTTTGAATTGTTTAGAGACAGTTTATCTGTACTGTTAGACAGTATTCCTTTTTCGGAATCGCTTTAAACTTCCGAAATACGATTTACATGAAGGTGTTCTGCAGGTTTGTAGAGCACCTTTTTATATTTAAGAGCGATCTCTTTAGGGTCAGAAAGTTCTTTTTTATGGTGATACTCTTGAAATTCTTTTAGTCTAGGGAATTCGTTTTCATCAGCAAAACGAACATCATTTTGCATAGGCGTATCTACTTTCCCGGGTGCAATAGAAAGATTAATGATGTCTTTGTGCTCTTCATCAATACATTTACTCAGCATATCTAATCCTGCTTTAGAAGAACAGTAGGTATTCCAACCAGCGATAGGTGTGTGAGCAGCACCAGAGCTAATGCTTAGGACAACTTTTTGAGCATTATGCAATTTATATTTTGCAATAAAATGATTGGACAATACAGCAGGAGCGACTAAATTGATGATATAAGAAGCTGCAATAGCGCCTAGTTCTTGTTTCCCCATTTTCTGGATAGGTCCTATCCATCCCGCATTGTGAATTAAGCTTATTTGTTGGGCTTCCTTCCAATGTGGAAATTCTAGAGATTCTATATCTGCAATATCATTTAGGTCTAATGAGGTGTGAGTATAGTTAGGGTGGTTTATTTTTTGGGTTCTAGAAATTCCCAAAACTCTATTGTTATCATCTTCTAAAAGAAGCTCACAAATGGCTTTTCCCAGTCCACTACTAGTCCCCGTAATAATAAATGCTTTCATTATTTGTTTATTTCCAAGAAGCGTTCAATATTTTTTGTAAGCCCAAATACAACAATCATATCACTTTTCTCTATGATGGTATCAGAACTAGGAACACCAATGATATGGTAGTCTTTGATATTGTTTTCATCCTTATTGTTTTCATCTTTTCTCAAGATGGTCACCAGGTTGAGTTTGTATTTTTCTCTCAGACCAATGTCTTCAAGGCTACGACCGCATACTTCTGTAGGGGCTTTCACTTCCACGATCTCATAATCGTCTGGAAGTTGAATGCACATAACCACATCTGGGTTAATAAGCATTTCGGCAACGTTTCCACCTACCTCATCTTCGGGAGATAAAATTTCTGTGACGCCCATTTTCTCCAAAATTCTTCTTTGGTCGTTACCCATAGCACGCGTAATAATACGTTTTACCTTAAGCTCCATTAAGAGGAATGTACACAGTAGGAGGCCTTGGAAATTTTCGCCAATAGCCACCACCACGGCATCTACATCTTGTATGTTTTGAGATAGAAGAGCTTTCTTATCTGTAGCATCTAATGCTACGGCATGGGATACTTCATCCTTTAAGCCTTCAACTTTTTCTAGGGATGAATCTATGGCGAGCACTTCGGCTCCACGTTTTGATAAGTTTCTGGCGATGGCCGATCCAAATTGACCAAGACCGATCACGGCAAAGCGTTGATCTGACATATTGTAGTATAAATTAGTTATTACAAATGTAGAAATTTGTGAGGACTTGGCGATTGTCTAATTTTGTAATAGATTTAATACATATGAAAAAAGTATATCATCTCTCTACCTGCAGTACTTGTCAGCGAATTTTGAAAGAAATCAATGCCCCTGATTTTGTATTACAGGATATTAAAACAGAGGCTATAAGCGAATCTCAATTAGAGGAAATGTATAAGTTTACCTCTTCTTACGAAGCTTTGTTTAGCAAGCGAGCCATGAAATACAAAAGCATGGCTTTAAAGGATAAGAACTTACAAGAAGATGATTTTAAAAGTCTAATTCTCGAAGAATACACCTTCCTAAAAAGACCTGTTTTCATCATTAATGATGAGGTATATGTGGGGAATTCCAAAAAACTAGTTGAAGCAGTAAAAAACACATTAGCGAATGAATGATGTAGTAAAGTCACACATGGCATTATTCTTTGCCAATTTAATCTACGCACTTACCTTTACTTTTGCAAAAGATGTGATGCCAGATACAATTCAGCCTATAGGTTTTATATTGGTACGTGTTACAGGTGCTATGATTCTGTTTCAAATTATTCATCGCATTTGGATTCGCGAGAAAGTAAAGCGAGAGGATTATGGGATTCTGATACTCTGTGGACTCTTTGGTGTTGCGATTAATATGATGTTATTCTTTAAAGGACTCAATTATACTACCCCTATACATGCGGCGGTTACCATGACTTCTGCGCCTATAGTTGTGTTTATATTGGCGATTATATTTCATGGTGAAAAGAAACTCCCTTTAAGAATATTGGGGGTTGCATTGGGAGCTGTAGGTGCTGTAATACTTGCGGTGTATGGGCGAGATTTAGAGTTGGGAAATCCAAAACTTGCACTCGGAAATTTATTAGTATTTGTGAATGCCTGTTGTTATGCTCTATATCTAACTATTGTAAAGCCTTTAATGTCTAAATATCATTTTTTAACGATTATGAAGTGGGTATTTACTGTTGGTTTTATTGTGGTGTTACCTTTTGGTTTTACAGATATTCAGGCAGTAGAATGGGCTGAAATAAGCACTAAAATATGGAGCGAAATTGCCTTTGTTGTTTTTGGGACTTCCTTTTTAGCCTATATGTTCAATATTTATGCTTTAAAAAGATTGCGTGCCTCTACCGTAGGCTTTTATATTTATTTGCAGCCGGTACTCGCTACGGTAGTCGCTTTAATGTTGGGTTCAGATAATTTAGATCCGATTAAAATTATCGCGGCTTCAATTATTTTTATTGGCGTTTATCTGGTAGGAAGGAAACCGAAACCCGCAAAAGAATAAAAGTCCTTACCCAACAAAATTCCTTATTTTTGCATCAAATAAATATTTATGATTCAATCGATGACTGGCTTTGGTAGAGCTACTTTAGTGTTGCCAAACAAGAAAATTACTGTAGAGGTAAAGAGTTTAAACTCTAAGCAGGTAGATATAAATACGCGTATTCCATCTTTTTATAAAGAGAAAGAGTTGGATGTACGTTCGTACCTTTCGGCTACACTTCGCAGAGGGAAGATTGAATTGGCAATTTTTGTTGAAAATACTGGAACGGATTCACATCACAAGATTAATAAAGATTTAGTGAGTACGTATATGAATTCTTTACAAGAAGTTGGAGAAGGAAAAGTTGCTGCAGGTGAATTGTTGAACATGGCTATGCGTTTACCAGATGCCATGAAAGTAGAACGCGAAGAATTCGATAAAGAAGAATGGACTTCTGTAATGAAGGTAGTTAAAGAAGCGGTTGAGGCTTTGGTTGATTACAGAAAAACCGAAGGTTTATCGCTAGAGAAAGATATTAAATCTCAAATAGCTACAATTGACGCTCTTCATGATGAGGTGCCACAATATGAGCAAGAGCGTATCAATACTATTAAGGAACGTATTTCTACAAAGCTTACTGATGTATTACAATCGGTAGATTTCGATAGAGATCGCTTAGAGCAAGAGATGATTTATTTCATCGAAAAGCTAGATGTTTCTGAAGAAAAAGTGCGTTTAAAAAATCACTGTGCTTATTTCATCGAAACGATGGAATCTGAAGAATCTAACGGAAAGAAATTAGGTTTTATCTCTCAGGAATTGGGTAGAGAAATAAATACAATGGGTTCTAAGGCAAACCATACTGAAATTCAGAAATTGGTGGTACAAATGAAAGATGCTTTAGAGAAGATTAAGGAACAAACACTGAACGTATTGTAGTATGAATACGCGTAAGCTCATTATATTCTCGGCTCCTTCGGGTTCTGGAAAGTCAACGATAGTAAACTATTTACTGGAACAAGGTGTTCCGGTAGCGTTTTCTATTTCGGCTTGTAGCAGAGCACCTCGCGGAGAAGAGAAACACGGCGAACATTATTACTTTTTAAGTCCCGAAGAATTTAGAGCTAAAGTAGCTGCTGATGAATTCTTGGAATGGGAGGAAGTTTACGAGGGGCGTTATTATGGAACGCTTCGTTCTGAAGTTGAGCGTATATGGGCTAAAGGAAAACAAGTAATTTTTGATATTGATGTTGTTGGAGGCGTAAACCTGAAGAAACAATATGGAGATCAAGCGCTTTCTGTATTTATTAAAGCCCCTTCAATAGAAGTGTTGAAAGAGCGATTAATTGCTCGTAATACCGAAGACGAAGCCAATTTGAAGATGCGTTTAGACAAGACTGAAGAAGAGATGGCTTATGCCAAGGAATTTGATTTGGTGATTATCAACGACGATATGAAAACCGCTCAAGAAGAGGCATATCAAAAAGTAACCGACTTTATCAATGGCTAGTAAAAAGAAAATAGGCTTGTACTTTGGGACCTTTAATCCCATTCACATCGGACATCTGATTATAGCCAATCATATGGCTAATTACACCAATCTCGATGAAGTGTGGTTTGTAGTGAGCCCTCATAATCCTTTTAAGAACAAAAAGAATCTACTAGACGACTATGCACGTTTAGAGATGGCGCATAGAGCCGTTAAGGATTTTGATAAGTTGCGTGTTTCAGATATAGAGTTTAGTCTTACGCAGCCTTCGTACACGGTAAATACTTTGGCTCATTTAAGTGAGAAGTATCCTGATAATGCCTTTTCACTCATTATGGGAGGCGATAATTTGAACACTTTTCACAAGTGGAGAAACTACGAATATATATTAACGAATCACGAGTTGTATGTTTACCCTCGTTTGGCTACGATGCCAGGTTCTTTAGACAATCACGAAAGAGTGAATTTAGTAGGAGCTCCAATCATGCAGATTTCTTCGAGCTTCATCAGAAATGCCATAAAAGATAAAAAAGACGTTCGTCCGATGTTGCCTCTAAATGTGTGGGAATATATAGATGAGATGAACTATTATTCTAAGTGAATAATTTGAAGCCCCGATAGCTATCGGGATGAAGATGTGTTGATTTGAAGATTCTATTTCTGATATTTTATAGTGCTAATATTAAATAAACGTTTTTCATCTCTCAAATTATTCATAAACACAAGTCCCGTCATCCTCACTTGCTAAAGAATGAAACGATTACAGAACGATTGCATCTAGTGTTTGGGTCGAAACTGAGTGGTAATTCTCTCTTGCATTCTTGTAAATCCTTTTTGCTCTTGCGGGGTCTTTAAGGTAGAGTGCTTCATAAAGGGGTTGTAAGAATTTCCTTCTCCCTACGGTCATTAAGAAGTCTTCTAGCGCAATGTCTGCTGCTTTATACCCTGTAGGGATAGTAAGCTGAAACCATGCATTTAATATTTCAGAGTTCCCACTAGAAGTAAAGCCAAAAGCCACATCAAGTTTGTTTAATTGTTTTTGAGAAATATCTCTAGGTAACTGTCTTAAGAAATGTAACCACTCGTGCGAAGACCAGTTTTCTGATTTTATATTCGCTAAAGGATATCCTTTTTCGAAAGAAAGAATGGCATTGTCAACCGTCTTAAATTTTGTTGATTTTACATTTGGACAATTGTCTGGTATACCGGCTCCATAAATCCATTCTTCCAAACGAATTTTCTCCTTTGCTTTTGGCTGAGCATTTAATAGGTTTGTGTTTAAGTAAGCAATAAACTCCTTAGTGTCCATTACTTTAAAGGCATTCTCGAAGAAGTATTTATTCAAGAAGAAATCGAATTGTTTTCTGCCTACCGATTCTTCAATTAAACGCAGTAAAAAGAAGCCTTTTTCATATGCAACATCTGTCATTCCATCGTCTGGATCTCTATTGAGCAAATCTAGTTTTAGGTGTGTATCCTTATGCCTATGACCAATGGATTCTACTGTGTGCTCCAAGTCTTGTTTTCCTAATAAAGCGAGCATGTCTGCATAGTCTTTGTCTTCCATACGCTCCATAATTCTACGTTCAAAATAAACGGTAAAACCTTCGTTTAGCCAGAAGTCATCCCATGTTTTGTTGGTAACTAAATTCCCAGACCAGGAGTGTGCTAATTCGTGTGCGATAAGTGCTGTAAGTGAGCGATCACCTGCAAGTATTGTAGGCGTTACAAAAGTTAAGCGCGGATTTTCCATTCCACCGAATGGAAAGCTAGGAGGAAGCAGTAGCATATCGTATCGGGCCCAAGCGTATTTACCATACATTTCCTCGGCAATTTTCAGCATGTCTTCCGTTTCAGCAAACTCGTAAGCAGCTTTTTCAATCATTTCGGGTTCTGCATAAATACCCGTGTGTTCACCTAAACTTTGAAATTCTATGTTTCCAACTCCTAGTGCCATTAAATAGGCAGGGATAGCTTGTTTCATTTTAAAATGATAAATACCATCGCTACTTTTTTCTGTAGGATTTTCTGCACTCATCACTGCCATCAAATTACTAGGTACTTTTACAGTAGCATTATAACTAAAACGCACGCCAGGTGAGTCTTGACATGGAAGCCATGTTCTGGCTAAAATTGCTTGAGATTGTGTGAATAAAAAGGGTTGCTCTTTCCCTGCAGTCTGCTTTGGGTTTAGCCATTGTAAAGCTTTTGCATTTGGTGCCGATTGGTAGTGTATAATAACTTCTGTAGCCTCTTTTTCGATATCGATAATTAAAGCTTGCCCCAGAATAGAGTCTTTTTTACTCAGGGTAAAAACACAGTCCTCGTCGGCACTTGTTACTTTATCTATGACTAAACCATTAGCATCAAGGATTAGTTTCTTGCTGCCTGTTTTATTGTCAATTTGATAGTGAGCAGTACCTGAAATAACTTCATTTTCAAAGTCTACACTTACTTCTAAATCTAAATGTGTTGTAAGCACATTATGAGGTTCTGAAAAACTGTGTTTATCCACGCGTAAATCTTTTTTAGAGCTGCAAGCTGTTAGCAATAAGGCAGAGCAAAGTATGCTAAGAATTTTATTCATTGGTCGTTGTTTTGAGAAGGACTAAAGTAATAATTGTTGATTATTAATGAAAAATTAATAATGAAGTCTTTTTTAATTAGTCATTATTCATCGGTCATTAAGTCTTTGTGTCTAAAACAGTCTAGTACGTGGTCGTTTACCATTCCTGTGGCTTGCATATGGGCATAGATTACGGTTGAGCCTACAAATTTGAAGTCTCTTTTTTTTAGGTCTTTACTTAGTTTATCTGATATTTCTGTTGTAGCAGGAAGTTCACTCATTGTTTTGCGGTTGTTTTGAATCGGCTTAGCACCTACAAAGCTCCAAATGTACTTATCGAAAGAGCCAAATTCTTTTTGAATTTCCATGAAGGCTTGCGCATTAGAAACTGCCGACCTCACCTTTAGTTTATTTCTAATGATTCCTTTATCCTGAAGTAATTCTTGAATTTTCACTTCGTCGTATAAGGCTACTTTTTTATAATCGAATTGATCGAAAGCTTTTCGGAAGTTCTCTCTTTTACGAAGTACAGTAATCCAGCTTAATCCAGCTTGAAAGGTTTCTAGGATTAAAAATTCAAATAGTTGTTGTTCATCATGTAGTGGCACACCCCACTCATTATCGTGGTAGTCTATATATAGGGGGTCTTTTGTAGACCAATCGCATCTCTTTTCATCCATAGTTTTAAAGATATGGTTTTCTATCGAATCTATGTACTCAGTTTCTAAGAGTTAGATCGACTGAATTGAGTTTGGATGCATTCCATCACTTTATATTATGATATGTAAGTATCTGAATGTGTTTGGCATAGCATTTGTATATCTAATATTAGATAAGTAATATCACCCATGCACGACAAGGTTACAAATATCATCGCATTAGCAAAACACAGAAATGTGTTGGATCGCACAGAGTTGATATGTCGTTTTATAAGAATGAAATACCACTTAAATATTACACCTCAAGAAATGAAGTGTAGAGTAGCTTTTTTAAAAGCCACCTGTATTTACGACTCTTTGTAATTAGATTACAGGCTCTATCCAATCACCATTTACTTTTATAAGATCAATTAGCGCATCCACGGCATCGACTGCTGGTATATTTCTTTGCACGACTTCTTTTTCTTTGTAGAGTGTTATTTTACCAAGTCCAGTCCCTACATAACCATAGTCAGCATCCGCCATTTCTCCGGGTCCATTTACGATACAGCCCATAATCCCAATTTTCAAGCCTTTAAGATGGCTCGTTTTAGTCCGGATTTTAGCGGTAGTTTCTTGTAGGTCGAAAAGGGTGCGTCCACAACTCGGGCAGGAAATATACTCTGTTTTAGAAATGCGTGTTCGGGTAGCTTGAAGGATACCAAAGGCCGTTTGCATGATCATTTGATCGCCGCCACAGTTTTCGGCTGCTATAAACACACCATCGCCTATACCATCTAATAATAAAGCTCCAATATCGGTAGATGCTTGTAGTTGCAACTGCTCTGTGGTTAAGTTGCCATAAGCACGTCCAATAATTACTGGAATATCACATTTGGCATTCATTAATTCTATAAACAACTTTCGTTGTTCTGCCATTCCGTGCTTATTGTACGAATCAATCATCAACACTGCAGTTGAATCTGATTTAAGTTTAGTGATTAATTCTTCAGTGATATCACTCAAACAAGCATAAACAATATTTAATTCCTGAGAAAGTTCAACGGTACTCAGGTACTTCTTTGCATCGAGGAATGGGTAACAACGTTCTCCTTTGTTTTCGATCCACGTTTTATGATTGTATATAACTCCGAGTGTACCCGGAATAGCAAAATCCACAATATGATCTCCTACAAATACATAGTCACAGGCCATATCAGAAATGTTCCATTTATCTAGTGGAACAGAGTAGTTATAACCTAAAGCAAAAAGACTTGCGGGAGTAATTTTCTTTTTCAAACAGAAGTCCGCAATCACAATAGGGACATGTTTAGCTCCAATATTTAAGACTTCCTTTGTTTTTCTTCGGTGATACTCGAAGGGATTGATTGGATTTTTTGAAATAGTCTCAATCTTATCATGAGGTATTCTATCCGAATAACGATCGACCAAATTTTTGGCTACAGGAATTTCAAATTCAGGCTCTTCGGTAAGGGACACGCGAACTGTATCGCCAATACCATCTTCCAAAAGAGTTCCTATACCTACTGCTGATTTTATTCTTCCATCTTCACCTTCTCCCGCTTCGGTAACACCGAGGTGTAGTGGATAGCTCATTCCCTCGTCTTGCATCTTATTAATGAGTAAACGGTAGGCTTGCACCATCACTTGTGGGTTACTGGCTTTCATCGATATGATGACATCGTGGTAATCTAAAGATTTACAAATACGTAAAAACTCTAGCGCCGATTCCACCATTCCCATGGGGGTGTCGCCGTAACGACTTAAAATCCTATCCGAAAGTGAACCGTGATTGGTTCCGATACGCATGGCAGTACCTTCTTCTATACAGATTTCTACTAAAGGAGTGAAGCGCTTGGCAATTCTTTCGAGTTGAGCCTGATAGCTATCCTCGGTATATTCTATTTCCTCAAATTTCTTCTTATCGGCGTAGTTTCCGGGGTTCACACGTACCTTTTCTACTATACGTGCTGCAACTTCAGCCGCAGCAGGCGTAAAATGAATGTCGGCAACTAAAGGGGTATTGTAGCCTCTTTTCACCAACTCATCTTTAATGTTTTGGAGGTTTTCAGCTTCTCTTTTACTAGGAGCCGTGATACGAACCAATTCACAACCGGCTTGAATCATACGTATAGACTGCGCTACGGTAGCTTCAGTATCCATGGTATTGGTAGTCGTCATCGATTGTAATCGAATAGGATTATCTCCTCCAATCGCAATAGAACCAATTTTCACTTCGTGACTTTTGTAACGTTGATATGCCGTAAGGCTAGCGCAATAGTTGTGGGTTGTATTCATCGAGGTAAATTTCGTGATTTCTACCAAGATGTCAAGGGTTTATCTTAAAAATCCTAATAACATAATTTAACTTTTGTTAACCGGTTATTAAGATAAAGCCATGAATAGAATTTTACATTTGTTCTTGTAATAGGGTTTAGACAATGAGGGGGGTAAAAAGTGAATTCAAATCCGTTCTTTTCGAAGCAGTTTTTCATTTTTCAATCGAATTCACTTTTTACTTTTCCATTTGTCGTTTTACAGAAAGAATTCCTCTTTCGTTTTCTTAGTCAGTTTTGCGACCACCAAGTCATAAGAATGGTTAATAAGTTCTTGAATCAACTCTGGCTTTAACTCTCCGTTTACGTCTACTGTGTTCCAATGTATTTTACTCATATGATAAGCTGGGCGAATAGAGTCATACCGTTCTCTTAAGTCAATGGCTTTTTCTGGATCACATTTCAAATTCATCCATAGGGGTTGATCCTCTAAACTAGCCAAAAGAAACATCTTTCTAGCAACTTTAAAGACTAAAACATCGCTTCCGAAAGGCAGTCCTTCGGTAACTGCATTTTTCTTTAGGCAAAAATCTCGAATGCTTTCTATGTTCATTATTTGGTGTTTTGAAGATTATAGCTAAATTTAAAAACTAAATCTTGAATAATGAACGATTTGGATGCTGTAAAAAAACTTAGCCTCCCAGAGGTGGAGCAAAAGATCGAGGCGAATCGCAAAGAAATAAAGACAACACGAGCAATAACTTACGTGTTTGATGTGATCATCATAATGGTTGCAGGACTTTATGTATTAGATATCAATTTTTCCAAATGGTTGATTGTAATTCCTGCTGCAGTTTCAGTTACTTTACATACGAGGTTATCTATTTTATACGAGCGTAAATGTGTATTGAAACAACAAGAGGTTATAATGAGGTATCTTAAAAAATAGTCTATAGTCGTTGGTATTTGGTCGTTGGAGTTCAGTTTTATATTTTTCGTCTACCGTCTACCGTCTACCGTCTACCGTCTACCGTCTACCGTCTACCGTCTACCGTCTACCGTCTACCGTCTTCCGTCTACCGTCTACCGTCTACCGTCTACCGTCTACCGTCTACCGTCTACCGTCTACCGTCTACCGTCTACCGTCTACCGTCTACCGTCTACCGTTCAGGTTAAAGCATATAAGATAGGCTTGCTCGGAGCAGCATCATTTTCGAAAGAAGCAAAGCTTAAGTGCAGCAAATAGAGCCCATCGATAATAGAGTCTGGCACATAAATAAGTTCTGTAATACAAGCTTCGGCACGTGGCTTTTCCGGGTAATTCCAAAAAGCTCTATGTGCTAACAAGGCTCCTTCATCTTCTTCTCTATCTACTGAAGGGGTATCGATCATGAGTTGTTCTACACCTTTTTCTTTTAACCATTCTGCAGCTTTATAATCGAGGTAAGTCGGATTTGTATTGGAGTAGTTTTTTATCAGTTTTTCGATTCCATTTGGGGAGGTACGGATGATAATTGCTTTAGGTAAATCTGTGCCTAATTTCTCTTGTAGTTGCTCTAGCATCACCACTGCATCCCCATTTTCTTTGATAACGGGATCAATACTTACCAATTTTGCTGTAAAGGCAAATTGCTTTAAAGATTGATTGACACTTACAAATTCCTTACTGATATGGCCGTAACATTCGGTATGTGTACCGTGTCCGTGAGGATTAAAATATATATTATTGAAGTTAACTGAAGCACCTTCATTTATTGCACCTACCCAGTCACCCATATAAACGGGTTCTATTTTTAGTGGATCCACATACCAAGCTCTTACACTTTGCTCGGAAGCAAACATAGGAATGGAAATGTCTATGGGTTTTGAGAGGTCTGCAGACCAAATTTTGTTTTGGTGTTCTAGGCTAATCTTCATTGTAGAAAGATAGAATATAGAAGTTAAAGGTTAAAGGTTAGAAGTTAAAAGTTATAGAATAAAAGTTAAGAAGGTATAAGACAGCTTCGGGATGTGTTGAAAGAAAACGATTTGAAGAAGATTGCTTATGTGAAAACTATTACACAAAGATGCGCAGAGACCACTCAGAGATACACAGAGAGTGAAAGCGACAACAATGACTAGAATGTAAACTCCAATGCCATCGACTATGGTCTAAAGTCTACCGTCCAATTTTATCTGAGTACTTCCATTCTATAGGCATCTAATTTTACAAAGATGAATAGGAGTATACTGAATCCCCAGAGCGATGAACCTCCATAACTAAAAAAGGGTAGAGGTATTCCAATTACGGGCATAATACCAATTGTCATGGCAATATTAATAAAGAAGTGACAGAATAGAATCGTAGCAACTCCATAACCATAAACTCTACTGAAAGCGGAGCGTTGCCTTTCGGCAAGGATTATGATTCGGAATAGTAGAAATAGAAATAAGCCTATCGTAATAATCGATCCAATAAATCCCCATTCCTCCCCAATAGTACAGAAGATGAAATCGGTACTTTGTTCGGGTACAAAATTGAACTTAGTTTGTGTTCCATCTAGAAATCCTTTCCCTGTAAGCCCCCCTGATCCAATTGCAATTTTAGATTGATGCAGGTTGTAACCTGCTCCGTGAATATCATCTATTTTCCCTAGGATAAGATCTATTCGAATTCTTTGATGAGGTCTTAAGATATCATTATATAGATAGCCCACAGATTGTACGAATCCCAGCCCTAAAACGAGACTAATGATAGCAGGCTTAATAGAATTTCTTCCTTTATTTAGTAAGTAGGCGAAGAGTCCAGAAATGATGGTAATTACTAGCATGACTACTTGTAGCTCAAATTTGAGAGTGACGATAAATAGCATAATGGCAAAACCAGCTATTACTAGGTATATACTAGAAATACCTTCTCTAAAAAGTACTAAAAATAAGGAAGCAAATACGATAGCTGAACCTGCATCGGGTTGCAGCATAATTAATAAAATAGGGAGTGTGATTATAGAAAGTGCTTTAATTTGAGTGTCTAGTTTCCCCAAATTAATATTTAGCTGACTTAAGTATTTGCTGAGTGCTAAAAGGGCTCCAACTTTTGCAAATTCTGAGGGTTGCATACTAAAGCTCCCTAGGGCATACCATGATTTTGCTCCACCAATTTCCTTTCCAACTATGAGCACTCCAATAAGTAGTAGCATCATTAATGCGTAAATTAAATAGGAAAATGTGGTATAGAATTTCCCGTCTAAGATAAGGATGAGTATTATCCATACACAGGAAGTGCCAATCCAGAAGAGTTGTTTTCCGGGTTCGGCTGCCATGGTTAGTAAATCGTGGCTACCCTCTCCGTAGTTTGCTGCATATATATTTATCCATCCGAAAAGTAACATCAAGCCGTAGATGAGCACTAATGTCCAGTCGATATTAGCAAAGAAGCTTTTGTTATTTCTCATCGTCCTGTTTCATTAAATTCCCATTCAGAATAAATGCTTCTTGTTTGGTGTTGGTAATTTGACCGGTTAGATACTGCTCGATTATTAAACTTGCAATTGGAGCAGCCCAAGTAGAACCCCAACCTCCATTTTCTACATAAACGGCAAGTGCAATTTGTGGTTTATCCTTCGGTGCAAAGGCGATAAATATAGAGTGGTCTTCTCCGTGTGGATTTTCTGCAGTACCTGTTTTACCACAAATTTCTATGTTTTTAACACGAGCAGTTTTTGCTGTACCGTGTTTATCTGTGAACACTTTTTCCATTCCATTAATCACAGTTTGATAGTGTTTTTCATCTACTGTGGTATATTTAGGAATTGTATAGGTGCTATCGCTAAGCAGTTCACCATCTATTTTACGTACAATATGCGGCGTAAAGTAATGACCACGATTGGCTATCGCCGCACACATATTAGCCATTTGGATTGGGGACACCACTAGGGCGTCTTGACCAATAGAGAGTGATATTACTGTTGGTGCTTTCCATCTTCTTTTACCATACTGACGGTTGTAGAAATCAACGCTTGGAACTCTCCCTTTTCTTCCAGTATATAAATCGTTTCCAAGGAAATTCCCCAGCCCAAAACTAAGGACATGATTTCTCCAGTTTTCGTATCCTTCGGCTGCAGTAGGATACTTTTCTATAATACGTCTGAATGTGTTACAGTAATAAGCGTTACACGACTGAACAATAGATTGTGTAAGGTTTAGTGGTGATTTATGTGCATGGCAACCTACTTTCAATTTAGGGCTAAAACGCCAACCTTCATCACATGAAAAACTTGTTCCTGCATAGATGACATTTTCTTGCAGACCAATAAGTGCATTCAATAATTTAAAGGTTGAACCAGGGGGATATTCTGCTAATAAACTCCTATCAAATAAGGGCTTGTTCTCGTCCTTATACATTCGGTTGAAGTTAGGAGAGCGCGAGCGACCAATCAATAAATTAGGGTCGTAGTAAGGGCTACTTACTAAGGATAATATGTCACCTGTTGAAGGTTCAATTGCAACGATAGATCCTTTTTTGTTCTGCATTAATTGCTCTGCGTATTCTTGTAATTGAATGTCGATACTGAGTTCTAAATCTTTTCCATTTACAGCTAAGCTATCGAACTTGCCATTTTCAAATTTCCCTTTGGCTCGATTCCAAACATCGCGGATAAGGTATTGAACGCCTTGTGTACCCCGTAAATCTTTTTCATAAGAACTTTCAACGCCAGACATTCCATAGTTGTCGTTCTTTTTATAATAATCGTTCTTTTTTAAAACGTAGTCTGGCACTTGACTTACGTAGCCTAAAATGTGTGCAGCAGATTGTTGTGGATACTCGCGCATGGTTCTTTCTTGTAAATAAAAACCAGGGAATTCATAGAGTCGTTCTTGAAGCTGTGCAGCAGTTTGTTTTGATATTTCCTTTATGAATACTGAGGCTCTATATCGGGAGTATTTACGTGCCTTAGAAAATTGCTTATCAAACTCTTCTTTATCAATATCAATTATAGTACAGAATCCGAGGGTATCCATTTCCTTTACTTGCCTAGGGGTAACCATAAGATCGTATGCTCTTTGGTTTGTGACCAAAAGTACTCCATTTCTATCGTAGATATATCCTCGTTCTGGGTATAGCGTTACCGCTTTAATAACGTTGTTGTCTGCCGATAATTTATACGAATCATTAACGACTTGAATTCCAAAAAGTGTGATTAAGAGGAGTAGAGCACTGGTTCCAAATAGGAAATAAAAAAAGAGTCTACGGTCTGCAAATTTATTTCTGCTCATCGTTTTTGAGTATTTGAGCGCATTGATTCGATGATTAGAATCAATAATAAACTTAAGAGTGTACTTAAAAATGCACGTCCAAAAGTATCTAGAAACTCAGACCAGCGAAAAGCCTCTAAATAAAACAATGTAAAATGATGTGTCAAACATAGGATACCTGTGTAGGTAAAAAACCTCCCAAAACGTAATTGCTTGATGCTTATGGCTTCTAGATCTTCTCCTCCTTTGATAGATACAATAGACAGAACACTCGGGCGAATATAAGCTAACAGTACTGTCGCAGCAGTATGTATTCCGTAACTGTCAGTAAAAACATCCATGGTAAACCCCATTATAAATGCCAATCCTAAAACCATGGCTTTAGGCATTTTTGCTGGAAGAAGCATGACAAATAAGATGTATACATAAGGGTTAAGGTAACCACTTAATTGTACATTATTCAGGAACAAAACCTGCAGCACAGCAAGCATAAAAAACCGGGTAATATGTTGGATTGCCTTATTCACCTTGCTTGGATTCCAATTCTAATCTTTCTCTTTTTAACAAATCTTTAATCACGTACACGTAATCGACATTACTAAAGTCAACACTTAAATCTACTTCAATAGAATAGAAATTTGCAGAGGCTTTTCTTTCGAATCTGTTTACCGTTCCGATGGTAAGTCCCTCAGGGAAAATACTTGAATAACTATTGGTAATTAGGCTGTCTCCTACAGACACATCAACGTATTTTTCTATTGAATGCAATTGTGCAAAATCATATGATTTCCCATCCCAAAGCAATTCCCCAAAGTGATTCGATTTAGAGAAACGCGTACTGATTACGGTCTTTTTATTGAGAACACTCATTACAGTGGCGTAGTGTTCAGTCACATCTCTAACGATACCGATGACACCCTCATTAACACACACACCCATTCCATTTTCAATACCGTGTAGTGAACCTTTGTCAAGGGTAATGTAATTGTTTCTCTTATTGAAAGAGTTTTTAATGACTTTGGCAGAAATGTACTGGTATTGTCCCTTTTCTTGACCTTCTATTTGAACTGTCGATTCGAAGGGGCTATTTTTTAATTGTGCATTTTCCTCTGCGAGTAAGTCATTGACCTTTCTAAGAGAAAGGTAGTCTGTAGAGCTTCTGAAATTTTCTAATAATTGACCTGACCATACATTAGATGAACTCGCAAATCGTGAAGCTTGGTAATAATGACTTTGAATGATCATTCCCATAGCGATAATCTCCAATAGGATAAACACGAAAAAAACGTGATGCCTAAAGAGAAATGCAAATAAGTTGCGCATGAGGTACAGGGGTTTCTATTTCATTAAGAAACTGAAAGATTCGATATTTTTAAGTGCGATACCAGTACCTCGAACTACTGCTCTTAGTGGATCTTCGGCAACATAAACGGGTAATTCAGTCTTTTTAGAAATTCGCTTGTCTAAACCTCTAAGCATAGACCCACCCCCAGCTAGATAAATACCTGTATTGTATATATCGGCTGCTAATTCAGGAGGTGTCATTGCTAAAGCTTGCATTACAGCATCCTCTACCTGAATGATAGATTTGTTGAGCGCTTTGGCAATTTCGTCACAAGAAACCAGAATTTGTTTTGGTTTCCCAGTCATCAAATCACGCCCTTGTACTGGGTAATCTTCAGGGCGGCTTTCTAGCTCTTCGAGAGCAGACCCCACATGGATTTTAATTTTCTCTGCTGTGCGTTCTCCCACATATAAATTGTGTTGAGTACGCATATAGTAAACGATGTCACTTGTGAAAACATCACCGGCAACTTTAATAGATTTATCACATACAATACCTCCTAAGGCTAATACCGCAATTTCTGTTGTACCACCACCTATATCGATAATCATATTTCCTTTTGGCTCTAATACGTCAATTCCGATACCGATAGCAGCTGCCATAGGTTCGTGAATTAAATAGACTTCTTTAGCGCCAATTTGTTCTGCTGAATCTTTTACCGCTCTTTCTTCAACTTGTGTAATTCCCGAAGGGATACAAATCACCATTCTTAATGAGGGCGAGAAGAATTTGTTGCGTAGATTAGGAATACTTCGTACCAATTCGCGAATCATCTGTTCTGATGCTCCGAAATCGGCAATAACCCCGTCTTTAAGAGGACGAATTGTTTTAATTCCGTCATGAGACTTTCCATGCATCTGTTGTGCCCTTTTACCAACTGCAATCACTTTTTCAGATTTGCGGTCGATGGCAACAATAGATGGCTGGTCTACAACAACCTTATCATTGTAAATGATAAGCGTATTTGCTGTTCCCAAGTCAATGGCTATGTCTTGTGTCATGAAGTCAAACAATCCCATGAGCTCTCTTTATTTAAGGGATTAATAAAATATACAACAAATGCTCTTCAAAGAGCATTTGTTGCTAAATAGTCAATTTTAATGTTTGAAGTGTCTCGTTCCGGTAAATACCATTGCCATTTCATTCGCATCACAATAGTCAATAGACAATTGATCTTTGATAGAACCTCCTGGTTGGATTACTGCTTTTATACCTTCGTTATCAGCAATCTCCACACAGTCAGGGAAAGGGAAGAAAGCATCAGAAGCCATTACAGCACCGTTTAAGTCAAATCCAAAAGCTTTGGCTTTGACAATGGCTTGTCTTAAAGCATCTACACGAGAAGTTTGTCCTACACCACTAGAGATTAATTGCTTGTTTTTAGCGAATATAATCGTGTTCGATTTGGTGTTTTTACACAATTTAGATGCGAATGCTAAATCAGATTTTTGATCATCTGTAGCCAAAACTTTACATACATCTTTCATGTCTGCAATAGCATCTGTTTTCGAATCTTTGTCTTGTACTAAAACACCATTCAATATTGTACGAACAGTCGTAGTAGGTAAAGCCACTTCTTTTTGAATAAGAACGACGCGATTTTTCTTTGTTTTAAACAGTTCTAAAGCAGCCTCATCGTAAGCTGGAGCGATAATCACTTCGAAGAACAATTTATGAATTTCTTCGGCAGTTTCAATATCCACTTTTCTATTAGTTATCAACACTCCACCAAAAGCAGAAACAGGGTCAGCTGCAAGTGCATCTTTCCAAGCGTCTATAAGGTTTTCGCGCGATGCTAAACCACAAGCATTGTTGTGTTTAAGCACTGCAAAAGTAGTGTCGGTAAATTCAGACATTAAGTTAACTGCTGCATCTACGTCTAATAGGTTATTGTAGGATAATTCTTTTCCGTTTAATTTCTCAAACATCTCATCCAATTCCCCGAAGAAAGTTCCTTCTTGGTGAGGGTTTTCACCGTAGCGAAGTGTCTTTGCTTCTTGAATGCTTTGTTTTAAAGCAGTGATAGAACCATCATTAAAATAATTAAAAATAGCTGTATCGTAGTGAGAAGAGATGTTGAATGCTTTGGCAGCAAAAGCTTTTCTCTGCTCTAATGTAGTCGCACCTTCTTGAGCTGTTAAGATGTCCAAAGTCTCTTGGTAATCTTCTCTTGAAGGAACGATTAAGGTATCTCTAAAGTTTTTCGCAGTAGCGCGAATTAAAGAAATTCCACCGATATCAATTTTCTCAATAATATCTTGTTCTGCAGCTCCCGAAGCAACTGTGTCTTCAAAAGGATACAAGTCAACAATCACTATGTCAAACTCAGGGATTTTGTACTCTTCCAATTGTTTCAAGTCGTTAGCCTCGTGACGACGAGCCAAAATTCCACCAAAAACATTTGGGTGAAGTGTCTTTACACGACCTCCTAAGATAGAAGGGTAGCTTGTTAAATCCTCTACAGGAACAACAGGTACTCCAAGATCCTCAATAAATTTTTGAGTTCCTCCAGTAGAGTAAATGGTTACACCTAAGCGGTTTAATTCTTCAATGATTGGTTCTAAACGGTCTTTGTGAAAAACCGAAATCAGGGCGTTTTGAATCTTTTTCAAAGCTTTAGTTTTGAGATGCTTAATACTTCTGCAAAAGTAGAAATTCACTTTTAATAATGGGGGTTTTATTGTTAAAAGTTCAAGATTAAATGTTTAAAGTTTTATGCCTGATAAATAGTGCTGTAGTAGCAGAATATTAACAGTAAAGGGCGGTGTGTGCTTATTGGGTTTTAGTGGATTCAAATTTGCTTCAATTTGCATCTTTCCATTTCCTATTTACGCCTTTCAAAAAAGTCTATCTTTACCTTAGATATAGCTTATGATACTATTAAAAATTTTACAAGAAAGTTTCCGTTTTGCCATTCAGGCATTAATTGGAAATAAACTCAGAACTCTACTGTCTTTATTGGGTGTTACCATTGGAATTTTTGCCATTATTTCTGTTTTCGCTGTTGTAGATTCATTGGAGAAAAACATTAGAAATAGTGTTGAATCTTTGGGCGAAAATGTAGTTTTTGTAACTAAGTGGCCTTGGTCTATGGGAGGCGATTACCCTTGGTGGAAGTACTATCAAAGACCCTTACCTACAATTCAGGAATTAGCAGCTTTAGAGCAGCGTTTAGAAAAGGCGGAGGCAGTAACCTTTGTTGCGGGTGCCGGAAATAAAACTGCAAAATTTGAATCGAATGACGTTGATGGTATTGGAGTTGCCGGCGTTTCTCATGGCTACCAAGATGTATATGGATTTGAACTATCTTCTGGACGGTATTTTTCTCTTTTAGAATCTGCTACTGGAAAGCCTGTGGCTATTATTGGTTCTAATATTTCAGAGGTGCTTTTTGATGGGGCAAATCCTTTGGGAAAAGTAATTAAATTTATGGGGCAGAAAGCTATTGTTATAGGTGTTTTTGAAAAAGCTGGTGACAGTATTATTGGGAATAGTGATGATGACAATATTGTGATTCCAGTAAAGTTTGCACGCAACTTTATGCGACTGAATAGCGAGTCTACTAACCCTATTTTTATGGTGAAAGCTAAGGAAGGGGTGAGTAATGAGCAGTTAAAAGGCGATTTAACCAGAGTTATGCGTTCAGTTAGACGTTTGTCGCCAAAATCGGATGATGATTTTGCCTTAAACGAAACCAGTATTTTGTCGAAAGGAATTGACATGATGTTTGGAGTAATCGATTTGGCGGGGATTATTATTGGTGGATTCTCTTTGCTTGTTGGAGGTTTTGGGATTGCAAATATCATGTTTGTTTCTGTTAAAGAGAGAACCAATATTATAGGTATTCAAAAGGCTATTGGAGCAAAGAATTATTTCATCTTATTACAGTTTTTGTTTGAAGCTATTTTGCTTTGTTTGATTGGTGGAACTTTAGGTATACTCTTAGTTTACGGCGGGACAGTTCTCGCCAATACCTATATAGATTTCGACATTGCTTTGTCAACAAACAATGTTATTACAGGTTTGTGGGTTTCTGTTTTAATTGGTGTTATTTCAGGAATGATTCCTGCGGTCTCAGCTTCTAAATTAGATCCTGTAGAAGCAATTCGTTCAGGACAATAATGTCAATTTGAAGATTTAAAAATGGGATTTATAGTTTTAGTTTTGTTTGATGTTTTAATTTTAACATAGGGCTTTCAGTTTAGATTTTATTACCTCATAAACTTTTGTCAATTCCTGTTCAGTTATGCAATAGGGTGCTAGAATGTAAATTACATTTCCAAGAGGTCTTAACAATACACCTTCTGATAAAAAACCATGGTATAACTGCTGTCTGATGCTGCTCGCATATCCCGAAGAATCGGCTTTTAGTTCAATTGCGATTACCGTCCCAGTTTGGCGAATGTCTTCGATTATATCGAGGGTTCTTATCTGTCCTGCAAATGCCTTATGTCTAGCTTCAATATTTTTCATCGCTTCTTGACATTCTTCTTTTTCGAGTAATTCTAAACTGGCAATTGCGGCAACACAACCAATAGGGTTTCCAGTAAAAGAGTGTCCATGTAAGAAGGCTTTTTGAATATCGTCTCCTAAAAATGTATCGTAAATAGCTTGGGTACATGTTGTTAAAGAGAGGGGGAGCGTTCCTCCTGACAATCCTTTAGACATACATATGAAGTCGGGTTGGGATTCTACTTGGTTTACCGCGAAAGTTGTTCCTGTTCTACCAAATCCAGTCATCACCTCGTCGGCAATACACAATACACCGGCTTCTTTACAGATTAACATCAGTTTGTTAAGTATTTCGGGTTTGTACATGCGCATTCCTGCAGCACCTTGTACGAGAGGTTCAAAAATGAAAGCCGCCACATCGCCTTTGGCAATTTCTCTTTTTAAACTTTCTACCGCAGCTTTTTCATCGTTTGGAAATGGAATATGAGCGCTTTCAAAAAGTAAATCTGTAAAAGGAGCTGAGAAAATACTTCTTGCTCCTGCCGACATAGCTCCAAAAGTTTCCCCGTGATAAGCACCGTCTAAAGCCACAAATCTGGTTTTGCTTTCCCCTTTATTTTTCCAGTACTGCACACTCATTTTAAGCGCTATTTCTACAGCTGAAGAGCCATCACCAGAGAAAAAGAATTTGGCTTGGTTAGAAGGTAAGTGTTTCGAAAGTTTCTCACATAATTCTACTGCCGGAGTATGAGTAAACCCTGCAAAAACAACGTGCTCCAATTGTAGCATCTGCTCGTAAACCTTCTCTGCAATATAGGGGTGACTATGGCCGTGAAGATTCACCCACCACGATGAAATGGCATCGATATATGAATTGCCTTTATCGTCTATCAATAGGGTTCCTTCTCCTTTTACAATCGGGAGTGCTGGTCCGGCAGTCTTCATTTGTGTGAATGGATGCCAAATGTATTTTTGATCTTTCTCTACTAAACTCATTTCTTTCAGTGGTGAGCTTTCAGCGTTCAGCCTTAAGCAATTATTATTTTGATTGTCACCCTTGAGGGGACTATAGGGGTGTCTAAATCAATGTTCCCTTTAATCCTTGTGCAATAGAATTAATGACTGATTTATTCAAGTCTTCCAATTCATCAATTCGTCCTAAAACTTCAATTCCTGTCATCTCTTTGATGATAGATTCGGTGTCCTTATTCTCATTTCCATTGAATAGAATTCCTTTGATAGGAATGTTTCTTTGTTTCAATAGATCTATACTCATTAAGGTGTGGTTGATGCTCCCTAAGTAATGGCGTGAAACTAAAATAACTTCACATTTTAGGGTCCCTATAAGGTCGAGGATCGTGTCTTTTTTGTTCAAAGGAACGAGTAGACCTCCAGCACCTTCAATCACTAAATGATTATTGGTTTTAGGGATTTCAAAGGCAGAGATGTTAATTTCCACACCATCTCTTTCTGCAGCAGCGTGTGGCGACATAGGATGGTTTAAACGATATGCTTCTGGGTAAAATTTAGAACTGTCATTATCGATTAGCGACTGAACTTTTATGCTATCACTAGAATCCAATTCTCCTGCTTGCACTGGTTTCCAATAGTCGGCTTCTAAAGCTTGTGTAACAATTGCTGATGCAACCGTTTTACCAACTTCAGTTCCTATGCCTGTTATAAAGTATTTCTTCATTTGATCAATTTGTCTAAGCTTTCTACACAAGATTTTATTTCTTCTGCAGTATTGAAACTGTGGATGCAAATTCTAATTCTTTCTTTCCCTTCTTCTACGGTTGGGTGTAGTATGGCTCTGATGTCGAATCCTTGATTCTGTAGTTCGTTTTCAACTTCCTTTACAGCCTTATTACCAGGAACCAATATGCATTGAATTGGACTCGTATTTTGAATCAATTTGGACTTTAAATCATCAGAGAGCAAGTCCTGAAATAATTGAATATTACTTTTCAATTTAGTTCTTTCTTGAGCAGAATTCCCCAATTGATTATAAGCACTTTCAATGGCGTTTAAACTATGTTCCGAAAGTGCAGTAGTATAGATGAATGAGCGGGCAAAGTTTATGAGATACTGTTTTAAACTTTCGGATCCTAAGATAATTGCTCCATGACAACCCATTGCTTTACCAAAAGTGTGTGTGCGCGCAAATATTTTTGATTCTAAATTTAAACGATGTGCTAAGCCTTCGCCATATTCACCCACAATTCCAGTTGCATGTGCTTCGTCGAGGATGATTTGCGCATCGTATTTTTCGCAAAGAGCAACAATTTCCTCTAAGGGAGCTTCGTCGCCATCCATAGAATAAATAGACTCTACAGCGACTAAAATAGTTTCGCTTGCTTGTTGAAGTTTCCTTTCTAAGGCCTCAATATTATTGTGCTCAAAAGCAAAAGAACGCGCATTAGATAGTCGAATTCCATCGCGTATACTCGCATGAATATATTGATCGTAGATGATGGTATCTCCTTTGTCCGCAATACACGAAAACAAACCCAAGTTAGCATCGTAACCCGAGTTGAAAATCAGTCCTGCTTCTGCTTTGTGAAATTGTGAAATCTGTCTCTCTAAAAGATCAAATTGCGAAGAATTACCGCTGATTAATCGAGAGCCTGTAGCCCCTTGTTTATTCGATTCTTTAACCTTTAAGTTTTGGGCGAAGCCTAAATAGTCATTGGAGCAAAAATCTATAAGATTTTCGCTAGACCGCAAAGCTCTCAAGCTATTCGTTTGCTTACGAGTAGTTAGTTTTTCGACTAGTTTATTCTCTATGTTGAGTGCTTTAGGCATGGGGTAAAGATAGGAAAGGAATTTAATGGGTAATGAATAAATTTTGAATTGTACTATTGGCATGTGGATTGGTTATATTTACCGAGTCCCTAATTACAGAAACAGACTTATCATGACATTAGAAGGTTATCTTACTATACTCATTACCATTTTATTTTTCATTAATTTTTTAAAAAACCGAAATGATTCTTCTACGAAGACCGAATTGATTAGGCATGATTTACTAGGTTCATTAGTGTTGTTTTTAGCAATCTTTGGAATCGTTTTTTATTGTACAAAAATCATTATTGCCCTAGTAATCGTAAATGCGCTCGTATGGATTGCTTTCCATCGTTTTATGAAGTCCTTAGGGTATCATATACTGTCTTGGCTTACCATTTTAATTTACGGGCTCTATTTGTATGCAACGCATTCTAATTTTGATGGAGTTGGAACAGAAGAGGTTTGGGTACTCACCTTGTTTGTTTGGTCTGGGGCATTTCTTATGGTTTTGATCTATGAGGCTGTTGGTAGGTTCTCAAAGTGGGGAGCTTCTTTATTATCTTCTTTAGTAGGATTAGCTTTTTTAATTCCTCCTTTTGTATTTGTCTTATACAATAAAGCATTTCAACTTCCGATGAATGTTTCTCAGCTTAATGCAATTTATCAGAGTAATCTTAGGGAGGCATATGAGTTTGCAACCATGTATGCTTCAGTTTTTCAGCTAGCATTAATTCCTACCATTATTTTGGGTTTAATTTTAGTCTTGTTCTATCAAGGTTATCTATCTGAATTTAGTTTAAAATCTAGTATTTATTCGAAAATGGTTGTTTTCTTGCTGGTAGTTGTAAATCTTAATTTGATTGAGCATTTGGCTTTGCCAAGCCTTATTATCAATACTAAAGAGGTGTATGCCCAAGAGCTAGAAAAGTTCAGAAAAGAACTTAATAAACGAAAAGTGGGAGATGTAAGTTTTGAAGCCACTAAAGAAGATGGAAAGGAGCTTTACGTAGTAATTGTAGGAGAGTCATTGAATAAGAATCATATGAGTCTTTATGGTTATCACCGCAATACATCTCCTTTGTTAGATAGTATCAATAAGGATGGTGGTCTTGTTAAATATGAAAATGCATTTTCCAACCATACCCATACTATTCCAGTTTTAACTCAAGCTTTAACGACTGCGAATCAGTTAAACGGAGAAGAGTATTTCACATCGATATCAATTTTAGATGTTATGGAGGTGGCAGATTTCGATACCTATTGGATAAGTAATCAAGTAAGTTACGGCGAATGGGATAATCCAATTTCTGTTTTGGCGGATAGGGCAGATAAAAGAATAAATATTAATTCGAATGTTGGTACGGTTACACAAACTAATTTTTTAGATGAACGATTGGTTGAGGAGCTAAGTAAAATTGTAGACGCAGGAATTGATCAGAACACGGTTGTGTTTTTACATATGATGGGTAATCATGGGGCCTACAAAAATAGATATCCCAAAAACTTTAATTCGTACAGTGGCAAATTACCTAAGGGGCTTTTTGGTGAAAATAATTATTGGGCTAAAAATGTAAATGAGTATGATAATAGTGTGGTTTATCAAGATCGGTTGGTTAGTGATGTTATCAGTGTTGTAAATGAATTTAAAGGTACATCAGCATGTTTGTATTTCTCAGATCATTCTGAAGATGTGTTTGCTAATAAGGGGCATAATGCTAGTGGTTTTACTTTTGCAATGACACAAACTCCCTTGTTTGCATGGTTTTCAGATGCCTATAAGTCTAAATACGCTACAGCTTACGAACAATTCAATGCTCATAAAGAATCCTTATTTTCGAATGACTTTATGTATGAGCTACTTGTCGATTTTGTAGGTATCCGTACAGATCATTACGATTCAAAACGCCGTTTAATGAGTAGCGATTATCGTTTAAACGACAATGAGTGTTTTACGCTTCACGGTAAGTTGGGCTATTCTGATTCTAAAAACATCTTTTATCATCAGAAGAAAAATTTAGCTATTATCGATAGTCTTCACTTAAGATCAAAAATTTATCCTCATCGCGTCAATACTGTTGGTAAGCTTTGTGAAGCGATGTATTCTGGCTGCAATAGCATTGAAGTTGATGTGATTTTTAAACAGCAAGATGGGTTATCTTATTTTGAAATTGGGCATGATGATGGGGCGCTTTCAGGAATTCGATTAGAGGATTTCTTGATAGAAATTGGCGATCGAGCAATGAAGAATATTTGGCTAGATATTAAAAACTTAGACGAAGGTAACTTGTTAGCATTAGAGCAGCGCTTAGTCGATTTAGATGCGCTGTATTCTATTAAAAATAATGCAATCGTTGAAACGACTTCTAATACTGGTAGTTTTTCGCGATTAGCTGATTTAGGTTTTCATACTTCATTCTATATCCCAACGAGTCTTAGGGATAGCGATACCTCTAAGTTTAAAGCTAAGGCTATTCAAATTGCTGAACAGGTACGAAAGCAAAAAGTCAGTGCTGTATCCTTTGATGCTTCACTTTATCCATTTGTAAAAAACTATTTAGAGGCACATCTTGAGAAGAGCATTGTTTATCATACTTGGGATGTAAAACTGAAGTTGAAGGAGCTATCTTTTTGGAAGGAGATGTCTTCTAAAGAATATTTAACTGACAGTAGAGTGAAATCTATATTGGTAAAATTCCACTCTTCATTCGAATTGTAAATATTAGGCACAAAAAAAGAGTCCCGAAACTTCGGGACTCTTTAATATGTAATTCGAAAAAGCTTAGTCAGCTAAAACGATAATTTTATTGTTTTGCATTTCGATAACGCCACCATTAATCTCGAAAGATTCTTTTTGATCTTTATCTATAGCGATTGAAATTTCACCAGCCGTTAGTGTAGAAATAATCGGCGCGTGATCATTCAATATCTCGAAGCGACCATTTGTTCCGGGAAGTTCAATAGAAAGAACTTCTCCTTTAAATAGTTTGGCGTCAGGTGTGATAATTTCTACTAGCATATCTTGCGTATTAAGCTTTAACTTCAGCTAAAATTTTCTCACCTTTTTCGATCGCTTCTTCAATAGAACCTACTAGATTGAAGGCTGCTTCAGGTAAGTGATCTAATTTACCATCAAGAATCATATTGAATCCTTTGATTGTATCTTCGATACTTACATAAACACCTACTAAACCAGTAAATTGCTCAGCTACGTGGAAAGGTTGAGATAAGAAACGTTGTACACGACGAGCGCGGTGAACGGCTTGCTTATCTTCTTCAGATAATTCATCTAATCCTAAGATGGCGATAATATCTTGAAGTTCTTTATAGCGTTGTAGAATTTCTTTTACGTTTTGTGCACAAGTATAGTGTTCATCACCCAATACTTCTGGGTTAAGAATACGAGAAGTTGAATCCAGTGGATCAACTGCTGGGTAAATACCTAGCTCGGCAATTTTACGAGACAATACTGTAGTTGCATCCAAGTGAGCGAACGTTGTCGCAGGAGCAGGGTCAGTAAGGTCATCGGCAGGCACATATACTGCTTGTACCGAAGTAATAGATCCGTTTTTAGTAGAAGTAATACGTTCTTGCATTTGCCCCATTTCTGTAGCCAATGTTGGTTGGTAACCTACGGCAGAAGGCATACGACCTAATAAGGCAGATACTTCAGAGCCGGCTTGTGTGAAACGGAAAATATTATCGATAAAGAATAAGATATCACGTCCAGCACCATCGCCTTCACCATCACGGTAGTATTCAGCTAATGTTAATCCTGAAAGGGCAACACGAGCACGAGATCCAGGAGATTCGTTCATCTGACCGAATACTAAAGTAGCTTGAGAATTAATTAATTCTTTGTGATCTACTTTCGTAAGATCCCAACCACCTTTTTCCATGTCCTCTTCAAACTCTTTACCGTATTTGATAACGCCAGATTCAATCATCTCACGTAGTAAATCGTTACCCTCACGAGTACGCTCACCTACACCAGCAAATACAGAAATACCATCGTGACCTTTGGCAATATTATTAATCAACTCCATGATCAATACCGTTTTACCTACACCAGCACCACCGAAAAGACCAATTTTACCACCTTTAGAATAAGGTTCAACTAAGTCAATTACTTTAATACCAGTAAATAAAACTTCTGAAGAAGTAGATAAATCTTCGAATTTTGGAGCTTCACGGTGAATAGGAGCCCCTCCTTCTTTACTCAATGGCTTAATACCATCAATCGCATCACCAACAACGTTAAATAAACGTCCTTTAATTTCCTCACCAACAGGCATAAGAATAGGAGAGCCAGTTGCTACAACTTCATTCCCTCTACTCAAACCGTCTGTAGAGTCCATAGATATTGCACGAATCGTGTTTTCTCCAATGTGTTGTTGACATTCAAGAATAACCTTAGCTCCATTTTCTCTAGTAATTTCAAGAGAATCATAGATGTTAGGTAGTTGAGCATCTTTACTGTCGAATTTAACGTCGACTACTGGTCCAATTACTTGGGCGATTTTTCCGATATTTTTTGACATCGTAAAATATATTATGTTGAAACTGAATTATCCTCGTTTTACGGGTGCAAATTTACTGATTTTTATTTAATTAGATAATAGCTGTCACCTTTTTTATTTTGTTAATTTTGAATGCGTTTAAAGTTAGGCTTTATAGCTAGTTTAAGAAAGATAATAATTTGATTAGATTTCCATTTGTGAAAATATATCATAGCATAGAAGAGTTTAATAAAATTGAAAATGCTGTTGTTACAACAGGAACTTTTGATGGAGTTCATATTGGGCATTTAAAAATTATTAATCGACTTAAAGAAATTGCTCAAGCAGTTAATGGAGAAACTGTTCTGCTTACATTTTTTCCACATCCGAGAATGGTTTTATTTTCTGATAATGACTTGAAGCTCATCAGTACAAAGAATGAAAAGATTGCACTGCTTGAGCAAGAAGGGATAGATCATCTAATTATACATCCATTTTCAAGAGAATTTTCGCGTCTATCTTCAGTAGAGTTTGTGCGCGATGTTTTGGTTAATAAAATTGGAACTTCAAGATTAGTGATCGGTTACAATCATCACTTCGGGCGTAATCGAGAAGGTAGTTTTGAGCATTTAAAAGAATACGGTCCGATGTACGGTTTTCAGGTTGAAGAGATTTGCGCTCAGGATATTGATG
>Ga0209495_1000533_pt1 | contig 29525 bp, 23 predicted proteins | sample EN1Hudsemesocosm_FD_184629 | JGI IMG/M metagenome (GOLD analysis project Ga0209495, IMG submission 184629) | Methane-oxidizing microbial communities from mesocosms in the Hudson Canyon - EN1E Hudson Canyon (SPAdes) (version 2) | ecosystem: Environmental > Aquatic > Marine > Cold seeps | place... | reverse complement strand
TGATGTAGGCGTTTGGATTGATAGCCATGAAGAACCAGAAGAGCTGATTGAAGATTTAGAGAAGTTGCCCGTCATTGCGATTAACTTCCCTAAGTTTGGTGACGGACGCGGCTATTCTTATGCGCGACTATTGCGTGATCGCTTTAATTACAAAGGCGAATTACGTGCTATCGGCGATGTACTTCAAGATCAGCTTTTTTATATGCAGCGCTGTGGCTTTAATGCCTTTGCTGTTAGAGCTGACAGGGATATTAATTGCGCACTGACTGCATTGACTACCTTTTCAAGTAGCTATCAGGCCGCTTGTGATAATCCAGATCCATTATTTCGCCGTCGAAGCTAAGCTATACAAAAAAGCCAACGACCTAATAATGCAAAAGGCGAACTTAATGTTCGCCTTTTTTATGCCTAATGACGAAATTATATTAAACTTAAGAATAGACAAACCCTACCAGAGTCACCATTTTAGGATCACTAGGTTTTATGGATAGCCAATCAATCGTCACCTCATTCTTTCTTATTTTCTCTGGTGCTGCCGTACTTGCCTCTATTGTACTCTACACACGCCAACCACTACTCGTTGCTTATATTGCCTTAGGCGCAATCCTTGGTCCTTATGGCCTCCATTTAGTAACCGATGCACATCTACTCTCTGAAATCGCAGAAATTGGTATCATATTCCTACTCTTTCTACTTGGCCTTGATATGCAGCCTCGCAGCCTTGCCCACATGCTAAAAAAAGCCACCTTAGTCGCATTAGGTAGCTCTATTATATTCGCTGCTTGCGGCTTTACTGTAGCTATTCTTTTCGGCTACAACCAAACAGAAAGCCTAATCATTGGCGTTGCCATGATATTTTCAAGTACAATTATTGGTATTAAATTACTCCCAACAACGGTACTCCACCACCGTCACACAGGAGAACTCGTTGTAGGCCTGCTGTTACTTCAAGATTTAATTGCAATAATTGTTCTACTAATGCTAGGTGGAAAAGAATCTGAATCCCCCTTACAGCAATTTTTACAAACACTCATCACACTCCCATTATTAGTGTTTGCCGCCTTCATCGCCGTTAAATACGTTATAGTTAAACTACTTCAGCATTTTGATCGTTTTCATGAATATATTTTTTTGCTGGCTATCGGATGGTGCTTAGGTGTTGCACAACTCGCAGAGTTCTTTGGTTTATCTCATGAGATAGGTGCATTTATAGCAGGTATAAGCATAGCCACCAGCCCAATATCTCAATACATTGCTGTACACTTAAAACCACTTAGAGACTTCTTTCTTATCTTATTTTTCTTTTCTTTAGGGGCAAGTTTCAATCTAGGACTTCTATCTGAAGTGATTATTGCTTCAACAATACTGGCTTTATGCATGCTCACGATAAAGCCAGTAGCCTTCAGATACTTACTGGGGTTTATCAAAGAGCCTGCAGATCAATCTTGGGAGGTTGGTTTTAGACTGGGACAAATAAGTGAGTTCTCACTACTAATTGCATTTTTAGCAACATCAACCGCAATCATTGGTACGAATGCATCACATGTTATTCAAGCAACAGCAATAATTACCTTTATTCTGAATTCTTATATCGTTATTTTCCGCTACCCTAGTCCGATTGCGATTAACGATAAATTGAGGCGGGATTAGAATCAATTCCGTTACAAGGTAACAGAATTGATTCTGTAATATCTATTAACGATTAACTAAGACATAAATCGGCTATTCTGAGCCGCGCTCAATAATCTAGTCACCGCCTTATCTATACCAACAGACATAGATAAACCTAACTTCTCTTGGAGCGACTTCTTCTCTTTATAACTCACCTCAAAAACATCAAGTGTTTCACAAGCTTCAGTAATATACTCATCTGACGTTTTTAACTCATCAACCAACTTAACACCTAAAGCACGCTTACCGAACCACACATCACCATTAGCCACTTCAGCAATATCAACAACCGGTCGATGATCTCGTACAAACGACTTAAACAGCTCGTGCGTATCTTCAAGGTCATGTTTAAATTTATTTCTGCCTTCGTCAGTATTCTCACCAAACATCGTTAGAGTGCGCTTATGCTCACCTGCCGTCATTAGCTCAATATCTACATTATTTTTCTTTAACAGCTTATTAAAGTTTGGAATTTGTGCAACCACACCGATAGAACCAAGCACAGCAAAAGGAGAGGCTAGTATTTTATCTGCGACACAGGCCATCATATAACCGCCACTGGCAGCTACTTTATCGACACAAACAGTTAAAGGGATGTTCTTATTTTTAATTCGATTCAACTGCGCTGAGGCCAATCCGTATGAATGAACCATACCACCACCACTTTCCAGGCGAATAAGTATTTCATCATTTTTTGGATCCGCGATAGATAGAACAGCTGTAATTGAGTTTCTTAGTTGCTCATTATCAGAGGCCTTAATATCACCATCAAAGTCGATAACATACATTCTCTTTTTGGCCTGCTTGTCGACACTTGTCTCCTTCTTCTTTTTCTCTTCCTTTTTTTCTTTTTTTGATGTTTTATGCATTTCTTTCAACGCATCTTTATCAAGAATTTCATGCTCTATTGCTTCTTTCATTTCATCAAGGCGCTTATTAACTTTATTGACCTCAATTGAACCTTCTGAACTATGCTTTCCCTTTGAAGAAACTGCAACAACACCTGCAACGGTAATTACTATAGCTATTACGATGGTTATAGCTTTAGCAAAAAAAACACCGTACTCTGCCAAAAATTCCAAGATTATCCCCTTATATACCTTTATGGTTTATATTTATCAGCCAAGAATGTAGCAATATTGGGGCTATTACGCTAATTACAAGCATTGAACTGTGAACTTAAGAGGGAATAAAACAAGCGTTCGATTGGCTATTGACATATCGATCAATACAACATAATCTCAACTTGCTTGATTAACAGTTGATCTATTTACTCAAGTAGTATTTCTAGCACCACACTGCAGCCGAAAGACGACTGAAGTGTGAGTTAAACTAAAAAAGCAAAAGGATATACCAATGCCTGTAGCAAAAATCTTCGAGACTTTAAAAGACAACTTTAACTCTGATGCAGCCGCTGGAGAAGATCTAGTATTTCAATTTGCAATCGAAGATGCCGATGCATACCACTTAATCATCAAAGACGGACAATGTGAACTCGTAGCTGGCGATCATGATGATCCATCTGTAACTCTAATTATGAGCACAGAAACACTTCAAGGTATCGTTAGTGGTGAAACTGACGGCATGCAAGCATTTATGGCTGGTCAGCTTCGTGCTGAAGGCGACATGATGCTTGCTACTAAGTTAGGCGAACTATTCAACATGGGTTAAGCCTGTAGGCCAGACCCTGTTCGCAATAAAAAAGGCGGTTTATTAACCGCCTTTTTTGATTCTTATCTTTTATTAAAGCCTAATTCCACTAGTCACTAATTCCAAGTATCAACCGCTTTTTCAGCCGCCTCATTCAATGGCCTTGCTATTAAACCCTGCTGACTGAGTGTAACTGAGTACAGCGCACCATCTTTCATAGGTAGATAAGTTGCACTGCCGTATTTCGCGCTTATCCAAGGTAACCATGCATTATTATTAACCACAGACCATACATCTAACACCGAGTAATCATTCTTAATATTATAAATCGTTCTTTCAGCATTACGCTCTTGCTCAAGGGATATATAACGTCCACTCAACCTGTCAAGCCTATACCCAGGCTCTAAACCGATTAACTCCATTAACCCTGCCCAGTTGATCAATCTTGCATCTAGCTGCCAGAGATCACCTTTTACCTTATAACTAGAACCTCCCCCGTCCGGGAGTGCGACATCTAGCTGATATTCCTGCTTGCCTATCTCGATAACAGAAACAGTGGCCACAGTTTTATCTTGAGCGATGACATTGTAAGTAAGAAAATCCCATGCAAAAGCGACTATCGCCAATGAGCAAACAATGGCTAATAAGGAGCTTGTCCCTCGCAACCAAGCTCGGAACCAGGGCCTTACAAACAATATTCTCAGAGCAACAAAAATGATGAGTACAGCAAGTAACGCAAGAGTGGCACTTAAAATTGTGTATAGCATAGTGTTAACTGAACGACCGTTAAATTAGCTCATTCATGCAGCTGGATAATTGATAGATTTCAGACTTTCTTCTGCCAATGAAAGTAAGTCTGCATTTACAGACTCTCTACCAGCAATAGTCTCAATATAATATTCCAAAGACGTTAAAGTGTCTGCCAAGGTCTCAAGTACTTTTTCATCAGGTCGAGTTTCTCGCTCAAATAACTCTTTAGTAATGCACACTGTGCTTGCAGCCAAAGCAGATGCCAATCGTGACTCACCGACCATAACCATACTGCCACGCACAGCGTTAAGTGTGGCGCTAATATTTGCCAAATGTAATTTATCCCAGTTTGACTCAACAAAAGCAGTAATTGCACGCTTAGTTAATGTAATACCTGATTGAGCTTCATCGGTTACAACAATCATCGCTTCAGATAGATAAGGGCTATTCCCCACCCCCTGCGGATTAATTACACTGTCATCTAACTCAGGCGTAATACCCGTCTCTTCAAAACGCTTAATGGCCTGTTCAATTGTTAAAACCGCGTTTGCGACACTAATTAAATCTTCTTCTGTTGGCACACGACCACTATCAGACCAAGACTTAATCGCTTCATTTTGATTAGATGCCAATTCAGCTAATTGTTTAAGGTCGAGCATTACCAGCGTGCTGATAAGTTTTTCAAGCCCTACTGAAATAACACTAAAGTCAGTCACATCAGGGTCAATACCCCGCTCAATAATATCTAGCTTATCTTTTAGCTGGCTAATTTCTTCTTGCAGCGCCCCTGAAAGCGAACGCAATACATCAGCCCCAGGCCCAAACAATCTTTTACGATGCGAAATAAGCTTTTGTTCATTAAACTCTTGAGGGGCAACCCCATAGCCACTCAAAACATCGGTTACCTCTTGATTAGGTGATCCACTCAAAGACAGCATATAAAGTAATTCTTTAATAATTGAATCGGGGGCTGTTTTTGAAGTGACTACTTTACCCACGTACACCAGCTCTTTGGTATAACGCTCAACTTTCATTAAGAGTCTTTTACGAGGTAGTGTTATCTCCATTTGACGATCAATAATCGCCTGAGCTGCAACAGTCAATAGACACCACAAACCTGACAATGGAGATCCACCACACAGCTTAGATAGTCCGAGAGAGGCTCGTGTTAGTAACTTGAGACTAACAGATAAGTTCTGGTCGCGAATAACCCCCAGCAAAGCCACCTGATACATATGCCTTAAACGCCTGGCACGGTGGTCAAAGTCTTTAACTTCTACACTTTCGCTAACACCTAAATCCTGACAATGATCAACGTTGCGACTCATATTCACGTCAAAAAAGTGCGAATCAGGATAAGGCTTGTTTTTTATTGCTAGCCTTAATTCATTAATGATAGGTAATAATAATTCGGGGTGGTCTTCACGTCGCTGCTGATAATACTCAACATATCGGCGCAGCATAAATAGTCCGTTATTTAGCGTTGTTAATAAATTATTTTTGTCATCAGTAGCACCAACAGGAACTTCATTCGCAAGAGACACCGCCTCATGGCATAGCATTACCCCACCCTGTATTTCTACAAGTACAAAAATGCCTCGAAGCTGATTTAAAAAATCAATACAGTTTTGAAGATCTTCACCACTTTCTCTATTTTCCTGAAAGTGCTCAAGATTTTTTTCTGCTTGATTTATTGTTGTTTCAATCTCAGACTGAACAAGTTCGAACGAATTAGCCTTCGCCGCTGCTGAAGGTGCAGTCATAAACTATCAATTCCCGATTGTGATGAGCTACATATTTAGGCTTTACTGTCGTACTTTTTTAGACATTTTTTGTCTACTTTCAACATGGATACTGCACGACTGAAACTAAATAATTATTTATTTAACTATAACTTATAACACATATTTCATGTGTTACAAGAAATGGACTGTTTCAATACATTACATTGAGTAACCAGAGGCCGTCTTATGCCCTCCAAATAACCCCTTCAGATTTTTTACCAATCGCATCTAAACGCTTTTCATGATCGACTAATTCCATATCGGAAGCCCGAATAATCTTTAATGCTGCACGCTCTGCATTTATACGTTTAATTTGAGTGACCTCACTTTCGCCAGAATCACCTCCCAGAGAAAGCATTGTTTGCCCCCCTGTCATGATGAGGTAAACATCAGCCAGTATTTCGGAATCTAGTAAAGCGCCATGCAGATCACGCATACTATTATCAATACCATACCGCTTACATAAGGCATCAAGGCTGTTTCGCTGACCAGGGTGCTTCTTTCTTGCCATTGCCAAGGTATCAAGCACGCCACAGCTGTCTTCAATAATGCCGTAATTGCCTGCAAGCATCGCAAATTCATGATTAATAAACCCTACGTCAAACGCAGCATTATGAATTACCAACTCAGCACCTTTAACAAACTCTAGAAACTCAGCCGCAATATCTTTAAATACAGGTTTATCAACAAGAAACTCATTGGTTATACCGTGAACCTCTATAGCGCTATTTTCAACTTCTCGCTGAGGGTTGATATATTGATGGTAGTGATTCCCTGTTAACTTCCGGTCAATAACTTCAACACAACCAATTTCGATAATTCTATGGCCTTGCTTGGGCTCAAGTCCTGTTGTTTCTGTATCGAGTACAACTTGTCTCATTAAACTAATTTTCCTGCTTTATATGACTAGCTTTTCATTAATTAACTAGTGCTTCATTGATCAACTAGTGTTTTATTCGGTTTGCAACAGGCATTCCTATCACCTTTGCTTTTTTCCAACTGGGTTTAACTGATATAGAACAACCAACCTGCTTCTTGGCCAGTATCATATAATATGCGCCCATTGGTGTATCTCTTTTATCCAACTTATCCATAAACGAAAAGCGCTCAAGAACACTATAGCTTTCAAAAGGAGGCCTATAAAAATGGCAACTTGAATTACTTACTTCAAAATCCAAAACACTTAACCAATCCTCAATACGTTGCCCCGAAATAAAACGCCCATTCCACGGTGCTGCTTTTTTTCTTGAAAGCAATTTTCTAACCCCCCATAAACTAATTGGGTTAAAGCCAACAATCAATAAATAGCCACTACTTTTAACAGCCTGAGACGCCTCCCTTAATGCCTGGTGAGGGCTGGCAGCAAAATCGAGCGCATGATGAAGGATTGCCAAGTCGATACTGTCATGACGCACCGCTAACTCATGTGATAGTGAAATCAAGGTATTTTCCGGCATATCAGGCTGATATTGTGGAACCACCATCATTTTATGGCCTAGACTGGTGGCATTTCCCATAGGTAAACGGTGACTAACAGGCAGTTCTAATTGCTGATAACCAAAAATTCGACGGGTAACATCGTCAATTTTAGACCGTTGATCAGCCAATAACTTTCGACCAAGCGCAGTCTGGAACCACTGTTCATATGCGTACTGTAATTGCAGATAATCCTTTGTTGTTTTATCACGCATAAGTTGCATAACGGCTCCCCTTTAAAATTTAGCACCTAAGGATTAAGATATGTCTCATTAGAAAAATAAGCAACCAGCAACTCAATATAATTAGCAGGAATCAGCTATGCTGAAGATTCATCCTATTAAAGCATTTCAAGATAACTACATTTGGTGTATTGAAGACAGTGCCTCACGTGAATGTATTGTTGTAGACCCCGGGGATCCCCAACCCGTCACAGAATACCTTGCCAGCAAAAAACTAAGCCTAAAGGGCATATTAATAACCCACCATCACTTTGATCATACAGCTGGCATAGCAGCACTCACATCTACAGCACCATTAAATGTTTACGGGCCTGAGAACTCAAAAATAAAGTCAATTACCAACCCCTTAAAAAACAATGATCAAATATCGTTACTGGGAACAAACTTTCTAGTTAAAGAAGTCCCTGGACACACGCTTGATCATATTGCCTTTTTTTCTGAAAGTGACTCTACTCATAATACCTCATGGCTATTTTGTGGCGACACCTTATTTTCCGGAGGCTGCGGTCGCTTATTTGAAGGCTCGCCCATTCAAATGCTTAATTCACTTAAATTATTAGCCAGTTTCTCACCTGAAACAGAAGTTTACTGCACACACGAGTACACTTTATCTAATCTTTCATTTGCTCAAACAGTACTTCCAAATAATGAAGCTATTAAGGATTATATAAATAATTGCCAGCAAAAGCTTAGTAAAGGCTTCCCCACACTCCCTTCAACAATCAGAACAGAGTTAACAATCAACCCCTTCCTGAATTGTGCGGAAAGCAGCCTAGCTAAAGCAGTTTGTAATCAGGCAAATTTGACTGACACCAGTGAATTAGCCATTTTTACCGCATTACGATCGTGGAAAGACAATTTCTAGCACACTTTTATTAAATTTAATTAATTACTCGCCCTAAACTATTGACCCACCCCACCCCGACCAATAAAATTTGTTGATCACTGAGGGGCTACTTCACACGTGGCTCCTTACCTATTTTTTTTCTTCTAAGTTGCTGCATCTTAATGATTCGACTCTCTTTACTCGTTATTTTATTCCTATCGCTTATTGCCTGCTCAAATAATCCTCCTGCACAACAAAACGTGCTGCAAAAAGGGCTGCAAGAAACGACACTAGATAAGCAAGGCGCTGATCAAAAAAATGAAGCACCTGAAGAAGACGGCATGCTATCAGTACTGCTGTCTCTTTTTGACTCAGAAGAACTTGTTATTGCAGCCGCAGATGAAGAGTTTGAACCAGAAGACACCGTGTTAGTAGACAGTTCTTGCTTTGATATTGACTGCTCTGAAATCACTACCCAGTTTACTTACCTCTCAAATGAGCATCATGCGTCACTCAATCAGAACGACAGTGATGACGATAGTCAAAATACTAATGATCTTTGGTCTAGAATGCGTAACGGTTACGCACTCGACCTTTCTGATAAAAATAAGCGAATTGAAGTTCAATTACAGTGGTATAAGAAACATCAAAGATACATTGACAGAACAACTGCCAGATCTGCTCGATACCTTCACCATATCGTTCAAGAAGCAGAAAAACGAAACATGCCCCTTGAACTTGCACTACTCCCTATTGTAGAAAGTGCATTTGACCCTTTCGCATACTCTCACGGTAGAGCCTCAGGCCTCTGGCAGTTTATTCCTGGAACAGGCAAGGCATTTGGCCTCAATCAAGACTGGTGGTACGATGGAAGAAGAGACGTTATAGCCTCCACTGACGCAGCATTAAAATACCTCCAGGCATTAGCTAATCGTTTTGATGGTGACTGGATGCTTGCATTAGCCTCTTACAATTCAGGCGGTGGCACCGTTTCGAAAGCGATTCGTTATAATAAAAAACGAGGAAGAAAAACGGATTTCTGGTCATTAAAACTACCGAAAGAAACACGCGCCTATGTACCTAAGCTAATTGCTTTAGCTAAACTATTTAATGATCCAGAAAAATATGGAATCACACTTCAGCCCATCCCTAATGCCCCTTATTTCGATGTTGTGAAAGTAGGCTCACAAATAGACTTAGCTCAGGCAGCACAACTAGCCAACATTTCCGTTGAAGAACTTTACCTGCTTAACCCTGGTTTTAATCGCTGGGCTACGTCACCATTAGGGCCTCACCGCTTATTGATACCCGTAGAAAATACAGAGCAGTTTAAAGCCGGATTAAGCTCAATACCGAAAAGCCAGCGACTCAGTTGGCAGCGTTATAAGGTACGCTCTGGTGACTCTCTTAGTGTTATAGCCAAAAAGTTTAATACCACCCCGTCTGTTATTAAACAAGTTAATAACCTTAGATCCAGCATGATCAGGCAAAACCAAAAACTGCTCATCCCTGTTGCAGCTAAAGGTAATACCTATTATGCCTTTAGCTCTAATAATCGAATGCAAAAGAAACAGAACACTAAGCCAAGAGGAAAAAGTAACTCAAAAATTGAATACACCGTTCGCACAGGCGATACCTTATGGGATATTTCTCGTAAATATAAAGTAGGACACCGCAGTCTTGCTCGCTGGAACGGCATGGCGCCAACAGACCCGTTGAAACCAGGCAAAAAACTGGTTATTTGGACAAGTAGCCCTGTTACTTTATCAAATATATCCAGTGCACCGCCTAGTCGCTCACAAATGCGAAACATAGGCTATAAAGTCAGGAAGGGGGATTCACTAGCAAGGATTGCGGGTAAATTTAACGTGACAGTTAAAGATATTGTTACCTGGAATAATATAAACCCTAGCAAGTATCTAAAACCTGGCCAGAAGTTAAAATTGCGTATTGATGTGACTAACGGCTCTTGATCTCAAATAGAGTAGCACAGACTATTACTTATTAGACAACACCGTTAAGCACATATTTGTTTGCTGGCAAAAGTGCCTGAAACCATTGAAGTAGGCATCAGTGATTTCTCTTTTACTTTCGCCTAAGTCGGCATATAAAAAACCAACCGGCTTTTTATTGGCTTTCACCGGTGAAATTAAAAAGCTTTTCACACCTGTAACAGCAATATAATCAGGCGTAAGTGCCATATTTAGCGCTTTAAACTGGCTATTCCCCACCCATGCAGGAGCACCTTTTGAGAACAATTGAAACAAAAAACCTGAACGACTTTTTTCAAAATTGAATTTAAACTTCTTGCTCCAATCTTCAGTCCCATCGCCCAGAACATATTTAGCAGAAATAGTCTCTCTGCCTTTATCAAAAATGGCCAGGCATACGCGCTCTAAACCTACACCTCTATGCAAACCCTCTAGAACCGTTTGAAATAGAGAGTTTATATCGATGCCGTCAATCATCATGGCGGTTAGGTCTTGCAAAATCTGAAGTTGCAGCTGAGGGTCTGGCTCATGCGTGTTAAGTTCTTTTTCATCCTCACCTGATGCCGATGTAATAATTTTTGAGGCGGGAATCATCGCAACCAAAACATCATTACCATAATTAGATGCCACCTCAGCCGCTTCATTGGCCCCCTCTCGAACCATCTCTTCAACAGCTTCTGAACCTAAACCTGTGAACGTCGATATTTTTTTCAGCAGTGATTTCATTTCTGCTGAGTTCCAGCCTTTTTTAGAGACCTTACTAATCTCATCACCAATTAAAACCGCTTCCGCCTTTCTTGATACTTTTGATGCGGGCTGTATTGATTCCTGCAACACACTACCTAGTCGCCAATTTTTAACTAGCGCCAGCGCTAAGCGTTTAAAGCTGACACCAATTACCTTCTCAGCAATCCGGTCTTTTTCTATATCTTTTGCATCATCAGGCGTTAATGCATTTAACTCTTCAACCTCACTCTCTCCACTAGAGAGAACTAAAGTCTCAGCCAAATGTAATAATAAGGTAGCAACAAAAACCTCCTCTTTGCCCTCTCCAGACATTTTTATACATAAATTTCTAGCCTGAACAGCTGCATGAAGAGCATCAGCCATTATCTGAAATAAGCGTGTGGAAGACTGACCTTTTAGAATTATTTCGAGCACTTTAATAGAAATACAAAGACTTTTAATGGAGTTAAAGCCAATAGTGAGTATTGAGCGACTAACCGTGGTTACAGGGCTTCCTGTTGGATTAAAGTGAACAGTATTGGCTATTTTCAATACCTGTGTAGTCAATGATGGGTCTTTTAATATAACCTTTGCCAACTGGTTGGCCGATGTTTCATCTGATGAGGTCAGTTCATTCAGTTCTGACAGTATTGAAGTAAGAACAACACCGTCTTCTCCATCCAAACGTTCCAACCATGCAGACAACCCTTTCTTTTCCACTTACACCCTCACATTTCACACTAAACGTGCGTAATTTAAACTTTATTAACTTTAATATAGACAATGTTCCTGATAAGGTACTGATCGTTTGGCATTTTCTGTAAAAAAATAATAATTTCTGAGTTCAAATGAACCCTATTACAAACAGATTACTTAAAAGAACGTCAATTAACAGCACATTGCTGAAAAATACAACCTTAATTATCTCGCTGAGCTATCTGTTAATCCATGTATCTTTTGCATTTTCCTTCGAATCGATCAAGCAAAGTCATGGTTTTGCCCTTTATGGGGATCTCAAATATTCCCCATCATTCACACACCTTGATTATGTAAACCCTGCAGCCCCCAAAGGTGGAAAGATTAAGCTTATGGGCTTTGGGACATTTGATACGCTTAACCCCTACACGCTCAAGGGAATAAGCCCAATAAATAGTCCTGGGCAATACATCTACGGTTTTTCAGAAGAAACAGATTCCTTGTTAGTTGGCACCGAAGGCGTATCCCGCTCTGGTGATGAACCCCAATCGGCCTACGGATTGATTGCTGAGTCAGTCAGTTACCCAAAGGATGTGAGCTGGGCTATATTCAGAATAAGAGATATTGCCCAGTTTCAAGATGGTCATAAGATTGATGCTGATGACGTTCTCTTTTCATGGCAAACATTAGTTCAAAAAGGGCATCCAGAGTTCCGACAAAAACTAAAGGGCATTAAGAGTGTTTCAAAAATTGATAACCTCTCTGTAAAAGTAATATTCAAACAAGCAAACTCAGGAGCAGACCTTTTAAGATTTGGTGAAATACCAATACTGCCTGAGCACTACTGGCAAAATAAAGATTTCAGTAAAACCACGCTCACCCCACCTGTTGTTAGCGGTCCCTATAAAATAGAATCTATTTCAGCAGGCAAATACATTGTTTTTGCACGCAATAAAAACTATTGGGCAAAGAACTTGCCCATCCTAAAGGGTCGCTATAACTTTGATAAAGTTCAGTTTGATTATTATCGAGATCAAACCGTAGCCTTTGAAGGGTTTAAAAGTTCAGAATTTGATGCATTCATTGATTACACAGCAAAAAATTGGGCTGCAGGATATAACTTTCCCGCATTATTAAACAAAGAAGTGATAAAGGCAGAAATCCCACACAGTATTCCCTCTGGCACCCAAGGCTTATTTTTTAATACAAGGAGAGTACAATTTAATTCGATTGAAGTGAGAGAGGCCATTTCATTACTCTTTGATTTTGAGTGGACCAATCGGAACATATTCCATAATGCCTATACACGAAATAAATCTTATTTCCCTAATTCCATTTATGACTCTTCAACCGATACGCCAGATGAAGCAGAGCTAAGACATTTATCACCCCATGAAAATCAATTACCTTCCGCTCTTTTTGATCAGCCCTTTACACCGTCACAACACCCAGGTAGTGGAAACATCCGCAAGCAACTAAAAAAAGCGCTAGCTTTGTTTAAACAGGCTGGCTGGACATTAAAAAAGGGCGTACTTTATAACGCCACCACCAACCAGCCTTTTGAGTTTGAGATTCTTATCAGACAACCTGGAATGAAACGTGTTATTGAACCCTTTATAGAAAATTTACGAAAAGCAGGCGTTAATGTTAGGGTACGTTTAGTGGATGCTAACCAGTACAAAGTCAGGCTCGATAATTTCGATTACGATATGACAACATTTGTACTGTCACAATCTTTATCGCCAAGCCATGAACAACGAATTTATTTTCATTCATCAATGGTTAACGTAAAAGGTAGTAAAAATTATGCAGGCATAGCTCACCCAGCTGTAGATGCATTAACTGAACAAATAGTTCACGCAAAAACAAGAGAAGAACTTATAAGCACAACAAAAGCCCTTGACCGTGTGCTACTTTGGAACCACTATATCGTACCCAACTGGCATTTGAATTATCATCGCATCGCCTATTGGGATCGTTTTGAAAAACCAGAAGAACAACCACCGTATAAGTTAGGTTTTGAGAACTGGTGGATTAAATAATAATTAACGCAGTAAAAGAATATATTTTATGGAACGTAAACGTTTTATTCCCAATTGTAAAATAAGCTTTTTTAATTTCACTTTTTTAAAATTTACCAAGCTTTCGTATCTCGCTTTGTTAGTCTCAGTTTCATCACTAATGACTATTCAATCAGCTTCTACAACTGCGGCGACATTAGACGCTCCCAAAGCACAACATGCAGTCGCAATGCATGGAAATGTTAAATACCCTGAAAGTTTTACTCATTTTGATTATGTAAACCCGGGTGCACCTAAAGGAGGCAAGGTTCGTTTAAGCGTAATATCTAATAGCTACGACAGCTTTAATCCTTTTGTGTTAAAAGGCGTGACAGCTGCGGGAGTTAGCCACTACCTTTATGACACCTTAACAAAACAGTCTAAAGATGAAGCCTTCAGTCAATATGCGCTGATCGCTGAAAAAATAGAAATGCCTGAAGACAGAAGCTGGGTTACCTTTCACTTAAATCCTAAGGCTCGCTTTCAGGATGGCCATGCCATTCTACCTGAAGATGTTATTTTCACGTTTAATAGCCTTATTGAACATGGAGCGCCCTTTTATAAAGCCTATTATGCTGATGTTGCCAGCGTAAAAGAGGTTGGAGAGCTTAAAGTTCGTTTTGATTTCAAAAACAACGAAAATCTAGAGCTACCATTAATTCTGGGCCAGTTGCCTGTCCTTCCGAAACATTACTGGGAGAAACATGATTTTTCTAAATCCACACTTAATATCCCTGTAGGAAGCGGCCCTTATAAAATCAAATCATTCAGTACTGGTCGCTCCATCACCTATGAAAGAGTCGAAAATTACTGGGCAAAAGATCTCCCTGTAAATAAGGGGCAATATAATTTCAACGAAATCATCTATGAGTACTATGGTGACCAAACCATTGCTCTTGAAGCATTTAAAGCAGGTGAATATGATTTTAGAGTTGAAAACACAGCTAAAGACTGGGCAACAGCCTATACAGGTAAAAAGTTTGATGATGGGCTTATTTTAAAAGAAGAAGTTACTCACGAGCTACCCGTAGGTATGCAAGGGTATATTTATAATACCCGAAAAGAACTATTTAAAGACCCAAAAGTACGTGAAGCACTGACTTATGCCTTTGATTTTGAATGGACAAACAAACAACTCTTTTTCGGCCAGTACAAACGAACCAACAGCTATTTTGAAAATTCAGAACTTGCTTCAAGCGGTCTTCCTGATGAAAAAGAATTGGCGATACTAAACCAATTTAAAGGTCAGATTCCGAACAATGTATTTTCAAAAGAATATAAAGCACCTACCACAGACGGCTCCGGCAACGTCAGGAATAACCTACGTACAGCTATAAAACTTCTAAAAGAAGCTGGGTGGGTAATTAAAGATAAGCAATTAGTTAATAGCAAAACCCTCAAACCTTTTAAATTCGAGATTCTCTTATACCAAAAAAGTTTCGAAAGAATTATTCACCCATTCACTAAAAACCTTGAGAAGCTTGGGATTAATGTTGAGATTCGTCTAGTTGATACCAACCAGTATATCGGCCGCATTAGAAACTATGATTACGATATGTTTATTATGACATTATCGCAATCAAACTCACCGGGTAATGAGCAAAGAGATTATTGGTATTCATCTAACACCAATATACCTGGTACTCGTAATTACATCGGTGTTTCTGACCCTGTAGTTGACCAGTTAGTTGATATGGTAATCGCTGCACCAGATCGTGAGTCTTTAATTACACGAACCAATGCGCTTGATAGAGTCTTACTCTGGAGTCATTACGTTATTCCACAATGGCACTTGCCAAAACAACGTGTTTCTTACTGGAAAAAACTCCAGCACCCTGAAGCCTTCCCCAAGTCAGGGGTTGATTTTGATACTTGGTGGCTTCAGCAGAAGTAGAAATCGGATTTATCCGCGTTGCTAACAGGCTTATTTTATGTCGGTTTATATTTTTCGTCGTTTACTGTTAATGATTCCAACTTTGTTTGGAATCATGCTTCTAAATTTCATTATCATTCAGGCTGCTCCAGGGGGGCCTGTAGAGCAAACTCTAGCCAAGTTACAGGGCTTGGACTCTAGCGTACAGAATAGAATGGGGAGTAGTGTCTCTGTTGAAGTTTCTTCTTCAAGCGGTGAAAACTCGTCTTATAGGGGAGCTCAAGGTTTAGACCCTGAACTGGTAAAAGAAATTGAAAAGCTTTATGGCTTTGATAAACCCGCACATGAACGTTTTTGGTTAATGGTTAAGAGCTATCTTTACTTTGATTTTGGTGACAGCTTTTTCAGAGACCAATCGGTCGTTGACCTGGTTGTCGAAAAAATGCCAGTTTCTATCTCAATAGGACTTTGGTCAACACTGCTAATTTATTTAATATCCATCCCCATGGGCATTAAAAAAGCAATACACGATGGCTCAAAATTTGATGTATGGAGTAGTAGTCTTATTGTTGTTGGCTATGCGATACCAGGCTTCCTTTTTGCTGTGCTTCTTATTGTTTTGTTTGCAGGCGGCACCTACCTCGATTGGTTTCCTCTTCGAGGCCTAGTTTCAAACAACTTTGATGAGCTATCACTATTTGACCAGATCATAGATTACTTCTGGCATCTTGTTCTACCAATAACTGCAAATGTGATTGGAGGCTTTGCAACACTTGCATTACTTACAAAAAATTCATTTCTTGATGAAATACGCAAGCAATACGTTATAACAGCCAGAGCAAAAGGGCTTGAAGAAAATAAAATTCTTTATGGCCACGTATTCAGAAACGCAATGCTAATTGTTATCGCGGGTATGCCAGGCTTGTTAATGGCTCTATTTTTTTCTGGTTCACTTTTAATAGAAGTTATCTTTTCATTGGATGGGCTTGGACTACTTGGTTTCGAATCTGCCTTAAACAGAGACTACCCTGTAATGTTTGGAACCTTGTATATTTTTACTCTAATGGGACTAATCCTCAAATTATTGAGCGACATTACCTATGTACTGGTAGATCCTCGAATCGACTTTGAAAGCCGTGAGGGATAAATAATGAACCCAATAAATCAACGCAGGCTTGAGAACTTTAAATCCAACCGTCGCGGCTATTGGTCACTTTGGTTTTTTTCTTTTTTGTTTATCTTTACGCTCTTTGCTGAATTTATATCAAACGATAAACCCTTACTCATTTATTACGATAATTCTGTTTACCTCCCTATCATTAATACTTATACAGAGACAGATTTTGAAGGCGATTTCGAAACCGAGGCCGACTATCGAGACAGCTACATACAAGAACTGATTAACAAAAAGGGTTGGATGCTCTGGCCAATGATCAGGTATAGCTACAAAACAATAAACTATGACCTGCCAGTACCTGCTCCAGCCCCACCATCGTTGGAGAACTGGTTAGGAACCGATGACCAAGGCAGAGATGTAGTTGCTCGATTGATTTACGGCTTTAGAATCTCGATTTTATTCGCCTTAACATTAACTTTTTTCAGCACACTAGTTGGCGTTGTGGTTGGAGCGATTCAAGGCTTCTACGGTGGGAAAATTGACCTGGTAGGACAAAGAATTATCGAAATTTGGTCAGGTTTACCTGTCCTTTACCTTCTTATAATTTTATCCAGTTTTGTGCAGCCTAGTTTTTGGTGGTTACTCGGCATTATGCTGCTATTTAGTTGGATGGGGTTGGTTGATGTTGTTCGTGCAGAGTTTCTTCGTGCTCGTAACTTTGAATATGTTAGAGCAGCAAGAGCCTTAGGTCTTAACAACCAAGGAATTATGTTCAAACATATGCTACCTAACGCCATGGTTGCCACTTTAACCTTTATGCCATTTATCCTGACCGGCGCCATTGGAGGCTTGACTTCATTAGACTTTCTAGGCTTCGGAATGCCCTTGGGCTCCCCCTCATTAGGTGAGCTAATTGCACAAGGGAAGGCCAACCTGCATGCCCCCTGGCTGGGGATCTCCGCATTTGTCGTATTATCTTTAATGCTTACACTGCTCGTATTTATTGGCGAAGCTGTACGAGACGCATTTGACCCGAAGAAGGCATAAAGAAGAATGAATAGTGAAGCACTTATTTCAGTCAAAGATTTACGCGTAACGTTTACTCAAGGTAATACAGCAATTGAAGCCGTAAAAGGTATTTCATTTGATATTCCAAATGGAAAAACACTGGCCATTGTTGGCGAAAGTGGGTCAGGGAAGTCAGTAAGTGCACTCTCAATATTAAAACTACTGCCCTACCCCAAAGCCACTCACCCAAGCGGTGAAATTTTATTTTCAGGGCAAGACTTATTACAACTAAATGAAAAATCAATGCGGTCGATACGTGGTGATAAAATCAGTATGATTTTTCAGGAACCAATGACCTCTTTTAACCCACTGCATACCATTGAAAAGCAAGTAAGCGAAACGCTTCTATTACACAAAGGCTTGAGCGGTAAAAAAGCACGTGAACGTGTTATTGAACTACTAACACTGGTTGGTATTCCAGACCCAGAGACTCGCTTATCAGCATACCCTCATGAATTATCAGGTGGCCAGAAGCAACGCGTAATGATCGCGATGGCTTTAGCCAATGAACCTGAGCTGTTGGTTGCTGACGAGCCCACCACCGCACTAGATGTAACAGTCCAGAAACAGGTTTTGGAGCTTTTAAAGTCTCTTCAGGCAAAAATGGGAATGGCCATCCTGCTGATTACACATGACCTGAATATTGTTAAGCAATATGCAGACGAAGTAGTTGTTATGCATCATGGAAAAGTTATTGAGCAACAAGCCACTGAAGCGCTATTTAAATCACCTAAAGCGAGCTACACGCAAACCTTAATTGATGCAGACCCAGAGGGCTCTCCCGCTCCAGTTGCAAGCGATGCCCAGACTCTACTGGAAACTAAAGACCTTAATATCTGGTTCCCTGTTAAGAAGAACTTCTTTGGTAAAACCACATCCTATTTTAAAGCCGCCAATAATATCTCCATTTCTGTAAAACAAGGCGAAACCCTTGGTATAGTTGGTGAAAGCGGCAGCGGAAAAACCACCTTAGGCTTATCACTTGTAAAACTATTAAAAAGCCATGGTGATATTGTTTTTAAACAGCAAAAAGTTCATACCTATAATCAACAACAATTTCGACCACTCAGAAGACAGATACAGATTGTTTTTCAAGATCCTTATGGAAGCCTGAGCCCCAGAATGTCCATTCAGCAGATTATTGAAGAGGGCTTGATCATTCATGAGGAGGGCAATCATAAAGAAAGAAAAAACGTAGAAGAAAGAGAGTTAAAAGTAATACAAGCACTTAAAGATGTTGACTTAGACCCTGAAACACGTCATCGATACCCTCACGAATTTTCAGGAGGCCAACGTCAGCGTATTGCTATTGCCAGAGCTTTAGTACTTCAACCTGAACTGATTATTCTTGACGAGCCTACTTCAGCACTCGACCGCACAGTACAATCACAGGTTGTTGATCTACTGAGAAATATCCAGCAGAAATATAAAATAAGCTACTTATTTATCAGCCATGACCTTGCCGTTGTAAAGGCTCTAAGTCACAGAGTGCTTGTTATGAAGCAAGGTGAAATCATAGAATACGGTGATTGTGAACAGATATTCGATTCACCTGAAAAAGAATACACACGCTCGTTAATAGATGCTTCGTTTTATTATGCGGCTAATTAAAAAGGATTAAATGATGGGATTCTTAACCGGTAAAAAAGCATTAGTCGTCGGTATTGCCAGCAAGTTATCTATCGCTACAGGTATTGCTCGCGCACTTCATGAACAAGGAGCTGAATTAGCTCTGACTTATCAAGGCGACAAGTTAAAAAAACGTGTCGATGGTTTTGCTGAAGAATGGGATACCGATATGGTATACCCTTGTGATGTGACCGATGACCAGCAAATCGAAGACCTATTCACTTCAATATCAGAAAAGTGGGATGGTATAGATATCATTGTTCACTCTGTTGGCTTTGCACCTGCGGATCAGTTAGACGGAAACTTTGTAGATGTTACCACCAGAGAGGGCTTCAAAATTGCTCATGACATAAGTTCTTATAGCTTCATTGCTTTAGCGAAAGGCGGAAGGGAACTTATGAAAGGGCGTAATGGCTCGCTGCTTACATTAACCTACTTGGGTGCTGAAAAAACACTACCTAATTACAATGTTATGGGTTTAGCAAAAGCCAGCCTTGAAGCAAATGTAAGGTATATGGCCAATAGTCTGGGACCTGAGGGAACTCGAGTTAATGCTATTTCTGCTGGCCCTATTCGTACTCTGGCAGCGTCAGGTATTAAAAGCTTTCGTAAGATGCTTGCCGAAACAGAGAAAAGAACCCCTCTTCGCCGCAATATAACGATAGAAGAAGTCGGTAATACCGCTGCATTTCTGTGCTCTGACCTCGCTAGTGGAATGACAGGTGAGATACTCCACGTTGATGCTGGGTTTAGCATTACGGCTATGGGCGCACTTGAAGATTAAAACTTTAAGATATTCAAATAACCTTTTTTATTAACTTTCGACTACGTCACTGTAACGTTATGTAAATAACGTTATTGTTAAAGAAGCCTTGATGTAAGGAACATTAAGGCTTTTTTATTACTGAAAACCAGCGGCAAGTTAAACCAGGTGAATTCTGTGCAACGACTTTATACCCATTTTTTTCTTTCGATATTATTAATTATTACCGTTAGCGGTTGCTCTAGTATGGGTTCCGCAATGAAGGCCAGCCCATCATTTATTAATTCTTTAGGCATGGCAGATATTCCTCTTGAAGATTTGAAAGAACGTTATACCAATGAATATTCTAAGTGGGCCACCGTGAACGGGCTTGAAATTCATTACCAAGAGCTAGGTGAAGGCCCTACCATCGTGTTATTGCACGGTGTGATGTCATCACTTCAAACCTGGGATGACTGGGTTCTTGAGCTTAGTAAATCCTATCATGTTATAAGTCTTGATCTGCCAGGTTTTGGCCTGACAGGAGCACCTGAATCACTTGATGATTTTACAGAAGAATACTTGTTAAACACCTTTGCCAAGTTCGTTCATGAAATCGAATTAGAAAACTTCTCACTAGTTGGGAACGACCTGGGTGGTTACGTTGCAGCTCAATATGCAGCTAGTTATCCTGAGCGTATTGATTACCTCATTTTAATCGACCCTATCGCCTACCCTCAAGATATGCCTTGGGTTATGAACTTAGCCACTACCCCAGTCATATCAAGTATAGGTAAGGTTTTTCAACCACCATTAATTTACACCATGAATGTTAAACAAATGTATGGTGATCATCAACGAATTGAAAGACGACACATGGACCGCTATGTCCAAATGGGGCAGCGCGCAGGTGCCCGGTCTGCCTATATAAGAGCAATGGAGCTTCTTAAAGAACGCAGTACGCAAGAAACCCCTTTACCTTTTAGTAGAATCAAAGCACCGACCTTACTGATGTGGGGAGAGCTTGATCATTGGACTCCTGTTGAATTAAGCCAACGATGGAAAGATGATATCAGAGACAGCCAAATAGTCGTCTACCCAGGTGTGGGACATGTCCCAATGGAAGAAATACCCGCCATAACGGTTGTAGATGCAATTAAGTTCTTTAATGGTGAAAAAGTAGTTTCGCCTAAGCCCGTTTCTGAAGAAAAACAATTCAGTGAGCCTGGTGCGATGGAAAGAACATTGGAAGGTGTTTCAAACTAATCTAAGACTTGCTATGCCCTCCTGTTGAGGGCATAGCAAAGCTAAACACCAACTCGCTTGCCTCTACAGGCTTTGAAAAATAAAACCCTTGCACGTAATCACACGACAACCTACTTATTGTATCTAGCTGATCAAAGGTTTCCACTCCCTCAACAACCACTTTAAGTGAAAGCGCCTTAGCTAGCTCCAGAATAGCAACAATGATGGCACGAGACTCATAATCTTCAATATCTGTAGTAAAGGAACGATCTATTTTAATAAGATCAATGGGGAATTTTCTTATATAGGCTAGTGAAGAATAACCTGTACCAAAATCATCTAATGCAACATCAACACCCAAGACTTTAAACTGTTTAAGAATCTCAACACATTTTCGCTCATCAGACATCAATACACTTTCTGTAATCTCGACTTCTAAGTTTTCAGGGCTAACCTGATGAGCTTTGATTGCATCATTAATATCATCAACCACAGAGCCGTGCATTAATTGCAAGCCAGATAAGTTAATAGCAATTTTTAAATGCCCAAGACCATCATCATGCCAACGTCTAAGCTGAGCACATACTAATTGCAATACAATTCTACCAATATCTACAATGAGCCCGGTATCTTCAGCAACGGTTAAAAAATTAACAGGTAGCAAAACGCCTTTAACAGGGTGGCGCCAACGAAGGAGTGCCTCAACACCTACGACCTCGCCATCCTGCAGCCTGATTTTAGGTTGATAATTCAAGAAAAACTCATCATTATTTATTGCGGTACGCAATGATGATTCAATATCCAGTCGCATGGCAACGGCTTCGTTTAAGGCCTTTGTGAAAAACTGATAGTTATTACGCCCCCTTTGTTTTGCTTCGTACATGGCTAAATCAGCGCTTTTTATCAAGCTATCAGCCGAAGTACCATCCACTGGGTACATAGCAATGCCAATGCTCGCTCCTACATTAATTTCAGTCCCTGCTAATTCGAAAGGCTGCGATAACATTTCGACAATACGCTGAGCCACCATAGATGCCTGGTGGGCTTGCTCTATTTCAGTAAGAATAATAGTGAATTCGTCCCCACCTAAACGAACAACTAAGTCATTGTTCCAGTCTGAGCCCGATTCAACTTTCCTTGAAACAATATCAACACTTCTTAAACAACTTTCGAGACGTACCGCCGTCTCCTGAAGTAATTCATCACCGACTTGATGACCATGAACATCATTCACAAATTTGAAATTATCTAAATCTATGAATAGCAACCCCATTACGCTGTTGCCACGCTCGCAGCGCTTTAAAGCCTTCTTCAAATTAGCATTAAAGTTGATACGGTTAGGTAAGCCTGTTAGTGCATCATAATAAGCTAAGTTTTTCACTGTTTCAGAGCTTTTAGCCAAACCATGACTCAAATCTTGAAAATCACCGGCCAGCAAAGTAAATTCTTCTGAGCCTAGCATGCTTATATCCTGTTCATAGTCTCCTTTCTTAAACCTGGCAACTAGCCTGCGAAGCATATTAATGGGATTAACAAGCAGTAAGTTAACTTGAGCGTTGAGTAATGCAATACTGCTTAATAGCACAAAAATAACAAACCAAAATACATACTGTTTCATTGACTCTGATGCTTTATTCAAATTTGCTTCAGTAATGACCCCTAATAGATATAAGTTTTGTGTTAAGCGCTTATACCCCCCATAAAAAGACTCGGATGCCATTCCATATACGTTTATAGCGCTTGACCTGGAGAGGATCACTTGCCGCAGTTGCGGAGGAATAGCTTTATCGCTACCCAACGGCTCACTCGTCGCTAAGCGAGTGTGGGGTGAAAACAAAATATTTCCATCTTTATCTGTTAAAAAGTATTCAATGCCCTGCTTTTGTACGCCTTCACTCATTAATTCGTTAAGAAAGCCCATACCAACGCTGATAAATAAAAAACCGACCGTATCAACCCTGTTTTTTATAAACGGGTCATTCTCGTGACTTCGCTTTACCGCATGGGCAACCAAGTAGTAAATGATCCCATTAGTATCAGGCACCCAAACAGCTTCATGATGATCAAGCCTCTCATCAATCATGTGCTTAATAATATTTTGTTGATAGCCTGTATCGTTAAATACTTCACTAACCGAAGCAACTAGTTCACCTTGCTGGCCAAAAACTGCAATCTCGGAATAGTCAGGAAAACCTTTTGCAATAGCTTCTAGTTTTTCTGCAATATCTAGTTCATTAATAGATGCTGGATCATTGCTAAGGAGAGTTTCAAACATTTCACTTGAAGACAAAACAGACACGTTAGAAGACGCATTATTTAAACGAGATACAGTATCACTAGCTAACTGCTGTAATGAAGATTCTAGCTGTACGGTTGTAAAGCGCTGACTAATTCCTTTCAAATAAATCAATGAAAGCGAACTAACCACCAAAAGAGGCAAAATTATCATTGGTAGCATTGATAATAAAAATTTTGATCTCAGCTTCACTTTCTTACTTTCCTCAGCTTAAAACTAATCATTTAGCCAGCTGGCTATTGCAATCTTCCAATCAATAATTTCAGTTCCTTCTGAATCAAATAACATAATACCCGCCACATACGTGGTTTCTCTGGATACAGTATCCGCAGACAGGGGTCTAACCCAACGCACCTCACCCGTCAGCTGAAAACGCTCTTTACTATTAGGCAAATCTAAAGCCATTTGATGAATAGCACCCGCAGTTAGTTCCTCATTCATCTCAACTTGTATTCCATTAGCAGAGAAATCCACGGTTTTACATGCTACGACAACAGGTCCATCTTTACTATCAGGCGCTGAAGATACAGTCTCAACGTATAAAACAGCAGACCTACTAAGCCTCGTTTCTTCACGTCGTTCCTCATCATTCATCAGGCTATTTATGTCAAACAATTCCATATTCCCCTCCTCATTTTCCAACTCTAATAGCCCCAATAACTCTCGTTAATGTATCATCAAATACAACACCATCATTCAAAACCTTAATCTCACCTTTTACCATACGTTTAATAAGTTCCGGAGTTTTAATCTCTATTTTTTTTAGTCCCATTTTATCAACAAAAATAAACTTATCAGTCGCATTAATCCTTACCACGAGCTTGAATTTTTCATTTCCATCGCCCTCACCATTTACGACCTCTTCATGACTTACGATAGAAATCCATGCGCCCAATGTTAGCTCAGATATAATTTTTAAAGCTGCCTGCTCTCGTATTAGCCGGGTTTTTTCCGCTTGTTTCAAACGTTCTTCTTTTAGAAGCTTAGCAGCTTCTAGCTTTTTCAAGCGTACCTCTTCAAAGGCCTTTTCTTTAGCTGCTTTTAGTTGCTCTGCTTCCGCCTGAGCCTTAACACGCGCTTTTTCTCTGGCTTCATTTTGAGCTTTAGCGACTTTACTAAGTCCTTTTAAGGTCTCTTTAAAAACCTGGCTCAATTGATAACAAGGTGGTATGGGTTTTATATCCCCCGTTGAGGTGCGTTGTTTAAATAATTCAAAAGGCATAATCATAGATTTCATACCCGCATGATTCATCCAGAGTATTTCTCTTGAATCTGAGAAGTATTGAGAAAACTTCAAGCGGTTAACTTCACCACTTGATTTATCTAAGGGCTTTATAAAAAACCATTGATTGAGCACCTTATCTAATTCATCATTAGATAAGGTCATATCAGCATTAAAATTAGTAGTGACATTTTCAATGCACAGAGGAATAGCCTCTATTGCACTTCCTTGAAGCACCATAATTAATTGTTTTTGTATTACTTCCCAATAATCATTCGCGATATCTATACCTAATTCGTTCGCAACCTCCGCCATATCGTCAATTAAACCTTCAGCCATTCCAAACAATGAATCGCGTTTTTGTGTTGGTTTTGCAGAGAAAATTAAAACAAATCGACGCGTTAGTGCTTCAACTTGCTCCCATTGATCTTTTTCAGGTCTTAGCAAAGTACAGCGAAGTACGTTTTGCCACTGAGACAGTAAAAACTGACAGATAGGCTGTGGTAGCAATTTGTTTTGGGTTAAAGCGTTTAAAGTAAATCGACTAAACTGTGAAGCGTAGCGAGAAGTTGCAGCGCCCTGCTCTGTTTTTATCAAACGATCAAATATTGTTATCAGGCGCGTTTGTTGCTTTTCTTGCTCAAATAGCCACTTATCTTTAAGTTCAACAATAGGTTTTGGTGAAGCGCTATCAAGTGAGTTAATAATTTGACTAATTTCGAACAATCGACCAATAACTATCTGACTCACTCGCTTTGGATCAGGCGTCCACCCAATCTGGCTCGCACAAATTTCATCTACCAATGAAAAAATAGGACTTTCTTCAATTTCTAACAACTCAGGAAACTTAATAAGCACACGTGCTAAACCAAACCTCCACCCACTCAACTGTGTTTTTAAAACCTCACTGATGTTTGCCTTCCGGTAAAATACATCAGCAAGCCTGTCACAGACGAACAATGAGTTGTATATACGAGGCGAAAGACGGTAAGACTCACTCTCGGGTTCAAACGTTTTAATGAGTGATTCCCCACTGCTTGTTATGGCATGCACCTGTAAAAAATCACAAACTTTATTAATTGTTTCTTCTGTTTCCTCAGCATTTGAAGTTTCGTATTTCAACTCAGGAATTCGTATTTCTTTAGTAATTTCTGAGATTAATGGCACTCTTAAACCCTTAGTTTTAAGATCAATATTCAATAAAGCTGACAACACATCCTCACTTAGCGATAGACAACATATCCATAGATTATAGTACGCTTTAAAAAAATCGTTTTAGAAACCAAAGTTTATTAGTAGTTATTTGTTAATCCAAAACAGTATGATCATTTTTTAATCAAATCTTTATAATAGCGTTATAATGACAGTGCCCAGTAAACACTCTCTAGTAAACATTGGGGGGCGTATTATGTATAACTTAAGCCTTGAACGCAGAAAAGATGATAGGAGATATTCTAAGTTAGCAAACAAAGATAAAAATCTTGTTAATGAACGAAGGTTGATTGACCGTAGAAATGACAACCGGCCTCTTAACGAGTTCCCCTACCTACCACAGATTATTAGCTATTAGATTTAGTAAACCCGCCTTAAGGCGGGTTTTTCTTATCTTTCCTTGATTTGATCCGTTGCAAAATCCAAACGAATAAAGCAACATATCCTCACTTATTTATCAATAACATCAGGCATCCTTCATCTGCTGCCATTGATGTAAGACTAACAACGTATTTATAACTAATATTTACTTATAACCGAGATTAGAACAAATGAGCACCTCTTCTCTAGACAATGTTAATGTAGCAAGTCAGGATATTTTAATAACACCTGACAAACTAAAATTAGATATCCCTCTCACTGAGTCAGCAGCTCAAACTATCGAGAACGGCAGAACAGTTATTAACAACATTTTGGATCGTAAAGATCATCGACTATTTGTTGTTGTAGGCCCCTGTTCTATTCATGACGTAAAAGCAGCAAAAGAATACGCGCTAAAGCTTAAAACACTGGCCGACGAAGTAAGTGACACTCTCGTTCTTGTAATGAGAGTCTATTTCGAAAAGCCTCGCACAACAGTTGGCTGGAAAGGGCTTGTAAACGATCCTCATCTAGATGATTCTTTTCAAATTGAAGAAGGCTTACATATTGGTCGTCAACTATTAATGGATGTTGCTGAAATGGGGTTACCGACAGCAACAGAAGCACTAGACCCTATATCTCCTCAATACTTGCAAGATACCATTAGCTGGAGTGCTATTGGTGCCCGCACTACTGAGTCGCAAACTCATAGAGAAATGAGTAGCGGTTTGTCTGTTGCTATTGGTTTTAAAAATGGTACGGATGGAGGCCTTGATGTTGCGACAAATGCATTAAAATCAGTTGCTCACCCTCATCGTTTTCTTGGAATCAACCAAGAAGGCCAAGTTGCCATTATTCGAACTAAAGGCAATGCTCATTCACATATTGTTCTTCGTGGTGGTGGTGGCAAGCCAAATTATGACTCTGTAAACATTGCGTTATGTGAACAACAGCTTGATAAAACAGGTCTTGCAAAAAACATAATGGTCGATTGCAGCCACGCAAACTCTAATAAAGATGCAAACCTTCAACCATTAGTTGTACAAGATGTAGCCCATCAAATACTAGAAGGTAACAAATCAGTTATCGGCCTAATGATCGAAAGTAACCTTAACTTTGGAAATCAGTCCATTCCTAAAGATTTATCCGAGCTAAAGTACGGTGTATCTGTTACTGACGCTTGTATTGATTGGGAAACGACAGAAAATACCCTTAGAGAGATGCGCAATAAGCTAAAAGATGTTCTACCTAACAGGTAGAACATCTTAAAAAAAAGCGCCTATTGGCGCTTTTTTTTAATCCATCCAGCGAAGCTTGTCTCGCAGGTTAACTACTTCACCAATAATAATTAACGTAGGTGCTTTCACCTTCTCTGTTTTAACCAGCTCAGGCATAGTAGTCAAAGTAGCCGTAACAACCTTCTGATCTTTCGTTGTTCCTTTAGAAACCAGTGCAATAGGCATTTCCGCAGACATTCCATTTGCAATCAACTGCTTGCAAATAATACCTAAACCAACCAAACCCATATAAAAAACTAATGTCTGATTTTTCTGAACATAATCTGACCAAGGCAGGTTACAAGTATCATCTTTTAAATGGCCGGTAATAAACCGTACCGACTGAGAATAGTCTCTATGGGTTAATGGGATACCCGCATAGGAAGAGCAACCAGAGGCCGCTGTAATGCCAGGAACAACCTGAAAAGGAACACCTTCATCACTCAAGCGATCAATCTCTTCTCCGCCACGACCAAAAATAAAAGGGTCTCCGCCTTTTAATCTTAGAACACGTTTACCTTGCTTGGCTAAGGTAACTAGCAACTCGTTAATCTGTTGTTGTGGTAATGTGTGATTAGCTCTTTCTTTACCCACATCAACTCTTTCAGCATCAGATCTTACAAGGTCAAGTATGGTAGGAGAAACCAAGCGGTCATACAGTACGATATCAGCCTGACGCATCAACCTTAATGCTTTAAATGTTAATAGATCAGGATCTCCTGGACCGGCGCCGACAAGATAAACCTCCCCCCCCGGTGAAAACGTGTCTTCATCCAAAGACGCTTCTATTATTTTTGATGACTCAGCTTCATGACCCGAAAATACTTTCTCTGCAAAAAGACCTTCTAGATGATGCTCCCAGAATCTTCGGCGCTGATTAACATCAGGAAATTTATTTTTCACTTGTGTACGGTATTTACTGGCCAGTTCAGCTAAGCGCCCAAATGACTGAGGAATATTTGATTCAAGTCGACTACGTAGCAATCGAGTTAATACAGGCAATGAACCACTGCTGGATACCGCAGCAATAATAGGAGAGCGGTCAATAATTGAAGGAAATATAAAAGTACTTTTTCCTGCATGGTTAACAACATTAACAGGTAGGTTTCGAGCCTTAGCTAAAGTTGCAATCTCATCATCCTGCACTGACTCAGCCGTTGCAGCAACGACTAAAACAATGCCATCTAACAACTCGGGGGCGAATACTGAACCTACTAATGTTACTTGTGAGTTATTAACTAGCGCCTGTAATGGCTTAACAGGACAGCTTGCACATAAATTGACCTTAGCTCCCGCCTTAAGCAGTAACTCTACTTTTCTTGCGGCTGAATCACCATTTCCAACAACCAGTGTCGATGCATTGTTTATGTTGAAAAAAAGCGGTAAAAAATCCATAACAAAAACTCAAAAAATACAATGAAGCCATTAACCGTAGGTTGGCACTAAGGGACGCAGCCCAACATTATTGCCACGTCATGCATTAATTTGTTGGGCTGCGCATGCTTAGCCGCAACCTACAAATTTTACTTACCAATAACTTCCTTACCACCCATATACGGGCGTAGTACCGTTGGCACTTTTATAGATCCATCTTCCTGTTGGTAGTTTTCAA
>Ga0209495_1000529_pt1 | contig 29611 bp, 21 predicted proteins | sample EN1Hudsemesocosm_FD_184629 | JGI IMG/M metagenome (GOLD analysis project Ga0209495, IMG submission 184629) | Methane-oxidizing microbial communities from mesocosms in the Hudson Canyon - EN1E Hudson Canyon (SPAdes) (version 2) | ecosystem: Environmental > Aquatic > Marine > Cold seeps | place... | reverse complement strand
CCGTCACCTTGGAAAGTAATAAATTCTGCTCCGCAACGATAAGGAGTGTCGTTATGACCTGAAGACATCTTGTACTGAAAAGCAACCGAATAATCATTGGACAGAACATCCCCCGTCAATTCATATTGATGACGCTCTGATGCAAAAAATTCTGCTAGCATTGACACCAGTTCGCCCGGGGAATATTGATCATCATGAGGTACATCTAGGTAGGTGCCATTTTTTGATAAATGGCTTGCCACTCCAACGGGGTCAGAATGATTCCACGCATCCAGATAGCTATGCACAAATTCAGTCGCTTGCATCTTTAAGCCCTCCTTACAAATGGATAGGTCTTACCCACCAGAGTATAACCGAACTTTAAAGGGAGAATCTAGAATCAGTTCACATCAAAACATATAACTTTTTGTATAAATCAGCCATGGTTAGACTAGAAGCGATAGCGAATCTTAGCAATAACTGATTCAACCTGAACACCACTCCAGCTTTCATCAAATAGGGTTTTTGGGCCTTCATCTCCACTATCACTGCCGAAATAACCGCCGCGACTGTAGACCACAAATATATCGGACAAAGGAGCTAACTGGAATCGATAGCGCACTTGCAGAGCTATATCACTATAACTGAAGTCTGATGAATCGACGGCTGAGCTGAATAATTCACCCTCGCTATTTAACCTATATGAATCAACTTTCGAGGCATCTATCCCTACCCACTGAAATTTGATTCGGAATTCTTGACGATTTGAAGGATACCAATCAATACGCATATCAGCATAATAAGAATCTGCCTCAAACGAGGCCAATTGTTCTATTTCCGAGTCCCAAATCAACCATTCTCTGTATTTTCTATAGCTCAGACGCCCACCCAGGGTGACATTGTCAGTTAGGTACATTTTTGGACGAAAACTCACCTCTAAAGAAGGCTTGTCAAGTCCATCAGTTTCTATCTCAAGTTTAGTCATAAATGAGAAGTCATCTCCCGGTGGGCTAAAATACATAGCCCTAGCCCAATATTGATGGGGTTTTAGGTAGTTACCATTACCTCGTGTTATTCGATCGTCCCAACCACTAGTCTTGCCACCCAGATGCAGCATTACTTTTCGCGTTGATTTAAAGACCTGCTCATGCTCAAAATTGGCCCAGAGTTCGAGACGGTCACCCTGGGTATTTTCAGTATATCCATACTCGATTTTTGAAGTACTCGACAAGAGAGATGATTCTTTGTCATATTGCACTTTGGCATACCGTGTGCTCCCGTAAAATTCATTAAAGTCATTCCGACGCATGTAACCTAAATCATTCATATTAAACGCATCGCCATAATGAGAGAGATAAAGTTCTTGTTGCCACTTGTCATTTGGCGAGTAAGAGAGACCCATCCATCCAGCAAAATCTTGGTCATCAAGAGCTGTATTATGATTTCTTGGATTAGCCTGTTGCTGGATGTCACTGTATAAAAGCTGGGCAGAGATATTGATTGTTTCACTGCGGCGCCAATCTGCATCAAAAACCTGCACCGTAGCCTGCCGATCCAGGGCCGGTTTATCTGCATATGTCAGTCTATGACCAATAATTAAGTCAGTGCTTTTGCGCTGAATGCGACTGGATAGATAATCTCCCCCTCCACCATTTACAGTATTCTCTTCAGTAACTATAAATAATCCCGTATCGTACTTTTCACCAAAGTATGTAACTTTGGCAGCTACATCAATATCCACCAAGTCACTATCACCCGTACTAGCACCGGAGCCTATGCGTCGGGTGTAGAGCACGCGATCTTCATTAGGAAGCTGACTACTAAATAGGCCTTGGTTTTCAGTAAAAAAGGGCCGTTTTTCAGCAACGAATGTCTCAAAAGCTGAAAAATTTACAACTAGGTTGTCGCTTTCCACTTGACCAAAATCAGGCTTAAGGGCACCTGTCACCTGAGTACTACCGTTAGGTCGCCAGACAAAATCTAACCCAATGTCAGTGGTATCTTCGCTACCAACCTCTCCTTGACGCTGCATTTCATTGCGATAACTTATATAAGGAAACCAATCCAAAGTCGACGTTTCTGCTTGATCTATCTCGACTGAGTGCCAATCTTCCATAAAACGCGCTCGCGAATAATAGGCATCAGGAAAGGTAAATGTTAGAGATTCATTAAATACAACACGAGAAAACCAAACACTAATGTTTTTTGTTCCGTCTTCAGGAGTTGACATGGGTGCGACAGACCACGGAATATGAACTTCAGCGAACCAGTAATCGCCTTCACTGGACGTCTGAGAGTACCATGTGCCATCCCAATCGCTAGAATAACCGCCAGAACCCATAATTCCATCTGATCTCGAATTAGACGCGCCTACAGTAAAGTCATAGGCTGTGATCGCGGCACCCTCAAAATCGATGCCAATAATATTTCTATCTGATGCTATTCTTGCATCGCGAGGGAAACGACGCGCTATACGCTTCACAGATTTAGGCTGAAAATTGGTGAAACCAAAAAATAACCCCTCCTCATTGGTTATCATCCTAACCTGAGTAGAGTATTTGGCTGGACTGCCTGTAAGTGGCTCTGCAGTAACAAAGTCGCTATATAAAACCGCAGCTTCCCACTCAGGCTCATCCAGTATGCCGTCAATTCTGATATCACCATATACACTTGAGACTGTCAGCAGGCAAACCAACGAAGCTGATAATAGTCGACGGTAATATGTTTTAGACATAGTTAAAGGTGCTCTGCGTGTTGTTAGCTAAGGCGCTTAGTTTATGGGCTTTTCCTAAAATTACTATTAAAAAATTTAGATTGGGAAATTAAGCTTATCTTTAGATCACAATAGGAGACTCACCTTACTTTCCTAGCCCACGCTGGCGCCCTATAAGGGATCACTATGACATTATCCCCCACTGCTATAATACCCGGCACTTCAACAACACCAACCAACCCTCGACTATATTTCGCGGCACTAGAAAATGCTGCGTCAGCAAGTATATCGCCACTATTAGTATTGTAATTTGCCGCTATATATTTACCCAAATCCAGACACGGTGGATTGTATTCCTCGACGATGAGTTCAGCCCCCGAGGGGAATCGGATAATACTGCCCTTTGGCAAATGAGATAGCTTCGGTATTCCGGAAAAGCTTAAGTTAGCACCAAGAACTGCTGCACTTAGAGACTCTTGTAGATCCATAGCGCCAGAAATTTCGGCTAGTTCCTCTACAGAAACTGCAGACCATTGACGTTCATTTCGCCTTCGGGTCCCCTCTGCCTGCTTGTCATCGCCTGCCCAAGCTTGCCTCTCAAAAGAATTATGTCGGTCCTGAGCAAATCCTGACAAATTAGCCTCTAAGACTTTACACGTCTCCTTACCAAGCGTCTCTTCAGAGATACCTAGATGTAGCGACTCCACTCTACCGAAAATACGTTTCATACTAGTACCTCAATAGAGTCCCGGCGGTGTAGCTCGGGCACGCTTTGGCGACCAAAACGGGAGCGCCTGAAGAGTACACCGGACCACTTTACTGTGGTGTCGGAGCTCCTTGGAGTAATATATTTCTGCCCAAATATCTCTATCGAGAGCTGATGTCATGACCATCGCCAAAGCGATGTTTGCCTTGACCACCGGCGACCACATCGCCGAAGTAACATAACCAATTTCTTTACTGCATTCTTTATCAGAATATAAGAACGATTCCTCAGCAGGCTTATTGCCTTCAATATCAAGTTTTACCAAAGTGTATTCAGCTCCCTGGTCACGAGCCTTTATAAGGGCGCTTCTTCCGTTAAAATGCGGTTTTTTGAAATCTACAAGCCAATCTAGATTCAACTCAAAAGGAGTTTGATCGTATTGATAATGGACAGTCTTTAGTGCTTCATTGAACTCCATTCCTGGCATAATAAATCCTGCCTCCAAACGCGCCATATTCGTTGCAGCCTCGCCATAAGGCTGAATGCCATAATCCTCTCCTGCAGCGTATAATTTGTCCCATAATTCTAGGGCATAGGCTTCTTCAATCCAGAGCTCGTAGCCGAGATCTCCGGTAAATCCAGTCCGAGAAACCATAAGTCGATTATTATCATTTGAGCCAAGAGAAAAGTAGGCAATACAAAAGGGCTTGAGGTCTTCAATACCTACCAGGCCCATTTTCTTCAACACCTCACATGTTGTAGGACCTTGGAATGACAGAGCCGCGAGACTGTCTGATACATCAGAAATTTCAAGTTGATCAAACCCAAAGGCACTCTTGCGCAACCAGGCCAAAGATGGACTTCCACAGGTGAGTAAGAACCTATCGGCCCCCATCTTAAAGATCGTACCGTCATCTATCACTCGGCCCTCATCGGTACACCAACAAACGTACGTTACTCTATTTTCTTTTAGCTTCGAAATATCTCTGGTAACCATCCGATTCAACATAGCCTCAGCGTCTGGCCCAGTCATGACATACTTTTGCATAGGACAAATATCATAGGTAGCACAGCTATTACGTATGCAAAAATACTCATATTCTTCGTCATAGTAATAGTCGGCAAATTTATAGCCATTCCAACTTGACCATGCATCGCGAAGATTAAACAACGCCTGCCGAGGGTGGAACGGACTTTCTTTTAAACGTTCTCCAGCAAAGGGATCTTTTATATCAACCTGACTACTCATCATAAAAGTCGTCCTCCGGCACTGTATTGGGACGTTTCAAATCAATTAGTATTTCTCTCGCTGCGTTGGCCCCACAAGCGGAAGAAACCCCCCCTCCAGGATGAGTGGAGGAACCACACATATACATATTCTTTATTGGCATTCTATATTGCGCATAACCTGGAAATGGACGATTAAACAGCAACTGATCAATGGTTAATTCACCCTGGAAAATGTTACCTTCTGTAAGGCCAACTTCTGCTTCGATTTCGTGGGGTGTGCGCACCTCCATGTGTACAATGAGATCTTTGAATCCGGGACAGTAGCGTTCAATTTTATCTATCACTGTTTGCCCAAAAGCATCTCGCTTTTCAGGAGTCCAGGGTCCGTCTGCTAATGCTGGTGGACAATACTGCACGAAGTTAGACATCCAGTGTTGCCCTGGTGGCGCCACTGTGGGGTCCCAAGCGGAGGGAATCACAGATTCTATAAATGGATCTTCCGACCAACGACCATGTTTCCAACAATCATAGGCACGCTCCATAGTCTCCATGGAGCCGACAAAACCTTGCCCTCCTCTATTTATATAGCGATTATCCGGAACTTTATTGAATTTCGGTAGACCAGATAATGCTATATTTACCTTGCCCGATGAACCTCTAATTTTGAAGTTTTTAGCCTTATCATAAATACCAGGTGGCAAATCATTCTTGTCCATACACTGAGTAAAGGTGCGCTTTGCATCCATGTTTGAAACCACGATATCGGCGCGCAACTCGTCACCATTATCCAATACTACTCCGACCGCCTTACCGTTTTTCACTCTGATTTTATCAACGCCAGCATTGGTTCTGATTTCACCGCCATGCTCTTTTAAAGCACCTGCTATGGCATGTGAAATCGCGCCCATCCCACCTCGCGCAAGACCCCACGCTCCGATATTCCCGTCCACATCTCCCATAACATGGTGCAATAAAATGTAAGCAGAGCCAGGTGAGTAAACGCCAAGTGCGGTACCAATAACGCCAGGGCTAGCCATTGCGGCTTTAATTAAATCATCCTCAAAATAGTCATCGAGAAAGTCTGCAGCGCTCATAGTGAAGAAGCGGATGTACTCATAGAGTTCCTTCTCTCCCAATGACCAGAACTCCTTTGCCAACCAAAGAAGTTCTTTGATATCGCGGGGCCTAAATGATGTTGGATCTGGCGGCGTACGCAGTAAAGTCTTCCTAATGAGTTGGGCGTAACGAGCCAGATCAGCTTGAAACCGAAACATTGCGTCAGCATCATGGGGTGACCGACGGCGAAGCTGATTGTACTCAGCCTCCTCAGAATTGTAACTCACCATGGTATCGCCATTATCAGCAAAGACCACCGTACCCAAATAGGGAACAAGGACCAAACCATGTTTGGTAAGATTCAGATCTCGATGAATGGACTGTCTCATCATGCTACAAACATAAGAGCAACTAGAATAAAACCAACCATCATGCATTTCACGAGTAACTGCGGCACCGCCAATATACTCATTTTTTTCTACTACTAGAACATTGAGTCCGGCTTTAGCTAGATAAGCAGCATTGGTCAAACCGTTGTGACCAGCACCAATAATAATGGCATCGTATTTTGTCATGCTTTTTTCTTTGTTCCGATAATCTCTTTGGCAGCGTTGTGTCCTGGCCCGCCCATCAAACCACCTCCGGGGTGGCTACCCGCCCCACAGAGATAAAAATTGTTAATAGGTGTACTATATTGTGCAGCTTCGTACGTTGGGCGCATCATGAGCATTTGATCCATCGACAGCTCAGTGTGGTGCCAGTGCCCCCCAGTATTTAGGTAGGTCTGCTCTAGATCCGCCGGTGTTAGCACCTCTCCATCGATAATTTGACTAGAGATACCCGGCGCATAGAGCTCGAGAATACCAATTAGTTTTTGATAGAGATTTTCACGTGCAGCTTCTGTCCAGCCTCCTTTGAGTGAGTGAGGCAAGTACATAATATGGGCGGACAACACGTGCTTACCCTCGGGTGCCAAAGACATATCCTTCACACTCGGCACAATAATTTCCATCACTGGTGACTCCGAGTAATCTCCATATTTGGCATCATCAAAAGCAAATTCAATCGCATCTAGGCTAGGCGCTATAATCATTCGACTCTCAGGATTATCGATGCCAAGGAATTTTGGCAAGCTATCGAGAGCGAGATGTAACTTGCCAACATAACCATCACTGCGCAAACGATTAATTCTGTTCACAAAGTCTATCTCGAGATTTCTCGCGCCAACCAAGTTCAAAAATGTTCGTTTAGGATCGGCTGAGGAAACAACACAAGCCCCCTTTATGAGCTCTCCACTAGAAAGCTCAACACCACTGGCAAACAGTCCTTTATCATCACTGTCGATAACGACTCTATTGACCTCAGCTCCCGTCTTGACTTCAACACCAGCTGAAAGAGCCGCATCATGCAGGGCGTCTATAAGACTTTTAATACCACCGGAAGGCAAAAAATGCGCCCCATCATGTTGACCGCTCATGCGATAAAACATGTTGAGTACACTCGCATTAGGCGATCTTGGTGCCATTTTAGAGCCTATCAAACCATCCCAACTGAGCACTGCCTTTAAAATGTCGCTATCAAAATTCTCATCCATCAGATCCCTAGAGGGCAAAGTGGCTACCCGCATAAATTCACCCATATCTTTCTTTCCTAAAAACCTTAACTTTGCGCCAAGCCGGCCAAAGGTGATTATTTCAGAAAGACGAGTAGTGCCGATCCGTGGCATAGTTTTCATCCAAAATGGCTTCAAGGCTCCTGCAAAACGTTTGAGTGTTGCCAAGTAGCTCCGATAATTATCTTTATCGGATGCATTTACACCACTAATTTTATTTCCAGAAACAACGACATGCTGCCCATCGAGGCTCAATCCAACGGTATCGAGTATCTCACCACAAGGTCTATAACCGTGATCAGCCAAACTTAGATCTTTGGACACAGCCTCGGAAAAATGACTCAAACTGTGAGCCACGGAAACTCGAAAACCAGGTGAGAACTCACGCGACGCGGCCAAACCTCCGAGAGTATCAGACGCTTCTAGTAGAAGCACTGATTGACCCTTCCGCGCAAGGTAAGTTGCGCAGATGAGTCCGTTGTGGCCTCCGCCAATGATGATGTTGTCGTATTCGTGCAATTTTAACTCACTAAATATTTGTTATGGGGTAAATCCTAATCTTGGGCCAATTCCTCCACTACCGCGCCTATACGCTATGGGTTGGTTCCCTAGAGTTATTTTCATTAATTTCATCTCGCCATTCTGATAGATTTAGTCCTATTACATAAAAACCTGCAATCCAAAGAAACTCATCCCATGCAAACATAAAATGTCCTCTGTATAACCAGTCTAAAGCAGCCATCCAGAGCAAAATAAATAGAAAGGTTTTGAGTTTAGACAACACACTCAATCCCATACCAGAGCTTATGTTTTTATCTTGTATCCGTATCATAATCTCAATAATGAGTAATATGACAATCCAAACTATCGCCTCTATCATGTCGATCCACGCCAACTCTTTCTCGATCATCAGTCCAGCAGCGTCTTGCACAATGAAAAAAGTTGGGGGGTCAATAAAATAAAATTGGTTGGCAGAAGATAACGTTGCGCAGTTCTCGACGGTAATTTCGTTGTAGGCTAGATTGAATGCATACGACTTGTCAGCACCAACTAGTTGGCAAAGACTACTTACTCCTTCAACCGAAGCAGCAGAATAGATCTCTGTAAGATAAACACCGTAAGCATAGAGAGTGTGAGCGAGGAACAGAATGCATAGACCTCTAACACCTCGAATGACCATCCAAGCTATGCGAGACAACGAATCTTCAGACAACCAATAAGTTTCTAGTTCCAATAAAAATAATAAAATAAACCAAGCCGATAGGTCTATGGTCGTCGCAAAGGCTCTAGTTCGCTCTAAAAAGGTACTCCCCTCGTACAGAGTATGGCTCGCAATTTCTATGTCATTGCCAATGTACAAGAAAAAATTGATAGTTAGAGCGGAATACACCACAAATTTAATAAGCTCTAGCTTACCAAACGAGTAGCGACCAATTTTTACTCCATTGGCTGACATACTTTTGTTCCAGTCAATCCCTAAAGTTTTTAATTTCCTTGATACCAAATCGGTGAGGTCCAGGCCATCTCTTGGATGGTTTCTGGGTAACTACCATCGGAACAAACTGCTGGCCGGTCTGACTCAGAGAGCGAGGCGCAGTCATACATATGCCATCGAGGGGTCTTGGGTTCGACAGCTCGGAGATAATAGTAAGCAGATTGAGATGGATTAAAGTTGTTATCGGTATAGACGCGGCAAAGGCTATCAGCACCAGAGGTATCCTCACTAACGGGAATTACTTGGGTGTTCATCTTCCCTTGACTATCAATCCAACCTTTTACTAAATGCAGCGCTTGAAGCTTTTGACCGTCAGGATCTTTAACTGCATAGGCCAAAAACTTTGGTTTGCCAGGAGCATCAGATGGCATTAAGTCAGCCCCCATTGGCACGCCATTGGCATAAGCACTACTAATCATGTCATTGCTCTGGCAAAGGTTTTCATCCAGGGTCCACCCAGCAAACAAACGGGGTCGAATTCTTGGTCCTGATGTACCGAACACCTCTTTTCGTAACATGGCATCGAAAATAGCATCTCGGGTATTTTCGCTCGCCCAAACTCCCGCTAAACCGCCTGGGTTTCCATCAATTCCGCTTGTTAATAGCCCTGGTTGTAATCTTTCCTTTGCCGATCCCTCGCCGGTAACGGCACCCACCCAAGCTGATTCTTTCACGCCGCCTGCATTAGATGAATGTGTATCTGTCGCAGCAATAATGCCCAATTTAACTGGATTTAACCCAATAGCTTGCTCTTCTTTTAAACCCACCAATAATGCCGAGCGCTGGAAATCGGTTGGATGCACGCAACCAGCACCTAGCATACCGTTCTCTCCGACCTCTCCTTCCTGACATTCTTCAGTCACAACGGAAGCAGGCTGCATAACAATGCCTGGCGCATCATAGTCACGCACGAGAATGGATCTACTTTTACCAATGTGCCTAACCGCTTCAACCTCACACAATTCATCAGGCGCTCCAAAAACAGAGCTCAATCCATTGATACATTCTGAGCCGCCTTTGTGTTGAAAAATCTCCATTATCGGTTCGCGTTTAAGACGACTTATCGCGTAATTACGCTTAGCCTCGAGGGTGTCATCAAGCTTCATATACGGCGCCATCCTACCATTGGATAAATTGGTATTATGGGGAATTGTTAAATAATCACACCCTTGTTCGCTATCGCATCTAGCATCCAATGCAGCCCACAACTTACTGTCGATAGGTGCATCTATATAGCTTACTGGTAAATTAGACACTGACTCATTTCGAAAAATCACGTTCCTGTGGTAATTAGAGACACCCGGAGTACCCGTGTATTCATAGGCAATAAAACTGGTAAATTCACAGGGCGTATTCGCTTTATTAGAAGTCGCTTGGATGTCCTCCCAAGGAGATCGCGCGTAATCCAGGCACAAACTTCCATCCTGACCGCATATTTCAGGAATTCTTATAGGTGCTTCTGAAACAACGGAATTTGATAACATAATCATTCCCAGGCGTTCATCTGATCTGTACTCTTTGCAGAAAGCGCTTCCATAAACCGGTGATTCCGATGAGCGGCATAACCGACGTTCACCCAAGAACTCACCATGATCAGTAACAGCTATAAAATCTAACGGTCGATCAATTTTGGTTCTACCTACAGCAACGCCTTCCTCATTGATCGGAAATATAGGAATTTCCTCTCCACGAGCATAGCGATGGGCATCTTCAGGGGTTGTCCCTGTGCTATTTGCTGCAGCATCAAAAGAGTAACGAGTATGGATGTGTACATCGCCAAACAGCGCCATGCCATTTTGATCCGCATTATCGCAACTCGTTATTCCATCAGTAACTTCTTTTGAATCCAGACTGCCTTTACTAGCTGGCAAGTTTTCAGGAGACTCTGGCTCACTGCAGGCGCTAAGCGCAGCTGATATGGTTAGTACAAGTGTTAATAACAATTTATCTTTGAAGAGCATCGCTATTTCCTCATTTAAGGGGTTGTAGTAGAGTTTCTCAACGCGCACATCTCTAATCAATCAATGTGCACTGTATCATAGTGTTGATAATAATCTTTAAGTCATGTGGGTGTTGTTAAAACTGGCCATAGGATGAAGTAATTGTTTAACTTTTGTGAGCTTGCTTATGTCTGATCGAACAGAAAAGACAGATGTATTGGTGATAGGCGGAGGCACCGCAGGATTTGGAGCGGCAGTTGCCGCTGGTCGACTGGGATTGGATGTCATTCTCATAGAAGCAACGAGTAAAATTGGCGGGGTCATGGCATTCTGCCCAGGTATGCCATGGGGAGCTGCCTATCCTAATAATAAAATTATCGGAGGTTTGTTGGAGGAGCTAACAAACCAACTGGAAACCATGGACCCCCCCGCTGCTGAAAAACGCTCCTGCACTTTAGAGAATTTTGGTCCTGAAATAGTTTACGATCATGATATTGCGACTCTTACAATGTTCGAGATGCTCAAAGGTGCTGGAGTACAAGTCTACTTAAATGCAACCGCAATTGAACCAGTGATGCACAAAAAAAACATTGAATCAGTCTCCTGCTTTGATCGAAATGGTCCCTTCACAGTTAAACCTCGAATCGTTATAGACTGCTCTGGTGATGGTGATATTTCTGCTAAAGCGGGCGTGCCGTTCACGATTGGAGACCACAATGGAAATAGTATGGGAGTAACCTGTTCGTTCCACATGATCGGTGTCAATTGGAAGGAAGCTTTTGCTGAATCAGACCCCTACTTTACAAAATATACAGCTAAAGGCATCTCGGAACGCAGAATCCACGAAGATCTTGCCAAATTATACCTCATGAAAGGATTTCATCAGGACAGTGTATTTTGCAATTCTGTTCATATTAGAGGTGTAGACGGTACAGACCCAATGGCGGTAAGTTTGGCAACTCAAGAAGGACGCCGACGCTGCTATCAACTAGCCCAATTCTTGCGCTTAGATATACCCGGTTTTTCCAAAGCCTACATGACCCTATTATCTCCTACTGTCGGTGTTCGTGAAACTCGCAAGCTCGAGGCTATTTATCAAATAAAGGGGGAAGATCTTGCTAATGGCACTAAATTCTCTGATGGTGTGGTCTGCTGTGACAATCCTATCGATGACGTTATGCGAGATAAAGCTGGCATGACCCATGAAGCAATCGTTAGTAATGGCAACTACTATACCATCCCATTTCGTGCTCTAGTTCCCACTAATATTCAAAACCTTATGTTTGCAGGGCGCATCGTTTGCGCTGACCCCATCGCTTTTGCCTCCGTGCGGGGAATGCCTCAATGTATGACTATGGGCCAAGCCACAGGAACAGCTGCAGCTTTAGCTCTGCGAGACAAAATATCAGTTCAGGAGGTCGATAGAGACAGGTTAGTAACTGAGCTTACAAGGCAGGGAGTTCATGGTCTTGGTAATAATAAATTGAATTAAAGATTTGGTGCTCCGTTTCCCCAGCCTAAATGCATATGGAAGATTGAAAAAAAAACCATTTACCGCATCTTCAAAATAACCTATGCTATGGAGATAAGAGGTGCGTTTTTGCTAAAAATAACGCAGGATAAAAAATTATTTTTTTATCCTGAATAATAAGAATATTCTTACGAGACAATATCGAGGGGAATTAAATGGCCATTTCAAACCAGTCTGAGAAGAAAATCTCACTAAAACAAAAGCTAATTGTAACGTCAGTATCATCAGCCTTGGGGTTGGCAATAGCGCCCTTAACTTGGGGAGCTGAAGCATCTTTAGAAGAAGTAATCGTAACAGCGCGGCAGCGGGCGGAATCATCTCAAGATGTTCCGATGACCATCGATACTGTGTCTGGTGAAGATATTCAAAAACAGGGAATAACCACCCTACAAGATTTTTCTCGATTTGTTTCTGGTCTCAACGTCACAACAACAGCCGCCGGACAAAACACAATTGTTTTCCGTGGAGTAAGTGATGGTGGCGGATTCCTCGTTGATCCTACCGCCGCGATCTATCTTGATGAGCAAGCCATGTCGATGACCTCAATGGCACCTGATATCTATCCTGTAGATATAGCGCGAATAGAGGCACTGTCCGGACCACAATCAACTTTGTTTGGCGCATCATCTCAGACCGGTACAATTCGTGTGATCACCAACAAACCAAATACTGAAGGCACTGAGGCTTCTGGTAATATCGGTATAGGGCTGTCCTCAGTCAAGGGTGGTGACGCAGGACATGATTTTGACGCCACCCTAAATATCCCTCTTATAGAAGATAAGCTAGCCGTGCGTATCTCAGCCTTTAGCGCGGAAGACGGAGGTTTTATTGATAACGTTTTAGGAGATACTGTTGTAGATGAGTATTCTGGCGCCGGTGGATTAAAAAACAATGCCAATATGGTTGAGAAAGATATCAACAATGTTGAATGGTCTGGAGCAAGAGCTTCTGCCAAATGGCTAATCTCAGACGACTGGTCAAGCACACTGACTCATAACTACCAAAAAATTGAGGCAAACGGCTTCAATGATATGGATGCTTCTGTGGGCGATCTCGAGACTATTAAATTTTACGATGAATTCCGAAATGATAAATGGGAGCAAACCAGCCTCGTTATCGATGGCGACTTAGGGTTTGCCCAATTGACCGTGGCTGCATCGTATTATGACCGTGAAACACTTTATCAACACGACACCCAATCTTATGCTGCCTATTTTATGTACACCCTTGGTGTCTACGCTGGATATGCAACCTATGATTTCGGTGCTGACCCTGTTGGCTATTTGACTAACGATCAGGTCAATACCTCTAAAACGCTAGAAGTTAGATTAACTAATTCAACCGATAAGCTCAGCTGGACAGCAGGCATGTTCTTTATGGACTCTGATGAGCACTGGGATTTCTACAGCTATACAGACGACTATGGCGACTCTCCGGCCTACGCTGCTTGGAGCGCTTATGCGGCCTACGACAATGTAACTATTTCACCAGATGCGGCGTGGTGGTATTCAGGTCAATCAACAACCCGAGAAGATAAAGCTATCTTTGGTGAAATGGATATCAATTTGTCAGAACGACTTTCGCTCCTCGTCGGTGGACGTTGGTATGAAGTTGATAGGAATATTGAATACATGGTGGAAAAGCCCTCCGGCTATGCCAACTTATCCACACCACCCAGAGACGCATTAGATGACGGATTTACCCCTAAAGTTGGTCTCCAATACGATCTAACCGATAACATGATGGTGTGGGGTGTTTACTCTGAAGGTTATCGTGTAGGTGGTACAAACCGAGGCAGAGGTATACCTACGCTGCCGGTGAATTATGAATCAGATATCATCGAGAACATGGAGTTAGGTATAAAATCTACGTGGATGGATGATACCGTGCAAGTCAATGCAACCTTCTATGACATGGTCTGGAAAGATATGCAACTTGAGGTAACCGATCCAAGCTTTGCTATTGGAGAGCCTTGGCAAGCAGTTGTTGCCAACCTAGGCGACGCTACTGTGAAGGGAATGGATATCAGTATCACCGCTGTTCTCAGTGAGAACATGCAAATGGGTTTCAGCCTAACTCGTATTTTCGATGCCTATGTTAATGCTCCAGAGAGCTTCCCTGATGCTCGGTTTGACGGTGGCCAGGCCTCACTAGGTCTTGATCCAAAGTCAGACTTACCGATGTTTGCAGATACTTCATACTCGCTTTATGTGGAATATTCCACCCAGTTATCCCTCCTCGGAGGTGGCGAAGGATATGCAAGGCTTCAACATAGCTTCGAAGGCACATCACTCAATCAGCTAGGGGATGGGGATCCTGCCCCTCAGCAAGAGAATGGTGACTACCGGCTCACTGATCTGGTTTTGGGTTATGACATGGGCGACTGGAAAGCGCAGTTGAGTCTCAATAATATTAGTGATGAGAGAGGTGTTACTTATAGAGATTCATCGGACTTTGATCCGTTCTATGGACGTAACAGTGACAACGTGGTCCGACCAAGAAATTATAACTTCTCGATCAGGCGGTACTTTTAATTTATACCTGAACGTTAGAGTTTTAGTACCAATACAAAAAAGGCACGCTTAGCGTGCCTTTTTTGCATACTGCCTATCTAACTAATCAAATGGCCATACCTCTAAACCATGTATGGCATTACGAATATCCATAGTTAAATTCACTGCTGCTATACGCTCACCCTTCTGAGTATCATACAAACTGACGGTCGAAGGTGACGACCCAGCAGCAACTATTTGCTCATTCACTACACAGAGACCCCGACCAAATGACTGCCTTGCAATCTGAGTACTATCTACGCCATTAAACTGTAAATCTTGCTCATTATATGACGGAACTTTAAACACTATTGACTCGCCCACTCGATCTATATATCGGAGAACATCGCTTTTAGTATCATTAAAAATAACTCCATCTGAGAGCGGCCTTGCATTATGTACTCCCTCAGGAAGACTACATACCTGCGCAATAGTCATGTCGGAAAATAACCTTAATAGAGCGCGACTGTGCAAACCACTAAAATAAACACCATTGTCTGCCACATGCACCATGTTAATGTGGTAATTGTTAGAAAATGGCGGGCCATTTTTAGCCAAGGGATCAAAACGTTGCCCTATCCAGTCACTACCATTTTTAGTAAGGTACAATCCCCAGCTAAAACTTAATGTTTTAAGATTAAAAACCAATAAACTGTCATAACCAGTAGAAGTCAAAAACAGCAAATGGTCTCTTCGGCTTATTTCGTGGCAGTGCTTGAGATATTCATTCTTATAAGAGCCTAATAATTCAAAGTTAGAGCTATAACAAAACAATTCGTCACTAGCCGCGATCCATATTTGGTCGTTGTGAAAGGCAATTCCACGCAGCCCACGGTCCCAACCTCGGCCAGCAAAATCAATATCTCCCTTGTTCCAATCAATATGTTGCTCAACTGCAAGCGTGTTGAAATCAATAGTGTATACGCCCCCATGACTTTGCCCTTTTTCACTGCCTCGCACCACAGAGGTGGCGATTAATTTAGGTAGAATCATAATAGTTATCGCAAAATAGCCGAAGGATCGGATGGATTTAACAAAGGCTCTAAGGTCTCTTTTAAATCATCTATGTGTTTTTCAAAACGCATCCAAGTATTTACTGATTGACTGTAAATGGGTTGCCTTACCTGCTCAGAACTAGCGGTTCTAACTGATCGCTTGGTTTCGTGGAAGTTGACACAACCCTCCTCAAAGGGAAGACCACAGTAATCCAAGATACGCCTAACTTGAACATCCAAGTCCTGAACAACATCTTCATACTGAACTCGCAATACCTTATTAGGTAGCACCTCATCCCAATGCTTCATTAAAGCGTCATATTCCAGATAGAACTCACCTAGTTCAAATAGGTCATAAGTGAAAGTCTGTCCTCTAGCAAAATGCTGCTTAAAACAGCCTACACAGCTATCCAATGGGTGACGGCGTGCATCAATGATTTTAGCATTAGGTAATATCGCCTGAAGCAAACCTACATGAGCGAAATTGTTTGGCATTTTATCTGTAAAATAAGGAGCGCCTCGCCGGTGCCGCTCAGTCCTGCTCATATACTCCTGCCCCAAACTGGTTATCTCAGCATCACTCATTTCAAGAATCCCTCCCGGAAATGAACGACCTTTCTGCTTGTCAGCTATCATTTGTGACACAATACCAAGATCGGGCAATTCACTAGTCCCATCAACTAGACTATGACTAGCCAAAATTTGCTCTAATAATGTCGACCCTGATCGGGGAAGCCCAACAATAAAAATCGGGGCAGGATCTTTAATACCAGGCTCCGTTTCTTTTATTCGGTTAAAAAACTCTTCGCTATAAGTTTCTTTCATTTTTCCATGTGCAACCTCTGTTTGCACCGGATCATAAATAATACTATTTCTATGTTCTTGGTTACCTTGAATGTAATATTCAAATGCACGATCGTAGTCTTTGTTATCTTCAAAGGCCTTGCCCAAACTGAAGGCAAAATGAGTTATCGATTCCGAGTCTAACCCAGACTGAGTAATACGTTGAACCATGTCATCAATTTCTTCGTCGCTAAAACGGAATGTTTTAAGATTAGATAGGCTAAAATATATCTCTCCTAGATTAGGACGCAATGCAATTCCCGCTCTATAGGACGCAATGCCACCCTCTTGATCGCCCAAAGTCTTCAGCACATGGCCAAGGCCGACATGGGCGCCCGCTAATTCAGGATCAATTTCTATCGCAGACCTATAGGAGCCTGCAGCGTCTTCAGTCTGGCCTGCCTTAGCAAGCGCCGCTGCATACAAATAGTGAGTCGTTGCATTTTTAGAGTCATGAGTAAGTGCCTCTGCTAGGGCAACACAAGCCTCTTCTTCTTTACCTTGTTCATTTAGCGTAGCACCGAGATCATGCCAAGCAACAATAAAACGAGGTGCAAGAGCGACAATTTTCCGTAGTAGCTTGACCGCGTCGTCAGTGGCACCAGCATGGATAGCAATGCGAGCCAAAAGCAAAGCTGCATTAACATCTCTTGGGTTGCTATTAACAAGCTCTTTAGCTAAAACCTCAGCTTCTCGAAATTTTCCCTCGACAAATAGTTTAGTAGCTTTTTCTAGACTGGCCTGAACAGGTGACAGACTGCCTGCATGTTTTAATGCCGCGTCACCAGCTTCATCTCTACCCAAATTTTTGAGGGCACCCCCCAATTTAAAGAATGCACCTGAACTGTCTGGCTTGAGTTCAATAGCAGCCTGAAGGGGGATAAGTGCTTCTTCTGACTTGCCTAGATTCAAAAGCACTGTCCCTAAATTTTCTTGTACAGTCGGATAGTCTGGAGCCCTTTTGACCACTGCTCTAAAAAGCATCTCTGCTTCTTCAAGCTCATTTTTGCGCATCTGTATCGTGCCCAATAAGAATAAAAAATTAATATCTCGATCATTCTCAGATAAAGATGAGCGACAGATCTTCTCAGCCTCATCAAATGAATCATTTTTTAATAAAGAAATAGCGCGATCAAACGCTTGTTTAGGATTACTTTGTACCACAAACACCCACCCTAGATTAATTATCAATTTGACTTGTATTAACTACTACCTTTGCCCGCTATTTTTATAGGCATCCATTGCCCAATACAAGAAAACTCAGTATATAATTAAAACGCTAACTAAAGGAAAATATAGTATGCCTATATTTGACACTCTTCGTTCGATGATGATCGCTGTAGCCTTAATTTTTGTGTCATCCTTGGATGCCGCTGAGTATGCTCTCATAGCTGACAATTTAATCGATGGCCGTTCAAATCAGTCCCTGAAAAATAAAGCAGTCCTTATCAAAGACCATAAGATATCTGCCGTTGTAAATGTCGATGATATCCCCAAAAAAATAACCAAGATAAACCTTGCAGGTACAACCTTGATGCCAGGGATGATTAATGCCCACGAACACCCGCTACTATACAAAAATGACTATCAAAATGGTCATCTTCAAGCTTCATCTGCTTATAAGGCTCTAATAGGCCTGTCTACCCTTCAAGGTTTACTTGAGGCGGGTTGGACAACTATAAGAGTAATGGGTGACGGCGATGTCTACTATGCGAATCAGGACATTCGTAAAGTTATCGATAATGGTATGTTTCTAGGGCCTCGTCTCACTGGTGCCGGGCATTACATCTCAATTACTGGCGGCGGTGGCGATATCAACTTTATGTCACCAGAACAACCCGTTATTGCTGATGGGTTGATTGCTGATGGGCCAGATGAAATACGAAAAGCTATTAGACAGGAAATAAAATACGGGTCTGATTGGATAAAAATCATGGTCACTGGGGCATTCATGTCTGTAGGTGACAACCCAAAAAATGTGGCATTTAGTCCAGAAGAATTGAGCGCTGCAATAGAAGAAGCTTCTCGCCATAACATCCCAGTAGCGGCACATGCCCACGCTACGGAGGGAGTCAATCAAGCTATTATTGCGGGGGCTCGATCGATAGAGCATGGCAGCTATCTAGATGAAAGATCTATCGACTTGATGGTCGATCATGGAACCTTTTATGTGCCAACCATCTATGTAGGGGATTACTATGCCAATAGCGGTAAATTACTAGCACAAAGTAAAAATGATGAGTTTTACTTATCCTTCAGGGATGACTGGCTAAAAATGATCGGTAAGGCCTACCGAGCAGGCGTAAAAATTGCAGTGGGTTCAGATCTTTGTGGATATGCAGTGGAGCCTCATGTGTGCGCCCGCGAGTTTGCCACTCTAATTGAGGCTGGCTTGACACCAATGGATGCCATTAAAGCCGGAACTATCGTCGGCGCTGAATTACTTCAATGGGATGATAAGGTGGGCAGTATCGAGGCTGGTAAACTGGCAGATATTATTGCTGTTAAAGGGAACCCTCTAGCAGATATAAGCAAACTGGAAAGGCCCGTTTTTGTAATGAAGAACGGTAAGATTATCATCAATAAGCTGGATAACTATTCCGCGCTGACTCCATAACACCAACCATCGGAATGATCTTTATCTGAATGGGTCCTTCGCAACCTAAGCCATGTTGGCTAGCATGGTACTGGGGTTCTCTAAATACGCTTTCCAGGAATTATTAAAACGAGCGATTGTGGCTCCATCGATTACTCTATGGTCCCCAGACCAACTCATTGTCATTATATGACGCTCTTCGAGTTGTCCCTCATCATTGAAACGAGGAAGCTTTTGTATCTTTCCTAGAGCAACAATAGCGACCTCAGGCTTATTTATGATCGGTGATGCTGATACACCTCCGATAGCGCCAATATTAGAAATAGTAATGGTGCCATCCTTTAGGTCCGATGGATTGATAACACCACTGCGGGCGGCATCTGTTAATCGAGTTACCTCATGAGCAATATCTATGATAGATCGCTGTTGCACATCTTTTATATTTGGCACCAGAAGGCCTGTTTTGCCATCCACAGCCATACCAATGTTATGGCTAGCAAGATAAGTGAGTTCACTAAAATTATCATCAACTCGACTATTGACGATGGGAAAAGCTGAAATAGACAAAGACAACGCTTTTATAAGTAATGGCATTAAAGTGATCTTCACTTCTTCAGTGTATCTAGACTTTAAGGAAGCCCTTAACTTCAATAATTCAGTAACATCGACATCATCAACAAACGTAAAATGAGGAATAGTAGCGACTGAATCGGCCATATGATGAGCCATAATTTTGCGCACACCTACAATTGTCTCGCTTCGGTCTTCTATCGCCTTAGTTAAGGATAACAAGGGTGCCTTTAAATCTGGCTTAAGGTACTCCAAAACATCTTCTTTAAGGATACGTCCACTCTTGCCCGAGCCAGAAATCAGATTGAGATCAAGATCATGTTCTCGCGCTAACTTGCGCACTGCTGGTGTGGTCAAGACCTTCTTGTTAATTTCACTTTGGGTCACATTTATCGGCTGCTTAACCAGCTCTAACTTGTGTTCCTGAGTTTCTATTTCTTGACTTGGTAGCTCAACATCCTCACCGTCAATATCGATGGCATATAGAGGAGAATGAACCTTGGCTGTTTCACCAGCAATATAGTAGAGCTTAGTAACCCGCCCACTATGCATAGAGGGTATTTCGACAATTGCCTTATCGGTACTCACATCAGCTATAACCTGATCTTCCTCAACAAGATCACCCTCTTTGACCTTCCACTCAAGAACCTCGCATTCAACGATACCCTCTCCAATGTCTGGCAAGATAAAATCTTTATTCATCTCCAACTCCCTTGGTCAATAACATTTATGACCATTAAAAATGCACACTAGCTTTGATTGCTTCGAAAACTTTCAAATAGTCTGGTAGGTATTCTTTTTCAAAAACTAGCGGAAATGGCGTGTCCAATCCGGTAATACGCGTAATCGGAGACTCGAGTGATAAAAAACAACGTTCTTGGATAGTCGCAGCAATCTCTCCAGCAAATCCGCCGGTTCGCGGTGCTTCATGACTAATGATTAAACGACCTGTTTTAGTTACTGATTTAGCGACTGTATCAGCATCCCAGGGCAGTAATGTGCATAAATCAATGACCTCACAAGAAATTCCGTCTTTAGCCGCCATCTTTGCCGCTCGATGAAGTTGGTGCATTTGTGCACCCCATCCAACAAGGGTTATATCTGTACCTGTACTCACCACTTGAGCAACACCTAATGGTAGTTCGTAGTCTGTATCTGGAACGTCGCCCACCTCAGCACGATAGATTGCCTTGGGCTCAAAAAATATCACAGGATCAGGATCACGAATTGCTGACAGCAACAAACCCTTTGCCTGATAGGCAGTACTGGGAATGACGACCTTTAAACCTGGAGTATGGCAGAAGTAGGCTTCCGGAGATTGTGAGTGATAAAGCCCTCCTGCAATGCCTCCGCCGTAGGGAGTTCTGATAGTTAGGCCGCCACAATTAAACTGATCACCACTGCGATAGCGAAACTTTGCAGCCTCATTAACGATTTGATCAAACGCAGGAAAGATATAATCAGCAAATTGAATTTCTGCGACTGCAACTGATCCTTGAGCCGCTAATCCTATCGAAAACCCCACAATACCTTGCTCGGTAATGGGGGTATTAAAACAACGCTGCTTTCCGTACTTTTCTTGAAGTTTACTTGTGGCGCGAAAAACACCGCCAAACTCACCAATATCTTCCCCTAAACAAACCACTCTGGAATCTGCATCCATCGCAGTATCTAAGGCGCTATTTACCGCCTGTAACAAGTTAATTTTAGGCATCTTTACACCTAGCTAAACTGAGCTGCAGGTTTGTGGTAGCTATCGTGTCCCTTCGTTGGATTCGGCAAATAGTGATCGGGATACTTATCAATATGAGCGAGTAACTCTGAATACTGTTCCCGCAAGTGCGCAGGTGGTATTTGATAAACATCAGAGATCAAATGATCAAGCACTGGTGGCTGACGTTTTTCTTGAGATTTCAGAGCACCCAAAATCTCTTTCTTGTATTCATCTTTCATTTGATGATCTTGCTGATCACTCCACCAACCCTTGCCAAGTAACCATTTCTTCATACGCTCAATAGGATCCTTCTGTCGCCACATTTCCTCTTCTTCCGAAGTTCTATAACTCGTTGGGTCATCAGAAGTAGAATGAGCTCCGAGGCGATAGCTCATCGTCTCAACGATCACTGGCGTGCTCTTTTCGATTGCTAAATTTCTAGCCTCAACAGACGCAGCATGAACCGCTAAAATATCGTTACCATCCACTCTTATTGATGGAATCCCGTAGCCAACTCCCCGAGGGGCTATACCATCACCCACAAATTGCTCGGCGGTTGGTGTTGAAATGGCATATCCATTATTGCGAACCACGAAGACCACTGGACACTTAGACACAGCAGCAATGTTCAGCCCAGCGTGGAAATCACCTTCCGACGCGGCACCTTCTCCAAAATAACAAATGGTGCAGGTATCATTACCTGATAATTTTTGCCCATAAGCATAGCCTGCTGCCTGAGGGATTTGAGTGGCTAATGTTGAGCTAATCGTCATGTAATTTAGATCGCGACTGCCATAGTGAATTGGCATCTGACGGCCCTTTCCCAAGTCAAGATCATTACTCAATAGCTGATTCATAAACTGCTTAGAGGTAAATCCACGATATCGCAGAGCAGCATGTTCTCGATACTGGCTCATTACCATATCCTGGCTTGAGAAAGCTGCTACAGACCCGACCACCGATGCCTCTTCACCAGTACAGGTTACATAAAAGCTCAATCTGCCTTGACGCTGAGCGCCAATCATTCTTTCATCAAGGACTCGAATATAGTTCATATCCCGATAGATTTTAAGGGCTGTATGTTTATCTATCTTAGGTTCTTGAGCTCCTTCTAAAATCTCTCCATCAGCGTTCAACAATGATAAAGTAGAGATAGGCATGTCTTTAGCTTCCGTAAACTTAAGCACGCTTGTAACTAAGTTTTTATCAACCATAACAGACCCCTTTTTATTCCATTTTATTTGTTGTCTCTAGCCTATAAATTACCATGGTGCAGTTAAAAAAATCCTACCAAAGTTGTTTGGATAATCGCAAAAATATTACGAATAATTGCTCAAAAAATTTATAAACTTAGCATTAGTTGCGCAGAATTAAAAAAATAAGAGTTTAAGCCTTTATATTGAGTTAATAATTGGCAATCTTAGTTATATTGAGTTTAAATCGAGCCAGTGGTCTCAGACAATCCTATAAAGCAACTCTCAAAGGAGCGGAAATGGCTAGTAATAATCTCGATACAACTGACTGGAGAATCCTCGATATCCTGCAAGTCGATGCCGCAATTCCCAACATTGACCTTGCGGATAAAGTATTTTTATCACCCTCTCCTTGCTCCAGGCGTGTGAAAAATCTCGAAGATAAAGGATATATCAGCAAGCGCGTCAGTCTTTTAGATCCCAACAAAGTCGGCTTACCGGTGACCGTATTTATTCAAGTCACCCTGGATCATCAAGTTAAAAAAGAACTCGATGACTTTGCTAAACAAGTAACCTCATGGCCAGAAGTTATGGAGTGTTATCTAATGACTGGAGAGTTCGATTACTTAATCAGGGTGGTTACGCCAGATTTGCAAAGCTATCAGGAATTTCTTGATCAACGCCTGACCCAATTTAAGGGTATAAGCCATGTAAAAAGCAGCTTTTCATTGAAACCTATTTGCTACAAAACTGAACTCCCACTTGGTCATCATTTAAAGGAAAAACCGGAAATCTAGTCTTCTTATAGGTGACGTATATCTCGGATACAATGTAAATCTTATGTTAGTGTGTTGTTGATCTCGAAGTTTAAAAAGGAGCAAGTGATGAAAAAAATAATATCTGCAACATTTTTTGTCGTCTTTTTAGTAGGTTGTACCACGTCTACCGAGACTGACTCTACCCCAAAGACCGTCGACATCCGTCAGGGAGAAGAAGTTAAGCGTATTTGCTTTGCAAGCTCTGTTAACGGCTGGCGTGAAATTAAAGGGGAGAGGCAGTCTGTGATCCTTACTAAAGGCGTCAGAGATGAATATCGACTGGATTTATCTGGTATCTGTGACGTATCTCGCGCCATGAATAATATCGCAACGCGAACCCGAGGCTCTTCTTGCCTTACTCGCGGCGATGAAATTATTATCGCCGATGGCCTCTCTGGACTCGACCGTTGTTTTATTAAGAAGATTTACACCTGGAATTCGGACGTAGCAGAAAACACTGAAGATACAACAGCACCTGAATCGAAGGATCAAGAATCCTGACAACCCTAAGTTTTTGGGTCGAAAGCAAATCATGCTTCACGGGACCATTAATAGGTCTCGTGAAGTATCACCCATCGCGTTAATTGATAAATTTATCTCCTTAAGTTTGGTAGAAAAAGACAGACCTAACTGCAGTGTGTCCCCGCCATAACGAACATACAATCTTTTGACCCAGCAATTCATTGCAATCTCATAGCTTTGATTGAGCCAATAGTTCTCATCAGCAACCGATGGACAAATGTGCGTACAAAAGCCTTGTTACCCAGAACTTAAAACATACCTTAAATTCCCTGTACCAGAGCTATATACTCTAAACCACTAACAATAAAAATCTCTATGGGACCACTATGACTTACAAGACCATTGATTATGCAACCCAGGACTCTATTTTAACGTTAACACTATCGCGACCTGATCACTTAAATTCATTTACTATCGAAATGAGCCACGAATTAATCGATGCCTTTAATCGCGCTAGTGATGACGATGCAGTCGGGGCAATAGTAGTTACGGGCGCGGGAAGAGCATTCTGTGCTGGGATGGATTTAACCAGCACTGGAAATGTGTTTGGTCTCAATGAAGACCTAAATCCAACCATAGAGGATATCCGTGAGCGATTTGATGATGATGACATTGAGAATGGGGTGCGCGACTCTGGAGGCCAAGTAGTGCTTGCTATGTATGACTGTAAAAAACCAATAATAGGCGCTATTAACGGTGCAGCAGTTGGCATTGGTGCAACCATGGCTTGCGCAATGGATATTCGGCTAGCATCAGAAAAAGCTCGAGTTGGGTTTGTGTTTAACAAGATAGGTATCACTCCAGAGGCTTGCTCAAGCTGGTTTTTGCCCCGGCTCGTGGGCATTCAAACCGCCCTAGAGTGGTGTTATACCGCCGAAATATTGGACGCAGATACACTACTAAAGGAACGTTTTATAAAGGCGGTTTATCCTCCGGAAGATCTTTTAAATGAAGCTTATGCGCTAGCAGCTCGAATGGTGAATTTCAGCCAAGTTTCCATGGCCCTAACAAGGCAAATGATTTACCGAAACGGAGCCCAAGATCACCCGGTTAAAGCTCATGAGGTGGATTCATTAGCTATTTTTTATGCGAGCAGAAATAGTGGCAAGGAAGGAGTAGGTGCTTTTCTTGAAAAGCGCGCGCCCGATTTTCCTGAGAAAGCTTCTACCGACATGCCTCCGTTCTACCCTTGGTGGTCATAACGCATACCTAAAAGATGGTATTGGTAAATTATATTGGAATACTAAGATAGAAAGCTAACCAGTAGGATTAGAAAATGTTAAGAACATCAACCAAACTAACATTAGCAAGGACACTGGGATTAACTCTTGTTCTATTTTCTGTTGCCTGCACTCAAAACCAAACAACTCAGGCTAACCAACCCCTTTGGCTAAATACTACTCTGAGTCCAGAAGTCAGAACAGAGCTTTTACTTCAGGCTATGACATTAGAGCAAAAACAACAGCAACTAGTGGGTAATGTTCCTGAAATTATTCCCGAACTCCCTCAGTGTTTTGGTGCTCGACACGTTCGAGGTATCAAAGAATTAGGTATTCCCACATTACGAATCACCAATGGACCTGTAGGTATTGGTCAAAATGACTGCGTTGATCCTAGTATTGCCAACCAAAAACAAAATCCCTTTGCGGCCTATACACACCCTTCCTCTGCTAAAGCTACCGCACTTCCATCAGCCATAGGTATTGCCGCCTCCTTTGATCATGATGTGGCTCGGAGCTTTGGTGAAGTCATTGCTCAAGAGGCTCACGCAATGGCTCTGCATGTTTTCGAGGCACCAGGTGTTAATTTAGCTCGCAATCCGGTACTGGGTAGAAATTTTGAATATAAAGGTGAAGATCCATATCTAACAGGAAGCATCGCTGTCACCGAGATTCGAACGATTCAAGATGCTGGCATAATCGCCATGGCAAAGCATTTCGCCGCAAATGAACAAGAAACCAATCGCCACAATGTATCTCAGACTATTGATGAGCAAGTTCTTCATGAACTCTATCTATTGCCATTTGAAATGGCAGTAAAAGAAGGTGAAGTAGCCTCATTAATGTGTTCATACAATGATCTCAACGGTAGCCAAGCGTGCGAAAACAAAGCCTTACTCACCGACGTTTTGCGAACACAGTGGGGTTTCAAAGGTTATGTACAGTCAGATTTCTTTGCTGTAAAAAGTACCGCGGCATCGCTTGTCGCCGGACTTGACCATCTCATGCCTATTCCCTCTTTCTGGTCACCCGACAGATTAAATAGTGCTCTGGCAAAGGGCGAATTAACCCCAGAGCATATAGACATAGCCCTTGGACGTCGCTACCAACAAATGTTTAAGCTAGGTATATTCGAGCGGCCATTAGTCCAAAAACCACTTTCAATCGAAGAAGGTGGTAGAAAAGCGCGCGCCATGGGTGGTGCCTCTGCCGTGCTTTTGCAAAACAACCAAACTCTACCTTTTGCTAGTGATATAAGAAGCGTGGCGTTGATTGGTAAAACAACTCAGGTTTATGCTCAACAGGCTGTTGCGGGAGGTGTTGTGGTTGGCCGCTCAATGGGCGCTGGCGGCGGCAGCTCAGATGTAGTCCCTCATTACACCGTACCACCTTTACAGGGCATAAAGAATGTACTTCAAGAATTAGGAAATACACAGGCCAAAATTGAACTTACCTTAGTGGACGATGATAACTCTAATATTGATCAAGCTATCGAAGCAGCTATACAAGCCGACGCCGTTATCATTATGGCTGGCAGTATCGCTGAAGAGGGCGCCGATAGAGCCACCTTTGCTGATGAAATAGGTCTGAATGCAGCCCTGAGTTTAGGAGACACCTTAGATTGGTATACCGACGCACCCAATAAAATTACCAGTCTCGCTCATACCGATGGCAAAGCCATAAATCCAGAGCGCAATAGCCAAACAATCGCTATGATAGAAATGATACTTGCTGCCACTGGAGATATGTTCAGAAAGACTGCCGTGGTTTTGAAAGACAATGCAGGTATTGCCATACCTGATTCAGGGGCTCTACTGGGGAATTCTGGGCCCGCGATTTTGGAGGTGTGGTTTCCCGGACAAGAAGACGGTCATATAGTGGCGGATGTCTTGTTTGGATCAGTCAACCCAAGTGGTAAAAGCCCTGTAACCTTTCCTATTGCTGGCAAAGGATTCTTAGATACTATTGCAAAGAATGCTACCCATTTTCCTGGCACGTCTGCAAAAGCCCAGGGTTGGATAGATACCACTGACATAACTGTCTTCCCTCCCCTTATTTTCGAGGACAAAGCACTGGTGGAATACAAGGAAGGCTTAAACATTGGATACCGTTGGTATGATAGTAACGCTAGTGGTAAATGTGCTCTGCGAGAGGACTTAAGTAACCCCTGCGTAGCGTTCCCATTTGGTCATGGATTATCCTATACAGAATTTAGTTTGGGTGATGCTAGTCTCATACACAACACTCTCAAAGATACCTATACAGTCAATCTACCAATAACCAACGAAGGTAATCGTCCAGGTAAAACGGTCATCCAAGTCTATCTTGGGATACCCGCTCCCGAACAACCGCCCAAGCGTCTTGTAGCCTTCCAGAAGGTTGCTATCAACCCGGGTGAAACTGTTCAAGTGAGCTTAGATATTGACCCTTCGTCTGCTAATCACCCCTTAGGAATTTATGATACCGAATTAAAACAATTCAAAATTCCTGTAGGACAGTTTATTGTTTATGTGGGTACTTCCTCTTCGCTGCGGGACCTGCAAATATTAAGTTTTAACCGATAAATTTTTTACGTTATTATCAAGCACAAACCCCGTTAAAAACTGGGACCTAAAGTCCGCAAGAGCTAATGACCAATGATTCAATTAACAGCGTTTGATCAACTACCGTCTAATCTGCCTAAACCATTCAGTGGACAAGTTATCGCGGAAAAGCAATTAAACGATTTTATTAGCAAATCCTTAGAACTAAAGAAGCAACCTTTGGTGATTTTTGGTGCCAATTGGTGTCCAGACGCTCAATGTCTAGAAGCCGTGATGAAGCTAGTTACAGTAAATAAATTTGTAGCTCAACACTACGAGGTCATGCGAATCGACGTGGGTGATTACGATCAAAATATGGACCTTTATAAGGTCTTTGGAATGCCCTCCAAAGAAGGTATTCCACAGGTGATTATACTTGACCTTAAGGGCAAAGTTTTAAATCTTGACAGCAATGACCGGTGGCGCGCAGCGAGAGAAACTGCGCCTCAAGAGATTTTTAACTATTTCCAAGAATTTGCTAACCAGCCCTAGGTTGCGCTGGTAGTATCGATAGAAGATCACCCCACTAGGGTAAATCATCCACTAACTCACCCTCAACAGTCTCTAGAAGATCTTCTCTATCAAGGTTGAGAGCTAGCATGGCGGTGGCCGCTACATAGATTGAAGAATAAGTACCAATACCCACACCAATCATCAGTGCAATAGCAAAATTGTGAATCAACTCACCGCCGATAAAGAATAGGGCTAGTAACACGATAAAGGTCGTAGCCGACGTGTTGATCGTTCGCCAAAGAGTTTGGGATAAGGATTCGTTGATCACCTCAACCGGAGATGCTTTGCGTATCTTTCGAAAATTCTCACGAATTCTATCTGACACTACAATCGTATCATTAAGAGAATAACCCACCACCGCTAAAACAGCAGCAAGTACCGTTAAGTCAAACTCAAATCGTGCCAATGAAAAAATACCAAGGGTAATAATGACATCATGAGCTAGCGCCAAAACAGCACCAACAGAAAATTTCAATTGAAAGCGAATAGCCACATAGAGCATAACCACTGCCAGAGCTGTGAGCATACCCAAACCACCATCTTCACGCAGTTCCTCACCAATCTGAGGACCAACAAAATCAACACGGCGAAGATCTATTTGTTCATCTTCACCCTGCAAAACCTCAACTACCTGTTCTGCAAGTTTCTGGTCTGGTTCACCCTGCAGACGGATTAAGACATCAGTTTCTGAACCAAAATGTACCACCACTGGATTATCAAACCCGGCGGTCTCGAGTTGTTCGCGCAGTTCACCAACATCTGCAGGTTGATCATAGCCCACTTCAATCTGAGTCCCTCCGGAAAAATCTAGCCCTAATACCAAGCCCTGAGTGTAAAGAGACCATGAGGAGACGACTAGCATAAGAGCAGAAAAAACTACCGCATATCGACGAAGACCCATGAAATTATATATTCTTGATGGCATCATAATTTTCTCCTAAATCCAAAGCTTTTCAATTTTGCGGCCACCAACAACGAGATTCACCAATCCTCGTGTCATAACGATAGAAGTGAACATCGAGGTCAAAATTCCAATTGATAGTGTTACCGCGAACCCTTGAACGGGGCCGGAACCAATCAAGAAAAGAATGAGTGCAACAATCAGCGTAGTGATGTTGGCATCCAAAATAGACACGAAAGCTCTGTCATAACCCGCACTAATCGCACTCTGAACAGAAGCTCCTTCTCGTCGCTCTTCTCGTATTCGAGAAAAGATTAAGACATTAGCATC
>Ga0209495_1000526_pt1 | contig 29647 bp, 22 predicted proteins | sample EN1Hudsemesocosm_FD_184629 | JGI IMG/M metagenome (GOLD analysis project Ga0209495, IMG submission 184629) | Methane-oxidizing microbial communities from mesocosms in the Hudson Canyon - EN1E Hudson Canyon (SPAdes) (version 2) | ecosystem: Environmental > Aquatic > Marine > Cold seeps | place... | reverse complement strand
CACCTTCATTTAAATCATCAAAAAACAAACCGCCGACGCCTCGAGGTTCGTTACGATGCTTTAAGAAGAAATAGTCATCACACCATTTTTTATATTCTTCATAAACAGTATCGCCAAATGGGTCACACGCTTCTTTTGCCGTTTGATGCCAAGCAACAACATCTTCTTCAAAACCATAATAAGGGGTAAGGTCATAACCACCACCAAACCACCAAATAGGCTCTTCACCTTCTTTTTCAGCAATAAAGAAACGAACATTTGCATGAGATGTCGGAGCATAAGGATTGTGAGGGTGAATGACTAATGATACACCTAATGCTTCAAAACTGCGTCCAGCCAACTCTGGCCGACTTGCGGTTGCAGAAGGAGGTAAACTATCACCTGTTACTTGTGAAAAATTCACTCCGCCTTGTTCAAATGTGGCGCCATCAGTCAATACTCGAGTACGGCCACCGCCACCACCTGAACCTTCACGCTGCCATTCATCTTCAACAAACTTAGCAGCGCCATCTTCAGCTTCAATTTGCTGGCAAATACGATCTTGCAAAGCCATAAAATAGGCTCTAACAGCTTGAATATCTGGCTGACTCATCGTATTCGCTCTCCTGTTTGAGCATCACGTATTTCCGTAGGTTGAGCAGAACCTGAGCATTGACCTGGAACAATGGCATCAATATTAGCTAAATTCCAACGGAGTTGGCGCATTGTTCTTGCAGGTTTGGCACCCGCTAAGTTTGCACTTGTTGATACGATTGCTCCACCAAATTCTCGACAGAGTTCAGTCGTTTGTTTGTGTGCAGTCACTCTCACAGCAATAGTATCGTGCAAGCCTGACAAATAGTGAGGGAGGTTAGTATTCACTGGCAATAACCACGTTACTGCACCAGGCCATGTTGATTCCAACTGTTTCAATATCTCAGGAGAAACAGGTGCAATAAAATCGTGTAATTGATTAAAGTCAGCGGCAACAATAATCAAGCCTTTCTGCCATGGACGCTGTTTTAAGTCTAAAAGACGTTTTACTGCCTCAATATTCCAAGGATCGCAGCCTAAACCAAAAACAGCTTCTGTTGGATAAGCGATCACTCCACCGTGATTTAATGCGCTTACTGCTTGCCTGATTCGCCAATTACTCATTGTTTTCCTAGGCTAGAAACAGAAATACCGCCGAAGCGGTATCTCTACATTTAAAAGAAGATAGAGCCATTATTAACCACGTTGGCGCTTTTTAATCATCATTTCTTCAATAAACGGTGTCAAAATAACTTCCATTGCCAAGCCCATTTTCACCGCTGGTATTACTAAGTTATTAGGACGAGACATAAATGAATCTTTCAACATACTTAGATAATATGGGAAATCAGCATTTGATGGATCTTTAAAACGAATAACCACCAAACTCTCATCTGGAGTCGGAATTTCACGCATTACAAATGGATTTGAGGTATCAATTAAAGGAACCCGCTGGAAGTTAATATGTGTTCGCGAAAATTGAGGCGTAATGTGATTAATATAATCAGGCATACGTTTCAGAATGATATCTACTACTGCTTCTGAAGAGTAGCCACGGTTTGAGCAATCACGTTTTATTTTTTGGATCCACTCTAAGTTAATGACGGGAACAACACCAATCATTAAATCAGTAAATTGCGCGATATTGACATCATCTGTCACGATCCCGCCGTGAAGTCCCTCATAAAACAACAAGTCACTATTGCCATCAATCTCTTCCCAAGGCGTAAATGTCCCTGCAGGTTGGTTAAAAGGGATTCCTTCAGCATCACTATGGATGTAAAAGCGTCTTTCACCTTTTCCCGTCTCAGAATAATTCTGAAATAAGCGCTCCAAACCATCTAAGCAGTTACCTTCAGGGCCGAAATGAGTCAGTATTTCGCCTTTTTCTGCTGCTTCAGCCACAGCTGCACGCATTCCCACACGATCATATTTATGGAAACTATCACCTTCAACTACAACGGGCTTTATCCCGCCACGTCGAAATATATCTTCAAACGCATGCTTAACAGTTGACGTTCCTGCACCAGATGAACCAGTAACAGCAATAATCGGATGGGCTACAGACATCAGCCTTACTCCTTAGAATCTTAGTGTTAAAATTATTTTTCTTCTTCCCTAGCAATAGCTCGATAAGCAATATCATTACGATAATATTTATTGCTCCAATCGATTTTCCTTATTGTCTCATAGGCTTTAGTTTGTGCATCACGAACCGTTTCACCCAATGCTGTCGCACATAAAACGCGACCACCAGAGGTGACCACCTTACCATCTTTTAGAGATGTACCTGCATGAAAGACTTTTGTATCAACAGAATCACATACATCCAAACCAGAGATGACATCCCCTTTTTGATATGCATCAGGGTAACCACCCGCAGCGATCACAACACCAACAGCAGCTCGTGGATCCCATTTAGCTTCTGCTGAACCTAACTTGCCATCTAATGCTGCTTCACATAACTCAATTAGATCTGATTGTAAGCGCATCATTATAGGCTGTGTTTCAGGATCACCAAAACGACAATTATATTCTACAACGCGAGGATGACCTTGTTCGTTGATCATTAAACCCGCATACAAGAAACCCGTATATGGCCGGCCATCAGCTGCCATTCCTTCAACAGTAGGAACAATAACATCTGCCATGATGCGATCATAGACTTCAGCTGTAACGACTGGCGCTGGAGAATAAGCTCCCATTCCACCCGTATTTGGACCTTTATCACCATTATCGCGTGCTTTATGATCTTGTGATGTTGCAAGTGGCAGAATATTCTTACCATCAACCATCACAATAAAACTGGCCTCTTCGCCAGTCATAAACTCTTCAATAACGACACGACTACCTGCATCACCAAAAGCATTTCCAGAAAGCATATCTTCAACGGCATCAATTGCTTGCTGTTCAGTCATTGCCACAATAACGCCTTTACCTGCGGCTAAACCATCAGCTTTAACGACGATTGGCGCACCTTGTTTTTTAATATATTCAACAGCAGGCGCGACTTCAGTAAACACATCATAGTCAGCAGTTGGGATTTTATGGCGAGCTAAAAAGTCTTTTGTGAAGCTTTTTGATGCTTCTAATTGCGCTGCTTCTTTAGATGGGCCAAAACAACGTAAACCTGCTTGTTCAAAGGCATCTACCACACCTAGAACTAAGGGCACTTCTGGGCCTACGACGGTTAAGCCAATATTGTTATCTTTTGCATAGGCAACTAAAGCATCTGTATTTTCAACGTCGATATCAACATTTTCGATACCTTGTTCATTCATACTTCCCGGGTTACCTGGAGCGACAAACACTTGAGAACAATGCGGCGATTGAATTAACTTCCATGCCAAAGCATGCTCGCGACCACCACCACCAATAACCAAAACCTTCATAAACGCGTACCAAAAGAATCAATATAATCCGCCATCATACCTCAGATAGCGTGATAACTGAATTGGTCGGTTCAAATCCATGTTCATTTAATTCCATGATGTTGATGTATTTTTATCGCTATTTGCAATGCACGTCTGTTTTCTTTATCTTCATTATTAACATCATTAGATAAAAGAACTTATATGGAAGATCTAAAAACATCAGAAGCATGGCGTGTATTTCGTATTCAAGCAGAGCTCATTGATGGTATTGAAACTCTTAATAACCTCGGACCAGCTGTATCAATCTTTGGCAGCGCGCGCCTACCTATAAACTCACCTTATTATCAAGATGCCATCACGGTTGCCCATAATTTATCTCACGCTAAGTTTTCAGTGATTAGTGGTGGAGGCCCTAGCATTATGGAAGCAGCCAATAAAGGCGCATATCAACAGGGTGGTCTTTCCATTGGTTTGAATATCGCATTGCCTCATGAGCAAACTCCAAATCCTACTCAGGATATAAGTCTTACCTTTCGATACTTCTTTGTGCGCAAACTCATGTTTGTAAAATATTCAATGGGCTATGTTGTTTTCCCTGGAGGTTTTGGTACTTTAGATGAGTTTTTTGAATCACTTACCTTGATACAAACTCAAAAGATCCGTCGTTTTCCTGTCATTTTATACGGCTCATCATTTTGGGCAGGCCTAATTGATTGGCTTAAAGAACAAGTATTAACACAAGGCTGCATCTCTGAAGAAGATTTAGATTTATTCTATATAGTGGATACGCCAGAAGAAGTGCTACCTATTATTCAATCTCATCATGAACACTTATGTGAGTATCCTGAACACGAACATAGATTCACCGTTTGATCTACATCAACGAGTTTTGGCCCCTGATAGGTATATAATTATCAGTATACTGATAACTCATCATCCAAATACTTAGGAATCCAAATTTTGGAACAAACTGTTACTTTTGACCTTGAACTCATAAAACGCTATGACAAAGCAGGTCCTCGCTACACATCCTATCCAACGGCTGTTGAGTTCAACGAAAATTTTGGACCTAATAGTTATAAAGAACAGGTGGCAATATCTAACCAACGAGGTGGCCCCTTATCGCTATACTTTCACCTGCCATTTTGTGACACCGTATGTTTCTACTGTGCCTGCAATAAGATTATTACCAAAAACCGTAAACATTCAGAACCTTATTTAGCTAATCTACATAAAGAAATAGCAATGCAGGGCGAATTGTTTGATTCCAATCGTGTTGTAGAACAATTACATTGGGGTGGCGGTACACCTACCTTTATTAGCCATGACCAAATGCGAGAACTGATGGCTGTCACCCGCCAGCACTTCAACTTAGCAGATGATGATATTGGTGAATACTCCATCGAAATCGATCCTCGCGAAGCTACTGCCGAAACAATAAGTGTCTTACGAGAAATTGGCTTTAACCGTATTAGTCTAGGCGTGCAAGACTTCAACCCCACTGTACAAAAAGCGGTTAACCGCATTCAAAGTGAAGAAGAAACATTTGCAGTAATTGATGCTGCCCGTGCCACTGGTTTTCGATCCGTTAGCCTAGATCTTATTTATGGCCTACCTCATCAAACGCCTGATAGTTTTGCAGAAACACTTGATAAAGTTATTGCTGTTGAACCTGATCGCTTGTCTGTATTTAACTATGCTCACATGCCTGAACGGTTTAAGGTTCAGCGTCAAATGAAGAGTGAAGACTTACCTCTACCCGAAGTTAAACTCGAAATATTACAGCGTTCTATCGAGCAATTAAGCAATGCAGGTTATGTATATATAGGCATGGACCACTTTGCCAAGCCTGATGATGATCTTGCCATTGCCCAACGTGAAAACAAGCTTTATCGTAACTTCCAAGGTTACTCAACTCATTCAGAATGTGACCTGATCGGACTCGGTGTAACCTCAATTGGTAGCGTAGGTGATTCCTACTCCCAAAACCAACGGACACTAGAAGAGTATGCTAATAGTCTTAATAACGATGAACTACCCGTTTTCCGTGGGTTCACCCTCAATGATGATGATAAAATTCGTCGCGTTGTAATAACCCGACTAATCTGCCATTTCTCACTCGATATCACAGCTTTGGAAAAAGAGTTAAATATTACATTTTTTGACTATTTCTCCGATGTTATCCCCCAACTTGAGCAATTTCATTTAGATGGACTACTTCGTTTTGATCAAACAAAGATTGAAGTCCTCCCTGCTGGTCACTTACTGATTCGTAATATCTGCATGGTTTTTGACTTTTATATGCAACAAAAAACAGCCCAGCATTTTTCTAAAGTCATTTAAATTGTAAAGTAGATTCGACAATATTTTATTCTTGGTGATTCGCAGCTAAAATTCTATATTCTGGCGACACTGACAGGACTTCTTGCTGGCGGCGTTATTATTCTGTTTCGCTTAACAGTCGAACAAACGCATATCGCTTTTTTACCATCAGGCGAGATTAAAGGTTTCTCTAGCCTACACTGGGCATGGATATTAGGGCTGCCAATACTTGGCGGTTTACTTATTGGTCTCGTACTTGGTCAATTAGATAACGAACAAAGAAATGTCGGCGTTATTCATATCATTGAACGCCTCTCCTATCATGAGGGTCGCCTACCCTAGCATAATGCAATTCTTCAATTTTTTGGTGCTACACTTGCTCTAATTACAGGAAATTCTGTTGGTCAAGAAGGGCCGATCGTTCACTTAGGTACAGCCAGTGAGGGTGCATTAGGTATAAGTCTAGAGCTTCCTAATAATGGTGTTCGAGTACTTGTTGCTGCTGCGATTTCTGCCTCATTTAACACACCTGTTGCCAGCGTTTCATTCCCATCATATTGGCCTCCGTCAGCCGTGCAGTTATCAGTAGACTCGTCTTTGGTAGCGAACCTTTTTTTGGGTTTATTGCTACCGAAATGCACTCTTTATGGGAAATTCCCTACATTATATTATTAGGTGTTTTACTTGGATTTATCGCTACCTTCTTTATTCATAGTCTGAAATTCTTTTCATCATTCTTAAGCAATTATGCATTTTGGCAACGAACAAGTTTAGCGGGTGCTGCTCATGCCCGGCGATGGGCATGAGCTACAATATTATTAATACTACACACATCACTGAGCTCGCTATTTCTAGCTTATTCATACTTCTGGTTCTAAAACTTATCTTATCGTCAGACTTTATAGGACTTGGTATTCCAGGTGGGTTAATTGGTCCTACACTTATTATTGGCGCTACTGCAGGTGCGGCTATTGGTATTATTGGCAATTACTTCCTACCAGACCTGTCATCACCCATTGGCTTTTATGCCATGATGGCGGCCACATTGAAAGCGCCACTCTCTCCTCGAACTCACTGCCAATCCACACATCATCATGCCAGGAATGTTGGTCATTGTTTTCTCTAGCATTATTGTCTTTGCTCTCTTCAAGCAGGACTCAATATTTCTCACACTACTTCGTGCAAGAGGCTTAGATTATCGAAATGATCCTATTTCTCAAACACTAAGTAGAATCAGCGTTGCAAAAGCCATGCAACGAAATTTTGTCATTTTTCCCGAAGACATTTCATCTGAAGGAGCCAAAATAGTCCTTTCAAGAAATCCACTATGGATTGTTATCGAACAAGATACGATTCCAACTTCACTTTTACCCGCTGCAGATCTTGCTCGCGCAGTGAATGAAGATAATACTGAAATAATAAAACTGTTGCATATCCCAGCATCACGACTAAACTTGGTAAAAGGCTCTCTCCATGACAGCCTGCAAGAAGCGCAAGATATTCTTAATAAAAACAATGCTGAAGCGCTCTACATCTCACGAGTTACAGCCCCTATGATTGAACGTACTTACGGCATAATAACCCGTCAAGCTATCGAGTCTCATTACCACGTTCCATATAATTAATAGAAAAACTTTGAAAACAAAATAAAACCTCGGTTATAATAGCTGGATGCCTGGGTGGTGAAATTGGTAGACACAAGGGACTTAAAATCCCTCGCCTTCACAGGCGTGCCGGTTCGATTCCGGCCCTAGGTACCAAAATATGAAGGCCTCAGTAGTTTATTCTGCTGGGGCTTTTTTATTGGGTGTTCGTTTTAAAAGCTCACTCAAGCTTACAGCTTAAAAAGTTTTTAACTGTTTTGGCATAAAACAGCTTATTCTGACTTATTAGATCGCCCCGCTTGCATAACCACATTCATGATTACTCAATTCCCAGCCATTCCCTGTAACTAGAGGCGGTAGGGTTCAAGCTCATGGATAATTTGATATCTATCATCGATGGAAAATTCCATAATTCCAATTGCAGCTGAGTTAATTCTATCAGCAAGGCCTTAATGTATTATGGTGAATTTCCCTTTAATATTGAGAAATTAGCTAACGGTATATTATCCCCTCTTATTGAAAATAATAAAGCGATCTTAGAGTATACTTAATCATTTTGTTATTAACTTGACAAGTAATTCAACTACTCAGGAAACAAATGGAAATGGAATTGAAAAGTGTATTAGCCTGTCCAACATGTTTATCTGCGTTAGAAGTAAAAAGTTATGTATCTCAAAATGAGACTTTAATCGAAGGGATTTTATGCTGTGATGATTGTTCAATAGTTATACCTGTTAGTCACGGTTTTCCCTTGTTTTCAGAGGCCAGAACAGATAACGGAAATATTGAACAGAAATGGTTGAAAAAGCAGACTCTTTCTTGGTTCTCCCAAGAAGGTTATGAAGATTTTCTTCATTTAAAGTCAGAGCGTCAATTATTCGACAGTTATGCCTTTTTCCAACCTTTCAATGAGTCTTCTCGCGCCCTATTAGCTGTAGTTAAACCTCTTAGAGAACAATTGTCGAAAGGCGACATAATCCTTGACACATGGTCTAGAACGGGCTGGATGGGTGAATGGTTAGCTTCCCTTTTTCCAGAACAGGAGATTATTTCTATTTGGGAAGGTAACAGTAATGTTCTTGGGTATAAAGGTTTTGCTCATTGGCTACCGGAATCCGAACGAAGTAAAAATTTATCCATTATCTTTACTCATCCTGACAACCCATTACCTCTAGCCACTAATTCAATTCAACTTACTATTGGTCTTGATTCGCTACATCGCTATTCACAAAATAGCTTTTTGGCTGAGTGTCGTAGAGTAACCAAAGATGAAGGAGTTTTATTTTTTCCTCATATTCATTTGACTAATAGTGAACCAGAACCTTTTTTTGAAAGAGGTTGCCATCAAATACATGGTAAAGAATGGCGGGCATTATTAGAAGTCTTGTATTCTGACAGCACTCATACTGGATTTGTATTTTCAGAGAATAAACTTTTTGATTGTGGAGATAACTTTATAATTGAGGATGATTGTAATACTGCTCACTATAATGGTGCGGTTCTAATAGCCTCTAAAACATGGAATGGGCGTAAAGTTAAAACGGAACATAATCGACCTATTAGGAATATGGATAGGTTAATATTAAATCCCATTCTTAATATTGATCTTACTCAATCTCAAATTTCATTAGCATCCCAAACAGAGCAAGTTGTTGTTAGTGAATTACTAGCAAGACATCCTATTTACCAAAAAAGAGTGAACAAGGTATTAGGCAATGAGCTGTCAGATCTTGAATGCAAAATTATATTTTATGCAGACAAAGCACTAACAATTGAGAATATAGCATCCATTTTAGATCTGTCTGTAGAGCAGGTTTGCTTGGCTGCTGACAGATTATATCAACGGGAAGTTTTATTTCCTGCAGCTGTTTCTATGCCAATGGCTCTTTTACAGAACTATTATGGAAACCTACGATATCGTAAGTCATCCTGTGCAAATTTTTCAAAATTATGGCAGGAATTAGGTCATCGTTATCAAGCAAGGCCAATCATTGAAACTGAAGATGGAATAGAGTATGACTGGGACTCTACAAGTAAACTGGTTGAGGCAACTGCCAACTGGTTGACAACCACCACGTTACCTTCAGATCGGGTCCTTATCTGTACTGAAACATGTCCTGAATTATTAATTGTAGTTTGGGCATGCTGGTTAAGTGATCGCGTACCCGCACCTGTTGATGCGAGTCTGCCATCTACTGTAATTCAAGAAATAATTGATCGTATATCACCAGAAATAATCTTTAGTACACAATCGTTAAGTTCTCCCCATTTTAGCTTTGATAGTCTAGCTAGCGATGATTCTCATAGCCCTTTATTCTCTGACCAAATTGAACCTTATATTGACCGAGAATTTTCCACCCCAATAAACTCTGATCCCCAATCTGGAGCATTATTGCTTTTTACATCTGGCTCGACAGGACATCCAAAAGCTGTTTTGTTAAACCAAATAGGGCTACTACACAGTGCACAAGAACTTGTACAGCATTTTTCATGGAAACCTGGCAATAGATTATTGTCTTTAGGTCCTGCCCATACAATGAGCGGTCTACGTAATCCAGCACTTGCGGCACTAATAAGTGGAAGTAGCATAATAATTCCTGATGCTAAAATTATGCATGCTGGTAGGTTGTTCCATCTACTCAAGGAACAACAGGTAAGTCATCTTGCAACAGTTCCTGCACTGCTACAGCAATTAATGGCATCTAAAAATAGATTGCTTGATGAGTCTATCCCCACACACCTTCAACAGATTATATGTACGGGGCAAAGCATACCAGAGCCTGTTCGTTATCAGGTGTCAGATTGGCTTAAATCACCTATATATAGTTATTACGGGCTAACAGAAACAGGGGGTATTTGCCTTGCAGATATTCTTGATGTAAACCAACAAGGAAATCTTGGTTTTCCATCTGGTGCTATCTCACAAATTGTTGATTCGGAAAATAACGTCCTGCAAAAAGGTGAACATGGACAGCTTCGAATATACAGCCCTGCAAATATGCTCAGTTATTGGGAGCCATCAACAATAAGTTCCGTCGAACTGCATGATGGGTGGATATATACCGGAGATACAGTTGAATTGATGAATGATGGTTCTCTTAATTATATTGGTAGAACAGATGATCAGGTTAAAAATCACTTTGGAGAAGTTGTTTATCTACAGCAAGTAGAAAGCGCGGTGTCACTGATATCAGAGATACAGGATAATTGCTGTATCGGCCTAAAAGACCAAGAAAGCTTAGCGGAAAAGATAATTTTATTTCTAGTCACTCAAGGTGATACTTCACCACACCTTCAGAACCAAGTATACGCCGAAATAGACAGTGTCCTAGGCCCTAAAAAAAGACCTGATGACATTGTATTCATCCCGGAAATTCAACGATTATCCAATGGAAAAGTGAACCGAAGTGCTATTAAACTACTTTATATGGATAATCTGAAATAATGGCTAATTTTTATCAATCGTCTGGAACGCAATCTCCTAAGAAAGTATTTCTGGATCGTCAATCTCCCCTTCAATACGGTGAGCTACATAAACTAATAGGTCAATTTACTGCTTATTTGAAGACAACGATATTAGTTGCAGGGGATAAGGTTATTATCAGTTCAAATGATGATGCGTGGCTGACAATCATCTTTTTTTCTTTAATTGATAATGGCATAACTGCTGTGATCTCTGGCAGCGAAGTTACCCCATCGGAGTTCTCAACTCTTCGTGAAATCACACAAGCTACAGCTTGTATTCTGGATTTAGACATTATAAAACGCTGTATTTCTAGTCAAAGTGACTTTAAGCTTGTTCTGCCAATCGGTAAAGCTCCAAAGAAAAATAATTTGATGGCTAAACTGCTCAAAAAAAGCCAACAACAAAATGAAATATCATTCCCTAGTATCCTTAGCAATTTTCAAGTGGAAAGTCCCAGTTTAGATCTTGATAGCAACCGTATCGCTTATATCATTCTAACATCAGGCTCTACATCCCAGCCAAAAGCTGTTCCTACAACTTGGAAGGCACTCCGTTCACACTTGGGAACTTTGAAAAAACACTTTTCCTATGATGAGGAAAGTAGGATTCTAAATCTTTTACCGTTATTTCATGTCGATGGATTAATTCAAGGACCATCAGTTGCTTGTTTTAGTGGTGCATCATGGGTCCGACCTTTTCTATTTAGCATTCAGAATATAGAACCTTTACTCCACACAATTTATAGAAGAAAAGTAAGTCATTTTGTATGTGTACCAACAATATTGGCTTTAATTCTACGATTAGGCTCCCAATTAAAAGACAGTTTTGGAACTGATGATTTCAAATTTATTATCTCTGCAGCAGGAAATTTGGATAAAAGCCTATGGCAAGATTTTCAGGATAACTTCAATGTCACCATAACAAATATGTATGGTCTAACAGAGACTGTGACAGGAGGTATTTTTAGTGGCCCCGAAAATCATAAAATTGGCTCGATTGGTAAGCCAGTTGATTGTGAAGCGATCATAGTCGATGGAGAAAACAACACTATCGAGGATATCCGTTCTGGAGAATTACTATTGAGAGGAAGCAATATTTTCTCAGGATATTTAAATGCAGATGAGATGAATAAAGCGCTTTTCCACGATGGTTGGATGAGGACAGGTGACCTTGCTTACAAAGATTCTTCAGGATTTTTTTATGTTACTGGCAGGATTAAAAACGTCGTTATCTCCGGTGGAGAAAATATTTACCCTGAAGAAGTAACAGAAATAATCACTGCCCACCCCTGTGTAATTTCAGCAATCACGTTTGGTATTCCCAATCCTGAATGGGGTGAAAGCCTAGTTGCTCTAGTTGTTCCAACAGCTAAAGAGAATTATGATGAAAATAGTTTAATTACTTGGTGTCGTGAGCAACTATCAAACTATAAGGTTCCAAAAATATGGCAAATAGTTGATGAGCTACCATATGGACCTTCTGGGAAAATATTACTGCCAGAAGCGAAAAATCTTTACCACATCAATGAGCCTCTATCTTCTTTAAAAGATGAAGAAGGTATTGATAATAAAGTCATTACAATAGCTGCTGCAATCTTCCATTGTCCAGCCGAAACATTAACCCGCTATTCTGCAATCACAGATACCACAGGATGGGATTCTTTAGCCCACATCACCCTTGTTGTAGAGCTCGAATCTGTATTTAACATCAAAATAACAACATCCGAGATTATGCAGATAGAAATGTTAAATACAGCCATAGAAATTGTTAAAGAAAAGTATCAAAACCTGTGAGATACGAATTTCAACTCGCCATTGCTACGATTTCTTTTTTGATAGTTATATTCGTTGGGGTTTTATCTATACATCTATTTATAAAACCAAATAATGTAAGTTGGAATGACTATGACCCAAGGTTTTTATTTGCCCTAAAAGGTGACCTAAATACTTTTCCTCAAAGTAGCTGTGCTAAGAACCATACAATACTATTTGGTAGCTCCCCTCTTAGTCGTGCATTTATCATAGAAAAATCTCTCGGGAAGTGGATTCTACAATTTTCAGCCCATAATAATGGTTATACTTATTCGTTATTGATACGTCGAGGCGGTGCCGACCTAAGGTTTTTATTACCTATTATCAATCGCCTACCTGTATGCCCTAAAACATTAATATTACATTCGGATGTCTTTTTGACTAAAAAAGCATCCAACCTAGGTTTAGACTTGATACCCGACTATGTAAATACCTCCCTCCTGTATACCCAAAAAATTACCGAAAACTTATGGCCTGCCACATTACAGATCCAAACTGACAGCGGCACAAAAAAATATTTTCAACAATCTAAGCCCTGCTCCATCAAGTGTTTTAGGAAAATAATAAAAAGAAAACGGCAGAAATATAAAGGATTTTTTAATGGTATTACTCTCGAACATAGAAATATAATTCACCGCCTAATTAATGAGGGTGCTCAAATTATTATCCTTGATATAGGCCGCTCACGATCACTAGAAACCAAAATTCAAAATGAGCTCCACTTATTTCGTAAAACTCTCAAAAACTTTTCTCAACAAGATCCCAATATCAAATATTTATCTTTTGAGTCTTTAGATGATGATTACTATAGTGACTACCGTCATTTAAATGATCGAGGTAGCAAAGCATTCCATAAATGGTTTAACCCTATATATGAGCAGCATCTCATAGGTACTTTATGAATATTATCGATCTAAAAGTACAACTCCTGTTAGTGGTTATATTTTGGCTTACTCCCAGAAAATATCAGTTAAACATCCTAACTGTTACTGGAATATGCTACCTAATAATTGCAAAGCAATATTATTCTCTTACTCTTTTAGCTGGGCTTTCTTTGGGTAGTTACTGCTTAGCTAATATAAAAGTGAAACCAACCATCACCATATTGGGGTTAATATCTATTGTCATTATTTTTAGTGCGTATAAACTTTTTCAAAATCATGAAAAAATTACTGGCAATTCATTTGTACTGATAGGGGCGAGCTTTTACTGCCTTCGGCTCATACATTATTTAAGTGAAGCCTATAAGAGAAGTTTACCGACACATTCACTTCAGCAGTTTTTATCTTATATTTTTTTCCTGCCAACTATGGTTATAGGACCTATTAATCGATTTCAAGATTTTATTCGAGATGATTACCGTAGACGATGGGATTCCAAGCTCTTTATTTCAGGAATAGAGCGAGTTATATTTGGTTATTTTAAAATTGTTGTACTTGCCAATTATTTAGTTGCCACAAAACTTCATGCCGCCGCTGAACTTTCCGGTGGTGACAGCACTGCTATAGGTGCCTATTTATTATGCCTTGAATACGGCTTAGATCTATATTTTAGATTTGGTGGATACAGTGATATCGCCATAGGTATTTCTGCCATGATGGGATTTCGAATAGGTGAAAACTTTAATTTTCCATTTATAAAATCCAATATCAATAAGTTCTGGCAAAATTGGCATATCTCATTATCAAGCTGGTGCCGCGACTATGTTTATTCTCCAGTTGCATCTAAATTACGCAATCCTGCTTTAGGTGTTATTGCCTCTATGTTGATATTAGGCTTATGGCACGAAGCCTCTTTTCGTTATTTAGCATGGGGAATGTATCATGGGATTGGAATTGTGATCTGGCGATATTGGTACGAGTTTAAAACTTTGATTCCTACTAAGTTAATTCTTCCAAGGCTCATTTCATTACCATTAGCTATATTACTTACATTTAACTTTGTGATACTAAGTTTTGTAATAACTCGAACTGAGTCACTATTCGTTGCTAAGGATATTTATCTAACAATATTTAAAGGTGGACTATGTATTTTTGGTTGTTAAGAAAAATGAAGTCTCAAATACTAGCTGTATTGCTTACATCCATTGCCTATGCGTTACTGATCCTTCTTATTATGCTATTTTCAGATCTTCCGGAAGACAGTTTTCGATACCTAGAACTGTAGGAATGAAGAAAATTCAAGATAAGGTCATAAGTATTACATTGGTCTATTAAGACCCCACCCCATACATACAGAAATAAGAAACTTAAAATAGTTGTCTTGATTTTTTAGGATACTATATAATTTAAGGCTATTCACTCAATTAAGCCTCACCTTAGTTATTATGCCCCATCAAAAAAAGAAGCTCATCCTCCATATAGGCTGTGAAAAAACCGGCACAACATCTATCCAGCACGCTTTACAGACAAATAGAAATCGATTAATCAACAAAGGTTTTTTATATCCCGAAAGCCTTGGGAAACAGGCTCATCATTTGCCAGTAATAGCTGCAAAGGATGAGCATATTACAGACAATGAGAGCCTACACACCCTATCGAAAACCGGCTTGTCACTTCTGGACTTCAGACAACAGTTACTTGAGGATTTACACAAGGAATGTAAAGAAAAAGAACCATGGCATACGATAATAGTTAGCTCAGAGCTTATCCATAGTCGTCTTCATACAGAAAATCAGATTAACCGCTTCTTTACATTATTTAAAGGGCTAGTTGAAGAAATTACTATTGTAATTTATCTCCGTCGACAAGATCAGCTTGCCGTTAGTAGGTTTAGTTCCATTCTTAAAGATGGACATAGCCAGTTTGACGATATATTTGCCAATATTGGGGCCGCAGCTTATCCAGAACTTCATCACAGCCAAGATGTTGATGATTTTAAAAATTACTATAACTTTCAAGCATTAATAGAGCGGTTTAAAGACCACGTGAGTTATGAAAATATAAAACTCTCATTGCACCCTGTACACAACGACCAATCCACAGCTATTAAAGAATTTTCAAGACTTTCGAGCGTTCCTTATGATTTAATGCTCTCCTCAAAGCCTAACCTTAATAGTGCTTTGTCAGCCGAAGCTCAGTACTTAATTTCTCTAGTCAATAAATCTGTTAAACGTTTTAGTTCAGATGGCGTACGCAACCCAGAAGTAACAAATTTACACCGCGAAATAGCAAAAAAATTTCCTGGTAAAAAAAGAGAAATAGCTAGAAATGAAGCTCAAGTTTTTTTTGACACGTTTTCAGAAAGTAACGAATGGGTGAAAAAGAAATTTTTCCCTGATCAAGATAGTCTATTTAATATGGACTTTTCAATGTATCCAGAATGCACTAACGCCCCCCCCCAATCTGCCAAGTTAGAGAAAGAGTCAACAATTTACATTAAAAGAGCTAGAAACATTTCAAGTAGAGAGCCTGTCGCCCTCCAGTTCTTTAATCAAATAAGAAAAGTTAAACATCGTGGGCGATATTATGTAAACAGCACCATAAGAAAAGTTAAAAGAGCATGTTTTACGACTTTAAAGCCTCTGCTGAAAATAATATATATCCCTCCTCTAAATGGAGTACTTACAATACGAAACAGATACACCATTTTAAAGCGTTATACTTTTATTTCTGCCCATCAAAAAACAAAAGATGAAACTACTGAATCAACTTTTCTTCTTGTTCGTATATTAGGAAACGATCTTCCACCTAGACACTCAGAAGATCAAACGACTAATAACTTGAAGTTTATTTTAGAAAATGAGCCTGATTTTGTTGATTGTCGAAAGTTATTTATCGTTAATAGAATCGTAGATCCAGATAAAGAACAAGAAATAATATCATTATTGCAGCGTTATTCTGCTGAATTTATCACTATCCCCTTTTATCGCGAAGAATATATAAAACAAGGCCTTAATACAAAGGCTTTAGGTGGAGATAATTTTCTTACCTCTAAAACATTTTTAAAGTTAGATGAGAACACCCAATCTAAAATGCGTATCTGGGCAATATCACCAAAAATTTTATATGCTATGAACGTCAATGGTGCGCGCAATGTGGCGATATTAGAAGGGGAAAAAACTGCGCAATGGACTTTTCCACTTGACGGTAACTGTATTTTTTCACAAGCTCAATTCGATAAATTAAGGAATGACTGTTTATCTCGACCTTTTGCTCCATATATAATCATTAAAATGTTTAGATTAAACGACAACAGTCAATACATATCGAACGACCCAAAAAACTATGATTCAAATGAAGAACCACAAATGGGGTTTCACTCCAGTGCAACTGAAATGTTTGACTCACGTTTGCCTTATGGGGTGATGGATAAGGCAGAATTATTAAAACGGATTGGTCTCCCTGGACCTTGGCAGCTTTGGGGGAAAGGTTCATATTGGATGCGTTTTAAAAGCAATACAAGTGAGGAAAAATTTTGGTATAAGCAATCTTCATGCACTGTGTACAGATTAAATTCTGGGGTTCGCGCCGTTGAGGTTTCTGCTTCTAAACGTCACAAAAGCAGGGACTTAGGTATAGAAAGTAGCATACTAGAACTTGATAAAAAATATAACGTAACCACTATCGGTAGCATAACCCCCTCACGCACATATACTGATACTGCAGATGCAAACAAAGGCTTGGCCAAAAGACTCGATGGAAAGCGCATGTTTATTGGAATTGGTGCAATGAAAAGCGGCACGACTTGGTTGTCTGATTATTTAAAAGAACATCCAAACGTGTTTCACTCACCAATAAAAGAAATGAATTTTTTTAATACTCTTGTACCAGGCCCTGATTCTAAATTAGGCTCTCATTTTCGCCACGAACAAATAAAAAAGATCATTCTCGAGAAAAATGGGCCTTTCCCCCTGCCAAAATATAATCACATAAAACTTCGCGACTTGGCAGAGCTAGATAACTTAAACAAAAGCACTGATGCTTTTTTAGAATATTTTGGCAAAAGGATTGGAAATGAGCAATTATTTGGCGAAATATCGCCCAGTTACGCACGCTTGCCTCCGAAAGGCTACGAGTTCATGTCTAACTTGATCAGTGATACACGTATTTTATTTATTATGAGAGACCCTGTAGCTAGAACTATTTCGCATTTTCAGCATGCTTTACGTAGAGTGCCAACGCTAAATATCAATACAGAAATTAATAACCTGAGTCCGGGAAATGCGTACTATGAAAGGTCAAATTACATGGCAACAATCAATGCTGTCAAAATGGGTGCGCCCAACACCCCATTCAAAACGTTTATATTTGAAGAGTTATTTACCGAAAAAGCCATGCGTGCTCTTTGCCTTTTTCTAGGTATTGAGTATATAACACCAAAATTTGACACTAAATCAAATTCTTCTCATAATTCTTATAAGCTAAGTAATGAGCAAATAAGTAACATTCGGGAAAGGCTGGCCCCAATCTATGAAGATATGGCGTCTTTTTTCGGTTCAAATAAGCCTTCGAAGTGGAAATGGTAATATGAACATTGACTACATATCATGAAAGTTCTTATTCATTTTGGTGCTCCAAAAACTGGGTCAACTTCTTTGCAGGAATCGCTTGCATCCGCTAGATATGCACTTGAGAAAAATGGGGTTTTATTTCCTGATTTGAGCAAAGTAACTGGTGACCCCATCAGCGCTAGAGCCCACCATTTAATTTCCCCTCTTTTCAAAGATTCAGATGTGTGGAATCAGGGAGAGCTTCACCGGTTAGGGGGACATGAGAAATTGTTAAGTGCTGCAGAAGCGGCATGGGCAGAGGTAAAGCGTCAAATAGCTGAGAAAGAACCAAAGCTGCTTATTTTGAGTAGTGAAAAGTTTTTTGGTGATATAGATAGCGATGCGGTTAAACGCTTCAATATGATGCTAGCCGAAATCTCCCCCTTCATTATTTCTGTCATCTATGTTCGAGCCCCCGCAGATCACTATTTGTCAGCTTGCCAACAAAATATTAAACATAAATTTGAATTTCGCCAACCACACCCAATGGAATGTCGAAAAAAAATCGAGTATATTCGGGAGCACTTACATTCAGAGCTCTACGTTAGGGGGTTTGAAAAGAACCAGTTAGTTGGCAACGACTTAGTGGTGGATTTCATCACTAACTACCTCTCAGAATATATTTCACCCAAAATGGTTCCTACCCAAATAAAAAACACATCGCTTTCGGCAGAAGCCATGGAGTTGCTCCATTCTTATAAACATATGCCCAGCAACCCAAAGCCGGAGTTTAAAAACAGAAAGGTAAGCAAGTTTCTAAGAAAAATAATACGCCATGAAAAAATAATTGGTGGGGAGAGTAGCAAACCTGTTTTACTGCCTCGTCTACGTGCTGAGATTAACAATGCATCTATAGAGCTTACCTGGCTACAAAATGAATTTAATATTACATTTTATAATGTTAACTATGCGAATATAAATGGGAGCCCAATAAAAAATTTAGAATCTTACTCTGGAGTTCGGGATATTATTGAGGTGAACTGGAAAAGACGCGATGAGATATTATTTAGAATTTTAGAAAGAGAAATGAATGTTAACCCTAAAAAATCTATTCTTAGCAAAATATTCAGTATATTACGTGTAATCCCCCCGAAAAATAATTGAAGTCAAAAGTGGAATTTTCTCTTATGCTTACCGGCAGGAGTGTAGTGGTACAGTATATGCGAAGCCATTCACGTCACCAATTCTATTGAGTCACTTAACAGTGTTATTCGACTGTATTTAAAATACCTAACGCCTTTGCTATGCCAGGGAGCTTAGTTCGCAATACTCCTCGGACTCCGTAGCGGGTGAAACAATACAGACTCTGAAGGAGTGATAACTTTTCATTTTCCCGAAAAAGAATCCACGTCGGACCGATGACCTTTCTCTTTTTATAGGATGCCGAAGATGCATGCACTCTATACTTCGCTAATGGCTCATTAATACCATATGCAAAGTTAACCTTTTTCAGCAACATGAGCCAAAAAGCATAATCTTCTCTTTTCATGATTAACGGCATATTAACTCTACCGAAATACGTAACATCATACACCGCTGTCAAACAACCAATCACATTCGCCTTAAGCAGACCGCTATAAGTGACCTTGTCTGGAACGCCAACCATTCCTATACCGTAACTTTGCTCATCAATCGTTTCATACGCTGAAAAACAAAGCACACATTTATTAAGTTTCATAAAACCAATTTGCTTTTCAAGCTTCGATGGCATCCAAACATCATCAGCATCTAGAAAAGCAATGTACCGTCCCCGAGACTTAGATAACCCATAATTACGAGCTTTAGCAACCCCTGCCCCCTCCGGCAGACTTAACACTTTGACCCTATCATTGTCGTCTTTAGCATACTTTTGAGCAATCTCAAGTGTATCATCACGTGAACCGTCATTAATTATGATTAGCTCCCAATGTAGATACGTTTGATTTATTACCGACTCGATGGCTTCAACAATAAAGCGTCCCCCGTCTCGAACAGGCATAATAACCGATACCAACACTTCATCTACCAATAACATTTCACCTCTCTTTATTATCAAAACAGTTTGTTATAGGGCCGTTATGTTCCCCTCTATTACAAACCTGGAGTATTCATACTATTCCGTACCTACGCTCATTTCAATTTGAGCTATTTCATCCAGCCTAACCTGTTAAAGTCAGCAATTTCTGCGCTATCTCCTCATGCTTATCATGAGTTACGAATAAGGAACATATCTGGGCCATTAGCATGCTAGATTGCCTTATCAAAATCAACCCTAGAATCAATTCAATAAAGCTGCGGCTCACTTCATTCACAAGGACATCATAAACAATGAATAAAAATGAACCTATAAATAAAAAATATGCAACATTATTGAATAGCTTGCGGGAAGGAATATCAATCTTTTGCAGCACAGGAGTTTTACCGTATTTTTCAGCTAGTAGCGCAATAAAACAAATAGATAGCATAGCCGCTAAAATAAACATGAGCTCTCTGTAGACAAAAAATTCTAATATTAAACAGCACCCTAAAAACAAACTTGATGAATAGATTGTCATACTAGTATCAATTATTTTTGTTGCTTTTGATTTTTCAATTTTTGCTTTCGACATGTCAAGAATCTCATTCACCTTTTCATCCGTGATTTTGGTTGCTATTCTCGAAAACATATAAACTAAGAACATAAACAGAAACATTACAAAACATAAACAAGCTATAAGCTGATCTTTACTATCAAATAACTCTGCCATAATTTCTGGCATAGCATAACTGGGTGTAAGCAATAGGAGTATCTTTATCGGGAGAAGGGCCGCGACAAGAGTTAGCACCTGCACTAGAAACGTATACATCACCCCTAAGCTAAAATTCTTGAAATCAAGCTTTTGCAAAAGCTTTGAGAATTTAAAGAAAAATTTACCTCCCTCAACAAGTTGTAGAAAAATAGGTTTCGTAGACTGCGTTTTCATATGGAAGCCAAATTTGAATTAAGTCGTTAATCTCCGCTCAGAGACTGTAAATAAATCTGTGTGAACACTTGTTAGATGAAGTCCGATAATCGTTCTTCAAACTTGACCATAAAGCAGTTCATTGCTAATTTACAGCTTCTTATCAGCATAGTCCATTATTTAGCGGCATCTTGGACGGTCAAGAAGACCACTTTCTTAGCTGAATCATCGGTTGGAAAGGGCTTACGTTTTTGATGACTTTTCTAATCACGCTGCTGAGTGATTCAATGTGCTTACTGAACAATAACTATAGCCCCTCTAAAGTCTAGATTGCTAATTATAAGACAAAATAAGAAGTTGGGGTCCAGACTAAGTATTATGCCCTAAACTGATATCGCAAAGGCTTAGGGCAATTGATTACGTAGCTACTAAATTGTAAGAGACTTTACCATTTACACTAGTCAATCAGTATAAACTGTTGATCAAACTTGCTAATAAACTCAACTAATCTATCAACTGACAAAGCATTGATTCCTGCCGCAGCCTTTCGACCGCCACCCGTAGGAAATTGACTCACTAGCGCATCTGCCCCAGACTTTCTACTTAACGGAGCCCTCACACTAACAAGGTAGGTGTTATCACCTTTATTAGTGATAATGGCATGCGCCTTGTTTGGATTTTTATTTGCTAGTTCATTGCCATAAACGCCACTGACTCGTCTGGCCCACTTCTCATTTGGCAATTCAATAATACTTGTATGCTCAGTTGTGTGAATGATTGGACTCTGTTCCGCTTTCAACATATCACTCTTATACCCTGTTTTGAGAGTGTAAAATATTTCTTGTTCTTCTTTTAGAAACTCAAACGGCGTGTCATACCTAGTTAGTCGCTGATAAAGCATTGCTGGGTCAAAAAACAAGTCATCCAAGTTAGCGCCATAACCATTGTAGTTAATGACTATTCCAAGCTCTTGTAGCTGTTTTAATTGCTCTTTACTAAAGCCCGAGGATAAACCAAGCTGCATCGTTTTATCAGTGAGGTTGTCACCAAATGCGCCTGTGATAGCCCATGCTCGATACTGTCCTTGTAATTGTTTATCAACGATAAGGGAAGTACAGGTATCGGCTGAAAGGTCTATATCAGTACTTAATTGAGGATGTTCTATCGGCTCACCTATTTGATGATGATCGACATAGTCAATCATTGCGCCATCTTCTAATAATCGCTTTACATCTTGGACATTTTTTTGCAGTGCAATATCTAATACGGTGATATGTGTATTAGCCCCCCTTTCTACGCGTTTAAGTAAATTAATATCACGCTTGATACCCGTTATTAATAGTGATTGTAATGGAGTATGCCGACGCAATTGAACTAAGGCACATAACCCATCCGCATCGCCATTAAAAACGTCAATATGTTCCACTTATTATTCTTTGTATTCAAAAATTATTTTATGTAACTTCAAATAATCAATAACAACGTCAGCACATTGCTCAATATTTAATTCGGCCGTGCTAATCGTTATTTCAGCGAGTTCTGGTGGTTCATATTCCGAGTCAACACCTGTAAAGTTCTTGATCTCGCCTTTACGCGCTTTCTGATACAAACCTTTTGGATCACGCTGTTCACACGTTTCTATCGGCGTTGCCATGTGAATTTCAATAAACTCACCGTTACCAACTAACTCCCGTACCAATTTTCTATCAGAACGAAAAGGGGAAATAAAAGCGGTTAAAACAAGTAAGCCAGCATCAACAAATAGTTTTGCTGCTTCACCTATACGCCGAATATTTTCGGTACGATCTCCATCTAAAAACCCTAAGTCTTTATTTAAACCATGACGCACATTATCACCATCTAACAAATAAGTATGATGACCCATTTCATAAAGCTTTTTCTCCACCGCACCTGCAATCGTTGATTTTCCAGCCCCACTTAATCCCGTAAACCATATAATTCTCGGCTGTTGCTTTTTTTGGATCGATCTATTCTTTTTAGTGACGTTATGTAAGTGCCAAACAATCTCGTTACTTTCCATTTTCATTCCTGTTTTTTTATTAAGAATAAACCATTGTAGTGGCATACTAAACTCGGACACCAATTTAAGGAGCATGATTACCCCCAAAGAAGAGGTGAACAAGCCATCCTCTCGACAATAAACAAATTGCTGATTGTTTATAAAATAATTCGACAGAATATAAGTAATTGACTTGTCGAAGACTATAGGAACTTGTAATTCCTAGGAGTTCAGCCTCATTAAGCGCAGCCTTTTTCACATTAAAAACCGTAAGCATAAATTGATAAATAGATTACAACAAAACCTTTCGATAAATCTTTATCAATGCTGCTTTCGTCATATCGATACTTTGAAAAAAGAACAGGATTATTTGGATACGTTTTTTTCGTGATCTGATTATTTTGATAAGTTTTGGAATGTTTTTGTTAGTAAAAATCTCACCGTGCTTGCATGGAATAAAATCAACAGAGTACCTTGGATACATGTCAACCCATCTATGACCAGGATTCTCTTCTTTTATATAAGGATTAAAATGACTATCTTTTCCGTAAACATTTGCCACAGGAATATCTAGGGGAGCATAAAAATCTGCTTCGATAAAAAAAATAAGCTCTATATGACGACCGATCTTTATCAATTCTCGTGCCATTTCTCTTGCTAAGTATGCACCTTGACAGTTTCCCCCAAGAATAAACCTACCCTCAGGATATATTCTTATAAGTTGCTTGATATAAACTCTGGCCAAGACGTTAACACCTGCGTCAAATTTACTAATCAATAAATGTCCTGATCGCATGCCATAAACAGGCTGGTTAGAGCCTAATCCTTCAGAAAGCATTAGGTATTCGTTTTCTCCTTGAGTGCACCAAAATATTGGTATTGCCGTTCCTTTTGTGTTCATACCAAATATCATATTTTCAGCTTCTTTTCTTTCATTCTTCCAATTTTTTACTAACCTCCTCTGACGCTGGATTAAAATTGGTTCGCTTGATATCTTCGTTGCTAAAACCTGTTCATTATTGGTATTTCTGAAATAACCTATCTTTTCTGCTAGGTTCAAAGTTTGTTCGGCCAAATTATTATTTCCAAACAACTCGAAGTTAATACCAGCACGCGATGAGTTAATTTTTCTATGCTGAAAAAAACTCGGATCTCCTATCATCGCGGAAGAACTTTTTATGCTTTCCGTCATACGTTTTTGTCGATTACCGTATGGATTAAGAACTTCTGGGTGTAGCTGTAACCTGAGAAATTGACAAATCTTGCTGGCAGATTCCAGAGGCTCTTGAACTAGATCTTCAAAGTGTAGGTTTATTACGCTTTTTGGATTTAGTGATGCAGTGAAATGTTCAATATTCGAATAGCATTGAAACCAAATAAGTTCCGCCAGTTGGTTCGAATCGGTCGTGTTAGGATACATCCATAATTGGTCCATATGAGCATTAACATAAGAACGTTTCATTTCGTGTGGATTTCGGCGCAGAACAATAAACCGAGGCTGCTTAAAACGGGTCAGGATACTTTCTAAAGTATTAGCATCCAAAGCATACAAGGGGGTCTTATCAACCAGTAATCGAGAAGAACCAATCGCATCCTGTAACTTTCGGTAAACCGCCTCAACAGGAAGCCTGTCATCAATTGCATCATTAATCCACCTGAGCGCAACATCTTGCTCGATTTGTAGAGCCTCCATTAAAGCCTGGACGAGTCCTTCACGAAAAAAACTGAACTTTCCATCATGTGCTGCCGCCCACTGATCGAGGGTTCTATAGCCTAAAAGCCTTAACTCTGGTGGTGCAAAAATTTCAGGATGACCAGCCAGCATAACCCTAAGCAGCGTCGAACCACACCGCGGAGCGCTCAATATAAAAACTGGGGAAATCGATGGGTGGGAAAGTTGTGACTGTTCTATTTTCCCCAGTGAAGGTAATGTTGCCTTAAAGTCTGCTTGCATAGAAGATGAAACAACTCTATTGCCATTAGGCATGATATTAATCTTCTTACCACTTTTTATTTTATTGATTTCTTCAGGATAAGTTGTCTGCAACGCTTGGGCAAAGTCACGAATCGTTGATGAATTAAGAAATAAAGGCATGTGGATAGTTACATTAAGTTGTTGTTCCAACCTCATTAGCAATTCAGCTGAGTCTAAACTATCCCCACCAAGATCAAAGAAGTCGCTGTTCGCAAAAACTGGTATATCACGTAACACACTAGAAACATGATCACCTAGCCACTTCTCAATAAACCCTGAAAGGATTTTATCCTCGTTATGTTTTATCTGATTCTGTGTATGTTCTAAAATTTTCTTCCGATCCATTTTTCCATTAGCGTCACGGGGGAAATGATCAAGGACATAAATCTTTGATGGAACTTTAAATCTAGGTAGGATTTTTGTAGCATAACTTCTGACCTCGGCGAGATCAGCCCCCCCCCGATTTTGAAAAACTACTGCCGCTGAAAGGGACTCTCCGAGGGTCGGGTGATATTGAGAGAAAACAAAGCATTCTTCAATATTTGGATGTTGATGCAAGACTGTCTCGATCTCACATGGTGATATATTCTCCCCACCAAGGTTAATCATATCTTTTATCCGACCAGTGACAAATAGAAAACCATCAGAATCAAAATATCCAATATCTCCTGTAGAAAACCAACCATCAACAAAGCCTTGACTGGGGTCGGTTCCACCAAGGTAATGCTTCATGACTGATGGTCCTTTCACTCTAATTTCACCAGTACAATCTGACAAACACTCTACCCCCTTGGGATCAAAGGTTTGGACTAAATTTACGATAGGCAACCCAACAGATCCAAGGCGCTGCTGAGAAAAGGGGATACCTGTTATTTGAAGTGCTTCGGACATTCCATAAGCTTCTAAAAGAGGTACGCCAAAGGAGTCTCCTATTTCCCTTGCAAGTGTTGGTGTAAGGGAAGCTGAACCGCATCGCACAAAACGTAGGCTAGAGAGCTTTAGGTTAACTCCTGCTGTTCGAGCACGTCGTAGTATATCTGCATAGATCGCTGGTGAAGTTGAAAACCAGTTTGGTTGAGCGCGCTTATACCAAGTCAAGAATAATTGGGCGCTAAACTCCCCTGGCATGATACAACATCCGGCTGAAATCCAAGGTAAGAAAACACCTGAAATAAGTCCATGAACATGGTTCAGTGACATTATATTAATATTTTTCTCGCCGGGTTTTAACTCCAGTAATTGTGCAGATCTCATCACTGTTGAAATAATAGCCTTATGAGTGACTGGCACGAACTTTGGGGCTGCAGTAGATCCACTAGTTAATAGAATTACAGCTATTTCATTTTCTCCCATGACTGTCCAGCTTGCTGCTGGAGAGCTAATACTTCCACTGATTAGCCATGACCAGTCATGTTCCATCTCACGTTGAACTGAGAAGACTGGGAGAGCTTGAGCCAAGATCTCAACTCCCCCAATAGGCTTGTTATGATCGCTCACTATTAAGGCTGTGGGATTAAGGGATTTTAATATGTCTTCTGCCTGTCCATTGGAAAGCGTTCTTGATAAAGGGATACATTCAACTGAATTACACAGTGCCGCAATCCAAATAGCCATATCTGCTCGACTCTCCAGCCAAATGGCAACGCGATCACCAGAACTAATTCCTGCATTTCTAGTTGAAGTTCGAATTTTTTCAAACACATTCATCAACATTGAAAATGTTAATGGCACCCTAACTAAATCTTGGACAGCAAGGTTTTTAGGATAATGGCCTGCCACCTCTGCTAGGCGTTGTTCAAGAGTAACAATTTCTGATTCGAGCCATACAGACCTACTCATGGGCTACAACCTTGATAAGTCCAGACTGGTTCCACTTTATTGCTCCTCTCGTGGTGTTCTAAGAATTATATCTATGACAAATGGAGTTTGGCAATTAAGAGCCTTATCGATTGCTGAACCAACTTCACTGCAGGACTCAACTCTACATCCATCTCCACCGAAGACCTGAGAAAACTTAACCCAGTCCACTATCGGTAAATCTCCAATTTCCGTTGCTGTTCGATGGTTAGCCATAGCTTTTTGAGTTGATCCGAAAGAGCTATTATTTGCAACCATGATGATCAGTGAAATTTTATAACGGGCAGCCGTGGCAATCTCTTGGCCAAGCATTCTCATACAGCCATCCCCTGTTAGTATTACTACCGGCGCTTGAGGGCATGCTAATTTGCCACCAATTCCTGCAGCTATTGCCCATCCCATAGGGGCTTGTTCTGGCGAAGAAAAGAACGTTCCTGATTCAAAAATTTTCCATGATCTTCCTGCCGACAGTCGGTGCAGGCCAGCATCAGTAAATAATATCGTGTTGTTTGGCAGAAATTTTTGGCTAGATATTAAGTATTCATCTAATTCTATATGGTCATTATTACTTTTTGAATATTTGTGAGGAGTGGGGAGCGCATGTTTAGTGCAAGGGAGTTTACTTAACAGAAATTTTAATGCCCTCTGAAAGGAGGTAACATGAATTTCCTTATGTGGTTTAAATTCTCCCTCATTGACTGGCTCTCTAATGTCTATTCGAAAAATTTTCCGGTGGTTATGATCTTTATCGAAATGCCTTGCCCAATTAAATTCTTCACGTTGCCCCATATTGGCTCCAACAAATAAAACAAAATCGTGATTGCCATCTTTAAGTGCGTTAAAAGATTCTTCGGTACCTCCAAAACCAAAATTGCCGAGGTTTAAAGGGTGATGTTCAGGCAGAAGCCCTTTAGCTCCGAAGGTCAAAATGACGGGGACGCCACAAGCATCAACAAAGTCATGAATCAATTTATAATCAACGGTATGAAGCAGCCTATGACCTAAGACAAGCAGTGGTGACTGTGCTTGATGCCAATGATCAGCAAGCTCATTAAGTTTCTCAGTATTGTTTTCATGCTGTATGGAGAATCCAACTTTATCATCAATTCTGATTTCATCGATACTTTCCTGATAATCCATTGGAATAATAATATGTGCTGGTGAAGACTTACTTAATGCCTGACAACAAGAATCCCAACATGAACTAAATTGTATCGGTGATGTAACGAGTACACTGTGCCCAATTCCAGCCTTATAAAGAGTGGCGTCTCTGGAGCCCTCATACCCTGAAAATTGGAAAACATATTGTTCCCGAACCTGACTTGGGGCATCTCCTGTAATAAAAAGGATTGGAATATGGGAGATTCGGGCCAAAATAGCAGATGGAAGCATATAAAGGGCTCCGGGCCCACCTCCAGATGCGACAAAAGCAACATCCTGCCTGAGCAGAGCATATCCTTCCGCCATGAATCCTGCACCTAATTCAGTACATGCAACTATGGGTTGAACATTTGGATGTTTAACCAATTCGGAACAAAAATCATTTATATTTACCGATGGTACCAAGAAAACATACTGGCCTTCGCTATCAGAAAATGAATCCAATAAAAACCTGCTAATAGAATTGGTGATCAAGAAAAAAAACTCCCACCATTGACATCAAGGCAAGCACCATTGGTATAACTGGACTCCTTAGAGGCAAAATATATAACTGCGGCAGCTATTTCTTCTGGGGTGCCAAAACGAGCGATGGGTACGCCATCAATCATCGCCTTTCTTTCCTTCACGGTTCTTTGTTCCCATTTTCGCAATGCTCGCTCTGTCATAATCAAGCCTGGTGCAACTGAATTTACAGTAATTCCCAAAGGACCTAAATCCCTAGCAAGATGGCGGGTCATTCCTAACATGCCTGCCTTTGCTGCAGCATATTGTGGTCCTGATAAGCGTCCTGCATCACGACCGGCAACAGAAGAGATATTGATAATCCGTCCAAAATTCTGCTTTTGCATAACGGGAACAACAAGTCGACATAATGCGAATGCACTTTCCAAATTGAAAGCTAATGTATTGCGAAGATCCTCATCATCTATGTCCTCTATCCAACGGTTTTCACTACCACCTCCAGCATTATTGACTAGAATATCTAACCGTTTAAATTTATCTTGAGCCTCATCAACGAGTTGACATCTCACGTCAGGAGATTTGACGTCTCCTATCACTGCATGAATTTTATCGGGGTGAAGCTCAGATAAGTTAGAAATCGCCGTAGCCATCTTTTTTCGATCTCTGCCTGATATTACAACACATGCTCCATGACGCAGTAGTTCTTGGGTTATTGCAAAGCCAATTCCTTCTGTTGATCCTGTTACTATTGCAACTTTTCCTTGAAGCGTCATAAGTCTAATTTCCTACCCTAAAAAATATCAGTATATCGCTATTAATTTATATTAGGTTTGATATCATAGCCTATTTCTTTTACCTTTCAAACTACGAGAAAATCTCTCTACTAAAGATAAAGAAAGCATGAGCCAAAGAAGATTATAGTTCCTATTGGCACGAGGATTTTTAGGTACCTTATATGAAGACCATCACGCCCTAACTCACCCAGCACAACCCCAACTAACTCCTTCTTAACTCTACAACTGTACCTCCCACAAGACAGATCCATCTATACATCCCACAAACCAACAGGAGAACCACCATGACCAACACCCAAGAACCAACCAAAAGCATCATCAAGATTGAACAATGTCCGACCCTATCCGGCAAAGAAACTCTGACTTATCACATCGGC
>Ga0209495_1000524_pt1 | contig 29713 bp, 23 predicted proteins | sample EN1Hudsemesocosm_FD_184629 | JGI IMG/M metagenome (GOLD analysis project Ga0209495, IMG submission 184629) | Methane-oxidizing microbial communities from mesocosms in the Hudson Canyon - EN1E Hudson Canyon (SPAdes) (version 2) | ecosystem: Environmental > Aquatic > Marine > Cold seeps | place... | reverse complement strand
TACTGCATAAAAAAGCAGCCTCCGTAAAAGAGACTGCAAATTTAAAAAACTAAAACTGTACTACAAACAATGATTGACTTTTTTTTCAAACCACTGCTTTCAACTTATCTTTATAACGAACTAATGACCTTCTGAGCGCCTCAACACTTACATCAGTTGCTTCTTCAAAGCTCTTAGAATGCTTCTTCACAACCAGCTCTTTCCCAGGCACACTCACCTTTAACTCTATATACTTATTCTCTCTATTTGCCGAAGGTTCAACTTTCAAATACGCATCTGCATTAATAACATTGCCATAATACAAATCCAATTTGTTCATTTTTTTTTGAATAAATTCCAATAACTTAATGTCTGCGGTAAAATTTACCGAGTGAAATCTTACTTTCATATCACATCCTCCATCTTTAATCGCCTCTCGGGTGGGCTTGTTTATAAATCGCTTTTAATCTTTCTACAGAGCTACGAGTGTATATCTGCGTAGAAGAAAGACTAGTATGCCCAAGAATTTCTTTAATAGCATTCAAGTCGGCTCCATCATTTAACATATGAGTTGCAAAAGCATGTCGAAGTACATGAGGGCTTTTCTGCTTCATACCAGTTACTTTACTAAGATAGGAATTCACGATTCTATAAACAAGCTTTGGGTATAAAACATCCCCAGACAGAGTTAAAAATAAATGAGAGTCAGACTTTGAAGGTAATTGCGCTCTTAAATCTAGAAACACTTTTAACTCGATCAAATGCGATTTCATCATAGGAATAACACGCTCTTTAGCTCGCTTCCCAAAAACCTTAACCGTCATTCTCGAAAAGTCTATATCACTGATTTTCAAGCCAATTAATTCAGATAAGCGTATTCCTGTACTATAAAACATCTCCAAAATAGCTTTATCTCGCTGTCCTTCATAATCATTAGAATATTCAATTTTCTCTAACAAAAAGGTCATTTCGGACTCACTTAAAAAAGAAGGAATTTTTTTATACGTTTTCATTGAGATGATTCTCAACATAGGACTCAGTTCTATTATATCGTTTCGAATGGCGTATTTATAAAACTGCCTTAAAGAAGATAGTTTTCGATTTAAGGAGCGCTTAGAGCAAGAGTCTTCAATCAAAAACATCATCCACGAACGAATCATCACACCTGTAGCTTCGAGGACTGAAGACTCATAATGCACCTCTAAATAATCTTTGTATTGAATTAAATCGATCTTATACGCCTTTTGGGTATGTATCGAATAGCGCTTCTCGAATTTCAGATAGCGTATGAACTCTTCAATATAATGCATAAAAAAAGCGCTTTTGTGTAAAAATACACAAAAGCGCTTTATAAATTATAAAGTATAGATTATGCTTCTTCAGCTTGTCTTAACTGCTGAACATAAGCAGCCTTAATCATTTGCTTTCTCTTTCTAACAGAAGGCTTAAGGAATTCTTTACGAGCACGTAACTGACGCATTCCGCCCGTTTTGTCGAATTTTCTTTTGAAACGCTTTAAAGCTCTTTCAATAGCTTCACCTTCTTTTACAGGAATAATAATCATGTCTAAACTTATTTATGCTTTGTTTTTCTTCTTTCGGAGGGCAAATATACAAATTTGTTTTTTGCTACAAACAAATGTCTCAATTTTTACCCTACTAATTTTAATCTACTCGCTCAGTATCAATTTAGAGATCACGACTTGTTGTATTTCAGAAGTCCCTTCTCCGATAGTACACAGCTTAGCATCTCTATAGAATTTCTCTACAGGAAAATCTTTAGTATAACCATAACCACCAAAGACTTGTACAGCTTCGTTCGCTACTCTTACACAAACTTCGGATGCATAATACTTAGCAATCGCACCTTCCTTAGTCATTTTCTGACCTTTATTCTTTTTATCGGCTGCACTATAAATCAATAATTCAGATGCATCAATCTCCGTAATCATATCAGCTAACTTAAAAGCAATGGCTTGGTGCTCGCAAATTGGCTTACCAAACTGTACTCTTTCTTTTGAATATTGAAGAGCTGCCTTATAAGCACCTTTTGAAATCCCTAGCGATAAAGCTGCGATAGAAATCCTACCACCATCTAGTACTTTCATAGCTTGAATAAAACCATCGCCTACTTTACCCAATAAATTTCCTTCTGGAATACGACAGTTATCGAATACTAACTCAGCCGTTTCTGAAGCGCGCATTCCTAACTTATCTTCTTTTTTACCAGAACTAAATCCAGGCGTACCTTTTTCGATAACAAAAGCAGACATCCCGTGTGAATCACCTTTTTCGCCTGTACGAACGATTACTACTGCAATATCACCAGAAATGGCGTGTGTAATGAAATTTTTAGCTCCATTGATCACCCACTCGTTACCTTCTTTTACAGCCGTAGTATTCATACCACCGGCGTCAGAGCCTGTATTGTGTTCTGTTAAACCCCAAGCCCCAATATGTTCTGCAGTAGCCAATTTCGGCAACCACTTTTCCTTTTGCTCCTGAGTTCCGAATTGTAAAATATGACCCGTACATAAAGAGTTATGTGCAGCCACAGACAATCCTATAGAAGAATCTATTTGAGAAATCTCGTCGACAACAGTAACATACTCGTCGTATGTTAAGCCTGAACCACCAAATTCTTCGGGCACTAAAACACCCATCAAACCTAATTCCCCTAAAGCTTTAAATACATGAACTGGAAATTCTTGCGTATCGTCCCAGTCTCTCATAAAAGGCTTTATATGCTGCGCTCCGAAATCGCGAATCGTTTCGGCAATCATTTTCTGTGTTTCTGAATACGAAAAATCCATTATTAGTAATTTACAAGTGATATAATGTTATTTGAAATACCTTTTAAATCTTCCTCAGCATTTAAGAACGTGAGGTTTACTAAAAAAGCAAAAGCTACTGCTTCGGCTCCTGCCTGATTTACCAGTTTGGCTGCAGCTTTCGCTGTACCGCCAGTTGCCAATAAATCGTCGTGAATTAAAACTCTTGCACCTTTAGGCAAACTATTCTTTTGCACTTCTATGGTTGCCGACCCATATTCTAATTCATAAGAATAAGAATAAGTATCTCCCGGAAGCTTTCCTTTCTTGCGAATAGGAATAAAAGGAATGTTCAACTGATGTGCGATTGATGGTCCAAACCAAAAACCTCTACTCTCAACCCCTGCAATCGCATCAATATTCAATTCACGAATACGTTCTGCAAATGTACTAATTACCTGCCCATATAAATCCATATCCAATAGTATCGGACTAATGTCTTTGAAAATGATTCCGGGTTCAGGATAATCAGGGAAATCTCGAATTACACGCTTCAATTCAGCTTCCATCATTCTAATTCTAAATAGACTGCAATTTTACGAAATAATTGCTCGTCAATCAAAGGAATCTTTTTCAGCTCCTCGAGACTTGAATACGTCCCGTGATGCTCTCTATATTTTACAATCAACTTTGCTAATTTATGAGATATATAAGGATGTGATGACAAATCCTTCACGCTACAGTAATTAATATTTACCCTCCTTAAAGAATTACCTTCCATTTGTAGGTAAGGGCTGATTGTAATAAATAATGTCGAATCTATACCATAGACCTCCAATAATTGTTCTTTTGAATGAAAGCCCCCTAACCAATTTCGATAACGTACAATACGAGAGGAATACTTCTCCCCTATACCTGACAGTTTTCGAAATTCAAAAGAGTCTGCTTGATTTATATTTACAAGAAGCGGCTCTGTAAATTTGGACTTTGAATAGGTATTAACCTTTTTTGTACGCGGGTAAGCAGTTTGCTGTTTTACAGAGTCTATCGCAATCCAATCTGTTTGAATTTCTGGAAAATCGAAATCAACAAGAGCGGGCTCTTTTTTAAAAAAGTGAAAGCTCCATTTAATAAGCAATAAGAGTAGTAAGAAAATGAATAGCGCTAAGCGCTCACTTTTATTAAAGTAGAAATGTTTGATTATTGATTTCATAGGATATATATTATATAGCTATAAATTAAGGAATCTATACAAAATAAAAAAGCCTCTCTAATAGGAGGGGCTTTTTTATATTCAAACTTAAATTTTTAAATCATAAAGCTTATTTAAACTTCTTGATAGCTCCACTTTTTACACGAGCCAAATAATCTTGTAAATCGGCTTTAACTTCACCCGACATTAAATACAAACCTAAGATGTTTGGGAATGCCATGGCAAGAATCATCATATCAGAGAAATCGATTACAGCACCTAAACTCACCGAAGATCCAACGATAATGAAAATTAAGAACAAAAACTTATAAGAGTACTCTGTCAACTTTGATTGACCGAATAAATATGTCCAAGCTTTTAAGCCGTAGTAAGACCAAGAAATCATTGTTGAGAAAGCGAATAAGAAAATTGCTACTACCAACAACATTGGGAACCATGAAATCACTGATTCAAAAGCAGAAGATGTTAATTGCGCACCTTCTAAATCGTAACCTGTATGACGTCCCGTAATAACAATTACCAAGGCAGTCATGGTACAAATAACAACGGTGTCAATAAACGGCTCTAGCAGAGCAACGATCCCTTCAGAAACAGGTTCGTTGGTTTTTACAGCAGAGTGTGCAATTGCAGCAGAACCTACACCTGCTTCGTTTGAGAATGCGGCACGCTTAAATCCTTGAATTAAAACCCCTACAAAACCACCTTTAGCGGCATTTGCAGAAAAAGCAGAATCGAAGATAATTCCAAAAACTTCAAATATTTGATCGTAATTCATCACGATAATAAACAAAGAAGCCCCTACATATAAGACCGCCATAAAAGGAACGATTTTTTCAGTAATATTAGCAATACTCTTGATACCCCCAATAATAACCGCTCCTACTAAAATAGCTAGAATTAAACCAAAATAAACGCCATTACCTTGTAGCATGGAAAACTGCCCTTCTAATTGAGAAAAGGCTTGATTGGCTTGGAACATATTTCCACCACCAAAAGAACCACCCACACAAAGTATAGCGAAAAGTCCAGCAACGATCTTACCAACAAATGGCATGTTTTTCTGTTCAAAAGCTGTATTTAGATAGTACATCGGTCCACCAGAAACTTCACCATTCTCGTTAATCTTACGGTATTTAACCCCAAGTGTACATTCCACAAACTTTGAAGACATTCCAAGTAAACCCGCAATAATCATCCAAAAAGTAGCTCCAGGACCACCGATAGCAACAGCAACGGCAACACCAGCAATATTCCCTAAACCAACCGTTGCCGAAAGCGCAGTAGTTAATGCTTGGAAGTGTGAAACCTCACCCTTATCGTTTGGATTATCATAATCACCACGTACTAATTGAATGGCATGTTTAAAACCTCTTATATTGATAAACTTCATTCGAATGGTAAAGAACACAGCCCCAACAACTAACCAAATAACCACAATTGGGATTCCTGCAAAAGGTTCCCAGAAAATCACTTTCCCTAACACTTCTACAATAGGCTCAAAAAGCGAATTAATTGTCTCACTCGCTGTATTTTCTGCCTTTAATAATTGAGGGAGAAATAACAAAATAGCTGATATTTTTTTCATTCTTGTGGTTTTAGGTTTTGTAGTTGTTCATCAACCAAAGCCAGTCCTTCGAGGAAGCTTTTGGGTTGATAGTTAAATTTCTTTACCGCTTTACTGATGTTAAGTTTCGTTTTTAAAGGGCGCTTTGCAGCTTGATTTAAACTTGAGGTAAGAGTGGGATTAATCAGTGTTTTATCCAAGCTCCAATAGTCAGCAATCTCAAAAACGAGCTCTAATATACTGAGAAAATCTTTCCCCGAAATATGGTACACTCCAGTCGCCTTGTTCTCAACTACTTGCAAACAAGCAAAGGCTAAATCTTCGGCTAATGTTGGACATCTATACTGATCGTCGACTACATTTATTTCTTGACCTTTCTCTAGAGCTCCTTTAGCCCATAAGACAATATTTGAGCGACTCAAATCTTCGAGTACTCCATAAACTAAAACTGTTCTTAAAATAGAATAAGGGAATTTCACCTTCTCAAACATTTGCTCTGACTTCCATTTCGATTCACCGTAATAACTGAGTGGATTTACTTTAGAGTCTTCAAAATACTCTTCTTCATCACCCTGGTAAATAAAGTCGGTTGAAATATGCACAAAGTGTGTATTTCTATCTCCTATCGCTTGAATCAAATTCTGAACACCCGTAATATTAATAGAGTCACATAATTCTCGTTCAGTCTCGCAAGCATCTACTTGAGTCATAGCAGCGGCGTGAATCAAAGCTTGTGGCTGGAAGTCATCCATTAAACTTTTACAGTCATCCGCATTAGTGATGTCTAAATTCTGATAAGAAACAATCTGCGGCAGCGAGAAACGACAATCACCTCTAGCAGTTGCTAGAAGTGTAACGTTTTCTTGTTGTGATAAAAGGGAAACCAACTTTTGACCTAAAAGACCATTAGCGCCGGTAATTAAAATCTTCTTCATTTAAAGATTTAAGAGTTCGTTAAGACTTACAATTTGTTCTTGTTTACCTAATACAAAAAGTTTAGACTTGGCTTCAAGAAGTGTGTCGGGACCAGGGTTAACAATATACTCACCTGTAACCGTTTTATAACCAATTACCGTACAACCTGTTTTATAGCGTGCTTCTAAATCACGTAATGTTTTCAGCGAGGTATGTTCAGGAAAATCAGAGACTGCCACCTCTTCTAAATTGATAACCCCTGTACCTTCAACCGAAATATTATCTAAAAACTCAACTACATCAGGCGTAATAACTAAAGATGCCATATGCGAGCCACCCACTTTGTCTGGCATGATTACATTATCGGCTCCAGCCTTTTTCAATTTAGAATCTGACTTTTTCTCCGAAGCTCTACTAATAATGGTCATGTCCGAATTCTGCTCGCGAGCACTTAATACTATAAATACATTATCGGCATCAGAAGGTAAGGTGGTAATTAAAGCCTGAGCAGATTGAATATTTGCCTTTTCGATTGTAGAATCGAAAGTCGCATCACCTTCAACGACTAATATTTCGTATTCTTTGAGCTTTGCAATTCGTAAAGGATCGCTTTCGATAACAACAAATTTCTTTTTATGCGCGTGCAATTTACGAACTGCTTCTTTTCCGTTTCTACCATAACCACAAATGATGGTATGCCCCGATAATTTATTGATTTGCTTTTCCACCTTATATGCTTTTAAAAATAATTTAAGCTCTCCATCTATAAAGTAAGAGGTAAGCACCGAAATTGCGTAAGCGTAAATACTTATGCTGAAAATAATCAAGAACGAAGTAAACAAGCGCCCCTCTTCTGAAAGTGGTTCACCCATAGATAAACCTACGGTAGAAACCGTTATCACTGTCATATAAAAGGCATCAATAAATTCATACTCTTCAATCCAATGAAAACCTAAAATCCCCACAAAAAACACAAGAAAGAGGAAGAATATAGCTAAATATATCCTTGAAAAAAATGATCTTAACTTCATATGTTAAAGGTCAAATACTGAGCTTCTTTTTGAATTCACTAAATCTTTCAATCGAAAAACAAAAACCATTATCAGATAAGCTAATAATGGTGAGCCTAAAGTTAAAAAAGAGCTGTAAATAAAAAAGAGTCTTACCGAAGAAACTTTCATATTTAAAAGCTCGGCAATTTTAGAACAAACCCCAAAGGCTTGTCTATCTAGTTTATTTCGAATCCAAGGATGCACCCTTATTTAAGTATTTGATTGAACACTCTGCAATTTAAACATTTTCGTGGAATGCAATTAACAATTGTTAATAAAGACAAGTATGCATTTATATGAAAAAATTAAAATGGAACTTTTTTTAAACAAAAAATCCCGCTTTCGCAGGACTTTATATAAAATCCGATATTGTTAAAGTACTTCTGCTTTAAGGAGTTCTTGCTCCATTTGCTCTTGAAGATCTTTAGCTTTTTGTCTAGCTACCTGAGCAAAATCCCTTTCGGAAGAAGCATAGATAATTCCTCGTGAGGAGTTGACTAAAAGACCACAATCTTTATTCATTCCATATTTGGCAACCTCTTCTATACATCCTCCCTGAGCACCTACTCCAGGAACTAATAGGAAATGATTAGGGATGGTTTTTCTGATTTCGCCTAACCAGTCGGCACGTGTTGCACCTACCACATACATCATATTAGCATCTGTTCCCCATTCAGAAGAAGTTTCTAATACTTGTTGGTAAAGTGGTTTCCCATCAGATTCTATTAATTGAAAATCTTTCCCTCCTGCATTAGAAGTCAGAGCCAATAAAATCACCCATTTATTATCGTACACAAAGAAAGGTTGAACTGAATCTTTCCCCATATAAGGAGCTACAGTAACCGAATCGAAATCCATATTCTCGAAAAATGCTTTCGCATACATCGATGAGGTATTTCCGATATCGCCTCTTTTGGCATCGGCAATAGTGAAAATATTTTTGGGGATATAATCCAAAGTTTTTTGTAACGATTCCCATCCTTTAATTCCTAAAGACTCGTAAAAAGCCAAATTAGGTTTATAGGCTACACACAAATCTTTAGTAGCATCAATAATCTGCTTATTGAATTCGAAGATAGGATCTTCGGCAGCTAAAAGGTGCTTTGGGATTTTATCTAATGCGGTATCTAATCCCACACATAAAAAAGACTTCTTCGCTTTTATTTGAGCGACTAATTCTGCTCTAGTCATCGCTACCTTCTTTTAAACGTTCAGCATTTTCAGCAACCGTTAATTCTTCGATTATCTTATGAATGTCTCCATTCATAATATCACCCAAAGAATATAAGGTTAAACCAATACGGTGATCGGTAACTCTACCTTGTGAGTAGTTATAGGTACGGATTTTGGCAGAACGGTCACCCGTAGAAACCATTGTCTTACGTTTTCCGGCAATTTCTGCATTACGCTTCGCCAATTCGATTTCGAAAATACGAGATCTTAATACTTGTAAGGCTTTGGCGTAATTTTTAATTTGAGATTTCTGATCCTGACATTGCGCCACAACTCCCGAAGGAAGGTGTGTTAAGCGAACTGCCGAATACGTTGTATTCACCGACTGACCTCCAGGACCTGAAGAACAATAGGTTTCTTTCTTAATATCTTTATCGCTAATCTGAACGTCAAATTCCTCTGCTTCAGGTAGTATTACCACTGAAGCTGCAGAGGTATGTACTCTACCTTGTGTTTCGGTTTGAGGAACACGTTGTACACGGTGTACTCCAGATTCGTACTTCAAAGTTCCATACACGTCGTCACCACTTACGTTCATTACAATTTCTTTGTAACCACCCGCAGTACCGTGTGTAACATCCACCAATTCTGTACGCCATTTTTTATTTTCGCAGTAACGAGAATACATTCTGTATAAATCTCCTGCAAAAATACTGGCTTCATCACCACCCGCACCGGCACGAATTTCAACGACAGCATTTTTAGAATCTTCAGGATCTTTAGGAATAAGTAATACTTTAATGACTTCTTCTAAGTCAGCTTTCTTAGGAGTCGCATCATCCAACTCCATACGCGCCATCTCCTTCATTTCCGCGTCGTCTTCTGTTTCCAAAATTTCGTTCGACTCTTCAATGTTATCGCAGATTGTTTTGTATGCCAAATAAGCTTCTACAATTGGAGTAAGGTCTTTGTATTCCTTATTCAATTGCACATAACGTTTCATGTCATTCATTACTTCGGGTTCGATGATTTGCTGAGCAACATCATCGAAACGAAGTTTAATCATTGCTAATTTATCTAGTAATGCCATATTAGTAAACGAATTCGCCGTATTGGCTCTTAATAGTCAATTTCTTTCCTTGGTGCTTTTCTACTCTTCCGATAATCTTCGCAGCTACACCAAACTCCTTAGAAATATTAATGATGTCTTGAGCTTGTTCTTCTTTCAAGTAGATTTCCATACGGTGTCCCATATTAAATACTTTGTACATCTCTTTCCAGTCGGTACCCGATTGCTCTTGAATTAGCTTGAACAAAGGTGGTGTATCGAACATATTATCTTTAATCACATGCACATCGTCCACAAAGTGAAGCACCTTAGTTTGTGCACCACCACTACAGTGAACCATACCGTGAATATCATCTCTATGAGAATCTAAAATCTTTTTGATGATAGGGGCATAAGTACGTGTTGGCGAAAGCACCAATTTACCAGCATCTATAGAAACACCTTCTACCGCATCGGTTAAGGCAACGTTACCCGAATACACTAAATCAGCAGGTACAGCTGCGTCGTAACTCTCAGGGTACTTAGTCGCTAATTCTTTATGGAACACATCATGACGAGCAGAAGTTAAACCATTAGAACCCATACCTCCGTTATACTCACTTTCGTATGTCGCTTGACCCGCAGATTCTAAGGCGACAATTACTTCTCCTCCTACAATATTGTGATTCGAAATTACATCAGAACGTTTCATACGAGCCGTAACTGTAGAGTCAACGATAATAGTACGAACCAAATCGCCCACATCAGCAGTCTCTCCACCCGTAGAATAAATCTCTACGCCTTGAGAACGTAAATCAGCTAACAGTTCTTCCGTTCCATTGATAATTTCAGAAAGAACTTCACCCGTAATTAAGCTCTTGTTTCTACCAATAGTTGATGAAACTAAAATCTTATCTACCGCACCTACACAAAGTAAGTCATCGATATTCATGATTAGTGCATCTTGAGCTATTCCTTTCCACACAGAAACATCACCTGTTTCTTTCCAGTACATATAAGCCAAAGACGACTTTGTACCCGCACCATCAGCATGCATTACAATACAGTAATCCTCATCACCCGTTAAGCGATCTTCAACGATTTTACAGAATGCTTTAGGGAATAGACCTTTATCAACATTTTTGATGGCATTATGTACATCTTCTTTAGATGCCGAAACGCCTCTCATCATATATCTTTCTTGATTGCTCACAGGTAAAAAATATTGCGGGTTAATTTGCTGCAAATATACTTAAATAAAAAAGCATCCCACATTACTATGGGACGCTTTTCAATATTGCTAATTGGTTTAGTACTGACCGTATTTTTTTGAGTCTACGGGATCAGATTCTATTTGTTTGAAATCTGTTCTACGATTCATTTGATGTGCTGTTTCACGCAGTCTTCTAGACCTAATAGACTCAATGAATTCTTGTGTTAAAACATCTCCTTTCTTTAAACCTTTTCTATCATCTTGCAGAGTAATTGGTTCTAACTCACCCATACCTACTGGCTCCAATCTTCCTACATCAATGCCTTGTTCAATAAGGTAGTTTACACAGGTCTCAGCTCTTTTTTGAGAAAGCTCAAGGTTAAACTCATCACTACTTCTATAGTCAGTATGCGAACGCAATTGGATTCTTAAATCAGGATTCGTTGTAAGAACTTCTACTAATTTATCTAAATCTTTCATTGCCATTTCTCTCAGCTCTGAAGAACCTAAGTCATATTCGATATGGGGTAGTACTACAGGAAGTCTGTATACCTTCATTGATAAATCTACCGCAATTGTATATAAGAAACCTTCATCTGTTGTCTCAAAATCATGAATGGTTAATTCTTGAGTAGATACTGTATCATTTACGGTCACATAAGTATCCTTGGTATAGGTTACTTCGTATTCTACTCCCTGACTAATAGTCTCATCTCCGAAACTAAAGAATCCTTTTTTATTTGTAGTCGCATCAAATGAAGAGCCATCGGATCCTTCAATATGAATAGAAACACCTTGTAAAGGATCTGTTGATTCAGTATCGATAAGAATACCTTCCATTTTGAATTTCAAATCTGAAAGTTTCACCTCATAGATATCGTCACCACCACGACCACCTTTTCTATTTGAACTTAAGAACCCACTAATAGCGTCCTTACCTGAGAATATAATACCGAAATCATCATAAGATGAATTTACTGGATATTTCATATTCTTAACTTTCCCATATTGACCACTTGGTCGCTTGGTTGCTCTAAAAACATCAAAACCACCCATACCTACATGTCCTTTCGACGAGAAGAACAAAGTTCCATCTTTATGAATATAAGGCGCAATTTCTTTTCCATCGGTATTTACTTCAGGTCCTAAATTAATTGGTTCTCCCCAAGTATCTTTTCTTTTATTGTATTCTGACATCCAAATATCAAAATCACCCTCACCACCAGGCATATCAGAAACAAAATATAAAACTTTTTCATCTGGAGATAAACAGGGGAAAATAACCATGTAGTTAGAATCAACCGGAAGAGAAATTTCTGTTGGTTCTTCCCATTCTCCACCTTTTTTAATAGCAGAAAATACTCTAGGTAAATGAGCTTCATTTTTCTTCATCATGGCACGATTGAAATACATCAAGTTACCACGTTCATTTAAACTTACCGCACCCTCGTCAAATTTTGTATTTACTACATCATCTACTCCTAAGAATTCACCTAATGATTGTGGCTCTTTCCATTTCGGTTTAGCTTGCTTCTTACCTTTACTTCTTTTTTTCTTACTCTTTTCAAGTTCTGTAACCCACACATCTGTAAAGTACTGACCAGTTTGAGCACTTAGTTTTTTACCATTCACACCTTTACGAGCTGTAGTAAAGAACAATTGAGTATTGTCTTTATTTCCAAAAGCAGGCATTCTATCGTCCTGTTTTGAATTTATGGATTTCATATTCGCTACAGCATAACGCGTAGGATTATCCGTCCAATCCTGAGCTAACTCACAAGCTTCAATAGCTTCTTGTGCTCTTAAATCTTCAGGCACTTTCTCACTATACAAGTTGAAAGTTTCTATCGCATCCTCAAATTTACCAAGATTACGCTGCATCATCGCAAGATAGAGCAATGCTATAGGGTCATCATAACGCATTTTTATTGTACGCTTATAATAACTTTCAGCTTGGCGATAATTCCCAATACGTCTAGCACATTCTGCTAATTTAAAACTCATTTCAATTTTCTGAGTTCTATCAGATGATTTTGAATAAGCTCTTTTATAGAAATCCATGGCTTTATGGAATTCATACTGTTCAAATGCTACATGAGCCTTCTTAAGAAGCTTCCCTTGTGCTAAGGTGTTTTGTGAAATCGCAATTGTTGCGATTAACAAGAATAATATTTTAGTAAATCTCATTGGGTCAAGTTAATGAGTTGTTTTTCGGGTTCATTGCAATATCCATGCAAAAGATTGCTAAAATAACTAAAAATAAAGCAAATAAAAAAAGTCTTTCGCCTGAAGAATACTACATTTTTGAATAGAATACATTTTATACTAAAAAAGGCGCCTCAAAAGGCACCTTTTTTATTCGGTATAATCAAAACTATATATTGGCTTCTTTAACTGTTTTTACAATTCTACCTGCAATTTTATAAGGGTCACCATTTGAAGCGGGTCTTCTATCTTCTAACCATCCTTTCCAACCTTGCTCAACTGTAATAATCGGAATTCTAATTGAGGCACCTCTATCTGAGACACCATAACTAAAATCGTTTATTGAAGCTGTTTCATGTAAACCTGTTAATCGTTGATCATTATAAGCTCCGTAAACTTCAATATGCTCCTTAACCACTGGTCTAAATGCTTCACATACTTTTTCATACATTTCTTTTGAACCACAAGTTCTTAACAATGTATTCGAGAAGTTCGCATGCATTCCAGACCCATTCCAGTCACCTTTAATTGGCTTCGGATGGTACTCGATATAGTATCCATATTTCTCGGTTAATCTATCGAGTAAATATCTAGCAACCCATAGCTCATCTCCAGCAAGCTTAGCTCCTTTAGCAAACAATTGGAATTCCCATTGTCCAGATGCAACCTCTTGGTTGATACCTTCAAAGTTAAGACCAGCATCAATACAAAGATCTGCATGTTCTTCTACGAAGTCTCTACCGTGTGTATTTTTCCCACCTACTGAACAGTAGTACATACCTTGAGGGCCTGGGTAACCTCCTACAGGGAATCCAAGAGGTAATTGAGTGTCATTATCCATGATAAAGTATTCTTGTTCAAAACCGAACCAGAAATCATTATCATCATCATTTATCGTCGCACGAGCGTTAGTAACGTGTGGAGTACCATCAGCATTTAATACTTCTGTCATCACCAAGAAAGCATTTACTCTCTCTGGATCAGGAAATATTGCAACTGGTTTTAGCAAACAATCTGAAGAGCCACCCACAGCTTGTTTTGTAGAGCTTCCATCAAAAGACCACATAGGACAATCTTCTAATTCGCCACAAAAGCCTTCAACAACTTTGGTCTTACTTCTCATGTTTTGAGTAGGGAAATATCCGTCTAACCAGATGTATTCTAATTTAGTCTTCATACCGATAAATGAATTGCGTTTAAATTTGGGTACAAATATAAAATCAATTGTTGTATTGAATTATGAATTAAGTGGATTTTTTTACTCAAAAAGTGATTTTTTACACACAAAATAGATTTTAGTATGCTTTTCTACCTCAATGAGTTAAAAAAGAAGGCACATACAGCAAACATATATAGAAAGTAAGATGAAACCTTCAATTCTTCCAATATACCCTTTATGAAATAAGAACATTAATGGGAAAAGAATTAACGAAACTGCTGCCATCCACCAAATATCATTAGAAAGCAAGCCCGATTCTACTACATGTATTGGATGGATAATAGAGGTCACACCTAATACAGCCAAAATATTAAAAATGTTCGAACCTATTAAGTTACCTAATGACATCTCTTTTTCTTTTTTATAAGCAGCAATAATAGAAGCTGCTAATTCTGGAACAGAAGTACCAAAAGCTACAATCGAAACAGAAATAACTCTATCGGTTACTCCTAAAACACTTGCTAAGCTACTCGCACTATCTACCAACAACCTCGAACCTATATACAAACAAACTGAGCCTAATGTTAAAAATGACAATAACTTAACTAGACTTAATTGATTTTCGATAGTTGACTCATTAATCTTATCTTCTTTTCGAGATCTGGCAATTAAGTAAACAGTGAAAACAATAAGGAAAGCAATGAAAATCATTCCTTCCCATCTTACTAATGAAGAATCGGTGTACAAAAAGGCGATGAACAATGCAGTTACAATTAACATTACCGGAACATCGAATTTATACAGTCTTTGCTTAAAACTTAATGGAAATATTATAGCTGTAAGCCCTAAAACCAAGGAGATATTAGCAATGTTAGAGCCAATCACATTCCCAATAGCCATATCTGGATGACCACTTAAAGCAGCATATACACTTACGATCATTTCGGGTGAAGACGTAGCAAAAGAAACAACAGTCAAACCAACCACGACCATAGATATTTTCATACGAATAGCAAGAGCTACCGCACCCTTAACTAAAAAGTCTCCCCCAAAAATAAGGATCAATAAGCCAATGATTAATTTTATTATATCCACTTACTAAGTATCTAAAGTTTTCTTTACACCTCTTTTTACAGACTGTGTTAAATTTTCAATTTCCTGAATATCTTTTCGCATCTCAGAAGTCATCGAATCAACCCCTTGAGAACTTGCATGGATTTCTTTTTTGATATCATTACTGGCATCTTTAATTTTGCGAATTCCTTTACCAGCCATTCGCGCCACACCTGGGATTTTATCAGGCCCAAAGAGCAATAGAAAGACAAAAGCAATAAGTACAAATTCACCTGTACCTAAAAAATTTAAAAACAGAATTATATTCCCCATAGTGCAAAAATAAAAAAGTCCTGCGAATGCAGGACTTTTCTATACATATAATAAATGTTGTTTATTACTCTTCTTCTTTTTTCATTGTATCCAACATAATTGGAGTCGCAATAAACAAAGATGAATATGTACCTACAACTACACCTACCATTAAGGCAAACATAAATCCTCTAATTACTTCTCCACCAAAGATGAAGATTACTAGTAATACGAAGAATGTAGTTAATGAAGTAATCAAAGTACGACTAAGAGTACTATTTAAAGCTGCGTTAACGATATCTGCACGTGAACCTGATTTAATCCCAAAGTACTCACGTACTCTATCAAATACAACTACAGTATCATTTAACGAATACCCAATTACAGTTAATATCGCTGCAATAAATGCTTGATCAATTTCTAAAGAGAATGGTAATTTACCATAGAAGAAAGAGAAAATAGCCAATACGATTAATACATCGTGGAATACAGCAGCTACTGCACCTAGCGAATAAGACATTTTACGGAAACGAACTAAAATATATAAGAAGATAACAATCAATGAGAATATTACCGCCCATACTGCAGATTGCTTAATATCATCCGCAATAGTTGGACCTACTAACTGGGAACTCATTACTTCGTAATTTAAGTCTAAAGTACTTAAACCTTCTTTCAACTTAGCATCTACTAAATCATCAGATCCTTTTTCATCGATCATAAACTTAGTCGTAATTTTCACCTGATTCGATTTACCAAAAGTTTTCACTTCTGGAGCGGTCTCAAACGGTGAAGCTAATGACGCACGAACATCTTGAGTTACAACTTCATTATCGAAGCGGACTACAAAAGTACGACCACCTTTAAAGTCAACACCTTCGTTTAAACCTCTTGTAGAAAGAGATACAACACCTAAGGCTACTATTAAACCTGAGATGATATAAGCACGTTTACGTTTTGCGATAAAAGCAAATGAAGAATTTGCAAATAAGCCTTCTGTTAACTTCGATGAGAATTTAATTGACTTCTTTTTAGCCATTTTAGCCTCAAACACTAAACGAGTTAAGAAGATCGCAGCAAATAAAGATGTGATAATACCAATTATTAAAGTAGTTGCAAAACCTTTAATTGGTCCAGTACCAAAAGTATATAGAATAATACCTGTTAATAAGGTAGTAACGTTTGCATCAATAATAGCAGCATAAGCATGTTTATAACCATCCGAGATAGCTAAACTTAAACCTTTACCCATTTTCAATTCTTCTCTTACACGTTCGTAGATTAACACATTAGCATCAACTGCCATACCGATAGTTAAAACGATACCAGCAATACCAGGTAAAGATAATACGGCTCCTAAAGATGCTAGTACACCAAAGATGAATAAGATATTCAACACCAAGGCTAAACTTGCTGCCATACCTGCAGTTTGGTAATAAAACACCATAAACAACAACACAATCAATAATGCAATAGCAAAAGATGTGAATCCTGAGCTAATTGCTTCAGCACCTAAAGAAGGTCCAACGATTTCTGATTGAATAATTTTTGCTGGAGCTGGTAATTTACCAGCTTTAAGGATGTTAGATAAATCCTCACCCTCTTCGATCGTAAAGTTTCCAGAAATACTAGAACTTCCGTTTGGAATTACATCGTTTACTGTAGGGAAAGAGTACACATAACCATCAAGAACAATTGCAACCTGACGATCGATGTTGTTTTCTGTTAGTTTTTTCCACTTTTTTGCACCTTCAGCATTCATACGCATACTTACGTTTACAGAACCTGTTGGGTCAATTTGAGTATTTGCATCAACAATTACATCACCACCTAATTGAGGAACATCATCTCTATTAGACTTTATAGCAACATACTCTAAACCTACTTCTTCACCTGAAACAACAAGAGGTTTAGCAGACCATAAAAATTTCGTATTTCTTAAATCTCCTGCAAGTAGCGAACGGATATCATCACGTTTCATGATTGCGTTAACCTTAGCAGTATCTTCAACAGAAACAACTCCTAAACGTGCACCAAATGCATATTGAACCCCCATTAATTCGTAGAATGGATTTCCAGCACCAGAGTTAAGAGAATCTAAATTTAAAGAGTCAATTTCTAAAGAAATAGGATTTTCAACTTCTTTCTCTGCAGTAATAATAGAATTTACATTTGTTAAAAACACCTGTAACTCCTGAACACTTGTTGTTTCCCAGAACTCTAACTGAGCTGTACTTTGTAATAAACGCTTAACACGTTCGTGATCTTTTACACCTGGCAATTCCACCAAGATACGACCTTCTTGCTCTAACTGTTGAATATTAGGTTGTACAACTCCGAACTTATCGATACGAGCTCTTAACACAGAAAAAGCACGGTCAATAGCACCCTTCAATTCTTCGCGAACAACAACAATAACTTCATCATTTGAAGCGTTCACTTCAAATTTATCAAGCATATTTCTGTGACCAAAAATTCGAGGAGAAGACAAAAGCACCTCTGTACCATTCGTTTCATTCACCTCATTAAATGAAGCTATAAAATCGTCGATATAATTATTTTGAGAATCGCTTTGCTTTTGATTCGCTTTATGGATTGCTTGATTAAAAGTAGCATCAGCAGAATTGTTAGCTAAGATTTTTAGGATATCTCCTACAGAAACCTCAAGAGTAACATTCATTCCACCTTTTAAGTCTAAACCTAAGTTTAATTCTTGCTCCTTACATTCCTTATAAGTGTATCCAAAATACAACTCATCGGTAGCTACAGAATCAAGGTACGCTTGTTCTAATTGATAATCTCCATTGGAGTAGGCTTTAGCGTCACTTTCCACACTTTTCACCATCCATGTAAATGCTAGCTGGTAAACGCATATTAGTGCGAAAACTAGAGCTAAAAATTTAGTAAATTCTTGGTTACGCATATCTGTTTGTTTTAGAGTCGATTATTTAAGGCTGACAAATATAAACTTTCAATAAAATAATCCCAATTTATTTAAAGGTATTATAAGCCTACAAGGGCACAATTCTTGTAATTTAGCGCTTAAACCTATTAGTCTTCACTCAATGAGAAACATACTTTCATTAATTATCGTCATTTCTTGCAGCCTACAAGTCATGGCACAACAAGGATATTACCAATCTCAGGATCTTAAGGTTATCAAAAATGGATTAGAATTAGTTAACCCTTGGGCTGGAGGTGCAAATGTGCCGCAATTATCTCCATTAGACTTAAATAATGATGGGATTTTAGATCTAGTGATTTTCGACAAAAACGGAGATCAAATTAACTGCTTTCTTAACAATGGAACAGAAGGGCTTGTTGACTACCATTACGCACCTGAATACAATTTAAAATTCCCTGATTTAGAAGACTGGGTTCTTTTAAGAGACTATAATTGCGATAGTAAAATGGATATTTTCACATCGCATAATGGAGGTATTCGCTTATATGAGAATACATCAAGTGGTACTAACTTAAGCTTTAATCTTATTGGTACCATTCTAACAGATCGAGGAAGTGGCCTTACAAATTTATATGTCAGTTCTGTAGATATTCCACATATTGGTGACTTAGATTATGATGGTGATCTGGACATATTAACTTTCACTGTTATTGGGAGCCATGTTGAGTGGCATAAAAACACTTCTATTGAGAATTATGGAACTTGCGATAGCTTAAGTTATCAGTTGGCTGATGATTGCTGGGGAGATTTTAGTGAGAACTTCTCCGACAACTCTGTCACTTTAAATGACTGCGAAGTACTGAAAAATGGTTCAAATCTACAATCTATTAAACATTCAGGGTCTACAGTTACCGCACTCGACCTTACCGGAGACAGCTTCTATGAATTACTTCTTGGCGACGTTACCTTTGACAATTTAGTGATGCTAGAAAATAGTGCCGACGCAGAAAATGCATTAATGATCAATCAGGATGTCGGTTTTCCTAGCAATACAATTAGTGTAGACATCCCAAAATTCCCTGCTGCGTATCATTTTGATTTTGACAATGACAACAAGAAAGATTTAATCGTAAGTCCGAATGGAAATAACGTCTCTGATAACTACCAGAATATCTGGTTTTATAAAAACGAATCAACAACAGAAACGAGTGAGTTAAATCTAATTCAGAAAAACATCCTTTTAGATCAAATGATTGAAGTAGGCTCTGGTGCTCATCCTATTTTATTTGATTATAACAATGATGGACTTCAGGACCTAATTGTAGCGAACTACGGTTACTATATTGAGAGTGGTAACTTCAATTCACAACTTGCTCTATACAAAAACATAGGAACTTTAAACAATCCTGAATACGAGTGGGTAACTGATGATTATGCAGATTTAGGTACACTGAATTTTGAAAATAACATATCTCCTACATTTGGAGATTTAGACAATGATGGAGATTTAGACATGCTTGTAGGCGATTCTGATGGAAAACTACATTTATTGAACAATATATTTATGAGTGGTGAATCTAATTTTTTCATCAACACAGTAGATTATTTCGATATTGATGTCGGAAGTTTTGCAAGCCCATTCCTAGTAGATTTAGATAGAGATGATGATCTGGACTTAATTATAGGTACACGTCATGGAAATATTTATCATTACGAAAACCAAGGCTCTATTAACGATTCAGAATTCATACTTGTAAACGATTTATTTGGAGGCATCAATCTAACCGACCCTATATACAACACTGCCTACACTACTCCCTTGGTAATAGATAGCGACAATGGCTTCGAATTGTATGTTGGAACAGAAAGAGGCCCCATTCATCACTATACTAATATCGACGATAATTTAGATGGGTTATTTACGGAAGTTTATGACTCACTACTTCTCTACTCTAATGGAATTCGTACGGCGCCTTATATTTACGATCTAAACAATGATGGCTGGAATGATATGCTACTTGGGGTATATACTGGAGGTGTACACCTGCTTTGGGGATGTGATTACAATCAAGTCTCTACTCCAGAAAAAGAAAACATCCAATTTAAAATCTACCCCAACCCTACAAATGGAAGTATTCATTTAGAAAACTTCGATTCTATCAGCCAGGTAAACGTTTACACTTTAGGAGGGCGACTATGTTATTCTGCTATTCCAAAACAAACTATTGATTTGAGTAATCTAGAAGATGGACTCTATTTTATACAATCTATAATGTCAAATGGCAACATACAAACAATAAAAATCTGTATTCAGTAAATGAACCACTCTATAATATACTTTGATAGTGTTTGTGTTCTTTGCAACAATTCTATTCGATTTCTATTAAAAAGAGATCATCAGAAACGTTTTAAACTTGGTTTCATTCAAAATATAACTACTGACAAGAATATTGACTCTATAGTGCTGGTTCATAAGGGCAAAAAATACTATTATTCTACAGCAATTATAAAAAGTATGACTCTATTGGGAGGTGTATATACTTTTGCAGTACTATTCTTTCTTATTCCAAAACAAGTTCGAGACTATCTATATAAATACCTAGTCAGAAACCGATACAAATGGTTTGGAAAACACAAAAGCTGCCCATTACCACCTACAGATTGGGATGAAAGAATGATTTAAATTAGACATGGGTGAATTGAGTACTTAAAATCTGTTATTCAAAGTATTGGCGAAAAAAAGCCTGTTATGCTTTGATAATTTCAGCATAACAGGCTTTTTATATTCTATAAAATCGATTCGTCTTACGAATACATTTTCACGTTTCCGCTTAAAACAAATTCAACTCAGTTAGCAATGCGTTAGTTGCACTAACACCTTTAGCTGACTCAGTTAATAAAGCTTGTTCATCTTCATTTAATTCTAGTTCAACGATTTTCTCAATACCGTTTTTACCTAAAATTACTGGTACACCGATTGTTAAATCATTTAAGCCATATTCACCTTCTAATAAAACTGAACAAGGGAACATTTTCTTTTGATCACATGCAATTGACTGAACCAAAGACGATACTGCTGCACCTGGTGCATACCAAGCAGAAGTCCCTAACATACCAGTTAATGTAGCTCCACCAACTTTAGTATCTGCAGCAACTTGAGCTAATCTCTCATTAGAAATGAATTCAGAAATACGAACGCTATTTCTAGAAGCTAATCTTGTTAATGGAACCATCCCTTTATCGCTATGTCCACCGATTACCATACCATCAACATCTGATGCAGGACAATCTAAAGCTTCACTTAAACGGTATTTAAAACGAGCGCTATCTAAAGCACCACCCATCCCGATAATTCTATTTTTTGGAAGACCTGTTGCTTTATGAACTAAATAAGTCATGGTATCCATAGGGTTACTTACAATAATTAAAATCACATCAGGAGAGTGCTTAATTAAGTTTTCAGAAACCATTTTTACGATACCGGCATTAATACCTATTAACTCTTCACGAGTCATGCCTGGCTTACGAGGAATACCACTTGTAATAACAGCAATGTCACTTCCAGCAGTTTTAGAGTAATCATTTGTACTACCAACAATTTTCGTGTCAAAACCATTCAATGATGCAGTTTGCATCAAATCCATAGCCTTCCCTTCTGCGTAGTTTTCCTTGATATCTACAAGAACAACTTCTGACGCGAAATTCTTAATTGCAATGTACTCAGCACAACTTGCGCCAACTGCACCAGCACCTACTACTGTTACTTTCATTTTGTGTTATTTAAGTTTAATGTTTAAACCTCTTATTACGAGTGTAAACGAAGGCAAATTTAAGATTAATATTCAGTCAGAAAAAAAGATAAATCAGTATATTTGAAAAAACTTTACCCTAAGTACACTCCCATGGTATTATTTTTGAACTAGACTAAATTTATTATATTTTAACTGCCCTTCGATGAAAAAGCATTTGCTTCTTTTCTTATCCATATGTATCTATGGATTTTCTTCAGCTCAAAGCGACGACTGCCAAGAAATTGTACAACTCATCCTTAGCACCTCAACGACTGAAACAATAGAGACTGATCCTGCAACAGGCATCACAACTATTTATTACGATATGTGTATAGGAGAAACCCTAGCGTTACAAGCAAGTGCTGAATTTCCAGAAAACAATACTACTTATTTTCAATCAGTGGCCAATACGAGTTTTACTTGGTATATGGACGAAGTAATTGAAAGTAACCTTCAGAATTTCTCCTACACATTTAATACTTCTGGTGGACATATTATTTCACTTTACGCTGAAGATACAAATGGATGTATCACACCTGCACCAGTAAACGTTTTTGTTAGAGTAGGGACTGTACCTACAATCTCGTTGAATGTTGACCCTTCAACAATATGCCCTGGAGTCGTTACTACTGTGGGCGCTAGTTCAGATCTCACTTTCAATTCTACTATAATTACAGACGGATGGGAATCACTTCCTTGTGAAGATGAATTCTCTGACCCTCTTTATTTACCCGATGGTAGTGGTGCAGTTTACAGTACAGATATTATACTTACTTGCTTTGGTGAAGGACAGGTTTTAACAAATGTAAATGACATCTTGAGTGTTGATATAAACATTGAACATTCATATACAGGAGATTTAGACATTTTACTTACGGCACCTAATGGAGTTCAAGTAACACTTTTTGAACAAGCTGGTGGTGGTACTTGGTTTGGAGAAGCTACGGATATGGATGCTACAGAAACCAATCCAGGTATAGGATATGATTATGGCTGGTCAATGAACCCTACATATAATGGAACAATGGACGATGGTATGACTGACAACACTACCCCTCCTGCCGGTGGGGGTTTTGGAAACATTTTAAACTCAGATATTTATCTACCAATAGGAGACTTTGCTGATTTTATTGGTACCAATTTAAATGGTACTTGGACGATAACTATTGTAGATAATTTAACTATCGACAACGGTTGGATTTTTTCTTGGGGAATCTCTCTTGATCAAGATATAATTCCTTCTGCCTGGAGTTTTGATAATTTCATAGTTGAAGAGTATTTTTTACATGAATCGAGTATTGTTTCTAACCTAGGTACGTCTATTGCTATTCAACCTGAACCAGGAGTTCACACTTACACCTACGAAGTGGTTGACAACTTTGGATGTACATTTAGTGAAGACATTTCTATAACAGCAAGTTCATACATTAACTCAACAGAAGTTATTACTAATGATTATTGTGGTGGTGAGGTTGGAGAAATTATTTTACAGATTTCTGGAGGGACTCCAGGATACTTAGTTGACTGGAGCACTGGTGAAACAGGTGCTATACTAGATGACTTATCTGAAAATACTTATTTCTATACAATTACAGATGCTTTGGGTTGTGACATTAGCGGGAATGCTTCTATAGACAATATCATATTGGATTTAGAATTTAACATTAACCTTAATGATGACCATTGTAATCAAGGTATCGGAAACATAAACTTAAACCCTACAAATGGTGACGGCCCTTACTCTTACGACTGGAGCAATTTTGGCCCTAACCAGCCAAATGCAGAAAACCTAATGGCTGGGTCCTACTTAGTTAATGTTGAAGATGACTTAGGTTGTGTTGGACAAGTGATTACAGACATCATAAATATCCCAGGCCCAAACGCATACTTCGACCAAAGTCATGATACCGTTGTGTATGTAGATGGACTTGTACAGTTTATCAACTTCTCTACTGCCGACCCACTTACCTATTTAACAGACTATAATTGGAGCTTCGGAAATGGTCAATTCTCTTCTGAAGAACAACCAGAAAACAACTTCAACCAAATGGGCACATACCTAGTGCAACTTACTGTAACTGACGAAGGTGGCTGTACAGACTCTTACCAAAGTGAGGTGATATCTGTTGAAGATTATTATATTTGGACTCCGACAGCATTTACACCAAATGGTGATGGGAATAATGAAATCTACCAACCTATACTACATAATATTATCGAATCGAGTTTTGAAATATTTGTATATGACCGTTGGGGTAAATTAGTTTACCAATCAACTGATGTGAATAGTGGATGGGATGGAATCCGCCAAGACAATGGAACTCCTGCCGAAATAGCAGCTTATTCATTTCTTGCTAGATTTAATACGCATAGAAACACAATACAAGAAGAAACAGGATCATTTATCCTTTTAAAGTAAAATTGTATGAAAAAGTATATTGCATTATTAATATTCACAATTACAACTATTCAGTATAGTTTTTCTCAGTGTCAAACTATTATTCCAGACATTAGTCCCTTAATGACTGGAACCCCAGCAGTTGATCCTGATACAGGAGAAGAGTTTTTCTATTATGACATCTGTCAAGGAGAAAGTATTTCATTTGAAGGTATAGGTGAATATCCAGAAAGCGGAACTACTTATGTACAATCTGATGCTACTTCAACTTTTACTTGGACAAACAATGGTGGTAGTCCACAAACTGGTCAAGAGGCAACCTATACATTTAGCGATGGAGGTGGATACATCGTCAATCTAGATATCGAAGATGTAAATGGCTGTACTAATACTGTAATTGCTAAAATATACGTTCGCGTTTCTACTACTCCAATAATTGACCTTACTGCAGACCCTTTAGTGGTTTGTCCAAATACAGAATCTGAACTGAATGCTGTGGTTGAATTTGAACCTACCCCATGGACAGCAGGCTATGTAAATACATTCGCTGAAGAATTATTCATTCCAGACGGACCAGCCTGCCCTCCTGGCGCTTATGAAACAACTATAGAGTTCAACACCTTTCTTCCCGGACAAACACTAACCGATGTAGACGATTTTACTCGTATTTGTATTGAAATGGAACATACATTTATGGGAGATTTAACGATTAACCTAATTGCTCCAGATGGTAGTAATGTAGTTCTATTAGCTGATGAAAATGGTACAGGTGTTGGAAATGGTTTAGGTGGGAATAACTTAGGGGAACCTGGAGGTACAGACTCTTGGTCTGACTCCTGCGATCCAGATGAAAACCCTGCTGGGGTGGGATATATTTACTGCTGGTCTCCAAATCCTACAACAGACACTTGGCACGACCTAGACGATGCTGGAACTCTTGGGAACCCGGTTGATGCCTCTGTTATAGCAAGTGGCACAAATATATACACTGCTTACGACGATTCTTTTGATGAAATTCTAGGAACCGATTTAAATGGAGATTGGACGGTTGAAGTAATAGATACTTGGGGAGCTGACAATGGCTGGATATTCCAATGGTGGATTGATTTCAATCCAGAGATTTTACCCTCAGACTGGGGCTTCACTCCAAGTATTGTTAACAGTGAATGGGCTAGTTCATCCACTACAGTTTCAATATCAGGTGACTTAATGACTATAAACCCACCTGCTGCAGGCAACTACTCTTACAACTATGCTATAGAAGATGACTTTGGTTGTACGTACCAAACCTCAGTTGTTGTTCAAGCTTTAAATGGTGTTGAATTGCTTAATGTAATCTCTATCCCTGACGAATGTGCTATTGGAGTAGGATCTGCGACAGTAGAAGGTTTTGGTGGAACAGAACCCTATCAATATGCATGGCCTAGTATTGGGTTAACAGGACCAACTGCGACTGGTCTGAATTCTGGCTCTTACCCCTACACTATTACAGATGCCCTTGGTTGTATTTTTCAAGGAATTGCTTTTGTCGATCAAGAAGGAATAGAAGTAGAATTAGAATTAATCGAACTTACTGATGATGCTTGCGAAATAGGAATTGGAACGATGTTAGTTGAAGCGACCAATGGTATACCTCCTTTCTCATATAGTTGGGATGGATCATGGTCAGGTTCAGCTTTAGGAACAAATCTTTTAACCGGAGATCAAACTGTAACGGTAACTGATGGAAACGGATGTGTAGGTGAGCTCACAGAGTTCATCGGTAACATACCCCCACCTACAGCAAGTTTTAGCTACTATTTAGACTCTTGTACAAATGAATTAAATCTCTTTAACGAAACTCCAAACTCTACATCTTCACAATGGGATTTTGGTGTAAACGGGGTAAGCTATGAAGACGACCCAATGATTCACCTTAATTATGGATCTATTTATCCTATTACCCTCATCGCTTCACATGAATACTGTTCGGATTCTGTCTCAGATGTAATTGACTTATCAATTTCAAATATTACAGACAGGATTAAATTTCCTAATACATTCACTCCTAATGGTGATGCAAAAAATGACCTATTTACTATTCGAGGTCTAAAAGACTGTGACGCAGGTGTCTTAAGAATATTCAACCGATGGGGTGGCGAAGTATACTACAGTATCTACCCTCGAACTGAACCTTGGGATGGTAAACACTTAAGTGATGAAGTTATTGATGGCGTATATTTCTATGTACTTGAATTAAAGTATGCCCAAATTAAAGGATCAGTTACACTCCTTAGGTAAACTTATAAGACATAAAAAAGGCTCAAATTCATTGAGCCTTTTTTTATGAATATACTTAAACTTAATTATGCATCAATATTTGCATACTTAGCATTTTTCTCGATAAATTCTCTACGTGGTGGAACATCATCTCCCATTAACATAGAGAATACATGATCTGCTTCTGCAGCACTATCAATTGTCACCTGACGTAAAGTTCTGTTTTCAGGTTGCATTGTGGTATCCCAAAGCTGAGAAGCATTCATCTCCCCAAGACCTTTATAACGCTGTATACCAACAGAAGAATCTTTCCCTTTACCCATGTCGGCAACATGAGCATCGCGCTCCTCATCATTCCAACAGTAACGATGATCTTTACCTTTCTTAACTAAATACAAAGGTGGAGTAGCAATATAGATATAACCGTTCTCGATTAAGTCTTTCATATATCTAAAAAAGAAAGTCAAAATTAAAGTAGAAATGTGAGAACCATCAACATCGGCATCACACATAATTACTACTTTATGGTAACGTAATTTAGAAATATTCAAGGCTTTACTGTCTTCTTCTGTTCCAATAGAAACACCTAAAGCAGTAAATATATTCTTGATTTCTTCGTTTTCGAATACTTTATATTGCATTGCCTTTTCAACATTCAAGATCTTACCACGTAAGGGTAAAATTGCTTGAAATGCTCTATCGCGACCTTGCTTTGCAGTACCACCGGCAGAATCCCCCTCGACAAGGAAGATTTCACATTTTGTAGGGTCTTTTTCTGAACAGTCAGAAAGCTTACCAGGCAATCCAGTAGAAGACATCACCGTTTTACGTTGCACCATCTCGCGAGCTTTACGCGCTGCTTGACGAGCTTTAGCGGCAAGAATCACCTTTAAGATAATCTGCTTAGCATCTTTAGGGTTTTCCTCTAAATAGTTGTTCAGCATCTCACCTACCAACTGATCTACAGCACCCGAAACCTCAGAGTTACCTAATTTCGTCTTAGTTTGCCCTTCAAACTGAGGCTCCATTACCTTAACAGAAACTACAGCCGTTAAACCTTCACGGAAGTCATCCCCTGCAACGGTAACTTTTTCGCGCTCTAGCATACCTGACTTTTCAGCATAGGATTTTAAAGTACGCGTTAAGGCTCTACGGAATCCAGCTAAGTGAGTTCCACCTTCGTGCGTATTAATATTATTTACGTATGAATGGAGGTTTTCTGAGTAAGTTGTATTGTAACTCATAGCAACCTCTACAGGTACACCATTTTTCTCACCTTCCATATACATTACCTTCTCGATAAGGTTGTCACGAGTTTCGTCTAAATACTCAACGAATTCGCTTAAACCACCATCCGATAAGAATGTAGCAGTAATATCCTTACCATCATCATCTTGCTCACGCTTATCTGTAATAGATAAAGTAATTCCCTTATTCAAGAAAGAAAGCTCTCTTAAACGTGTTGCTAAGATATCGTATACGTACTCCGTAGTCGTGAAGATTGTATTATCGGGTCTGAAGGTAACAATGGTACCTCTATAATCCGTAGTACCAACTTCGAGCACCTCTGTTTGAGGAATCCCTTCAGAATATTCTTGCGTATGAATTTTACCATCTCGGTGTACTTCAGCTTTCAAGTAAATCGAAAGTGCATTCACACAAGAAACACCTACACCGTGCAATCCACCAGAAACCTTATAGGAATCTTTATCGAACTTACCACCAGCGTGTAAAACGGTCATTACAATTTCTAAAGCCGATTTCCCTTCTTTAGGATGCATAGCGGTAGGAATCCCTCGACCATCATCTTTTACAGTAATAGAATTATCTTCGTTAATACAAACGTCAATCTTCTTACAGTGCCCTGCTAAAGCCTCATCAATAGAATTATCTACAACCTCATACACCAAGTGGTGCAAACCTTTCTGACCAATATCACCAATATACATGGCAGGACGCTTACGTACAGCCTCCAATCCTTCTAGCACCTGAATACTAGCGGCTGAATAATCTTGTCCTTTTACTTCTTCACTCATCTGATTTAGCTTTTAAAAGTCTATTTTGACATATAACAAATATAACAATTTAGCCCACTTAAGTAGCCTGACAAAAGACTTAAAAGCATCCATTTTATTAACATTTTGTCGACTAATTAACAATCCATCTGCCAGAAAAAAAAAGGCATAAAAAAAGACTCCTAAAAGGAGCCTTTTTATCTGTAATGCGAGTATAAATTACTCAGCAATAACTTCAAAATTCAAATCAACAACTACATCTCTGTGTAAACGAACTGTAGCAGTGTATTTACCCAATGCTTTAACAGAACCACCAGTAATAGTGATGAATTTCTTTTCAATCGACTGACCAGCTTTGCTTAATGAAGCCGCAAGATCAATAGTAGTGATTGAACCAAATAATTTATGACCACCATCAGCAACTTTAGCTGATAATTTCAATTCAAGACCTTTTAGTGCCGCAGCAATCTTGTTTGCATCATCAACGATTTTTTGCTCTTTAAAAGCTCTTTGCTTTAGGTTTTCAGCCAAAACTTTCTTTGCAGAAACAGTAGCTAAATTCCCTAAACCTTGAGGGATAAGGTAGTTTCTACCGTAACCGTTCTTAACAGTAACAACATCGTCTTTAAACCCTACGTTAGCTACGTCTTGAGATAAAATAATTTCCATAGTACCTAGTGTTTTACTTC
>Ga0209495_1000522_pt1 | contig 29784 bp, 43 predicted proteins | sample EN1Hudsemesocosm_FD_184629 | JGI IMG/M metagenome (GOLD analysis project Ga0209495, IMG submission 184629) | Methane-oxidizing microbial communities from mesocosms in the Hudson Canyon - EN1E Hudson Canyon (SPAdes) (version 2) | ecosystem: Environmental > Aquatic > Marine > Cold seeps | place... | reverse complement strand
TGAGGCGTTAGGTGCACCTGAGTCATGCAGACAAAACTAAAATATGCTTTTTTCTTTATCTTTGGTATTGCTATATCAGCGTCATACTTTTTATTTCAGTCAGAATCAATAAGCCTAACTCCCTTAAAAGTTGAGGTAATTATAAAAAACGACAGCTATTTGATCGGTGATAAAAAAGGGCAAGATTTAATAACTCTCATCAATAACATCAGAAGTGGGACTAATCATGTACCTATCATCGTGCTAGATGCTGATGAAACAATTAGTTATTCTCGGGTTGCTGAGACTATGGATATCCTTAAAAATGAAGGTTATGGCACAGTAGGTTTGGCTACGCATGATTAAGGAACCTAACAAGAAAATGAAAATCACTCCAGCCACAAAAAAGCGTGGCTTACGTTGGGACTGCCAAAAAGCGGCAGCCCTTTATTTAGATCGTTAAATGGCACAAGAAGAAGAAACTATGGAAGAAAGATGGTTCTCAGTAAAAGGATTGTTTCGCTGGTATTTTAAAGAAAGTGGTGAAACTTCTAATTATGAAGAAAGAGTTGTTCTTATAAGAGCAGTTGATCTTGATGATGCTTTAGATAAAGCAGAGATTGAAGCTAAAGAATATTGCACCGAAGATCCCGAGGCAAATTTCTTAATAGAGTCATTAAATAAATATTCTGCACATGATATTTTAGAAGAGAAATTAATTCATGGTACAGAGGTCTTCTCAAGCAGAGTTGAAACGGATAGTTCGCCAGATGAATTTATTAAAAAATATTACCCAAACATCAGCATTTAACAAGCGCAAGCACAATCGCCAGCAAGCTGGCTGGACTCGTCGCTTCGCTCCTCGCCTGTGTTGCGGGCGTTAGGTATCAGAATGGGTAGTGAGTTTTTAATAATGTTTCTAGCTGTGTTTCCAATACTTTGGATAGTTTTTGCTTACCGTATTTTTCGGAAGCATTTAAGAAAAGATATTGCTGCTTTTATTCTTATTAATCTTTCAATTATATTAGTTGTTATGACTAAGAATTGGTTACTGTACAGTTTAGCCATGACGTTTATCTTTACACCTATATTGCTAACATCAATTTTCAATAAAGCTAAAAAAGGAAATCAAGAAGATGGTAGCTAACATACCTAACAAGAAAATAAAATTCGTTCGCTTCGCTCTCTGGGACTGCCAAAAAACGGCAGCCCCTTATTTAGATCGTTATATTGCCAAGGAGAGGTATGAGTAAACAAATAGGTTCTACGAATAATCCAACTGGTGATATTTCCGCATTAAATATCCCATTTACCGAAAGGAACGGTTTAACTCTCGTAGCACGAAAGCATGCTTTAGAGTGTATTAACAAAATATTTGATGGTACATTTCAATTTCTAGGTTTTGATGGTTTTATTGTTTTTCCTAATGGAAATATTCAACCATGTTTAGATTGCCTAATGGATTGTTCTAATAAACAGCCAAAGCTTGACGTTGTAATAAAAATAATTAACAGTTGTTCTACAGATATTACTCACTTCGAGTTTTGTTTTGAGGCAAAATAACAAGTCATTAAAGCAGGACTAAAAACAGCGGGCTGTTCGCTTCGCTCCATTTTAGCCCACTATTTTTAGCCTCTTAATGAGGCGTTAAGTTCTTTGGATAGTGTATGGAATTTAAAGAGATCCAAATAGAAAGGTTAAATCAGCTAGTAGGAGCTTTAGATGAAGTTTCAAACGACCTGAATGAAAGAGTAATTCCTAAGCAAGAAACCGATAATGTTTATTGGGATTTCATAAGGGCTGAAATTTGGGAAGATTCGGGAAGGGTTATATTCTTTCCTGCTTCATCAAAGACTGATGATAGAATCGACATACTAGCAAACTATGTTTTCTGCCAAGAGCTATTAAATCAAGTGGAAGAGTTCGATGCATCGGATTTACCTGCAGAAGAATATGATAATATTTTTTCACAACTAATAAACAGCATCGGTAAAGAAGTCTTGAGCTACTTTTCTGATAAAGGTTGCTTCGAATTAAAGTGCTTCGATCAAGATGGAAATGAAATCAGAACTTAACAAGGGCAAGCAACGGACTCGTCAAACTGTCACTTGTTTTGCAAAAGGCCGCAAAACAAGCGCCAGTTCAACTCACCGCTGTTGCCGGCGTTCTACGATATAGATTATGAAACCAATCGAACTGAAAGAAACTTATCTAGACAGCATATCCAAAATGGATATACCTGCTGACCTGCAGGAGATTCGAGAGCAGCTAGAAGAGTTGATTGTATTTGATAGAAAAGTATTTTCATCTTTTAGTCTGTCACAAGATGATCAAGAGATACTCTTCGACATTGGTATTCCACAAGAATATCAAACTGCTATTGTTTTTGAACCAGAACAATCTGTTCAAGACACAAATGAAATACGTATAGGGTGGTCTACAGCTGGCGGAGATGAAGTTTATTTAAAGTCAGATGCATCAATCGTTCTCTATAATCATGATTACGATATGAAGGAAATATTCATAGCTAGCAATATCACGTGCCTATTTCATTTTATTATTGAGTTCATAAATAATGAAAATCCAGATTTACGCGCAATAGACAAAGGTTTAGAGGCGCATCAACATAACTTTTGGTACTCAAAGCGTCAGTACCAAACGTAGAACAAGTCAAGGCATTGGATGCTACGCACCAATGCTTGAGGCGTTAGCTGTACGAGATAAACAATATGGTATTTAGATGTATAGCATTAATTATGTGTTTTTATGTGGGGAACACTATGGCTGAAGAGAGTGGGATTCCAAGAGGGATAACCTTTACTGAAGTAAATGAAGTGGCCTATATACTCAATAAAAACGCCCCAACCATTATTTCAAGCTACGAAATAAAGCTTGCATTGTATTTCGCAGTTCGTGATAACAAACAATTTCAACTTGTCGTAAATGAAGGCTCTGAAATTGAAGAGGGTATACAAGCCACAATAATTCAAAATGGTGGTGTAATTAAGTACGCCACATTAACTGATTACACTGTATTTTTCGGTCATGTACTTCCTGACGGTTCTGAGGGAGATGGTTGGGTTCTTGGGGATAGAGTTCAATGGGAGAGATTCAAGAAATCTCAATCAAGTGCGCGGATTTCAAGCTATCTAAACGCAGGGCAGCGAGTCACTCAGACAGAATGTATGGAACTTTCAAAGAATGGTAGTGTTACAAACGTCACTTCGAATAACATTGATAACGAGAATTTAAGTCAGGCTATAAAAGAACTTATTAAGTCATGTTCTGCCAGTGGTGGCTTCCTATTTGTACAATAGCAGCTAACAAGGCAAGCCAGTCTGACGGCTTTTTCGTTACTTGTTTTGCGGTTTACGCTACGCTACCACAAAACAATCCACTACAAAGCCGCAGCTGCTTGCGGCGTTACAAATAAAAGAGTAAGTTCATGAAACATCACTTTGGAGATATGCTGGATAGAGATGGTGACTACTGGACTGTAGTGCCCAATCGCGAAAGGTATGCTTATTCAGTGGGTAATGTTCCTTCGGGCAGCAAGGAAATTACTATAGCTACAATCACCAAAGAAGACGAAGGATGGGAGAGCGTTTTTAGCTTTCCTAATCTTGAGGAAGTTACGCTTCATGAACCTTCAAAGATGCAGCTTGAGGCTGTATCAAAGTTGGAGAAATTGAAACGCCTTCGAATTACTCACGCTAGACCCAAAAACATTGAGTTCCTAACGCCGTTAGTAAACATTGAAGAACTAATTCTAGAATATGTGTCAGGTTTTAGTGATTTGTCCTCGCTTCGATCTTTAAAAAGGCTTAAATCGCTGCATCTAGAAAACCTTAGAAGAGTTAGTGATTTATCAGGGCTCTCAGGTATCGATAGCTTGCGATATCTGAGAATCGATGGGACTCTGGATTGGAAACAGCCTATCTCTGACTTTCAATTCTTGTCAGGTTTGCCAAATCTTGAAGTGCTTTCGTTTGGTCAGGTTACTAACAAGTCAGAGTACCCTGCCTTTCTTCCGGTGATCTCACTAAAGCATCTAAGAAAGATAAAGATGACTAATACCATGTTTTCAGCAAAAGAATATGCACTTCTGTCCGTTGGTCTACCAGGAGTTGAGGGAGCTGATTTTGGCCCTTATAGAAAGTTTGCATATTCAAGCATACCCCTTCCAAGAGATGATGTGAGATACCACTTATCTGAGAAGATTCTCAATCAAAACCATCCTGAGGTTCGTACCATCTACACTGGGGAGCGAGTCATCGATGATCCCAAAGATACGTGGTACGAATTTACTGGAAAGGGAGCAGGTAGAGTAAAGCTTGGAAGCTCTACATGTGATAAAAGGTGTGCTGAGTATTCAGCGCTCTATGAGGATATGAAGTTAGATGCAAATAACTTAATTAAATAGACCTTGGTGCCAGAAATATTTGTAACAAAGCCATGAAAATGACCCACAAACAGAAGTTTCGGTCTAGAGCAAAGTAGAATTAAAATCAGTCGTCATAAAAAAGGTAGTCCAATGTTTGCGGGCAATTTATGGCGGCGTTAAGCCACAAGGAGAAAAAATGTCTGAAGCAAGATTTGAAGAATACAATGAAACAATCAATGCTCTTGTAGCTGAGTCTATTCAGTGTTCGCCAAATACATGGACATCAGGAACACTCAATATAGATTGTGATGGTAATGCAATTAATTACAAACTAAAAAACCCTAATGAATCAGGGAAAGCAGAGCTTAGTGGTGAGCTAAGAGGTCTATGTGAAGAGCTTTATGTAACAATGAGGCAAAATGGCGATATTTGGATAGAGGCCATTATTGACTTCTTTCAAAAAGATGACAGCTGGAGTTTTAATGTAAAGTTCAACTATGATGACTCACCAGCACAAGAGCAACAACCAGAAGAAGCCACAAATAAAAAGCCTTGGTGGAAAGTTTGGTAAGGCTTAACAAGTTCAGGCACAATCGCAGCTACGCTGCTGGACGCACGCTTCGCGCGCGCCTGTGCTAAAGGCGTTAGGGCACAGATTTAGGCATATTTATGAAAATTGAAATCGAATACCCTGCTTGTGCTTTAGATACAGAAGAAACCCTTATTGATGATATTCAGATCTTATCTTCAATTAGCACTCGAGAGGATAAAAGCGCCAATCTATCTGATTATTTAAGCTCAATATTTGAAGATTTGGGTGTTAGCGGTGGGAAAGTCAAGTTGAAAGTTAAACCTGATACTAAGTCACTTAGCTCAGTCGTCATTTATGATATTGATGAGCCTCTATCTAAGGTTAATCTTCAACTGCTAATCGAAGAAACAACAGGACAGCTTACTGACGGCTATGGTGAAGATTCGTGGGAAATTAATGATGGTGGTAGGAAATTTTACGTTTCGCTAATCGATTTATTCTCTGGAAAAAAATCTCCGATATCTGTATCGACACTTCAAGAAGTATCATTTATTAAGAAGGCAAGGCGGTCTCCGATTTTTTCAGCAATTGAAAAGGATGATATTGCTAAAGCTAGAAAATACTTGGATAAATCTCATCTCTTTAGCACTGACAAATGGGATGCAACACCATTAATGTGTGCCATCAGCTATGATCAGACTGATCTAGCCATTAAGATGATTGAACTTGGTGCTAATGTTAATCATTTAGCAGAAAAATCTGGCTCAACACCTCTTAGTAGAGCTGCAATGGCAGGTGATATTAAAATTGGCCAAGCATTAATCGATTATGGTGTAGATATTAATAATGCTCCGAAAGATCCTGATGGAGCTCACTCAGGCATGACTGCATTAATGTGGGCAGCAAATAGAAATCACAGATCCTTTGTAGAGCTTCTCCTTAAAAACGATGCTGATATTAATATGATTAATCAAAGCAACCAAACTGCTTTGATGTTTGCGGATAACGGTAGCCCAGAACAGCTTGAGATATTTGAACTAATTATCAAGAGAAAGCCTGTACTTAATATTAAAGACTGGCGCGGCCGTACTATCATTGATCAAGCTAGAGATCGTTCAAATAATAGTGGTAAGCCTGAAATGAAGAATTTAATAATTCAGTATTTTCCAGAGCTTAGCTTTGAATAATGGCCCTAACAAGACCATGCAATCTGACTCCGCAACCTGTCACGCTTTGTGCGTACCGCACAAAGACGCGCCAGCTTGCTACGCAGTTGATGGTGGCGTTATGTGTAATGATGAATAACGAATTAGATACAATACTTGTTAATGAAATAAATTAAAGGGGACGCTACCCTTTTTAAGTTTGCCACGATAAAGAACAGCAATAACAGTCACTTATAAACAAAGGGAAGCGTCCCCTTTATTTCTTTAAAGGAAAGTTATGGAGTCATTACGTAAGAATTATCCTATACAAAGAAGGAAAATATTTAAGAAAACTTTAGGCTCAATGATTGCGATTGCTTTTCTTTCTGTTTTTATCGCCTTTATTGTGAGCATTCAAGGAGGACTTGAGAATATGACCGATAATGACAAAACCGGAATCTTTGTTATTTCATCGGTTTTGTTCCTAATCGTATTTTTTTCTGTTTGGAGTTTCATTTTTCAAATCCTTTATTTCAAAAGTTACCACTATGCATCTGATAGCAATAATATCCAGATTCGTAAGGGGGTTATTTCAAGACGCGAAATCACGCTCCCCTATGACAGAGTAACTGACCTATACGTCGATCAAGATCTTTTGGATAGGATTTTTGGGTTATACGATCTCCATTTTTCTACGGCTACAGCAGAATCTGCCATAGAAGCTCATATAGATGGCCTAGATCAAGAGGCATGTAATTCGCTAAAAGACATAATTTTAAGTGAAATAAATAGCCGTAAGAATTAACAAGTCAAAGCGCACGGACAGCGCAAACGCTGCCGGTGTTTAAGGCGTTAAAAATGAACAGTAAATTACAAAACCTATCCAAGATTGTCGCTAGGGCGAACGATATGTTCTATAGCAAATTTGAACATATCGATACATTAATGGGAATAATGGATAAAACCTTGCGTAATCAAGGCATGAAAGCAGATGCAATCACTATTGATTGCATTGCTCTAGATAAAAAGATCGTTATCCTGCTTCATGATGATAAACCTGATATTGCAAACATCGCGTTGGGCAATAAAGAAGGTGATATTGTTTCATCTTCAGAATTTGAGCTTGCCCAACTATCAGAAGCCGCCATTATGGAAATAATGGAAACAAACTTTATTTCGTAATTGCTTTAATGCGGTTTATCACTCTTTTTACACGGTTAAACGCACATTTCACAAAGTTACCGCCGTTGTGTTTGAAGTGCTTTTTAAGTGGCTTTTTCACTTCCCACGTTCCTTTATAGCCGTTTGGAAATACCACTAAGTCGCCCGCTTTGAATGTCACTGATGGACCACCACCTTCAGGTGTCATTTCACATTCGCCTTCTAAAATAAGCGCTGTTTCTGTGGTAACAAATTCCCATGGGAATACCGACACTTCTTTTTCCCATGTTGGCCAGTAAGCAGCACCCATTTGTTTTAAAAGCGCTTCACTTGGGTTGCTATCAACTGTAATGTTTTTCATGTTAATTCCTAATATTTTGATTTATGCTCAGCATAAGAATGTTTGCGATGTGACATAGTATGTTGTTCATGCTCTTTTGCCTATAGGTATAAGGATAATCATCTCTATTTAGTGTTAGGGTGGACTCAATAGGTGTCGCCCTCTGGGAATCAATGGTAGCCTTTCGTAAATTGTTCACTAAATAAATGTATAACTTTTCAGGAATAAAAAATGAAAATCTCAAATGCGCTTATCGCCTTAGTACTTATTGTAAATGTGGCATTAGTTGGTTTTATTTATTGGAATAATGTGGCAAGTAAAAGCACCGAGATCCCTAATATGGTTGGCACATGGAAAGGAGAAAATGTAACTGTCTCTGAACAGAAAGGTTATAAAATATGGGGTGAAAAAATGGTGCAAATCACAGAGCAAAAGGATCGCCGCTTTCGAGGCACGTTTACTTATCCAGATGGCACCAAAAACTTCATGGGTGTGGTTTATCCTGATAACAAATCATTCACTTGGGTGTCTACCAATAGCCGCGGCTTCAATCATGGCCGAATTTTAGCTGACGGCCAAATAGCTGCTTGTTATGTCGAATCTTGGGAACAAGCAACCGTTGGCTGTGCAACGTTAAATAGACAGAAATAAGGCGCGTTCAAGGAACCTTTATCTATCGCTTATGTTCGAAAACTAAACCCCAACTCTTTTAACTTCAGCTTGCTGTTTTGTTAAAGAGTATGAAATGTTTCTCCAGATAGTTAATAATCATGGAGACAAATATTAGTTCGAGAGTTGATATAAATGGATAAAGTCAATTTCCTTCACTTAATAGGAAAACCTAGCTTTTTGATTCTTGTCTTGCTGAGTGTTCTGTCACCGGCATCGGCTGATGAATCATTGAGTTCATCTATTGATTGCTCGACTGTCGATATCAACTATATTGATGATCCGCAATGGACTGAAAGTGAACGATTGGCCGCTATGGATAAAGCCTTCTTTGATTCACTAGATCGGTTTGAGTTGTGCAACTTATCAAATCATAGCAACTCTTCCTCAACCGCATCTGAAAATGAAGCATCCGGTTCTGAAGGTGAGTTTAGCCAAGAATCGGTTGCAAGCCCGTTAATGACGGGTACAGAAACTGAATCAGCATTAGTTGATTCTACTGAATCAGAGCGATATGAAAGCAGCAACGATGAAGCGAATCTAACACCAGTAGGTAGCGGTTATGGTGGCAAAAAACCTGAAGATATCCCTGACGCCGATAACGATGATGTAATCGCATCACAAATTCGACTTGCTGCCGAAATTGAACAAGATCCGGTCAAAAAAGAAAAGCTTTGGAACGAGTACCGTAAATACAAGGGGCTTCCCGTAAATGACAATGAATAATAACTTTAAGATCGCAAAAAAAGTTCTCGTCTATGTCTTGATCTTTTCTCACTTCCTTGTCGGTTGCGCCACAACAGGAAATCAAAATACTTCGGCTAACGCGGGCCCTAAATCGTCATCTTACTATGACGAGAAAAAGGCTGATCCTATCTCGGTTGCCACTAAATTAGACGTTATCATTCCTGTCTTTGACCCCGGCTTGTCAGGCGACTCTAAAAATTATAAAGAAGACGGCATATGGCCCGAATTACGGCGTGCAGAAGCTAACCGTTTTGCTTATAAACTTAAACAAGCGCTTGATGACAGTAAGCAGTTCGGGGCTGTTCGAGTTACACCCGATGAGACTGCATCCGGAGATTTATATGTGCTCGGCACAATAAAAGAATCAGATGGCCAAGAAGTTGAATTTGATCTAAATGTTGTTGATATCAGTGGCAAAAAATGGCTCGATGACTCCTTTGTCCATGAAGTAGAAGAAGCTTTTTATGACGATATTAGAAACAACGGTCTGGATCCTTATGCACCTATTTTTGAGGAAGCAGCCGATGAAATTGTTGAAGCATTATTAAAACGTAGCACCGAAGAATTAGATAATTTGAAATACATTGCTGATCTTCGTTTTGGGGCTAGTTTTAATGAGACTGCTTTTATGGAGTATATGGACACCAATAGAAACCCCATCAAGCTGGTCAGCAAACCCAGTGACAATGATCCTCTTTTTGAAAAGGTGAAAGCGATCCGTATTCGCGAGCAATTATTTGTCGATAATCTGCAACAAAATTATGTATCGTTTTCTCAAAACATGGATGCCAGTTATTTACGCTGGCAAGAAGCCAGCTTCACTGAAAGACAACTGCGTGAACAAGCGGAATCTGACAGCCTGATGCAAACCATCGGCGGCATCTTACTTATTGGTTTAGCCATCGCTGCTGCCGCCAACTCTGATGGTGATAGTTTTGGTGATGCTGCTGCAACTGCGGGAGCTGTAGCAGGTGGTATTGGAGGTGCGATGTTAATTTCTAATGGTTTTGATTCACGCGAAGAAGCTAAGTTTCACCAAGATGCCATTAATGAAATTGGTGAATCTATCAACCTAGAATTAGCACCACAAGTAATTTCCATGCAGGATGAAACAGTTGAATTGACCGGAAATATTCAAGAACAATTTACACAATGGCGGGCGTTTTTAAAACGTATCTATGAACAAGAATCCACACCTGAAGTAGCACTTTAATTTATTGTGAATTTCGAAAAAAAGCTGATCGAAGCTCAAGAAAACCGGCGCGCCCTTTTTATCAATTCTGCGATTGCCATTGTGGCAATTTCACTTATTGCCTTTGGCATCGTATTTTTTCTTTCCATCGCTCAAAATAAACCTGATGAACAAATAGCTGTATTAGCTGATGATATCGATACGCTAATACAACCAGAACAAACCCCAGCCTCCGAGTCCATGCTTAGTCCCGACATTCCTGATGGAGAACTACGCCAGGCTTATATCGCTGCCGTGAATGATTATCAAAATAGGCTGCTGCCCAAATTAAATAACGTTGATTTGGAGAAATGGAATAAAACACAAGCAGAACGACTGGCTCAATTAGAAGACCAAGCGTTATCAAAATTTAGCGGTGCCGATTATGCCGCGGCTTTACAGCTTATCGAAGAAACAAAAACACTGGCTCAAACGCTTATTGATGATAGTCAGCAGCAATATGAAGCCGCTTTAGCTCAAGCGCAACAAGCTTATGAGGAAGATCGTTATCAAGATGCAAAATTCCAAATTGATACCGCATTAATGCTTAATAAAGAATCACGGGAGGCAACAAGACTTTCTGACAAAATCGCTAAACTGCCCGAGCTGTTACCGCTACTAGAAAAAAGTAATACCGCCAGAGTTGAAAACAAACATCAACAAGAACTCAATTTATTAAACCAAATTATTAAGCTAGCGCCCGATCGCTTGTCGGCAGTTGAACGTAAAAAAGTCTTGGTAGCACAAATCAGTAAGACTAATTTCAACTCGGCTATCAAACAAGCACATCAAGCAGTATCAAAAGGTGACGTCGAACTAGCAAAACAAAAAATAGCGACCGCCATAAAAATATTTCCTCATCGACAGGAAATAAAAGAAGCAACCACGGCCTTAAAACAATTAGAAAAACAGCAGCGCATAGAAGCTTATCTACAATCGGCACAATCAGCGATGGCTGCCGATGATTGGCCTGCCACCAAAAAGTCTTTAGAGCTGGCTTTAAATGAACAAAGTGATAATCAATACATTCAAGCCTTATTAGTTAAAACCACCACCATCATTACCTTAAACAATGAATTCAATCATCATCTAAATAACCCTTATCAACTGGCTAATGATCAGCGAGTATCCAAAGCAAAAATACGAATCGCTGAAGCAGCAGCATTTGCTAACGACAGCCCATCTCTAAATAAAAAAGCAGCTGAGCTTGCTGCGCTTATTGAACAGATGTCTCAAAAAATACCGGTGAAGATCACCTCTGATAATCAAACTGATATTCTTGTGCGTGGTGTTGGCATGGTTGGCCTTACTGAATTAAAAACCATTCATCTCACGCCCGGCCAATACAAATTTGAAGGTAAACGCAAAGGTTATAAATCAAAATTAATCGATGTATTAATTCCCTACGACCAAGGCAGTTATCAATTAACTATTTATTGTGATGAAGCAATTTAATCAACAAATTCTTGCAGCAAAAAGTAAGCAACGCCGCTTATACCTAGCGATATTTGGCCTGTTTTTAATGGGTGCATTAATTATTTTAAGTCTTATCTTCGCTTCACGTGGCACACGCATTGATATTCACCCCGATGAAGCCGCCAGCCAAGCAGTTATAAAGATAGAGTCAGGCATTGCTCTTATTGTGGCTGATACGCTCTATTCGGTTTCAAAAAAACCTCAGATTATGGTTGCTGCAGACGGTTTCCAAACTCTCTCACAACAGCTTAATAACAAAGATTTTGGCAATGTCATGTCAATCACCTTGCTGCCGTTGCCAGCGCAAGTGATGTTCTCAAGCAATATTGATAATGAACAAACCCAGTGGGCAATCAATGGCGAAACGCTCGCGATCTCTGCTGAGTTTAATCATGAGTTAGAGGCCGGTGATTATGAGCTGAATGTTTCACATCCTTTTTATGCTGAGGTAAACAAAGCTTTGTCTTTAAAACGTGGCGAGATTTTTAAAGATCAAGTTCAGCTTGATCTTATTGATGGCAGATTGACTATCAATACCACACCCAAGGGTGCTCAAATAGCGATTAACTCGGTAGATGTGGGCATATCACCACAAGATTTAAAACTAAAAGGTGGTCGCCGTAACATCAAGATCGTTCGTTCCGGTTATGAATCGATCATTGATACCATTGAAATCACCAATGAAAAACCAACGGTTAATCGAGACTATCGACTGGCATTAAGAAAGGCCGCCGTTGAACTCTCTTTAAACCCTGAATATGGTCAATTATATTTAGATAATATCGCGATTAAACAGGGCAAGAAGATCAAAGTTAAGGCCGGCGTTAAACATCAATTAAGTTATTCAAAAACAGGTTATTTCAGCCAACAAGAAACATTTTATTTGGCTGCTGATGACACATTAAAGATCGATTTTGATTTAAAAAAAGAGATGGGCGAAATAGCTATTCAATCTAAGCCAAACGCTGATGTTGAAGTCAACGGAAAAGCTGTCGGCACAACACCGATCACGCTATCGTTAAATGCTGTAGAACAACACGTCACAATTAAAAAACAAGGTTATCGCAGCGTCATCAAAAAGGTCGTTCCCAGCTCAAAAAATGCCCTAAAAATAAATGTAACCTTAGCTAGCGAAAAAACAGCTCGACTTAATGAAGCGCCAAAAAATTACCGCAATAAAGTGGGTGGCCAATTAAATTTATTTCGACCTAACGATAGCTTTACCATGGGAGCAAGTCGTAGCGATCCCGGGCAACGTGCTAATGAATTTATTAAACAAGTAACGCTAAACAAACCCTTTTATGCCGGTGAATCTGAAGTCAGCGTGGCACAGTACAGCCAATACAAGAAAAACACGTCGGGCGATGCCAATAAACCAGTCACCAATATTTCATGGTTAGACGCGGCGCAGTTTTGTAATTGGCTTAGCCAACAAGAAGGTTTAACACCGGTTTACCAGATTAAAAACAATCAACTTCAAGGCATCAATATTAGCGATGGTTATCGTTTATTAACCGAAGCTGAGTGGGAATGGCTAGCCAGAAAATCAGGCAAAAAACAGCAAAGCACGTTTGTCTGGGGTAATGATATTGTCATTCCTAAAAACGCCACTAATATTGCAGATGAATCGGCCAATGGTCATGTGGATATTTTGGTCTCTAAATATAATGATAATTATCCCAATGCCGCTCCAGTTAAAAGTTTTGCTCAAGAAACATCAGGGCTTTATGACCAAGCGGGTAATGTCAGTGAATGGACACATGATAGCTACTCGATAGCACCTCCTAAATCAGGTAAAGTGTTTATTGATCCCTTTGACCTAAGTCGATCTAACTCTCGTGTTGTCAAAGGTGCCAACTGGCGTTCGGGGTCAATCACAGAACTCAGGCCTTCGTTTAGAGAAGGTTTAACAACATCACGTGATGATCTCGGTTTTAGGATTGCACGTTATGTTTACGGAGGAAATTAAGCATGAAGAAAAAATCTCTCATTGCCAGCCTTATTGTTGTTCTCTTAGTTTTAACATCAAGCTTTATTCACAAGGCTTATGCTGGAAAAACAACCAGCCTTAACTCTCCCGTTTCTTTTCCTGTCGATATTTAGAGAACCTTTAACATGATTAAAAGTTTTATCGCACTCATTATCGCCATCATCATCGTGCACATGGCTTACATCGGTTATATACGCCCTGAAGCTAATACGTTGATTGCAATGGCTCAAGCTCAAGGCCTTAGTGCTCCTCGAGAAATTGTAGTTATTTTGAAAGATTACGAACAAGAAATTTGTTTTATTTTGATGCTTTGGGGCTGTTATTTAATCTCTATAAATTATCGTGAAATCTTAAAAACAAAATATTTGTTTACGGTTGATTTGATAGAAGATCACGATAAAGATCCAGCTTCAGCTGAACAAGGTGATGAGCAAGAGTCATTCAACGTAGATAAAATCATCGACCGACTCGACAAGCAAATTCCTAAAGACTGTTTGTCGTCGCCTCTGGTGCAAACCTTACGCTCCTCTTTGTGGCGTTATGGTGCAACACGCAATGTGCAAAATTTATCGGATGCCATTGAAAGTAATCTTGAAGCTTTGGCTGTTCGGCAAGATTCTGAAAACTCGATGATCCGTTATTTGATATGGGCTATTCCTTCCATCGGTTTTATTGGTACCGTGCGAGGCATAGGCCAAGCTTTATCTCAAGCAGATCAGGCGCTGGCAGGAGATATCGCCGGCATGACCGATAGCCTAGGCGTAGCATTTAACTCCACCTTAGTTGCCTTGTTGATCAGCATCTTTTTGATGTTTCTTTTTCATCAATTACAACGCCTGCAAGACAGTCAGATACTCGATACACAAGCCTATTGTGAACAGTATTTGCTCAGTCGAATAAAGTAATTGTCTCGGTTTGATTAAGCGTAAAAAATCGGAAGGATTTAATCTCGCTTTTCTCGATATTATGTCGTGTGGTCTGGGTGCGATTATCTTGGTATTTATGCTGGTAAAACACAATATCAATGATTCTTCGGTTGAACACGACAAACTTAAAGACGATATCAAACAGCTCGAAAACATTAAAAAAGAATCGTTGCAAACCTTGCAATCTATTGAAGCACAACTAGCTTTAGATGTTGCTCAAAAAGATGCCAGCAAACAACAGTTCGCACAACGTCAATCTTTGTTAAACCAACAAAATAGTGATGTTGCTCAAGTAAGCGAGGAAATTGAAAGCCTAAAATCAGATATAAAAGGCATCAAGGTCGTCAAGAAAGAAGACCTAATAGAAAACCAACAAATCTACGAACAAAAATATCTCTTGGGGCTAAAAGTAGAAGGCCAAAAAATTGCTATTTTAGTTGATCACAGTGCATCGATGACCCATGAAAAATTAATCGATATTATTAAAACAAAAACTAGCTCCAAGGAACAAAAAAAGCAGGCTAACAAATGGCTGAGAACCAAAAAGATCACTGAATGGATGTTGGCGCGGCTACCTAAAAGCAGCGACGTCATTGTGGTGGCATTTAATGACACGAGCAAAACCTTGGGCAGTCCAAATTGGAACAAGGCCAATGATGCAGTAAACCTGTCAGCAATTATTTCAGATCTTCATAACTTAACGCCTGAAGGCCCAACTAATCTGCATCTGGGTTTAGAAACGGTGAATAAATTTTCACCCAGTAATTTATACATCATTACTGATGGTCTGCCGACCAAGGGAGAGTCCAGTTATAAAAGCCTTAATCCCTTTGCAAGTTGCAGCTCCTTATCAGGCAATGCCAATACTATTTCTGGAGCTTGCCGTGTTAAGTTATTTAAACAAACCATCATCGAAACTGCCCGACCTAATGTTCAAGTTGACGTTGTATTATTGCCTATTGAAGGTGATCCCGATGCTGTTAATCAATTTTGGCAATGGACGGCTGCCACAGGTGGGCTGGTGATCAGTCCAGCAAATAATTGGCCATGAAGTTACGTAAAAAAGAATTTGATGTCTTTAACCTCTCCTTCTTGGATGTTATCTCGTGCGGCTTTGGTGCTGTCATCATCTTAGTGCTAATTTCAAAACCCAATGACGATGTTTCTGTAACAGGCAAAGATGAGGTCAACGACTTATTAAAAACAGTGATTACCCTCGAAAACACCGTTGCCACAGTCAAACAATCCATCGCCGAGCAATTATCAAAATCAAATCAACTCGCTAATGAAAAACAACGTTTAGACAGCGCCTCAACAAAACTCGACAAAAAAATACAACAACAACAGCAAAAACAAGCGTCATTAGCTGACGACCTAGATGGCCTAGCCTTGGTTGAATCAACATTAAAAAGAGCGGCTATTCCCACTCCAACCACAACCAATACAGATCGTGATGATGAAGTTGGTGGCATTCCAGTTGATAGTGATTATGTGATTTTTATTGTTGACACCTCAGGCAGCATGAAACAAATTTGGGGCAGAGTATCCTCTGAGATCATCAATGTTCTCAACATACATCCCGAAGTAAAAGGTTTTCAAATCTTAAATGATATGGGTTCATCGCTGGTATCTGGTTACGATGGCAAATGGATGACAGACACTCCGGGAAGAAGAAAAAGCGCCATCAAACTATTTAGCAACTGGGGAGAATTATCCAATAGTAGTCCCGTTGAAGGCGTTCAAACTGCATTAAGAAAATACGCCAAACCTAATATCACCACATCCATTTATGTATTTGGTGACGACTACACAGGCTCATCTTATGATCCCATCATTGCAAAAATTACCAGACAAAACACCCTTTCAAGCACAGGTAAAAAACTCGCCAAAATTCACGGCATAGGTTTTATTTCTGCTGGCACCACAGACCGGTTTGGCATCTTAATGCGAGAACTCACCAAACAAAATGGCGGTACGTTTTTGGCTTTGCCGCTATAATCAAAATTATTATTCGTGATGTATGAATAACAAAGTTATAACATGTAGGAAAGCTAAATTTCTAAACACTCAATTTAAAGGACAGTTATGATGAATATTGATACTTTGATTAGCGTTTTAGGTTGGATAGCGGTCATTAATTATGGCGTTCTTATTGCCTGGTTTCTGGTCTTTGTTTATGCAAAAAAATGGTATTACAATCTCAATAGCAAGTGGTTTTCGATTCCAGAAGATAAATTTGAAGTGATTCACTACTGTTTAATGGGTGTCTTTGAAATGTTCGTTTTGGCGGCCTTTGTTGTACCTTATATAGTGTTAAAAATCACTATTTAATGAAGTCATTCCTAGTTCAAACCTTGTAGAAAGATGAATATCTTTTCAAAGCTGTGACTATTGTGAAATAAAAGAATGAAGCAGCGGCGATAAGAAAGAAACGCTTAATGAATTTATATAGAGACCCTAATTATTAATGGCTCATAAAATAGAACCACCACAGATATATCTAGCAGAAGTCTCTGAAAAATTGGGGCTGGGTTCTTTTTCGGCTAAAGCCTTTAGCCGTGGGGAAATAGTAGAAACATCACCTGTCGTTGTGCTCACTGGAAAATATAAAGACTTCCCTATAGAAATAAAGCACCGAGTATTTAATTGGGGCAGAATGTCGCAAACAAAACCTGAGAATTCATTAGCGCTTGCACAGGGTTATGGTGGCTACTATAACCATAGTGATACTCCAAACCTTATGTATAAAGCTGATAAGGCGTCACTGACAATTCAATTCATCGCCCGTAACAATATTGCCCCAAATGAACAATTAACGGTGCACTATAACCAAAATAGGGATGGAGCACTTCCTAAAAAGACAACTTGGTTTAAAAATAAAAAAATAGAGCAAACGAATGTGTGATGTACTATTTTTAAATGCACAAATAAAAAATAGGAAACTTTAATTAATGACTAAAACAAAAGGCCTACTCCAAAAAGTCTCCTTGGTTTCAGGCTATATCAGCTTTGTGCTGGCCGTTGTTACGATCATCACCTTGTACCTTAGAGATGGCGCCATAAATGGCAACGATGCCATTTCTGCCAGTCTTGCTGCGTCGACATTTTTCTTTTTCTGTGTCGGCATTGTGCTTATTATTATGGGGAAAGCCGATATTCCCAGTTTTAAATTTGATAAACCTGAAGATAAATGAATAGTTAAAAATGCTTAACGGATAAGTCTGTAATTATCTCAGTTGGAAATGATGCAAAATACCAATAGTCACTAAATGAGGTGAGTTATGGAAAATGATGATCAGTTTTCACGAAGAGGTTTTATAAAAACGGCTGGCTTAGCGGCTTTAGGAAGCAGTGTTGTGGGGACTCTAGGTGCATCCTCCGCTGTTCATGCTGAAACCAAAGAATTCATAAAAAAAGATGCTGGCGGCCCTTATAATATTTTGATGATCGTGACTGATCAGGAGCGTCAGATGACGCCCAAAGAATGGCCCTTAGGTTATCGCTTACCCGGACATGAACGTTTAGCTCAACAAGGCATTGTGTTTGAAAACCATCAGGTCGCATCATGTGTTTGCACGCCGTCACGTGCCGTGATGTATACCGGCCAACATATCCAAAATAATGGCATGTTTGATAATACCAACTTTCCGTGGTCTGGCAGTATGTCCACTGAGATCGATACAGTTGGTGATCTGCTACGCAAACAAGGTTATTACACTGCCTATAAAGGTAAGTGGCATCTAACTGAAGAATTCGAAACCGTTAATAAATTACATGCTCCCAAAAAATTGCTTTCAGAAGAAATGGAAGCATATGGCTTTTCTGATTACTTTGGCATCGGTGACATTATTGCCCACACACAGGGTGGTTATCTGCACGACAATGTTATTTCGGCAATGAGCCGAAGTTGGTTACGAGGTAAAGGCGAACAATTACGTGAAGAGAAAAAACCGTGGTTTATGGCAGTTAACCTCGTGAATCCTCACGATGTTATGTATTACAACACTGATCTTCCTGGACAAAATCAACAAGCTGGGCAGGCAATGTTGCATATAAACCGTGATCCTAATAACTCCTTATACCAACAACAATGGGATGTTAAGTTACCCAGCTCACGTAAAGAAGCAATCGGTGGTAATGGTCGGCCCACAGCTCATCTTGATTATAGAAATTCTCGTGGAGTCATGGTGGGTGCCGTACCCAATGAAGATGACCGCTGGAGAAGATTGAACAATTATTATTTCAACTGCATTAAAGATGTTGATAACAATCTTGTTGAAATACTCGATGAACTGGACGAACTTGGTATTAGCGATAACACCATTATTATTTTTACCGCAGATCATGGTGAGCTGGCAGGCGCCCATGGCTTATCAGGTAAAGGCGCAACCACCTATCGTGAACAAAACAATGTGCCCTTCACCATTGTGCACCCGTCATATAAAGGCAATAAACGTTGTCGAGCCGTCACTTCACATGTTGATCTTGCAACCACTTTGGTCAGTTTAGCCGGTGGTGATTTATCTTCCTTAGGTAATTTACCCGGCAAAGATATTTCAACCTTACTTGATGCTCCAGAAACCGCCCTTGTCGATGCACTGCGTGATGGTGCTTTGTATAACTACAATATGTTTGCTTATGTTGATCAAGAGTTCTTCGCTAGTATTGGAAAGTTTTTTGCTGAGGGAGGAACAGCAGAAGAGCTTCCAAACCAAGGTTTCAAACCCAATTTAAAAAAACGCGGTGCGATTCGTAGCATTCACGATGGTCATTATAAATTCAGCCGTTACTACTCGCCGCTGCAACACCATATACCAAAGACGCTTGAAGAACTCTTTAAGAACAATGATATTGAATTGTATGACGTTCAGAACGATCCACTAGAAATGACTAACCTAGCACGCGACCGCAATAAATATGGTGAGATTATTAAAATGATGAACAATAAACTGAACCTGCTTATTGAAAGTGAGGTCGGTGACGATATCGGACAGATGCTACCGACTATCGAGGGTACAGATTGGAAATTATCAGCATCTATTCAAAATCTTAGAATGTAATTCTAACAAAGGGATAAATCATGACATTAACAAAAAAATTAGGTGCCGAGTTTATTGGAACATTTTGGCTCGTGCTTGGTGGCTGTGGTAGCGCTGTTTTAGCCGCTGCATTTCCAGATGTAGGCATTGGCTTATTGGGAGTTTCTTTAGCATTTGGCCTAACGGTTTTAACAATGGCTTTTGCTATTGGCCATATTTCTGGTTGCCATCTCAACCCTGCAGTTTCGATTGGACTTTGGTCTGGTGGACGATTTTCGGCAACAGAGCTCGGACCATACATTGCAGCACAAGTAGCCGGTGGTTTGGCTGGCGCAGCAATCTTATATGTTATTGCCACTGGGCAAGCAGGCTTCGACGTAACGGCAGGTTTTGCATCAAATGGTTATGGAGAACATTCACCTGGCGGTTATAGCCTAACGGCGGCATTGGTCACTGAAATCGTGATGACCTTTATGTTTTTGATCATTATTTTAGGCGCAACAGATAAACGTGCACCACAAGGTTTAGCTCCGATTGCCATTGGTCTTGGTTTGACCCTGATTCATCTTATTAGCATTCCTATTACCAATACATCCGTTAACCCAGCAAGAAGTACCGGCGTTGCAATATTCCAAGGTGACTGGGCCATGTCCCAATTATGGCTTTTTTGGCTTGCCCCTATCGTTGGTGCTATTTTGGCTGGCATTGTTTACCGCTGGTTGGCGGCTGAAGGCGATGCCTAACCATCAACAACAATGTGTACTTTTTTTCATTTTCTTATTATGTAGTGCGTGCACAAATGAAATAACAGAAAAAGATAAATTTCAAACGGTATACCTCCATGCTCAAACTGGCAGCATCGAAGTCATTCACAATGATTTAGGTGTTATTTTTGCAGTTAGAAATAAATTTGGAATCGGCAATGGAGAGATTCATTTGCTTGAAGGTTCATGGCCAGATAGTTCAACGGTTCGGTTATACCTAAAAGGTTTGGAAGGCTTGTCTATTTCTAGCCCTAACAAAACCTTGTCGAAATATGAACTAGACGTTAAACAATTTAAGAACAATAGGGACTCTTATTTTGAGTTCGAGATCCCTAGTTCTTTATTATCTAACGCCAAGATTATCAAACTAAGTTGGGTAGATTTTTATCGATGAAACATATCTTATTCCTTTGCAGTCAAAATAAACTACGAAGCCCAACAGCAGAAGCCGTATTTTGTGATTATGATGACTGGGAAGTACGATCAGCCGGATTAGATAACGGAGCTGATGTTTTGGTGAGCATTGAAGATATCGAGTGGGCTGAATATATTTTTGTGATGGAACAAACACATAAAAACAAGCTGCAGCAAAAATTTAAAAAGACAATCCATAAACAACATGTAATTTGCTTAGGCATACTTGATGATTATAAATATATGGATAAAGAATTAATTCAGATTTTGCTACATAAAGTGCCAAAATTGATTGCTTAATATCAACCAGAGAGGAACCTCAGGATGAATTTAATAGCCACCTTGTTATTGCTGCTTTTTAGTGTTGATGCTTTTGCTGCAGATATCGCGGCAAATGTGGTTTCTGTCGATGGTGAAGCATGGACGCAACAAAACAATAAACCCAAACAAATTCTAAAAATAGGCGATGCCATATATGTTGATGATTCGGTCAGTACTGGTGCTGATTCAAGTTTGGAATTGTTATTCACCGACCAATCAAAATTTGATCTTGGCGAAAACACAACGCTGGTCATCAGCGAGTATCAATATAAAACAGCAAATCAAACTGATTCATTTTCTACGCGAATTATTAAAGGCACGTTTCGTTTTGTAACGGGACTGATTGCCAATGATAATCCTGCTTCGATGGAAGTAAATTTGTCTGTTGCCACGATTGGTATTAGAGGCACTCATGTTGTAGGTGAAACAACGGCAACCACTGCAAAAGTTATTTTGTTAGAACCGGAAAAACAAGCCTCTACAGCAGTTGAAGTTTTTAACCAATATGGCAGCGTCACGATTGATAAAGTAGGTTACGGAACTGAGGTTCCAGATCAATTCAGCCCTCCATCACCAATAAGAAGAATGCAAATGCGAACTATCGATAATTTGATGCGTTCTATTCAAAATAGCCAACGGATCCGGATGCCTAGCAGGCCTAGAATATAAGCATATTTAGTGCAGCTACCCCTTCCCCTTGATTCACTTAATCAATGCAGGACTTTACAAAACAATTATTTGGGTTATAGTACGGAAAACAGTGAGTTACCTTACGCCTACCTAGGTTTTATTAAGGATAAACACAATGGCACTAAAAAACGGATTGGCCATTACGACATTTTTGGCCTTGCTTTCAGCATCAAGCCTCAGCCTTGCCTGTGACTCTGTGTTTTTTGATGAATGTCTAGACGGTGTTGGCCCAGCCGTGACCAGTAGTGATGGCTTGCGAGTCTCATCTTCTCAAATAGCAAAAAGCCTTCGAGAACGTGAAGACGCTGACAAGAACGATGCTACCGCTCAACTAAATGGCATGACAGGTAAATCTGCCGGTGATAGTTTTGGTCGCTGGAGTGTTTGGGGCAGTTATGCAGGCACTGATTTTGATGCTGATATCGCGTTAACTAATGCACTTGACGGTCTTGGCAATCCTGTTCCTGCTGCGATTTATGATGGTGATACCCATAACTTACTCATCGGTGCGGATACCTTAATTGGCTCTCGGTTTATAGTGGGTGTGGCCCTGGGTTATGAAAATACTGATATTACAACCGAATATAATGGCGGCGATAATGAATCAGATGCCTATTCCATCACACCTTATGCAGCCTATTTAATCAACGATATATTTAGCATTGATGTGTCTGCAGGTTACACATCCTTAGACTACGATACTGATCGTATTGATAATACTAATGGTAATACGATTAGAGGCGACTTTGATTCTGATCGCTGGTTTGTTGCTTCCAACCTTAATGCTGTCATTAATAAAGGCAATTGGTATTTTGCAGGCCGCGTTGGTTATCTCTATACCGAAGAAGATCAAGATGATTACACAGAAACTGGCGGCCCAACTGCTCGTACTATCGATGATAGGCATATTGATCTGACACAGTTTGTTGTCGGTTTGGACGTCTCTTATAACCTCGGCATGTTTGAACCTTATGCCATCATTAGCTATTTAAATGATATTAACCGAGATGAAGGCGCTGATGCTGGTGGTCTTCCTGGTGGTGTTGATGCTTCTGTTGATGACGATGATGAAGTTCAATCAGGTATCGGTCTTCGTTTATATGACGATGGTGTTAGTGGCATATTGGAATGGACAAAAGTCATCGGCCGAGATAGCTTCGATAGTGACACCATTATGTTCACATTACGGGCAGATATCTAATTTTCTTCTAATAAGAATGAGGAATACGGCCTAAGCATCGTTTAGTTCTAACGGTGTTTCTTTAAGAGTAGCTGCAAGTGAAACGGTTATTAACAACATCAACTTTATAAAGGCATAGTAACGGCTTAATATGAGCTATGCATGAAATCGTTTATCAAATTATTGCTTCTATTCCCAAAGGGAAAGTTACTAGCTATGGCCAAATTGCAAAATTAGCAGGCTACCCAAATCATGCTCGTATTGTAGGGAATATTTTAAAAAACTTACCCTCGGACACTTCTTTGCCTTGGCATCGTGTGATTAATTCACAAGGCAAAATTTCTTTTCCACAAAACAGTGAAGCTTACAATCGGCAACGACTATTATTAGAAAAAGAAGGGGTAGGCTTCAAAAGTTCGAAAGTAATATCTCAGTATCTTGCTTGGCAAGACGACTAACGCTTACCCGCCTTAGGTCGTGGTTTTGCTACGGGTAGTTGTACTGGTTTTTTCTTATTCTGATCTACGGTATGCCTCGGTGTTACAGCATCAGGATCTTCCACTTTAACGCAATCTCGACGCGTAGGCTCTTCGTCACATGTTGGCTTTTTTATATCAGCCATAGCCTGAAAAGAGATACCAGCCAAAAACATAGTTATTAAAAGTCCATATTTCATAATGAATTCTCCACTTAAAAACCGTAGCTTAATCATACTCCTATAACCCAGTTCACATAACCACCCAGAAACTTAATGCTATGATGCCATGCATTTCGTTTCACAGACTTTCATTTAGTTTTTAAGGATTAAAAATGGCCTCAAATACAGAGTTAGAGCCAGACGTCATCGCTGAACTTAATAATGGTCGAAAAATAGCAGCCATCAAAAAATTACGTGCTTTACGAAACATTGGGCTGAAAGAAGCTAAAGAGCTAGTCGATAATTATGTAAGTTTGCACCCTGAGTTAGACGTGACCGTTCAACGAGCGGGCGGTAGTGGTTTTATTGTATTTATTATTCTGGCTGTAGCCGCATATTTTTTCTATACCACCATGTTCAACTAATCCCCTCGTAGCTAAACAACAACATGGAGTAAAAGTTGGAATTAAACTGGAAATACACCGATAGTGATGTCGATTGGCACGAAGCATCAACATTGTACAAAATAGCACCTATGGGAGATAAACGACCCCAAGATCTCAAAAAATCATTTGGTAATAGCCTCTATAAATGTTTTGTCTTTGATCAGACTCAATTAGTTGGTATTGGGCGAGCACTCGCTGACGGTGTTGATTGCTCATATTTATGTGATATTGCCGTGCACCCTGACTATCAAGGCCATGGCATAGGTAAAGGCATTATCGAAAAATTAACTGAGCTATCTAAAGGGCACAAAAAAATTATCTTATATGCTGCTCCCGGAAAAGAAGCCTTTTACAAAAAGTTTGGTTTTAAACGAATGAATACGGCAATGGCAATCTTTGAAGATCAAGCCAATGCACTAAACATTGGCTTACTCAATGAAACATAGTCTATTAACAGCCAGCACGATTACACTCTTATTTATGTCGTGTTTTACAGTTGCTGGTGACGTTAATTACCCTAGTCTAAACGTACAACAAGCTATCGAAAACGCGCAGCAGTTTATATCCACTAAGGAGAAAAATACCGACTTAAATTTACATGATTGTTTTATTACTAAAGTGGAATATACCTTTCTTCCAGAACAGAAAATTTCATCCTACTGGAGTGTTTTTTGGGGACAACTCAAATCAGGCCAGCGTTGTTTTGGTGAAATTAGGCTATTTGAGGAAGGCACGGTGCTTCGAGTGCTAGGTTATTAATTCTAACTTTATCCAGACACCATACAACAGCTAAACAAACCACATCTTTCATTTCGTTATGAAGCTAGTGATTGTCACTATTATTCACACACTGATTCTTATGGTTTTGCAATTAAACATGGACTCATAGGCCAAAGGTTTTATTATTCTGATATCAACAAATGGATTTCTGACTAGGGAGCAACTGATGGTCTATAAAAATATATCGATTCCTGGAATAGTGATTTTCTTAGCTATCTTGGCTAGTAATATTGTGCAAGCTGAAGCAAGAGCACCCCAGCTGGTGGTCACAGGTTTTGTCGAAGCTTTACACCATAATGATATGGCTTACCTTACAAGATATACTGATCTCGAAAGTCTTAAAAACCAAGCAAGGCATGCATACACTGTCGAACAACTCCGTGTTTTATTTTCTGATGCAGATATTTCTAAAATAAATTATTCCGAACCCGTACATGATAAAAAAACCAACATCATTAGGATAAGGATGAATTCCCCACTCGTAGTTGATTTTGAGTTACAACATCAAAATAGTGATGGCAAAAATAAAGGTGATTTTTATCGAATTATCAAGCTACACCCTTAATAAAACAAGATGCACCTTAGCCAAACAGATAAATCACCGTACTTTGAAATCTAGAACTACGACTCGCAAAATCACAATAAAAGTGTAAAATTAGCATCGAACCAACATAAAAATAATAAAATAGTATGGTGATAAAGGATGATAAAGTTTGGGTACAGATAATAATTCTCCGCTACCGCAAGATAAAAAATTAACGATTCTTTTTCGAGTTGAAGCTGGTTGTCTTGGACCTGAAGGTGACCAACTTATCACCGACTTTTGCCGTTATGCTCACAAAGAAAAAGAGCAAATAGAATCAAACTATATTAATTGGCTGATTGACCACCGTATTGATAACTCACAAGCCGAAATACAATATCAAGTGGGCAACAAAACCTTGCCTCGAGAAAAAGCCGAAAAATACCTCGACATTTTTAAACTGAAAATCGATGATATCGAAGACTTGCTATCGGATAAACTGACCTCACTTATTGAGACCTACAGAACGATAAACGGTAAGCTTTAGAATTTCTCTAGACTTAAAGGTTAATACCGTAGGATACATGGATGAAAAAAATTCTAATCTTCGGCAATTCAGGTTCAGGAAAGTCTACCTTAGCCAAAAAAATTTCAAAGTCTGATGATTTGAAACATTTAGATCTTGATACCTTGGCATGGCAAGATACGGTTCCACCAAAAAGAAAGCCGTTAAGTGAATCTAAGCAAGAACTTCTTGCCTTTATCCAGCCTAATGAAAGCTGGATCATTGATGGTGGATATGTTGATTTACTTGAAATGGTAGCATCGCAAGCAAATGAAGTCATTTTTTTAAACTTGCCTGTCGATGACTGCATAGCCAATGCTAAAAACCGGCCTTGGGAACCACATAAATATGACTCGAAACAAGCTCAAGATGCTAACTTGGACATGCTCATCGGATGGATAGCCGACTATTATGAAAGACAGGAGCCTTTTTCCAATCTCGCTCATACCGAATTTTATGAAAACTTTTCGGGTAAGAAAGTGATGCTCACGCAAAATAGAAAAACCTATTTAGAAGAAAAGAAAAATGGTTAACAACCTCAAAAAAAACCTGCTCATTGTTTTAGTCTCGTTGTCTTTTACTCTTGCGGCCGAAGATTATAAGCACCCAGTTTTAAAAGCTTCACAGGTGATTGATCTTGTATTGCAACAGCAACAACTAGAAAAAAATGATGTTAAAGTCCTCTTATTAAATTTCGATTATTTACAACGAAAATGGCACCTCGAATTAGCACCATCAACTAAACCCTGCCTTGATTGTTATCCCAGCTTTTATATCGAAGATGCTCAAGATCCTAAAATAGAATCCTTTATGCATGGCTAACTCTTTAAACCAAATAGAAGAGAATCAATGAAAAACATTATTATTGCCACACTGATCAGCACCTTTAGCTTGCTAGCCCTAGCCGCTAGTGACACACCCGATGCCGGACAACAAAAACGAGAGATTAAATCCCTCTCTCAACATGAAATTAGCGGCTACTTAAACGGCAAAGGTTTGGGTTATGCAAAAGCTGCTGAGCTTAATCAATATCCAGGGGCCAAGCACGTTCTCGAGTTAAGCAAAGAACTAGACTTGTCTGAAGAACAAATCAAACAAACACAACACATCTTTGATCAGATGAAAGTGTATGCCGTTGCACTAGGCGAACAATTTGTCGCCAAAGAACAAGAACTGGACCAACGTTTTTCGGACAACAATATCGATGATGAATCACTCGCCTTGTTATTGTCAGAAATTGGCGCATTAAAAACCAAGCTGCGTTATGTGCATCTAAAATCCCATCTTGAACAAAAAGCGATTCTCACAAAACATCAAATTCAACTGTATGATCAACTTCGTGGTTACGGACAAGAAACCAACAGCAAACATCATCATGAGCATTAAACGACGTACTGTTCACGAAGCATAATCTGTCAGATAGAACTAAGTTTTTCCATTAAGGGACGATATGAAAGCAGTTAAACTATTTGCATTATTAACTTTATTGGTTTCGACACAGCTTATGGCGAATGAATGTGTGATATTGCTACACGGCTTAGCAAGAAGCGATAGCTCAATGAAAACCATGGCGGCAGAATTAAATAATGTCGGTTACACCGCTATTAATTACGACTATCCTTCTACCCAACATCCTGTTGAAAAATTAGCCTATGATGCAATTTCTGATGCTTTATCTCAATGTCTCGAGCAATCAACCGTACATTTTGTCACCCATTCAATGGGTGGCATCTTAGTACGCCAATATTTAAGCCAGCATAGCATCGATAATATAGGCCGTGTTGTGATGTTAGGCCCACCCAACCAAGGTAGTGAAGTCGTTGATACCCTGGACAATATGCCCGGTTATGAATTAATAAATGGTCCAGCAGGTCATCAATTAGGCACCGATATCGACAGCATTCCCAATAAACTAGGTCCAGCTAATTTTGAATTAGGCATCATCGCCGGCACACGCAGCATCAATTTAATTTTATCCACCATGTTACCCAGCACTGATGATGGCAAAGTCACCGTCGAAAATACTAAGCTAGAGGGCATGAAAGATCATATCGCCCTACCCGTCACCCACCCCTTTATGATGAAAAACCAAGATGTGATAGAACAAGTGATTCACTTTTTGAAATCAGGTACGTTTAAAAAAGTCGAGGCCTAAGGGAAAAAATATGAGCATTTACACTGCCCCTAAACACCTCATCAGTATGGAGGGATATTTTGGAAAACTTCATCACTAGTATTTCGATTTTCTGGTCAGAAAGTGCCGACTATATAGCAATATATTCAGCATTTTCTTTTCTTGTTTGTCTTACCATTTTTATTTTTCAACTTCGCAATCACTCAAATATTTCATTCCATCGGTTAGTGATAAGACCGACAGCATTAATGTTGGCGACAATAGTGCTATTTACGCTTTGTTTATTCATTTCCGGTTGGTACTCACATATCTTTGGCAACGAGCTTATAACGAGCCTCATGCTCAGTCTTACATGGTTATTTTTACTCTATAAACTTAATTGTTTTTTGATTCTCTGGAGCAGTAACCAAATGAGCGCGCATTCGACAAAATATGCCTTCATACAGATTTTCGTGTTGGTCGCTCCTTTCATACTTTTTTCCACTTTCATCTTAATTCTGGGAAGCCAATGGACAATATAGTTAGCTTGCAGTCTTGCTCTATTACCCGTCACGATAGTGCGATTTAAATAATTTCTACAATATCAATTCGGGTTACACTGACGCCCTCTTTTTAATAAGCTATTTTATTTAAAATCATGTCTAAAATTGAATTTTCGCCTACAGAAAAAGAAGTGATCATCACTAAGATTCAGACTTATTTTAACGATGAGTTAAATCAAGATCTTGAGCAATTTGATGCTGAATTTTTATTAGACTTTTTTACTGAAAAAGTAGGAGCTTACTTTTATAACCGAGGTTTATCCGATGCTCAGGTGGTGTTGGAAGAGAAAGTAGATAATATAAAAGAAGCTTTTTATGAAATTGAACAACCGACTGAATTTTCCAAGTAACTGATCTGCTTATTAGCATGAAAGATGAAAATAAAGGCATGCTGCTTGGCATGTTGGCTATCACCGCTTTTGGTCTCACCTTACCGGCTACTAAAGTTGCATTACGTCACTTAGATCCTATTTTTATTGGTTTAGGTAGGGCTGTATGCGCGGCTGTTTTTGCAGCGATTATGTTGTTTTGGTCCCAACAACCTCTACCAACTAAAGCCCAATTCATACAATTGATATTAGTGGCATTAGGTGTGGTGGTTGGTTTTCCAGTGTTGTCATCATGGGCGATGCTTTATGTCCCAGCATCACATGGTGGTGTGGTGTTTGGTATTTTGCCCTTAGCCACTGCTTTGGTTAGTGTGTTTATTGGTCATGAAAAGCCCAGCCTTTCATTTTGGTTAGTCAGTTTCTTTGGTAGTGCGGCAGTCATTTTTTATGCCCTGATTCAGGGAGCTGGTAGTTTGCATTTAGCCGATCTTGCTTTGTTAGGTGCAATTATTTCTGCCGCGGTTGGTTATGCTGTTGGGGCAAGACTGTCTTTGTATCTTGGTGGCTGGCAAGTGATCTGTTGGGCTTTAGTTTTAGCCTTGCCCTTTATTTTTCTGCCTACCATTTATTATGCACCCGATTTATTTTCAATTTTGCCAGTATCGACTTATATTAGTTTTTTATATCTTGCTTTAGTTAGCCAGCTTTTTGCATTTTTTGCTTGGTATAAAGGTTTGGCCATGGGCGGTATCGCCCGCGTTAGTCAGGCACAGTTATTACAACCTTTTATAACGGTTGTCGCTTCTGCATTATTACTGAATGAAATTATCGAACTACATA
>Ga0209495_1000520_pt1 | contig 29803 bp, 30 predicted proteins | sample EN1Hudsemesocosm_FD_184629 | JGI IMG/M metagenome (GOLD analysis project Ga0209495, IMG submission 184629) | Methane-oxidizing microbial communities from mesocosms in the Hudson Canyon - EN1E Hudson Canyon (SPAdes) (version 2) | ecosystem: Environmental > Aquatic > Marine > Cold seeps | place... | reverse complement strand
GGGGGCGCGCTATTTATTGGGTTGGGCCACCAGGTGCTGAGCAAGATGCGGGGCCGGGAACAGATTTCCATGCCGTTAGCCAAGGCTACGTGTCTGTAACGCCATTACAATTAGATTTAACGCGTTACGACGCACTGGATATGCTTAAGGACTGGTTGCCTGCATGAGAGCTTTATTACAAACAGAAGGGATTGGCATGACCTCCCGCCGTACACGTGAGCGCATGATCAATCGCTTGATTGAACAAGGGATTAGTAGTCATAAAATTTTGGATGCGATGCGAAATGTGCCGCGGCATTTATTTATGGATGATGCATTAGCGAGTCGAGCCTATGAAGATACCGCTTTACCAATAGGTCACGGGCAAACTATTTCTCAGCCTTATATTGTTGCTAAAATGACTGAGTTATTAGTTGATCATCAGCATATGAAAAGTGTTTTGGAGATCGGTACGGGCTGTGGCTATCAGACGGCTGTTTTGGCTCAGTTAGTGGATTATGTTTATTCTGTTGAACGTATTGAACCATTATATAGGCAAGCAAAAAATAGACTGTGGGATTTGCAAGTGCGTAATGTGAGTTATTTGCACAGTGATGGCGGCTGGGGTTGGCCGGAAAAGGCACCGTATGATGGTATTTTGGTAGCAGCAGCCCCACCAGAAATTCCGCAGGCTTTGTTAGATCAAATGGCTATAGGTGGAATTATGCTGATTCCTATAGGTAAGGAGCGAGGCGTGCAAGAGTTACAACGGGTTATTCGTACTGAAACGGGGTATGAGGTAGAGTCTTTAGAACCAGTGAGTTTTGTGCCTTTTTTGTCAGGTAAGAAATAATGTTTAAAAAACTATACGATAAAGTTATTCAGCTATCCAAGCATCGTCACGCCACTAAATATTTAGCGGCTTTAAGTTTTGCCGAGTCTTCTTTTTTCCCCGTGCCACCAGATGTGATGTTAGCGCCTATGGTTCTAGCGCAACAAGAAAAAGCATGGCGTTTAGCACTTATTACTACTATTGCTTCTGTTCTAGGTGGAATGCTAGGGTATGCTATCGGCTTCTTTTCATTTGATATGATTCAGCCTTGGTTAGAAGGGTCGCATTACTGGTCTAAATATCAATTAGCAGAGCAGTGGTTTAATGAATGGGGTTTTTGGGCTATTTTTATTGCTGGTTTTTCCCCCATTCCTTATAAAGTATTTACCATTGCGGCAGGTGCTTTATCGATGCTATTTTTGCCTTTTGTCTTGGCTTCTTTTTTCGGGCGTGGCGCGCGATTTTTTCTAGTTGCCAGCTTGCTAGCATGGGGCGGAGAGAGGTTTGAGTCAAAATTACGTCAATATATGGATGTTATTGGCTGGTCTGTTGTTGCCTTACTGGTGATTGCTCTCGGTGTTTATAAATATTTGAATCCATAGGGCTATGTATTCTGTGGGAGTGGCTTTAGCCACGATTACGCGATTAAATTCGCTCCTACAAAACTTGATAATTTTCAATGGTTGAATTGCACTTTTTTGTTGAGAATCCTATTAATCCAGCCACTCAATAATATGATCTTCTAAATCATCAACTTGAGATTCTTTCATTGCAAAGCTACTAATAGAAACACCTGCATCTTGTACACTTTCTTGTGTGCCGGAAATTAATGGATGCCAATTAGGCAATTTTTTGCCATCGGTGAGTAGTCGATAAGCACAAGTTGCAGGAAGCCAAGTGTATTCAGCAAAATCATGTTGTTTTAAATCGATACATTCGGGAACTAAGGTTGTTCGTTCAGAATATCGTGTGCAACGACAGGTATCTAAATCAATTAAATCACAAACCGCACTGGTGAAAAAGACCTCTCCACTGTCTTCATCTTCAAGTTTATTCAGGCAACATTTACCGCAGCCATCACATAAAGATTCCCACTCTTCAGTGGTCATGTCGGATAATTTTTTTGTTTCCCAAAAATTCATAAGTAGGTATTTTGAATAACTGATAGGTTGAATGGATAAATCTATTATTTTTCAAATCGCTTAGTCAGAGCACGGTTGATTTTCTTTGTATAATATCATTGCTTTAGAAGCATGGTATCAATAATAAAAGATGGGTTATAAAGATTAAGGTAAAATTAAGCAATAAAAGTACTTATTATGGAGAAAGCTATGTTGGCTCATTCTGTTGGATCACAAATAACTGAAAATGAATATCTCGATGCTGAACAGGATGCACAGGTACGGCATGAGCTAATGGATGGCTATATTTATGCGATGACTGGAGCAAGTGATAAGCATAATAAAGTCTCTGGCAATATGTTTGCTGAGCTTAGGAATGCTTTAAAGAGTATGAATGCGCCTTGTACTACTTACATTAATGATATGAAAGTCAAAGCGCAAAATAATTTTTATTATCCTGATGTGATGGTAGTTTGTGATAATAATGACAAAGAAAGTGAATTCTACAAAACTAAGTCAACGATCATTATCGAAGTGCTTTCACCCTCTACTCGGCGTATTGATAAAACTATTAAAAGATTAGCTTATCAAGCTTTGCCTACATTGCAGGAATATGTCTTAATTGAGCAAGATAAAGCGGAAATAGAAGTTTTTACGCGCAGCAGTGGTTGGCAGGCGGAATATTATTATCTGGGCGATAGTATTGGCTTTGCATCGATTGGCGTGACAGTGCAAGTGGAAGATATTTATTACCAGGTCAATAATGACGATGTTTTGGCTTATGTTAAGCCTGAAAATTAAGTAGTAATGTATGGCAAGCCGATATGACGGTGATGTTAGCTGATTTTATCTACGTTATGGAAATAAAATTAGATATAAGCACCGATTATCAAGCGCAAATGCCTAATTCCGCTTTATAGCAAATTCAAGACAAAGCCTATGCGCAAAAGTACTTAAACCAAGATAAAAAAGTGATTGAGGTGGGGTTGATATTCAATCAAGTACAGCGTAACTTGGTGCAACTTGATTGGCTGAGTTAGCTTTAGTGTGGGAACGCTCTGCGTTCCGTGACGCAGAGCGTTGATCAATGCATTTCAACGCAGAGCATTGGAACGAGGTTGTGTGGTGTTTGTCCCGTGTTAAGTGGGTAGCCACCATAAGAGAGGCAATAAGGCGGCAACCCTTATTCAAAATTCGAAAATAAATGACGATTTTATATAAATATATTTTATATGTTATTGATATAAATGGATAAAGTTTTTATGGAATGAATTGTGCTTTTTGTTAAATATCGATGGCTAATAGAATAAACAGGAGATAAGCATGAGAATATCAACGTCTTGGGCGCAGCAGTTAAGTGTCAACGCCATGCTTAATCAACAAGCAAAAGTATCCAATACGCAAATGCAATTATCTACAGGGCTCAAGAATTTAACGCCTGCAGATGATCCTATTGCAGCTAAAAAAGTGCTGGACTTTCAGCAGCATATTGATAAAACAACGCAGTACCAAGAAAATGTGGATGTTGCTAAATCACGTAACGGGCTCGAAGGTTCTGTGCTAATAAATAGTAAAGATAGTTTGCTTCGGGCGCGTGACCTTGCAGTACAAGCGTTGAATGAAGGTGTATTGAAACAAGAAGATAAAACCGCAATCGCTGAAGAAATCAAACAGATTCAATCTCATGTGTTAGCTTTAGCTAATACTCAAGATGCGAATGGCGAGTATATTTTTTCAGGTGCACTATCTAAAATCCCTACATTTGATCAGACTTATGCTTTTCAGGGTAGTCAAGTTCAAAGAGAATTGCAAATTGGCCCAGAAAGGCGTATTGCCGATGGTGATTTGGGGTATACCGTATTTGAAGATATTCCTACAGCCTCAGCGGCACCACCTGCAACAAGAAGTATTTTTGCTACATTAGAAGCTTTTGTTGATGCACTAGAGGGGGCTGTAACGCCTTATCATGGAACAGTTAACGAGGCATTAGCTGATATTGATAGCACATTAGAAAAAGTGGGAGAAGCAGAAGCAAGAGTTGGTGCTAGGTTAAGAGCGCTTGATGATCAGACTAACCAAAATGAAAGTTATCTTATTTCTATGCAGACAACCTTATCAGAAGTAAAAGATTTGGATTATGCTGAAGCTATTAGTCGATTTGAAATGGATAGTGCAGTTTTACAGGCCTCTCAGCAGTCGTTTTCAAAAGTACAGCAATTGTCATTATTTAATTATTTATAAAAATTGAGTAATTTTAGGTACCAGTTAACAAATTATTTGCTTAGCGCTTACAATATTAATTTTTCTTGGCATAGCGGAAGAGTTAAATGAACTTTCTTGATGTAAAAACCGATTTTGCCTTTAAAAAAGTATTCGGCAGTGCCGACTCAAAAGACATATTGCTGAGTTTTTTAAATGCAGTGATTGAGTTCCCGCAGCAGCAAAAAATTAAAGACCTTACTATTGTAGATCCTTATAGCATTCCGATGCTAAAAGGCATGAAAGATGCTTTTGTTGATGTTAAAGCTGTATTAGATAATGACACGCAAGTTATCATTGAGATGCAGGTACTGAATCACGAAGGCCTTGAAAAGCGAATTTTATATAATGCCGCAAAAAACTATTCGATACAGCTAAAAAAGGCGATGCTTACGAGCTATTAAACCCCGTTATTGCTCTAACAATTACCGATTTTCTATTTTCCCCCAATAATGAGCACTTAATCAGTAACTTTAAGTTAATTGAAAAGAATCGGTTTATCGAATATGTGGACGATATAGAGCTGATTTTTGTTGAATTACCTCGCTTTACGAAAAGTGAGCAAGAACTACAGACTTTACAAGATAAATGGTTGTGCTTTATTCAAAATGCAGGGAGTCTCGAGTATATTCCTCACGATATAGATAAAGAAATACAGAAAGCCTTTGATATAGCTAATGAAGCTAATGAAGCTAATTTAGGTGAAGAGGAATTGGAACTACAGAATAAAAAGAAAGATTGGATTTATATCCAAAAAAGCTCGATAGAGTTAGCAACTAAACAAGGATTAAAGCAGGGAGTGCAACAAGGCTTGGAGCAGGGTTTGGAGCAAGGATCCAAACAAGAAAAATTAATATTGCCAAGCAGTTGATTGGTTTACTAGGTAATAAAACGATTGCAGAAAAAATAGGCTTGAGCCTGTTAGAGATGGAGAGTCTTTGACCAGTAAGTTCTTGATTAAGTGTTAAGTATCAGTAGCCGAGGGTTAACAAGTATTTTAAGTGCTAATTGTGGTGTAAAAAAATCCCACCTTATTAGGGTTTTCTAGTCATAGTTAAGGAAATTCCTTTGACTATTTAAAGCTGTTGCGTAAAAAATAGAGGAATAATGTGTTTAACGGAAAAAGTATACTAATTACAGGTGGAACAGGTTCGTTTGGGCAGCTATTTGTCGAAACTATACTGGAACGCTATCAGCCCAAACGCCTGATTATTTATTCGCGTGATGAGTTAAAGCAGTTTGAAATGCAACAAATCTTTAATCAATCATGTATGCGCTATTTTATTGGCGATGTAAGAGATTTAAGTCGCCTGCAGTTAGCGATGAAAAGTGTGGATTATGTTGTGCATGCAGCGGCTTTAAAGCAGGTACCAGCTGCTGAATATAACCCCATGGAATGCATTAAGACTAATGTCCATGGTGCTGATAATGTTATTCAGGCTTCAATTGCCAATAATGTTAAAAAAGTGATTGCGTTATCTACTGATAAGGCAGCGAATCCGATTAACTTATACGGCGCGACAAAATTGTGTTCAGATAAATTATTTGTTGCGGCTAATAATATTACAGGTGGCAATGAAACCATTTTTTCAGTGGTGCGTTACGGTAATGTGGTAGGTTCGCGTGGCTCAGTCGTGCCATTTTTTAAGAACTTAATAGAGCAAGGAGCACAAGAGTTACCAGTAACAGATGAGGATATGACGCGATTTTGGATTACCTTGCCTGAAGGTATTGAGTTTGTGATTAAAAATTTTCAACGTATGCGCGGCGGAGAAATTTATATTCCCAAAATACCCTCTATGCGCATTATGGACTTAGTGCATTCTATAGCACCAGATATGTCAGTTAAGATTGTTGGAATACGCCCAGGCGAAAAGTTACATGAAGTGATGTGTCCCAAGGATGATTCTCATTTAACCTTTGAATTTGAAGATCATTTTGTGATTGGCCCTAGTATTAGCTTTACGAATAAAGGGAGCTGTTTTGGTGAAAATGCTTTGGGAGAAAAGGGGGAACCTGTTAAGCAAGGTTTTGAATATGAGTCAGGTACCAACCCTCATTTTTTGACAGTTAAAGAGTTACAAGAATATGGAATAAAAGCATAAATATGATTCCTTATGGGAGGCAAAGTATTTCAGAAGAAGATATTCAAGCAGTTGTGAATGTTTTACGCTCTGATTATTTAACACAGGGCTCTGTTGTTCCGCAATTTGAGCAAGCGGTTGCGGATTATGTGGGGGCCAATTATGCAGTTGCAGTAAATAGTGGCACATCCGCGTTGCACCTTGCTTGTTTGGCTTTAGGGTTAGGTAAGGGAGATTACTTGTGGACTTCGCCCAATACCTTTGTTGCTTCAGCGAATTGTGCTTTGTATTGTGGTGCGCAGGTAGACTTTGTTGATATAGACCCGAAGACCTTTAATATGAGTATTAGTGCTTTAGAGTACAAATTACAGCAAGCAGAGAGAGCAGGTACTTTACCTAAAATAGTTATTCCTGTTCATTTTGCAGGGCTGTCGTGTGATATGAAAAAAATTACTCGTTTGGCCAAGCAATATGGTTTTTATATTATTGAAGATGCTTGTCATGCTATAGGTGGTAAATATTTAGATAAGCCGGTTGGTCATTGTCAATACTCAGATATAACTGTTTTTAGTTTTCATCCAGTGAAGATTATTACGACAGCAGAAGGTGGGATGGCTGTAACGCAGCAGCAGCATTTAGCAGAAAGAATGGCTTTATTGCGTAGTCATGGAATTACTCGTGAGACTAAGAAAATGACCCATGAGCCAGATGGACCTTGGTATTATCAGCAAATCGATTTGGGTTTTAATTACCGAATGACTGATTTGCAAGCGGCATTGGGTTTAAGTCAGTTAAAAAAAATTGGTGAATTTGTACGCCTGAGACATGATTTAAAACTGTATTACGATGATTTGATTGTAGGCCTGCCAGTTGCGACTCAATACCAAAGCTTGAATAGCTTTTCAGCATTGCATTTATACCCTATACAAATTGATTTAACGCAAATAACCCTGAGTTTCACTCAGGTATTTGAATTGCTAAGAGAGAATGGTATTGGCGTGAATGTTCATTATATCCCCGTGCATCTACAACCATATTATATTCAGCTAGGCTTCAAACCTGGAGATTTTCCGGTTGCAGAAGATTACTATACTAAAACCTTGTCACTTCCACTATATAGCGAGCTTAGTTTTGAGCAGCAGAATCTGGTTATTCAGGTGTTAACAGAGGTATTACAGTGAAGTTATGTGTGATTCCAGCGAGAGGAGGGAGTAGACGTATTCCACGCAAAAATATCCGGTTGTTTAATGGTAAGCCGATAATCGTTTATTCTATCGAAGCGGCACAGCAAAGTGGGTGCTTTGATCGGATTATTGTTTCTACAGATGATGAGGAAATAGCGAAAGTTGCCAAGCAGTATGGTGCGGAAGTGCCATTTATGCGACCAGCAGAATTATCTAATGACCATGCAGCAACTTTACCAGTGATTCGGCAGGCTATTGAGTGGTTTCAATTGCATGAAATGGAGCCCCAGTATGTTTGTTGCCTTTATGCAACCGCGCCTTTTATTGAGCCTAAATATATACAAGGTGCTTTTTTGCAATTACAGCAAACTGGTGCGGAATATTGTTTTAGTGCAACCAGTTTTCCATTTCCTATTCAGCGTGCAATTAAAATAAGTAAAGGCAATCGTGTGCAGATGTTTAATCCCGAAAATTTCAATACTCGTTCTCAGGATTTAGAAGAAGCTTTCCATGATGCAGGACAGTTCTATTGGGGTAAAAGGGCAGCTTTTTTGGCTGAGAAAATGATTTTTTCTGATATTGCAACACCTTATGTTTTGCCCCGTTATAAAGTACAAGATATTGATACACTTGAGGACTGGCATCGTGCTGAGGTGATGTATCAAGTACTCAATACTAAAGCAAGTTGAGTGGTATGGGTTTCGTATTTCGCGTAGATGCTTCAATACAAATAGGCACTGGTCATGTCATGCGTTGTTTGACTTTGGCGCATGCGTTAAAACTGCGTAATGCGGAGGTTAGATTTATCTGTCGTGAGCATTCAGGTAATTTGATCTCATATATTCAGCAACAGGGGTTTCAAGTATTAAGCTTACCCTTAGTGGAGCAGACTTTTGATCTCAGACATTTGATTCATGCTGCTTGGTTAGGTGTTACCCAAGCGCAGGATGCAGAGGCTTGTCGTGTAGCTTTACACGGTTACGCAGCAGACTGGCTTATAGTTGATCATTATGCTCTAGATTGCGAATGGGAAGAGGCTTTACAAGTCTACTATAATAACTTGATGGTCATTGATGATTTAGCTGATAGAGTGCATATATGTAATATTTTATTGGATCAAACGTATGGACGAGAAGCTTCAGCTTATCAAGGGAAAGTACCTGATGATTGTCAATCTTTGTTGGGGTCGCAGTATGCTTTATTAAGGCCTGAGTTTGCTCAATGGCGAGATTTTAGTTTGCAGCGTCGAGCTAATCCAGTGTTGAAAAATTTGCTGGTTACAATGGGAGGAGTTGATCAGGATAATGTTGCTGGGCAAGTTTTGGAAGTATTAGGTATTTGTGAATTACCAGAAGACATATCAATAATTGTCATACTAGGGTTAACGTCTCCACATGTGGCACAGATTAAAGCATTAGCTAGAAAAATGCCCTATAAAACTGAAGTTAAAACAGGGGTTAGTAATATGGCGGAAATTATGTCACACGCTGATATTGCAATTGGGGCTGCAGGAGCTACAACTTGGGAGCGCTGCTGTTTGGGGCTCCCCACTATCCTTATGCCTTTAGCTGGTAATCAGGGCGCGATTTTAGAAGTACTCACTGAGAAAGGTATATGTGAATCACTCAGCCTTAATCAGTTATCTATTTTTCCTAAAAAAATAAAGCATCTTGTTGCTAACCTTTCCAGCTTTATTGAGAAATGTAGTCTACTCACTAATGGTCAGGGCAGTGATTTAGTTGTAAGAGAGTTGTATGTCAATACTTAGGTCAATGCAGGATCAAGATTTAGCAATAGTTCGAAGTTGGCGTAATGACCCTAGAATTCGATCGTGCTTTTTTTCTCAGGCAGAAATTTCTATTTCTGAGCATGAAAATTGGTTTATTAAAAAACAGCAGGATGTGAATAATTATTTGAAAGTGTTTGAACTAGATGGACAAGCAAAAGGCTTTTTACAGCTTCTATGTATTCAGAGAAAACCGGAAATTTTTGAGTGGGGGTTTTATGTTGCCCCTGAGCATTTAGGTCAAGGTTTAGGGAAATTATTAGTGCGTAGTGCTATAGAGTTTGTTTTTAATGATCTAGACGCAAAAAAATTAATTGGTAAAGTAATTCAGGGCAATATTGTGTCGGAAAACATACATTATGCTCAGGGTTTTAAGCTAGAAGGTGTTCTTAGGAATGAGTGTTTTGTTTATCATGAGCTAAAAAATGTTTTATATTTTGGACTTTTAAAAAACGAATGGCGAAAATAATGAAGGAACTAAGCCACTTGAATATTAAAGGACGTTTGGTTGGCTATGATCAAGCACCGTATGTGATTGCAGAAATGTCTGCTAATCATAATGGCAATTTGGATAAGGCCATAGAAATTATTGCTATGGCAAAAGCGAGTGGTGTGGATGCGGTTAAAATACAAACGTATACACCTGATACTTTAACAATTGATTGTGATTTCCCCGATTTTCAATTAACTGAAGGCTTATGGCAGGGGCGCTCTTTATATCAATTATATCAAGAGGCTTTTATGCCTTGGGAATGGCATAAGACTTTGTTTGATTATGCGCAAAATATAGGTATTACCTTGTTTAGCTCGCCCTTTGATAAGACAGCCGTTGATTTGTTGGAGGACTTAAATGCGCCTGCCTATAAAATTGCTTCTTTTGAAGCAATAGATTTACCCCTGATTCAGTATGTTGCGAGTACTGGAAAACCGATGATTATTTCGACAGGTATGGCGGATGATGAGGAAATTTCAGAAGCCGTTAATGCAGCAGAAGAGGCAGGCTGCCAGCAACTTGCCTTATTGCATTGTGTCAGCGGGTACCCCGCTCCAGCGTCTGATTATAACTTGCGTACGATAACAGACATGCAAGAGCGATTTAAGTTGCCAATTGGTTTATCTGATCATACTTTAGATAATATTACTGCACTAAGTAGTGTTGCTTTAGGTGCTTGTATTATAGAAAAGCATGTGACTTTAGACCGTAGCAATGGTGGTCCTGATGATAGTTTTTCTTTACAGCCCAATGAGTTAAAGCAGTTAACACAAGATATAAAAACAGCATGGGCTGCTTTAGGTAAGGTTGATTATGGGCGAAAATCAAGTGAACAAACTAATGTGAAATTTCGTCGTTCCTTATACTTTGTTAAAGATATAAAGGCGGGGGAAGTTGTGACTGATGAGCATGTTAAAAGTGTACGACCAGGATTTGGCCTAGTGCCTAAAAATTACCCAGATGTGATTGGCCGAACTATGCTTCAGGCTGCGCTAAGGGGAACTCCAGTATCTTGGGCTTTATTGAAATAGATTGATTAGACAGCAGGTTAATATGAGTTATAGAACGGAGCAAGAGGCCTTTTGGGCTGGTGGATTTGGTAATGAATATATTGGTAGAAATAATGATACTGAGATAGTGGCTGCTAATCTAGCCTTGTTTGCTCGTATTCTTCAAGCGACTCAATCAATAGCTAGTGTTATTGAATTTGGTTCAAATATAGGCCTTAATTTACAGGCGATACGACATTTATTGCCTAAAGCCAATTTAGCAGCTATAGAGCTTAATACGCAAGCAGTGGCTGCTTTACAAAAACAACCTAATGTAAGCGTTTTTCATCAGTCAATTTTGGACTTTGAGCCAGAAATATCGCGTGACTTTGTGTTTATTAAAGGGGTTCTAATTCATATTAATCCAAATGAATTAGCGACGGTCTATGAAAAGTTGTATCGGTCGAGTAATCGCTATATTTGTATCGTCGAATATTATAGTCCTACTCCTGTTGAGCTAGATTATAGGGGGCATAATGGCAAACTGTTTAAGCGAGATTTTGCAGGGGAGATGTTGGATGCATATTCAAACCTTAAATTGCTAGATTATGGCTTTGTTTATCACCGGGATACGCATTTTGAGCAGGATGATTTGAATTGGTTCCTAATGGAAAAGAGGTAGTGAGATGCTAAAGTATTGTGTACGTTGTGTTATGCCACAAACTAAACCCGACCTTCATATGGATACTGAAGGTGTTTGTAGTGCTTGCCGGTCTTTTGAGAGTAGAAAAGAGGTTGATTGGGCGCAACGAGAAAAAGAGCTATTACTCCTTTTGAAGAAATTTAAAAGTAATGACAGTAATTGGGACTGTATTGTTCCTGTTAGTGGCGGGAAGGACAGTACTTATCAAGTAGTGCGTATGTTGCAATTAGGGCTTAACCCTCTTTGTGTAACTTCAACGACTTGCGATCTAAGTGATCTTGGTCGCACGAACATTGAGAATATTAAGCATTTAGGCGTTGATTATGTTGAGTTTTCACCGAATCCCCTTATTCGAGCTAAACTTAATAAAATTGGCTTGACCGAAGTGGGGGATATATCATGGCCAGAGCATGTTGGTATTTTTACTATTCCTGTACGTGCTGCAGTTCAATATAAAGTACCGCTTATAGTTTGGGGGGAAAATTCACAAAATGAATATGGTGGCCCGGCTGCAGCAGCGGAAAATAATACGTTAACAAGAGGCTGGTTGGAAGAGTTTGGAGGGCTACTTGGGCTTCGTGTCTCAGATCTTTCGGAAGTATATGGAATTGAGTCTAAATTTTTATTACCTTACCAGTATCCTTCTGATGCTGAACTTCAGCAGGTTGGTGTGACAGGGTTATTTTTAGGTCATTATTATCCTTGGGATGGGTTAGCTAATACATTAATTGCTCAGGCTCATGGTTTTACTTCTTTAGATAAAGCGGTAGAAGGGTCGATGGTTAATTATGAGAATTTAGATAACTACCAAACGGGAATACATGATTATTTTAAGTTTTTGAAGTTTGGCTTTTCTCGGACAACTGATATAGCCTGTTTACATTTAAGACGTGGGCGAATTACACGTAAAGATGCGCTGGATATTGTTCAGGTTCGTGATGGCAAGTTTCCATGGACATATTTAGGTAAATCCTTACATGATATTCTTGAGCTATTAGATATAACTGTCGATGAGTTTATTCGAATTTGTGACCGCTTTACGAATAAAAAAATATTTAAACGAGATGCATCAGGAGCTTTAATAAAGGATAAGGACGGTAATCTGGAAAAATTAAATTACGATAACCTATGAAGGTTGCCATTATTAATTATGGAATGGGTAACCTAGGGTCAGTACGTCGAGCTTTTGAGGATCTGGGGGCAGAAACGATTATTGCAAGTACGCCTGATGATTTATTGAAGGTAGATAAGATTGTACTGCCAGGCGTCGGTGCTTTTACTCAAGGGATGGCGCGTTTAAGTGCAGAAGGTTGGGTGCCTGCATTGCATAATGCGGTTATCAACCGGAAAACGCCTATACTCGGTATTTGTTTGGGAATGCAGATGTTAGCCACTCAAGGTTATGAAGGTGGGCAAACAGAAGGCTTAGGATTTATACCTGGAGAAATTCAAAAGTTAGATAATTTGGGTTGTAAATTAAGGTTACCACATGTTGGCTGGAATGAGGTGTATTACCCGTCGGTAGGTGAAATATTTGCGTGTATTAATAGCGCTACCGATTTTTATTTTGTGCATAGTTATGCATTTGTGCCCGATAGCGAAGAATATATTAGAGCAATTGTTAATTATGGTACTGAAATCGTTGCTGCAATCCAAAAATCACATATTTTTGGTTGTCAATTTCATCCAGAAAAAAGCTCTAAAGCTGGCAGACAACTGTTGAAAAATTTTTTAAATTATTAGCATGCTTAAAGTTCGAGTTATACCAACATTACTTTGGAAAGGGTTTGGTTTGGTTAAGGGGGTTGCGTTTAATAGTTGGCGACAAGTTGGAACCGTCCTGCCAGCAATTAAAATTTATAATGCAAGAGATGTAGATGAAATGATTTTGATGGATATCGAAGCATCTTTATTATCAATAGAGCCTGATGGAGACTCTATTGAATCATTTGCAGAGGAGTGTTCAATGCCGCTAACGGTAGGAGGCGGTATTAACAATTTAGAACAGGTGCAAAAATTACTTTATGCTGGAGCAGATAAAGTGACATTGAATTCATCTTTATATGAGACCCCAACTTTAATTAATGTTATTGCAAGTCACTTTGGTTCTCAGTGTCTTGTTGCAAGTATTGATGTTAGACAGAATGGCTTGGGGAAATATCAATGTTATAGCCATGCTGGCAGTGTTCCGACTCATAAGTGTGTGGTGCAATGGGCTAAAGAGGTCGCGGATAGAGGGGCTGGGGAGATTCTCCTTACGTCTATAGATAATGACGGTACGATGCAAGGGTATGATTTAGATTTGATTTCTCAGGTTTGTCAGAGTGTAGATATACCAGTGATTGCTTCGGGTGGAGCAGGAAAATATCAGGATATGGTTGATGCGGTTCAGCAGGCAGGTGCATCAGCTGTTGCAGCTGCTAGTATTTTTCATTTTACTGAAATGACACCTGCTGGCGCAAAGGCAGCACTACATAAAGTAGGAGTGCCTGTGCGAAAAATTTTTGCTAGCAATAGGGGTTTGTAATAGGTGAGCTATTGATAAGGGTGGAGTAATTGGTGGCTAATAATCATAAACTAAATGTTTTAATTGTGGGTTGCGGCAATATTGCTGGTGCATTTGATGAGAACAGAGGGGAGTATAAATTTCCTTATACTCATGCGGGTGCGTATGCTCAGGATGACCGGTTTAACATAGTGGGCTGTGTTGAGCCTGATCAAGTGAAAAGACTTGAGTTTATGAGTTTTTGGCTAGTCGACCAAGGGTGGAGCTCAATTGATGAGATACAAGGTGAAGTTGCGTTTGATATCATTAGTATATGTTCGCCCACTATTTATCATTATGAGAATATATTAAGTGCAATTGCGTTAAAACCTCAGTTAGTTTTTTGTGAAAAGCCAATTGCAGCTACATTACTTGATGCTGAAAGAATTGTTAATGAGTGTGAGCGTGCTGGTATTTTATTAGCGATCAATCATACCCGTACATGGGATCAAGTTTTACAACAACTAAAACTTGATATGGATAGTGGTAATTGGGGGGAATTAAGGTCAGTTGTTGGTTTATATAATAAAGGGATCTTAAATAATGGTTCGCACCTGCTGGATTTATTGCTGTTTCTCGTAGGTGAACTGCAAGTGATTAGTGTTGGGCCACCTACCTTTGATTTTTTTAATGATGATCCAACTGTTTCTGTTTTCTTGCAGAGTGATAAAGGTGTGGGTGTGCACTTAGTGTCTGGGAATGCGCAGGATTTTGCAATTTTTGAACTGCAGTTAATTTTTTCAAAAGGTGTTTTAGTTATGGAAGACTCTGGGTTTCGCTGGCGTGAGCGTATTGTAGAAAAAAGTGAGTTATTTACAGGGTATCAGTACCTGAATGCAGGGAAATATAAGAAAGGGGCTTATGAGCGGGCAATGAAATATGCAGTTGACAACATTTATCATTCAGTTGTAGAAGGGAAGCCTCTAAAGAAAAATGGAAGGATGGCTTTAAGAGTACAGTTTTTATGTGAGCAAATTAGACAGTTAGCGGTAGTATAAAAGACATGAGTAAGTGCAAATTTGATCGACAAGATAAAGAGGGTGCATTAGCTATCTTAGGGGGCGAGAGAGCAATTGATAAGCTTTTTATGGTCTATAATTCCCTTGGTAAAGAAGAGAAGCAAGCGGCTATAGGTGTTTTGGAAACTGGGGTGTTATCTCAATTTATTGGTGGTTGGCATGAGCACTTTTATGGAGGCCCCAAAGTTCGAGAATTTGAGCGTGCTTGTGAAACTTATTTTGACATTAAACATGCGGTTACTTTTAACTCTTTAACATCAGGGTTGATTTCTGCAGTAGGAGCCATCGGACTTGAGCCAGGCGATGAAGTTATTGTTAGCCCCTGGACTATGTGTGCAAGTGCAACAGCTATTTTGCATTGGAATGCCATACCTGTTTTTGCTGATATTGAAACAGAGACATTTAATTTGGACTTAAAGTCGGTTGAAGCGAATATTTCGCCTTATACGAAAGCGATTATTGCAGTAGATATTTTTGGTCATCCTGTCGATATGGATGCATTAATGACTTTGGCAGAAAAATATAATTTAAAAATCATCTCAGATACAGCGCAAGCTCCAAGTGCTTTCTATAAAGAACAATATGCGGGTACATTGGCAGATATAGGTGGGTATAGCTTGAATTATCATAAGCATATTCATACAGGTGAGGGTGGCATTATGGTCACTAATGATGATGAGTATGCGGAAAAAATGCGATTAATCCGTAATCATGCAGAAGCGGTTGTGGGGAGCAAAGGTGAAACCGACTTAGTTAATATGGTTGGTTATAATTTTCGTTTAGGTGAAATAGAATCTGCAATTGGTATTGAGCAATTAAAAAAGTTACCTGATTTTGTAATGCGCCGACAAATTATTGCTGAGCAGTTATCAAGTGGTTTGAAAAATTTACTAGGATTGAGAACTCCAATAATTAAACCAAACTGTACCCATGCTTATTATGTGTACCCTATCCTTTTAAATATAGATTTGTTAGGAGTAAGTCGGCAAGTAATTTTTGATGCTTTAGATGCTGAAGGGGTTTCTGGGTTAATACAGGGGTATGTGAATTTACACTTATTACCCATGTACCAGAGAAAAATAGCATATGGAAAGAAGGGGTTTCCGTGGACAGCTGAATTTTGTAAACGAAATGTGAATTATGATTTGGGGGTTTGTCCTGTTGCGGAACAATTACACAGAGAAACTTTTTTAGGATACCAAATGTGCTTGTATGAATTAACTGATGATGATGTTCAGTTGGTAATTTATGCGTTTAAGAAAGTATGGTCTAATTTGGGGGATTTGAGTGAATATGAAAAAGGTCGATAAGTATCATGACTTTCCATTATGCGGAAAAAGAATCACATTAAAAAAGTTTTCTAAGAAAGATATTACGCCTGAATATATTGCTTGGCTTAATAGTAAAGTTATTATGAAACACAGCCATCAGCGATTATCTGTTCATAATGCTATGAGTTGCATGCAGTATGTTGACTCTTTTTGTATGACTGATAATTTATTTTTATCGATTTATGTCGAAGAGTTACTGGTTGGTACTATGACTGCTTATATCTCCATTGAGGAGAAAATCGCTGATTTGGGGGTTTTGGTGGGAGACCGTATGTGGGGGAAAGGTATAGGTTATGAAGCATGGCAAACATTAATGGATTATTTATTGCTTCAGGAGTTTAGAGTAACGGCAGGAACAGTGCCTAGCAATATAGCCATGAAAAAAATTGCTATGCGGTCAGGAATGAAGTCACAAGGGGAGGATTACCTTGAAGAGGTAATTAATGGGGTAACTATGAGTACTTTGTACTCATTATATGTGGCTCCTTAATCTAGGTTTGTATGCATAAGGGTAAGGGGTTAGCTTACAGTATTAACTAGAGAAAAATTAATGGAAGTGAAAGAATTTTGTTTAATTGTTGCTCATGATGCGGGTGGTGCAGAAATACTTGTTAATTATGTAGTACAAAAAAAAGTCCCCTGTATTTTTGCTCTTGATGGACCTGCAATCAAGATTTTTTTGCGAAAAATCCCAGGCTTATCAATATGTAGTTTAGAGCAAGGGATTCAACAGGCTAGTTGGGTGCTTTGTGGTACAAGTTGGCAATCGGATTTAGAGTGGCGTGCGATTAAATTAGCAAAAAAAAGGCAGTTAAAGGTTGTTACCTTTCTGGATCATTGGGTAAATTATCAAGAACGATTTGTACGAAATGGAATTAGACAATTACCTGATCAAATATGGGTTGGTGATACAGATGCAGAAAAGGTTGCTCAATCTTGTTTTCCTGACCTACCCATTAGGGTAGAAGACAATCCTTATTTATTAGGTATAAAGAAGCAGCTTGCTAGTCTACAGTATTTAGTAAAAAAAGAGGAAAATAAGACCGTCGTTTTGTTTGTAAGTGAAAATATATCGGGACATGCTTTATTAAAATATGGGGATAAGGATTATTTTGGGTATACAGAATTCGGGGCTCTAGATTTTTTATTAGAAAATTTATGTTTAGTTTCTGATAAACCTATTGATAAGTTGATTATTAGGCCTCACCCATCAGATGAGAAAGGTAAGTATTCAGTTTATCAGAAAAAATTCCCTGAACTTATTACAGTAAGCGAGAATTCAACGCTATTAAAAGATATTTCCCTGGCTGATATAGTTGCAGGGTGTGAAAGCATGGCTTTAGTCGTTGCCTTGGTAGCTGAGAAATATGCTATTAGTTGTATACCAGGGCAACAAGAAGTAAGGCTTCCACATAGTAAAATTCACAGATTGAAAAATATGTTATAGGTTGTCTGAATAAAAAAAACTAAAGAAATATTTCATTTAGTCGATACACATAACGAGTTTAAAAATTATGTTGAATTTATTTTAATTATTTTCTTAATCGATCTTAAGTATTAGGAAATCTTGGAGGGTAGTATCATGGCAATGGTAATCAATACAAACGTAGCATCCATTAATAGTCAACGTCAGTTAACAAATACTAATAATGCATTAGCAACATCAATGGAGCGTTTATCATCAGGTTTACGTGTTAACTCTGCTAAAGATGATGCGGCAGGTTTAGCAATTGGTAATAAAATGGATTCCCAGATTAGAGGTATGACTGTCGCAACACGAAATGCAAGTGATGGTATTTCTATGGCGCAAACAGCTGAATCAGCTATGGGTGAAATCACTAATACCATGCAAAGAATGCGTGATTTAGCTGTACAGTCTGGGAATGACGGGGCCGTTACTGCTAAGGACAGAGAAAAACTACAATCAGAGTATAAACAGTTGAATGATGAGTTATCACGGATTGTGAAAAATACAGAGTTTAATGGTAAAAAAATTATTAACGGCTCATTGTCTGGTGGTATTGCTATTCAAGTTGGTGCGAACACTACAGCTGATAACCAAATTTCAGTTGATGTTGCCAATGTGTCAGGAACTATATCTGATGTAACTGCTGCAAGTATAGGTAGCGATGCTACAGCGACAGGGGCTTTAGCAGCTATAGCCGCAATTGATGCAGCAATTGAAGCAATCGATACTTCGAGAGCTAAGTTAGGTGCGGTACAGAATCGATTTACAACTACCATTTCTAATTTACAGTCTTCTATTGAAAATCAATCTGCGGCTAAATCTCGTATTATGGATACTGATTTTGCGATGGAAACAGCTGAATTGAGTCGAAACCAGATTCTTCAGCAAGCGGGTACTGCGATGTTATCTCAGGCAAATCAGGCGCCAAATGCAGTGCTTGGGTTATTAAGGTAAAATGAGTAAAAAATGAATACCCTCGATTGAGAGGGTATTCGTTTTTTGTAATAGCGTTGAGGTGACTTATGAATAATGATATTTCGAATGTAACAAATGTGTCATTTTCTCCTCTTGCTCGTGAAGCTAAGAATACTCAAAAGCCAGAAAGCAACATCCTTAAAAGTGCTGAAGATTACCAGCTAAAGAAAACTACAGAACAGGGGGCTGATAATAAGCAGTCACCTGCTAAAGTGACCTCTTTGGATGAAGCTCGGAAGTTAGTTGAAGAGGGAAATAAAATACTTGAAAATGTACAAAGAAATTTACAGTTCAAGGTAGATGACTCAACTAAACGGGTCGTAATGAGTATTGTGGATAAGCAAACAGGTGAAACAATACGCCAAGTGCCCACTGAAGATGTTTTGGCACTTGCAAAAAGAATGCAAGAATCTGATGGCAAATCTGGCAGTATTGAAGGATATATCGCTTAGGTGAGAATAAAAAGGTTAGGGGGGAGCGGATATGGCTATAACATCATCATTAGGAATTGGTAGTGGGATGGATATCAATGCTATCGTTAGTCAACTGGTTCAGGTTGAAGGTCAGCCTGCTTATGGCTCGATAGAGAGGAAAGAAAGCGCTGCTAATGATCGTTTAAGTGCATTGGGACGCTTAAAGTCATCTTTATCTGATTTTCGTACTGCAACGGGCAAGCTTAATGAGCTTGGCTCTTTTAGTGCGCATAAAGTAAGCTCTGCAAATGAGGATGTTTTAACTGCTACGGCTGATTTAGGAGCAGCTACTGGATCTTACTCTATGGAGGTACAGCAGTTAGCAGAGGCGCATAAACTGACTTCCAAAGGTTATTCGGGCTACAGTGATATTGTTGGTAGTGGGGCGTTGACCTTGTCAGTTGGCGGTAATGATTTTTCAGTTACTTTAGATGCTACCAATAATACTTTACAAGGTGTTCGTGATGCCATAAACCAAGCAGGTGATAATACAGGCGTTAATGCGAGTATTATTAATGTTGATGATGGTGTCGGAGGTACAGTTTCTAAATTGGTTTTAACATCAAAAGAGACTGGGACAGCGAATAATATATCTATTACAGCAGTAGAAGACCCCGCTGTTCCTGGTTTATCTAGTTTAGTATATGATCCCGCTGGGACTGGAGTGACTAATTTAACCGAACAAAATGAAGCCCAAGATGCGAAAGTTTTTGTTGACGGGCAATTAGCTACGAGAAGTAGTAATTCAATTGATGATATTATACAAGGTGTTACTTTAGATTTAAAAACAGCGGAAATAGGGGGTGTTTTTAATTTAGATGTTACTTTAGATGAGGAAAGCATTAAGGAAGTCGCTGAAGGCTTTGTATCAGCCTATAATGGTTTAATGTCTATTGTTAAAGACTTAGGTAAGTTTGATGCTGAAGGTGAAGGTTCTGGGGCGTTAATTGGAGATTCAACATTGCGTAATGTGCAGACGCAAATACGTCAAGCGGTGAGTGATACGGTAAGTAGTGCTACTACGGATTATGATTCTCTGGCCACTATAGGTATTACTATGGATCGAGATGGCGTGATGTCCTTGAATAGTACTGACTTTTCTAATGCTTTAAAATCAAATATAAACGCAGTAAGTGACGTATTTTCATCACGTGATGGTGTTGCTGCTCGGTTAGATACTCGATTAGACCAGTATTTGAATTCAGGTGGAACTTTTGATTTACAGACTAAATCACTGAATAAACAATTAAGTAAACTTTCTGATGAGCGTGATACTGTCGCACTTAGACTAGATAACTTAGAACGTACGCTAATGAAACAATTTATTGCTATGGATGTTACTGTGGGGCGATTTCAGTCTACAGGGGCTTATTTGGCATCGCAATTAGCGAATCTTTGATTCCAAAGGATATATAAATGAGACCTACTATGTATAGAAACAATGCAAATAAATATGCGGCTATTCATACAGAGTCAGTTGCAGAAGAGGCTTCTCCTCATAAACTAATTCAGATGTTAATGAGTGGTTTTTTAATGCGAGTTAATGCTGCAAAAGGTGCAATGACCCGTCACGACTATCAAGAAAAAAGTATTCAAATCTCTAAAGCTTCGGGGATTGTTGGTGGTTTAATTGATGGGCTTGACTTGGAAAATGGTGGGGATATATCTGTTAACTTGCATAGTTTGTATGAGTATATTAATTCACGATTATTTCAGGCGAGTGCTGAGAATAGTGTTGACATATTAGATGAAGTGAGTAATTTAATGCGTGAAGTGCAAGTAGCATGGAATGCCATTCCAGAAATGTATCAATAACGCCTATGAGTTTAATGGTTAATGGCCTTGTTTCTCAGTGTTTAAGTTATTCTGGAAAAATACAGAGCGCCTTATCTAGTGGTGATTGGGAGGCATTAAATAAGCTTTTAGAAGATAGGCAGCTTGATTTAGAGAAGCTGGTCTCTTTAATGACAGCTGAAGATAAAGCACCTCAGCTTAAAGAGTTGATTCTAAGTATACAGGAAGCAGATAAATACTTTGTGCAGGTGTTAAAAGAAAAAAAGCAAGATATTGAGTCTCAAATTTTTTCCCTTAAGAAAGGGAGAAAGTCCATTAAGGCTTACCAATTATAAAACAATAAGTTATATTTTATTGTTGTTAATACTCAAGTAGCTTCAGTTCGTTTTTTGTTTCCTATTTCCATTTTTAAGGTTAAAGCTATTTCCATTCCTGGGTCAACTGTCAAAATATGCTCAAGCATTAATTCTGCGGCTTCATATACCTTCATATCCATATATAATCTTGTTAGTTTTAGTTTGCAAACTAAGTCTTCTGGAAAAAAGTTAACATATTCTGTGTAGCAATCAATTGCCAAGATATTATCGCCAGTGAGATGGGCTGATTCAGCATAGAATGGAAGGTATGTAGGAGATAACTGAGAAAGGCATTTTAAGGCTAAAAGAGTATTTGAGTGATCGTTTGTTCGGATGCTTATAGCGGTAACTCTAAGTAATGCCTCTTCTAATAGTGGGGAATTCTCAATGTTTAGAATTTTATTATGGAGCTCTAGCGCAAGTTGTGTGTCACCTTCTTGCTCTGCAATATAAGCTGATATCAAGTATTGATAATCTTCTTTTTCAGTTGTTTCAATATGGCGTAAACTATTGAGTAAATCTTTTAATTTATCAGTCTTGTTATGCTTAAATAATAAAGTCGCTTTAGCTTTTAATAAGGCTAAGGAAGACTGGTTTTCCGTCATTTTTTTAAATGCTGTATCAGTGGTATTTAAAATAGATTGAAATTCTTCACTTAGATTTTTAAATTCTAAACGGGCTGTTTCGGGGATATTTATATTAGAATGCAGATTTTTCCATATATTAATACGATTGTAGCTTTTATCTTTTGTCCATTGCCTGATTAATACAGAGAAATCAGGATTATCTTTAAGCTCTTCGGTGCGTGTTTGAGTGCGTAATAGTGTATCTTCAAAGAGAGAGAGTAGTTCTGAAGAGGCAGATTTATAAGATGTATAATAAATTTTTCCAATTTCTTGAGCTTTTTCAGCGCCCCATAACTCGCTATCACCATAAGGGGAAGTTATTCTGATGAAATCCCGTACTCCGAAACTTTTTGTCAGTTCTGCATAAAGCTTGTGTTTCTTTTTTAGTTGCCTTTCAATTGAATCAAGCTCTTGTTTGTCCTTAGGGTTTTCTATAGACCCTTGTTCACTATACATTTCATTGTTTATTTTTAGAGCTTTTATTGCAAGTTTTTTAATAGCCTTTAAGTGGTGAATAGCTTTATTCAGCTCATTGGTGAGTAATTGGTAGTGAGTTTGTAGTTCGGGGATACCTAGTTGGGGTATTGATATGCTTGTGTCTTGAGTTACTTGGGGGGCAAATACAAAATTCTCTGGTAGAGTATGAATAACGTTTTCTGCGATAGCAGCATCAGCAGATAAGTTAATGATAGTTTTATTTTTTGCTTTAATTTCACCGGCTTGAAACCCTAGGTTTTGTAAAGCAATATGGTATTCGGGTTCAGTTGTGCGCATTACACCACTATAGGTTTCTACTTCTAATAATGAGGAGTCATACTTTGGGCCAGATATGGCTTCATCGCTGCCTTCTGCATGAGTAATGCCTTCTGCTGTAAAGCAAAGGTCAAACCCGGCTAGTAGAATTTGTTTGCAACCAGAGTAATGTGCTGCGGCAAGTGCGCTGTTAGAAACTGTAGGGCCTGCTGAGTTAATGTTTTTAGGGTTGGCATTTGTTTTCCAGGGGAAACGATTTCCAAAATATAATTTGACGCCAGTCCATTGGTTAACGAGTGCCGGATCTACATGGTGAGAGTGAATAAATACGCTTTTTTTAAATAAAAACATTTCTTTACTTACATCGATGTTTTCCGGAGCGGGGTCAACTGAGCAAACAAAGTCAGGTTCTATATTAGTGTTAATGAGTTGTCGCGAAATACGTGAAACAGAAAAGATAACAAGTTTATTTCTGTTTTCTTTTACCCATGGTAGTATTTTAGTAAGAGATGGTCCTCCAGCAAGAACTATGGCTGTTCTACCTTTATAAATATTTTCAATTGATTTTACGGGTAATATATTATCAGCAATATTTTGAATTTGGCAGCGAATGAAAAACTGGGTGCCGAGGCTACTTGTGAATTGAAATTGTAAAGATTGAAGTTCCTCGGATATTTTCCAGCTTAATTCAGGGTACTCAATTAAACTAGCCTGTTGAGCACAAATTGCTTTAAACATCTTTACATTACGTAAAAAACTATAATCTTTTAGTTTTAACTCTAATGCTTGATCTTTCCATTTTGTTGCAGAAGTACATATAATGCTGGGGTCAAGGAAGTCAAGTAGTTGGTGTTGGTGAAGTTGATTTAAAATCTCATCAATTTCGATAAACAGGTAGCGAGTTCCTAATGGCACCCCTTGTTCTTGAATATATTTAGGGAGCAAGCCCGAGTCTGTACCTATGATGATATAGAGTGAATCTTCATCAAATATTTTTTTTTTAAATTCAGTGTCGAATATAACTTTAGCACTTATTTTACTAAAACTATCACGATTAACATTATATAAAAAGTGTTCGTTAAAACGATTTGTTTTTAACGCACTTGCAGAGAATTGTAAAATATCAGTGATAAGCATAGTGAATAGGGAGGAATGTTAGGAAATTATGTGCCATTACTTATTGAAGTAGTTGCAGAACAGCTTGAGGCCTTTGGTTTGCTTGAGAAAGCATTGCAGTGCCCGCTTGTTGTAATATTTGACTTCGACTGAGTGCCGCTGTTTCCGCTGCAAAATCAGCATCAATAATACGAGATCTTGCAGCGGATTGATTTTCTACAGAAGATTGTAAATTAGAAATCGTTGTAACAAATCGGTTTTGTATTGCACCCAATTTTGCTCTTGATGTATCAATTGATTCAATCGCCAAATCAATCGAGGCAACTGCAGCTAAAGCCCCTGCTGGTCCTGCATCACTGCCGATGCTTGCTGCAGTTACACCGGTACCAGATAAAACCCCTGACATATCATCAACTTCAACGGAAATTTGATTGTCTGCTGTGGTGTTTGCACCGACTTGAATTGCTACTCCACCAGATAACGAGCCATTAACGATTTTTTTACCATTAAATTCAGTATTATGAATAATACGCGATAATTCGTCATTAAGTTGATTGAATTCAGCTTGTAATTTTTCTCTATCTCCCGTTGAGACAGCGCCATCATTAGCTGACTGCACTGCTAAGTCACGCATACGTTGCATGGTGTTCGTCATTTCTCCCATTGCTGCTTCAGCTGTTTGCGCCATAGAAATACCATCACTTGCATTTCGTGTTGCGACAGTCATACCTCTAATTTGTGAGGTCATTCTATCTGCAATTGCAAGCCCAGCGGCATCATCTTTAGCGCTGTTAACACGCAAGCCAGAAGATAAGCGCTCCATAGATGTACTTAAAGCGCTATTAGTTTCTGTGAGTTGTCTTTGAGCATTGATTGAGCTTATGTTTGTATTAATGACCATTCCGCTAGACATGATATTTACCTCGAGTTAGTTGGTGTTGTTTGTAAATATATTAAGCAGTCAGCGTGCCAAGTTTGTTTTTAGTGTTAATTATTTATTTAACTATTTGAATTTTAGGTTATTTTTATTTTTATATTTATGGGGGGGAGCTTATTTTTGGTGTCATTTTATTGCCGTATTTTTATAAATAAATAGTATTTTAAGGAGGTGCGAAAACTAAGTGGCAAAAAAATGCCGTTATTTTTGTGTGATTTTCAGCACAAATTTTAAACATTAATTTAAAGAAGTGCTTTAAAAAGTCGATAATAATGTTGTCTATAATATAAATGTAAGGAGTTGGATATGATTGGTTCAGTTGGTAGTCAAGATGCACCAGGTTTAGCGACAGCATTAATGAATAAGAAAACAGCTGAAGAAGAGCTGGCAGTTACAGTTATTAAAAAGGGACAGGATATTGAAAAGGCTCAGGGTGAGGCAGCGGTGAAAATGATCGAGTCAGCAGCACCTGGTAGAATTGATACGTATGCGTAGTGGTCAATGAATTAATTTTCACTTATATTTTTGAAAGTACTTCCTAGTTTCCTTGCGAGTATAATCAGGGGTTAGGTTCAGTGACTTTTATTAAAAATTCGGAAACAATGGCCATTACAAAAATTGGACGCAATGACCCATGCGCATGTGGTAGCGGTAAAAAATATAAGAAGTGTTGTCAATTAACTGAAAAAGTAGAGGGCGCTCAAATGAGCCCTTTAATACTTCAAGAACTTCAGAAGGCAATATCTCACCATCAGGTTGGTGAGCTTTCTGAAGCAGAAGTTATTTATCAGAAGATCCTTAAAGTAATGCCTGATAATGCTGACGCTTTGCATTATCTAGGTTTGATTTATTATCAAACAGGGGATAGTGAATCAGCTGTTACACTTATTTCTAAAGCAGTATCGATATCTCCAACGCATTTAATGTACAGTAATTTAGGTGCTGCATTACAGGCTCAGGGGCGGCACGACTTAGCTGTAGAAAATTATCAGGCAGCTATTGCACTTAAAGCAGATTATGCAGATGCTTATAATAATCTTGGTGCTGCTTTACAAGAACAAGGCAGGTTGGCTGAATCAATTAAGACTTTTCAGAAAGCATTAGCTTTAAATCCAAATGATGCGAGTGCGCAAAATAACTTGGGCAATGCTTTTCTTGCTCAAGGTGATTTGAAAGAAGCATTAGATTGTTACCGTTCTTCACTGAAGTTGAATTCCGATAACCTCAGCACACATAGTAATTTGTTACTTGCTCTTAGTTATTATCCACAATGTACTCCGCAGCAATACCTTGATGAGGCACGAATGTTCGGGGATAAGGCCTTAGCTAGAGCAAAACCTTATACATATTGGCCTTCTTTTTTACCTGACCGTAAAGAAAAAAAGTTGAGAGTTGGCTTTGTATCAGGAGATTTTAAAATTCACCCCGTTGGCTATTTCTTGGAAAATATTCTCAAGTATATTAACCCTTCAAAGCTTGAATTAGTGGCTTATTCCGCTCAATTCAAAGAGGATGAATTGACGGCTAGAATTCGGCCTTATTTTAAGCAGTGGAATATTATCTCAGGTTTAAATGATGAGCTTGTTGCTCAGAAAATTTATGATGATAGTATTGATGTTTTGGTGGATTTATCGGGTCACACGTCAAAAAACAGGCTCGCTGTTTTTGCTTGGAAGGCCGCTCCAGTGCAAGTGAGTTGGTTGGGTTATTTTGCTAGTACAGGAGTGTCAGAAATAGACTTTTTATTGACGGATGCGATTTCAGTGTCTGAAAGTCAACGTAATTATTTCAGCGAAAAATTTTGGTATTTGCCAGAAACACGGCTTTGTTTTACTCCACCTGATAGCGATTTAATTCCTAGTTTATTGCCAGCTAAGCAGAATAATTGTATTACTTTTGGTTGTTTTCAAAATTTATCTAAAATAAATGATGCGGTTATTGCTGTTTGGGGAGAGGTTTTTAAGGCTCTACCTACTGCTAGATTAGTGTTGAGAAATAAGCAGATGTCTTGTCTGGAAGAGGTTGAAAACTTACGGCTACGATTAAGCCAAGTTGGTATTGTTCCTGAGCGAGTAAAAGTAGGCTGCTTACTTGCGCGTGAGGACTACCTAGCTTCTTATTCGGAGGTAGATATTATGTTAGATACTTTTCCCTATCCTGGGGGGACGACTACATGTGAAGCATTGTGGATGGGGGTTCCTACGCTCACTCTTTCGGGAGATACATTGCTTGGACGGCAGGGCGCTAGTCTCTTGAATTGCGTGGGGTTGCAGGGTTGGATTGCGCAGAGTGAAGGTGAGTATACTGCTAAAGCCATCCAACATGGCGCTAATATTGAATTATTATCGGTGTTGAGAGACAACTTAAGAGCGCAAATACTTGAAACTGCGCTATTTGATGCGTCACGTTTTTCTAAACAGTTTGAAGGAGCAATGATTGGTATGTGGAACCAAAAATTATCTGAACAACCCGTATGAAGCTTTGCGATTCGTAGAGCACAGAGTGAAATACGGGAAATCAGAGCATTGCCCCTCCGTATTCCACTAGCGTTTCATACGGGGTACGAATAATGACTGTTAATTTAATGTGGGGTACTCTTTAGTGTTTGTCCCACGTTAAGTGGATATCCTAAAATATTCTGTGGGAGAGATTTTAGTCGCGATATCGTGGCTAAAGCCACTCCCACAGAGTGCGAGATTCGCATATTATTTACTTTTCATTCCTTAGTGCTTACTAATTCGAGGGATAATGCTGCCAACTTTATAATTAAAAAGTTATTTTTGCTTTTATTTTTTATGGTAATTGATCAACATCATTAAACAGGAAAAAGTCCTATATTTTTCCGAGCTTATAAATACTACAATCTTGTGAATTTTTTATAATAATTAAAAAGAAGTATGAACAAGAAATTTATTCCCTATGGCGCGTTTTCTTTATTGACGCTGACAAGCAGTGTTTTCGCGGCTGAAGACGAGTTTAAGCAAGAGCCTATTGAGTTGGAGTCTTTTAGCGTGGTTAATACCACACCTTTAGGCGCAGGAATTAACAGGGATAAAATTTCCGCGAATGTGCAAGTGATGTCAGCAGAAGACCTAGAGAAATCACAAAATTTATCCGTTGCTGAATATATGAATAAATATATGAGCAGTGTGACAATCAATGATGCACAAAATAATCCCATGCAGCCCGATATCCAATACCGTGGATTCACTGTATCACCCTTAATGGGCTTATCGCAAGGTCTGTCTGTGTATATGAATGGTATTCGTTTTAACGAGCCATTTGGGGACACAGTACATTGGGATTTAATTCCTAAAGGCGCAATAGAGTCTATGAGTTTACAATCGGGCTCTAACCCTGCTTATGGACTGAATAGTTTAGGTGGCGCAATTGCTATGCAAACTAAAACAGGCTTTACTGCACCAGAGCATACACTAACAGTCAGTGGGGGTTCTTGGGGGCGACATAACGAAGAAATTACCAGCGGCTGGAATAATGATAAATTCGCCTATTTCCTAGATTTACAACATTTTCAGGAAGATGGCTGGCGCGATCATTCTCCGAGTCAGGTTTTTAATGGCTTAGGAACTTTAAGTTGGCGTACCGATTCAGGGCAGTTAAATTTAACCTTAGCAGGAGCTGATAGTAGCCTTATTGGTAATGGTGCGATTCCTGTTGAGCTTGAAGCGATAGACCGTAGTGCTATTTTTACCAAGCCCGATAAAACCAGCAATGAATTTTTTCTAGCCGCTTTAGGTGGGAATTTATGGTTGAATGATAAAACTGAATTATCAAGCAACCTATATTATCGTCAAAATAAAGTTTCTACTCTAAATGGGGATGGTAGTGAACTAGAAGAGTGTGATGATGGCGTGGGTTTGTGTGAAGAAGGCGATGATGAAAAAGTAACTGATATTCATGGTGATGTAATTCCAGCGACGGATGATGTTGAGGGTGGAACCCTGAATACATCAGAAACCGATCAATGGTCAGTTGGTTTTGCTTTTCAGTCAGCCTTTAATCAAAATATCGGGCGGCATGAAAATCAGTTCACCGTTGGAACAAGTTACGATTTTAGTCATTCACGTTATTCAGCAGATACTGAATTAGGTGCACTAGATGATGAAAGAGGGGTGGATGGCGCAGGTATTTTCCTTGGAGAATCGCAAGTACGTTTAGATACAGATACTCATTCATTTGGACTATTTGCTAGTGATTACTTTAGCGTGACAGAAAAGTTAGTTATGAATGCCTCTGCTCGATATAGTTTGGTTGTGATTGATATGCAGGATATTGATGGCAATAATCCTAAATTAACAGACAAACACACCTTTCATTTGCCGACAGGTGCGTTAGGTTTAACTTATGCTTTTATGCCTGAATTAAATTTTTATGCAGGGACGAATGTAGGCTCGCGAGTTCCAACTCCTATGGAGTTAAGCTGTGCGGATGAAGATGATCCGTGTAAATTACCCAATGCCTTTGTTGCTGATCCACCGCTAAATCAAGTGACTTCATTAACCAATGAAATTGGATTTAGAGGGCGTTTTAATAAAATTTTAAATGGTAATTTACAATGGAATATGGGTTACTTTAATACCATTAGTTACGATGATATTCTTTTTCAAAGTACAGGCAATGGCAATAGTGCTGGTTTTTTTGATAATGTTGGCAAAACACAGCGACAAGGTGTGGAGCTGGGGTTAAGTACTTCATTTTTTAATCGTTGGCGTATGGCGGCGAACTATAGTTTTATTGATGCCACTTATTTAACGCCTTTTACCGTGCAGAGTGCTAACAATCCTTATGCTGATGCGAATGGAGATATGCAGGTAAGCCCAGGTAACCATATTCCAGGCATTCCACAGCATATTGTTAAATTTTCAACTGATTTTGATGTGGTTGATGAGTGGACGATAGGCATGAATCTGATTTTTAATGGTGATTCATATCGGCGAGGTGATGAAGCGAATTTAGATG
>Ga0209495_1000519_pt1 | contig 29825 bp, 28 predicted proteins | sample EN1Hudsemesocosm_FD_184629 | JGI IMG/M metagenome (GOLD analysis project Ga0209495, IMG submission 184629) | Methane-oxidizing microbial communities from mesocosms in the Hudson Canyon - EN1E Hudson Canyon (SPAdes) (version 2) | ecosystem: Environmental > Aquatic > Marine > Cold seeps | place... | reverse complement strand
TTGATGTTATCCGTACTTTTTTGTTTTTGTGCAAACGGTGGATATCCATACTTTAAGCCGAGCATGATAAAAAAGTGACTAAAAACTAAGGAAAGAATTCAAGGCAAAAAAAAACAGCTACCGAATTAACGATAACTGTTTGTTTTCTATACCAGGTATATGGTGCGCCCGACACGATTCGAACGTGTGACCGCCTGGTTCGTAGCCAGGTACTCTATCCAGCTGAGCTACGGGCGCTTAATCTAACTATTATACAGCATATCAATATGACTGCAATAATTAATATTAATGGCGGAGAGCGAGGGATTCGAACCCTCGATAGGGGTAAGCCTATACGCCCTTAGCAGGGGCGCGCCTTCAGCCACTCGGCCAGCTCTCCGTTTCAAGCCGACTATTATAGCAGTTGAATATAATTATGCTAGTGTTTTGTTAGATATTTTTAACCGACGTTTGCTTCTTCATCGTCATCTTTTTCTGCTTGGATTCGATCGTAAATTTCTTCACGATGAACTGTGACTTCTTTAGGTGCATCAATACCAATTCGGACTTGGTTTCCTTTGACGCCTAAAACGTTGACGACAACATCGTCACCGATAATAAGTGCTTCGCCTACGCGACGTGTGAGAATTAACATGGTTATCTCCTTACTCTCAAAAATGGTTTTTTGGGGGATGTTTTATAGCTCTTCTGACTACTTTCAACCCGTTATTGTTTCCTAAGTATTTATAAGTATTTATTTGAATTACTATAAATAGGTCTTCATTGTGGCACACCAGATAGTTTTGGCAACTTTTTTATCTATTTGTCTTAAGCTTGCTCTAAATTAAACGCACTGTGTAAAGAGCGAACAGCAAGCTCTAGGTACTTCTCATCGACAACAACAGAAATTTTTATTTCAGATGTTGATATCATACTAATGTTAATACTTTCATTTGCTAATGTTTCAAACATGGTATTTGCGATTCCTGCATGAGAACGCATGCCTACACCAACAATTGAAACTTTAGTGATTTTGTCATCACCTACAACTTGTTTTGCGCCAAGTTCATTAGCTGTATTCTGTACGATTGCCATTGCTGAAGCATAATCATTACGATGAACTGTGAAAGTGAAGTCAGTTGTTGAATCACGTCCGGTATTTTGGATGATCATATCCACTTCAATATTTTGCTTGGCAATGGGGCCAAGAATTTTTGTTGCGATACCAGGATGATCAGGTACACCGAGAACGGTAATTTTTGCTTCATCTCTGTTAAATGCAATTCCTGAAATAACAGCTTGTTCCATTGTTGAGTCCTCAGCCGTAATTAATGTACCACCACCTTCTTTAAAAGAGGAGAGTACACGTAACGGGACATTATAATTTCGGGCAAATTCGACACTGCGAATCTGTAAAACTTTTGCACCAAGACTTGCCATTTCTAGCATTTCTTCATAGGTAATTTGGTCTAGGCGACGTGCTTCAGATACAACCCGTGGATCAGTTGTATAAACGCCATCAACATCGGTATAGATCTGACATTCTTTTGCTTTTAAGGCCGCAGCAAGTGCCACAGCCGTGGTATCTGAACCACCACGACCAAGGGTGGTGATATTACCTTGTTCATCACAACCTTGGAAACCAGCAACAACAACAATACTTCCTTTAGATAAGTCGGCACGTATCACACTGTCATCAATTTCCATGATGCGCGCTTTATTATGCGTATTATCGGTTAATATTCTAACTTGGCTGCCGGTGTATGAGGTAGCTTTAACACCTTGTTGTTCTAAGGCCATACACAAAAGTGCAATGGTGACTTGTTCGCCTGTTGATAACAGTACATCAAGTTCACGGCCTTTAGGTTGATCGTTTAACTCATTGGCTAAACCAATAAGTCGGTTTGTTTCACCACTCATTGCTGAAAGAACAACGACCAAATCATCACCTTGTTGCTGATGTTTGATTAGTTTTTTTGCGACTTCTTGAATTCGCTCAACCGTGCCTACGGAGGTACCACCATATTTTTGTACAATTAGTGCCATATTTTTAATTTTCCAACTTTGAGCTGATCCAGTCTGAAACTGAATCTAATGCTTTACTTAGGTTTTCTGGTTGAGTACCGCCACCTTGAGCCATATCAGGACGACCACCACCTTTACCACCCACTTGAGCGGCAACATGAGAGACTAAATCACCTGCACGAACTTTATCTGTTGCATCTTTAGTGACACCAGCAATAAGGGTGATCTTATCACCTTCTACCGCGGATAAAATAATCGCAGCTGAGCCTAGTTTATTTTTAAGTTGATCAACCGTATCGCGCAAACTCTTGCTATCAGCGCCTTCAAGTTGTGCGGCAAGTACTTTTATACCTGCAATATCTTGTGCTGAGCTAGCTAAGTCACTACCTGCGCTACTGGCTAACTTAGCTTTTAACATGTCTAATTCTTTTTCAAGCTGTTTGGTACGCTGTACCAGTTGAGCTGTTTTTTCTTGCACAGTATCTGGTTTTGCTTTGATGAGTTCGGCCACGTCATTCAATCGGGCTTGATTAGTATCGATATAATCAAGGGCACTGATACCTGTAACGGCTTCTATACGACGGACACCTGATGCAATACCAGCTTCAGAGGTGATTTTTAATAATCCAATATCACCGGTACGGCTTGCATGAGTACCACCACATAATTCGGTTGAGAAGTCGCCCATGCTTAATACACGTACATCTTCTTCATATTTTTCACCAAACAAGGCCATTGCACCTGATTGTTTAGCATCATCTAATGACATGATATTAGTTTCAATAGCATGGTTAAGACGAATTTGTTGGTTCACTAAACGCTCAATCTCGTGCAATTGTTCCTTATTCACAGGTTCAAAATGAGAGAAGTCAAAACGACAACGTTGGGCATTGACTAAAGACCCTTTCTGAGCAACATGGTCACCTAACACCTGCTGTAAAGCCGCATGTAAAAGATGGGTTGCCGAGTGATTTAAACCTGTTGCAATACGATTGTTTTCATCAATATGAGCAATAATTTGATCGCCGACTTTAAATTCACCATTTTCACATAGGCCAATATGGGTAAAGGCTTTACCTTGTTTACGAGTATCTGATACTGCAAAGTTAGCCGAATCAGTTGAAATTTGACCTAAATCACCCGCTTGACCACCAGATTCAGCATAGAAAGGGCTGTTATCTAGTACTAGAATACCTTGTTGACCTTGATGTAATTGTTCTACATGCTCACCATCAAGCAAAATGCTAGTGATGGTTGCTTGTTGGCGACATGAATCATAGCCACGGAATTCAGTTTCACCTTCAATACTGATTTGATCAGACAAACCACCGGCAAACTGGCTGGCACTACGAGCACGTGTGCGCTGTGCTTCCATTTCACGCTCAAAACCAGCAACATCAAGTGTTAGATTACGCTCGCGAGCAATATCAGCGGTTAAGTCGATAGGGAAACCATAGGTGTCGTAAAGTAAGAATACGGTTTCACCTGGGATTTCTTTATCAGATATTTGATCAATAGCTTGTTCAAGAATTTTCAAACCATTATCTAAGGTATCAGCAAAACGGGCTTCTTCTTGTTTTAGTGCGCGTTCAACCAATGGTTGAGCTTTAGCTAATTCAGGGAATGCATCACCCATTTCAGCCACGAGCGGAGCAACTAATTTGTAGAAAAAATCTTCGTTTTTAAGACCGAGTTTATGGCCATGACGAATAGCGCGACGGATAATACGACGCAATACATAACCACGCCCTTCATTAGAAGGTTGCACACCATCAGTAATCATAAACGCACATGAACGGATATGATCGGCAATAACACGTAATGAGGTATGTGATGAATCTTCAGTACCTGAAAGATCTTGAATAGATCTGATTAGGCGTTGGAATAGGTCGATATCGTAGTTATTGTGCTCATTTTGTAATACGGCTGCGAGACGTTCCAAACCCATACCGGTATCAACAGACGGTTTTGGTAATGGCGATAAAGTACCATCAGCAGCGCGATCATACTGCATGAAAACTAGGTTCCAGATTTCGATATAACGGTCGCCATCTTCTTCAGGTGTTCCTGGTGGACCACCGGCAACATCTTCACCATGGTCATAGAATATTTCGCTACACGGACCACATGGACCCGTATCACCCATTGACCAAAAATTATCTTTGGCACCGATGCGTGATACGCGAGCAGGATCAACACCTATTTCTTTGATCCAGATATCAGCGGCTTCATCATCTTCATCAAACACAGTGATCCACAACTTTTCTTGTGGTAATGCTAATCTGACAGTCAAAAATTCCCATGCGTATTGAATCGCTTCACGCTTGAAATAATCACCAAAACTAAAATTACCTAACATTTCAAAGAAGGTGTGGTGACGAGCGGTGTAACCTACATTCTCTAAATCGTTATGTTTACCACCGGCACGAACACAACGCTGGCTGGTAACGGCCTTGGTGTATTTACGTACTTCTTGACCGAGGAATAATTCCTTGAATTGCACCATACCGGCATTAGTAAATAATAGGGTAGGGTCATTAGCAGGCACAAGCGGACTGCTGGCTACAATTTCATGGCCTTTTTCTTGGAAAAACTCCAAGAAGAGATGTCGAATATCAGCGCTACTTTTCATATCGTTTCCGTGAGACCTTTGTATGATTCAAGTGCGAAAACAAAATAAGGGAAATAGAGGATGCTTAATCTATTTTGTCTCGTGATTGAGTCGTTCAATGGTCTCTCAAATTAAAACTTTCAGTTATTTGCTCATGAGTAAAACCACGATATTGTAAAAACCGTTGTTGTTTTGCACGGTCTTTAAAATCTTCGGGGCTTTGCTCGCCAAATCGTTTGCAACGAACAGTCATTGCAAGCGAAAACCAATCAATGTCAGCCTGTTCTAATGTGTCATTGATAAGCTCAATGTGCACACCACGTTCTTTTAATTCTTGTCTAATCTTTTGGCTGCCAAACCCACGTTGTGAACGATAACGTGTGTAATTTTCTGCGAACCGTTGATCACTTTGTAAATCTTGTTCAGTGAGTCTATTGATAACATTAATAATATCATCATATTCAAACTCTGCTTTTTCTAGCTTTGTTACTAGCTCTTTTACGCTATGTTCACGTCGCGCTAAATAATTCATCGCTCGTTCGCGCAGCGATTGTGCTTGCTTCCTTTTGGGCACTACTCAGCAGCGTCTTCAACTTTCACTTTTTCATCAGCCGGCATTTCTTTTGGCAACATAATTGCTCTGATCTTAGCTTCAATGTCATCGGCCATTTCAGGGTGTTCTTTTAAGTATGTACGGACATTGTCTTTACCTTGACCAATGCGAGTACCAGAATAGCTGTACCAAGCACCGGCTTTCTCTACGATATTATTTTCAACACCTAGATCGATTAATTCACCTTCATGTGAAATACCTTGACCATAGAGAATATCAAATTGAACTTGTTTAAATGGCGGTGCAACTTTGTTTTTAACCACTTTAACGCGTGTTTCATTACCAAGAATCTCATCGCCTTTTTTGATTGCGCCAATACGACGAATATCAAGACGAACAGAGGCGTAGAATTTTAAGGCATTACCACCAGTTGTTGTTTCAGGGCTACCAAACATAACACCGATTTTCATGCGGATTTGATTGATGAAAATAACTAAGGTGTTTGAACGTTTGATATTAGCCGTTAATTTACGTAAGGCTTGTGACATCAGACGAGCTTGTAGACCCATATGACTGTCACCCATATCACCTTCAATTTCTGCTTTAGGTGTAAGGGCTGCAACTGAGTCAATAACAACAACATCAACCGCACCAGAACGAACCAACATGTCAGTGATTTCTAATGCTTGCTCACCAGTATCAGGTTGAGAAACTAATAAATCATCAATGTTGACACCTAGTTTTGCAGCATAGAGCGGGTCAAGTGCGTGTTCGGCATCAACAAAAGCAGCCGTTCCGCCCATTTTTTGCATTTCTGCAATGGCATGAAGCGTTAGTGTTGTTTTACCTGAAGATTCTGGCCCGTAGATTTCAACGACACGACCACGTGGCAAACCACCTATGCCTAAAGCGACATCAAGGCCGATAGAACCGGTAGAAACAGCATCGATATCACGTGACGCAGCAGAATCGCCTAAACGCATCACAGCGCCTTTACCAAATTGCTTTTCTATCTGACCAAGTGCAGCACCTAATGCTTTTTTCTTGTTATCGTCCATTGCCTGAGCCATTGTGGAATCCAAGTTAAATTTAAGCGCGTGATTATCCCATACATACCCATGCCGCCTCAAGTTGCATGATTCAGAGTGATTGAGCAATTTCACTTCTAGGCACATTTATGAAGTAATGGTATTCCCTTATAAGTAGATGTAACAACGAAGTGGGGTTGCTCAATCGCTTCTACGATGGGTTTAAAAATGCTTTATGCTGCGGTATTTATTTTGCCAATGGAATAACCATTAGCCGCAATAAATATCTTGCCTAAAACATTTTTCAATCCCACTGAATCATGCAACTTGAGGCTGTATGGGTATTGGGCATTAGTCACTAGCGTTTTTAATGATTCCCGTTAAGGCTGTCGATACGGCTTGTCGTCGAACCGCATCTCGATTCCCAGAAAAATGGTGAAGCTCCGCTTTAGCGGAAGATTCAGTTGCCCAAGCAAGCCAAACTGTGCCAACGGGTTTATCTAATGAACCACCATCGGGGCCTGCAATGCCAGTAATGGCAACGCTAATGTCCGCGTCAGATTCAGATAGGCAGCCCTGAGCCATCTCAACTGCAGTTTGTTCACTAACCGCACCAAACTGCTTAAGCGTGTCACTAGTGACCTTGAGTAAATCCTGTTTTGCTTGATTACTATAAGTGACAAAACCACGGTCAAACCAAGCGGAACTACCAGCAATATCAGTGCAACACTTAGCTAACCAGCCACCCGTACAGGATTCAGCAACACATAAACGCCATTTTTTATTAAGTAATACTTTTGCCAAAGTCATTACTTGAGTATTTATCTGTGAGTCTGAACTGTCCATTAAAACCTCAATATTAGCTGCGCAAATTGAATAAACGACATACATTCTAAATGCTGAAAAAGACCAATCTTCATCATCATTGTGTGCACTAAAGCACAAAACATAACTTAATTATTTCTTATTGTGTGAGCTATTTCATTAAAACAAAATTTCGATGTTGCCATGCGTGTTAATTTTATTATTCTCAGTCTTACTGCTCACATCAGGAATATTGACAATGGAATGCAATAAGATGGATAGCCATGGCTTCACCCTAGTCGAATTAATGGTGACCTTGGCTGTAGCGGCAATTCTGGCGATGATTGCAGCTCCTAGTTTTATCGAACTTATTCGAAGTAATCGTTTAACGACCCAAGCAAATGAACTTGTGGGTAGCTTGCAATATGCTAGGACGGAGGCGGCTAAGCAGGGGGTACAAGTCACCATTAGTAGTCAAAGTAACGTCAATAGCCAATGGGAGCAAGGTTGGTTAGTTTTTACTGACTGGAATGGTGATGGCGATTTGGATGCTGGTGGTGATGGCGTATTATGCGAACAGGGCGAAGACTGCTTAATCAGAACTCAATCAGAATTAGGATTTAGTCATACTCTGAGAGCAAGGGATGGTAACTATACACAATGGTTTGCTTATCTACCCGATGGTACATCAATCAGTTCAGGTGGAGCAGGGAGCGATAGCTTTCAATTGTGTTCACCAGACGGTGATAGTACTAAGTCGCGCTCGATTGCTGTCAATAATACAGGCAGACCCCATACGTCTAAAGGGACGGCATCATGTCCTTAATGCCTCGACAACAAATAATACAAAGCGGTTTTACCTTATTAGAAGTGATGATCGCGATTTTTATTTTATCTATCGGTTTACTTGGCTTGGCTCAGTTGCAAGCGACAGGGCTGAAACATAATGAAAGTGCTTATCTGCGTACACAAGTATCTAATTTGGCTGCTGATATGTTTGATCGTATGCGTGCAAACCACCTTTCTGTGCAAAACGGTGATTATTTACTGGCAGCGGCGGATTCTCCTCCCATTACAACGGCACAACTTGTAGACATTGATTTGGCAGAATGGATAGGTAATGTGAATGCGTCACTACCTGAAAGTGATGGTGAAATTAGCTGTGCCGATAGTAATGCTGCTGATGGTTTTATGTGTTCAGCCGGTTCAATATTTACGGTGACTATATTTTGGAATGAAGTGCAAGATGATGGCTCCCGAGGTTTAAGTCAATTTAGTTATTCGGCAGCATTATGATGAAACAAAAACAAGCTGGATTATCTCTAATTGAATTGATGATAGCGTTGGTCTTAGGCTTGCTTATAACGGCTATGGTACTTGAAATCTTTATTAATAATCAACAAATGTATCGAGTTCAAGATGCACGAGCACGAATGCAGGAAAATGGTCGTTATGCCATTAATTATATTTCTGATGTTATTAGGCAATCAGCTTATATGGGCTGTGCAACACGTTCATCTTCGATCCCTACTAATAATACGTTGAATAACGCGACAGACTATCTATATGACTTTTCCACACCCATTCAAGGCTTCAATGCCGCAGCATCAGCTACTTGGTTACCCACTATTGATGGCAGCATTATAAATCCTCGCAGTGCCAGTGATGTTTTTACCGTTCGAGGAGTGCAGCAACCGCTGATACGAGTCACTGCTCATCCCGGTAGTAATCCTCCAGGGTCTGCGGATATTCAGGTTAATGCAGGAAATGGCTTAGATAGATTTGATATTGTGATGGTGACAGATTGTTTGTCAGCGGCAATATTTCAAATTACGTCTGCCAACCCCAATACCTCAGGTAGTTTGACTCATAATACGGGGGTTGGCGTACCGGGTAATGCGACTAAGGCGCTGGGTAAAGATTATACCGACGCAGAAATTATCAGGCTATCAACTCGCAGCCTCTATATTAGTGAAAATGCTGATGCCGTGCCATCGCTATACCAGCGTATTGATGGTAATGCTGCTCAAGAATTAGTGCAAGATGTTGAGGAGATGCAAATCGTATATGGCATTGATATTGGTAGTGATGATGCCGCTGATCAGTATGTAACAGCTGACAATGTTGTTAATTGGTCCGAGGTAATAAGTGTGAAAGTGAGTATTTTACTGAGAACAGGAGTAGACAAGCTTACTGTTGATGGTCCTCAAACATATACCTTCAACGGTGCAGTAGTGGTAGCAGCTGATAATCGCTTGCGGTCCGTATTCACAAAAACGATTACCTTGAGAAATCGAACACCCTAAGAGGTTCAAATGGATATAAATAAACAGCGCGGTGTTGTATTAGTAGTCAGTCTTGTCATGTTGTTATTGATGACTTTATTAGGTGTGTCTGCAATGAAAACCTCAGTAATGGAAACTAAGATGGCCGGTAATAGTCGAGACATGGAATTAGCCTTTCAGGCCACTGAAACAGCCTTGCGTGATGCAGAGCAATGGATTACGGCCCAGACGTCAGAAATTGAAGCTGATGCAAGCGGTTCAAATCGTATTTGGACATTTAATGCGATGGATCCTGATACAAGTAATGCCAGTAATTGGTGGCAGGAACGTGATACCCCATGGTGGAATAATAATGCCGTGGCTTATGTACCTGCAAATGTTGCTTCAGTCTTGGTCTCAGTTAAAAGTGTGCCTCGTAGCACTATTGAATATAAACAATTTGTGCCAGATACATTACTTATTGGTAATGGCGGTGCAGGCACGGGTATGACTTATTATCAAGTGACGGCAAGAGGAACAGGAGGCAGTGACCAGTCTCGCGATTTGCTACAAAGTACTGTTGCGCGGAGATATTAATATGAAACAACAGAGTGTTATTTTGTTTATTTCTTCATTACTTATGTCAGCATCAATTTATGCAACAAACTTAGATTTAAGCCCTGTTCCTTTATATCTTGGTGATAGTGTTGAACCTAATATTATGTTTACTCTTGATGATTCAGGATCAATGCAATGGGAAGTCATGCCTGATGAAAATATGTATTTTACCGTGCATGTCTTTCCACTACCTGCCGGATTATATGGTGGTGTTGATTATACCAATCAAGTACCTAATTTTAACGATGATAATGTGCATAACTTTTTTGGAAGATCACCTTCTAATAATGCGATTTTTTATAATCCAGATGTGACGTATTTTCCATGGAGTAATGCGGATGGCACAAGTATGGGGGATGCAGTACCGACAGCAGCATTATATAACCCTGCATTACCCACAGTGGGCAGTCTTGACCTGACAATTAAACAAACGCAAGTGGCAGGTTGGTTTTCCAATACTGCGGGTTTGGACGATGCATTTGGAGACCCGTGGTTTGGCAGTCATAGTTATTGGCCTATTAGCTATTATTTATACAATGGTGGCTCAAGAACAGATCGTGCAAGTTACACACGTGTTCGAATCACATCTACGACCTCGGCATCAACACTATTCACCAGTCCGAACGGTACGGTACGTAGCCGAGATGAAGAAGTACAAAATTTTGCCAATTGGTTTCAGTATTATCGTTCTCGAATTTTGGCTTCGCGAGCGGGAGTGGGAAGAGCTTTTGCTAGACAAGGCACTAATATGAGAGTCGGGTTTTCAGCTATCAATCAAATTAATAGTACAGTTGATGGTGTAGCAAGTGATAGCAGTTTAATACAAGGGGTGCGTCCTTTTTCAGCCGGCAATAGAACGACATTCTTTAATAATTTATATGGTCGTGTGATAAATAACTTCGGTACACCATTAAGACATGCGCTTGATGATGTGGGTAAATATTATCAACGAAGTGATGATCAAGGGCCATGGAGTGAAACGCCAGGAACAACAAACACAGCTAATCATTTGAGCTGTAGACAGAGTTATAACATTTTAATGACTGATGGCTACTGGAATAGTACGACTAATCCAAGTGTTGGCAATGCAGATGGAACGGCCGGTTTGACAATAACGGGACCCGATAATCCCAATTTTCAATATTCTCCCGTAGCCCCATATCAAGATGTTTGGAGTGAGACATTAGCTGATGTGGCCATGGCCTATTGGAAGCGAGACTTGCGACTGGATATGGTTAATGAAGTGCCAACAAATGCTGAAGATGAGGCCTTTTGGCAGCATATGGTTAATTTTACGGTAGGTTTAGGCGTCAAAGGAACATTAGATCCAGTGACAGATTGGCCTGGATTATTAGCGGGAACAACCTTGTGGCCACAGCCAATGCCTGTGTCAGGAGGAAGTGTGCCTGAAAATATTGATGATTTATGGCATACAGCCGTCAATAGTCGAGGTGGATTTTTTAGTGCGGCTGATCCGGATACATTTGCTGATTCTCTATCAGCCATTTTGTCATCGATTGCCGATCGTACCTCGTCAGCTTCTTCAGTCGCCTTAAATTCTGGCACAGTGTCAGGCACAAGTAAGTTATATCAGGCTAGATTTGATAGTGGTGACTGGAGTGGTCAATTATTAGCGTTTCCAATTAAAAGTGATGGTACCTTAGGAGCAAGTGTGTGGGATGCGGGTAGATTGATACCTACAGCAAATGCGAGAACAGTCATTACTTACGATGGTTTGACTGGTCAGCCATTTCGTTGGGATGATATTTCGGCATCACAAAAAATGCTGATCGCTAATACCGATACATTAAATTACCTTCGCGGTGACCAGCGTAATGAAACCGTCAATGGCGGCACATTAAGAAACCGAAGTTCTTTATTAGGTGATATTGTCCATTCAAGCCCAACTTATCTTGGTGCGCCATCAGCGCGATATCCTGATAATTGGGGAGCAGGAGCTAGCGAAAATTCAGTTTTATATTCGAGTTTTAAGGCGGCGCATAGTAGTCGCCAACATATTGTCTACGTTGGGGCAAATGACGGCATGTTACATGCGATAAATGCAGATACAGGCGTAGAGCTTTTTTCATATATTCCACATGCTGTCTATCCTCACTTAGCTACATTAGCCAGTCCAACTTATAACCACAAATACACTGTTGATGGCACACCAACGATAGTCGATGCTTTTTTTTCTGGGGCATGGCATAGCATCTTAGTGGCAGGTTTGGGAGGAGGAGGACAAGGTGTTTTTGCTTTAGATGTCACTAACCCAAGCAATTTTACTAACGAATCATCAGCTAAAACAAAGGTATTATGGGAGTTTACTGACGATGATGAACGTGATTTGGGTTTTAGTTATGGTCAACCCAGTATTGTGCGTTTAAATAATGGTAAGTGGGCGGCGATTTTTACAGGTGGTTATAACAATACGGCAGATGATGACAATGACGGAAGTACTACTAACGACAGTATCTCAGGTGATGCTGTTGTTTATATCATTGATTTGGAAAATGGCAATTTAATCAAGAAGTTTGATACTAAAATGGGATCTACAGAAGATCCTAGCGGAAATGGGCGTCCAAATGGTTTATCTACCCCATCGGCCGTTGATATTGATGGTGATTCCACCATTGACTTTATTTATGCTGGCGACTTATTTGGTAATGTTTGGAAAATCGATGTTAGTGGTACTGGGGCTGGAACGTGGGATTTTTCATATAAAACAGGTGCTAAGCCCGACCCTATTTATACTGCTTGTGCTGGAACGGTGTGTGGTGCAAGTAATTTTCAGCCTATTACGACACAGCTGCAGATAATCAGACATCCGACATTAAGTGGCTATTTGGTATTGTTTGGTAGCGGTAAATATTTTGAAGTAGGTGATAATTCATCTACCAACCAAACAACACAGTCATTTTATGCCATATGGGATAAAGCTGAAAATTCTTTGACCACTTTTGATCGTGATGACTTGCTACAACAACAGATTACCCATGAATTGAATGACTTCGGTTTTGATTTACGAGTAACGACCGAGAATGCAATTGACTGGGAATCTGATCAAGGCTGGTATTTAGATTTATTCAATACTGAGGATGGAAATACGGCTAATCATGGTGAACGGACAGTGAGTCAGGCAATTGTTAGAAATGGTAGAGTCATTTTCACTACCTTATTGCCATCAGATAACCCTTGTGAGTTTGGTGGTTCATCATGGTTAATGGAATTAGATTTATTCTCAGGAGCACGTCTGCCCTATACACCTTTCGACTTGAACAGCGATGGTTTATTCACCACGGATGAATATGTCAATATTGATGATAGTGGCGAGAATTATGTGCCCGTGAGCGGTAAAAAATCAAAAGTAGGTATTATTCCAACGCCGAGCATTGTTAATGCATCAGGCGGTCTACAGGAAATTAAGTTTACTAGTGGTTCCACAGGTACGATTGAAACAACAACGGAAAATCCAGGACCAAATTTTCAAGGTCGACAATCATGGCGACAATTAGATTTTATTTTTAGATAATTAGGGTTTTAAAATGAACAAGATCAGGTGTTTACTATTAATTTTGTGTCTAAGTTCCTCTGCGTATGCTGTTGAGCCCTATACTCATAGTGGCAAGGTGTTTTCTCAAACTGCTGATGCGAGTCAACTAGTGATTGATGGTCAACACTATGTCGTGGATAACAAAACGCTTATTCATGGTGGTTTAGCTAGGCGAGGTGAGTTAGCTCCGCTATTGAAAATAGGCAAAAAAATCGGCTTTAATGTTGTCAAAAATTCAGGCAATTTACCTTATATTTCCGAAATTTGGTTTGTGGAATAAGTGTAATGATGAAACGAATAGTAGGATTTAGCCTGATTGAACTGATGATAGTGATTGCCATCATCGGTATCTTAGCGACTATTGCATACCCATCCTATCTAGATCAGATAAGAAAAACACGGCGAGCTAATGCGCAAGCAGATCTTGTTGAATTAGCGAGTTTTATGGAGCGTTATTATTCGGAAAACTTTACCTATAAAGACGGTGCAGCAAATCCAACATTGCCTTTTACTGAGTCACCTAAAGGAGATAATGGGCATTATTACGATCTAACAGTAGTGACCACATTAATCACGTTCACATTGACGGCGACCCCCATAAATGATCAACTAGCAGATCATTGTGGCACGATGACAGTCACTCATACAGGTACTCAAAATGCTGCTTTGAGTAGTTGCTGGTAATTCAATAGTCTAAATGTTCATCGGATGAGATAAACTATGCCGATGGGAAAAAATATCACACATACTCCAATGATGACGCAATATCTGCGTATCAAGGCTGAAAATCCAGACTATCTGTTGTTTTATCGCATGGGTGACTTCTATGAGTTGTTTTATGATGATGCTCATAAAGCCGCAGAATTACTGGATATAACACTGACTGCACGCGGTAGTAGTAATGGCGCGCCGATTCCGATGGCGGGTGTACCTTATCATGCTGCCGATTCCTATTTGTCGCGCTTAATTAATATCGGTGAATCTGTCGCAATTTGTGAACAGATAGGTGATCCTGCTGCAAGTAAGGGGCCTGTCGAGCGACAAGTCGTTCGTGTTTTAACACCTGGAACCTTAACCGAAGAAGCATTATTAGATAGTCGTAATGAAAGTCTTTTAGTCGCTATTTGCGAAGATAAAGGTCGTTATGGATTAGCGACAGCAGAATTAAGTAGCGGTCGATTTAGTGTCAGTGAGTTGAACTCCTTAACGGAAGTTCAAGCCGAATTAGCACGCTTGCAAGCAGCTGAGATTTTGATCGATGAATCCTTATTGGATGCACTTTCTTTGTTTGATAAACAGCTGCGCACGCTTCCGCCATGGCATTTTGAATTAGAAACAGCGCAACGACGTCTATGTGAGCATTTTCAAATTCAAGATTTAAAAGGCTTTGGTTGTGATGATCTTGATTTAGCGATTATTGCCGCTGGGTGTTTACTTAATTATGCCCAAGAAACACATCGTACCGCTTTACCTCATATTCGGGGTCTGAGCTTAGAGAAGACCAGTGATAGTATTCGTCTTGATCCACAATCTCGGCGTAATCTGGAACTTGAAACAAACATTGCTGGTGGACGGGAACATACATTACTGTCAATACTTGATAAAACAGTCACACCAATGGGTGCACGATTAGTAAGACGTTGGTTATTACGACCATTACGTCATCATGACACCTTAAAACAACGTCAACAGGCTATCCAGCAATTTTTAGATACGGATGCAGTTGATTCAATACAGAGTCTATTACGTAAAAATGGTGATATTGAGCGTATTGTGGCACGTATTGCCTTAAAAACAGCTCGGCCACGTGACTTTATGCATCTGCGTAATAGCTTGGCTTTATTACCGGACTTACACCAACTATTAAGCGATTCTCAGTCTAAACGTTTAGTGGTATTAGATCGTGACTTAGGTACATTTCCTGAATGTCACTGCTTATTACAAACAGCACTTATTGAAGAACCACCGGTGTTGATTCGTGATGGTGGTGTTATTGCTGAAGGTTACAATGAAGAGCTCGATCACCTGCGTACTATTCGTGATCGTGCCAGTCAGTTTTTAAGTGATCTTGAGCAACGTGAACGTGAACGTACCGGTGTGGCAACCTTAAAGGTAGGTTACAACCGTGTCCATGGCTATTTTATCGAGATAAGCCGTTCTCATCATATTGATGTGCCGACAGAATACGTACGCAGACAAACCTTAAAAAATGCTGAACGGTATATCACCCCTGAATTAAAAGGTTTTGAAGATCAGGTGCTGAGTGCCAATGAACGGGCTCTGGCATTAGAAAAGTCTTTATATGAAGAGTTATTTGACAAAATAGCCGCTGATTTAGCTGCTTTAGAAGTGTCCGCTAATGCTTTGGCTGAGTTGGATGTATTAGCTAACTTAGCAGAGCGTGCTGACAGCTTACATTATGTGGCACCCGAGTTTAGTAATAGCGCAGGTATCAAAATCATTGCTGGCCGTCACCCTGTAGTAGAAAGTGTGACGGAACAGAATTTTTGCCCGAATGATGTTGTATTTACCGAACAACAACGTTTGTTATTGGTGACGGGACCTAATATGGGTGGTAAATCGACCTATATGCGTCAAGTAGCACTGATTGTTTTAATGGCGCATATGGGCAGTTTTGTGCCTGCAGATGAAGCGATTATTGGTTCGGTTGATCAGATCTTTACACGAATTGGTGCTTCTGATGATTTAGCGTCAGGCCGTTCGACCTTTATGGTTGAAATGAGTGAAGCTGCTAATATTCTTAATAATGCCACCCAACACAGCTTAGTATTGATGGATGAAATAGGGCGGGGTACCAGCACTTTTGATGGCCTGTCTTTAGCATGGGCCTGTGCAGAAAAGTTAGTGCGTGATTTAGCTGCTTACACCTTATTTGCAACACATTATTTTGAATTAACCGAATTACCAAATCTATATGATAAAGCGCTTAATGTGCATCTTGATGCTATTGAACATGGCGATAAAATTGTCTTCTTACATCAAGTGAAATCAGGTGCTGCTAACCAAAGTTATGGTTTGCAAGTGGCTAAACTTGCAGGTGTGCCCAATGATGTGATTAAAGCCGCTAAAAACAAATTGCAACAACTTGAGCTACATCGGGTTGACTCAGCAGGTGGTACTGAGCCACAAGCCGATTTATTTAGTCAGCCGGTTCAAACATCAGCTGTTGAACAATATTTAGATTTAATTGACCCAGATGAATTGACACCAAAACAAGCACAAGAAAAGTTGTATCAGTTAGTGGCATTGCTGAAAAAGTAAGTTATTTATATTGTTTGCCCCGTGACACTGGGGATCCAAGGATCTGAATTATATCAACTGTCGATGGATTCCCGCTTTCGCGGGAATGACGGAGAAAGAAGGGCGGAATGACGAGTAAAGCTAAAAGTAAAAGAGATAACTGAGAAGGTATTAAGACAGCTTTATGGTCCATTCGCGGCTGAAGCTGTTCCCACACGCTGAGAATCAATGAATAATTCTTGAGCAATGGTGTTTCTACGTTGATGGCGAACCGATTGTGGCATCATTAAGGCAAAGGCATTCCAGTGTTGCTGATCATCAATAGCGTAGCCCGCCAAGGTGCTGACCTTATTTAATGTGCCTGATTTAGCATAAATATTGGCTGTGACTTCAGGCAATAAATGTTGCCAAGGTCGAAAGTCGTTTAATAGCTCAACTAGCTGTGCTGGTGATAAACGATTGCTGGCTGACAGGCCGGCACCTTCTTCTAAGACGATATTTTGCCAGCCAAAATAGTGCTGTAATGTTGTTTCCATATACATTTGTACATCAATAAAGTTTGCTGGTCGCTGAAAATGTTCAGCACTAAGCATGAGAATAAGTTGGTTAGCAATAAAGTTAGTTGAATATTTCATCATTGGACGAATGATTTCAGCTACTGATTTACTGTTGATGTGAGTGTAATAAGGCATCTGTTGGGGCGCTACTGCCCAAATAATATGATCATCCACTGTGACCCCTTGCTGACGTAAAAACACACTGAGCAGCTCAGCAAAATAGCGCTCACTAGTTTGAGACGCAAAACCGGTGTTAATACGCAGTGCTGTGTTAGTTATTTTCTGTTTTGCTGCAAGCTGTTTAGCCGTCGAGGTAAGAGGTGTTTGAGTTTCAGCACTGACAATGTGACCGGCACTTTTTTTGACATCAACTGTATTGAAGTTGGCAGCGATAGCAGTGGGCATCGCATCGTAGGGATTATTACTTTTGCTCGCACCTGGTACGGTTAAATTAGTTTGGAATAAGCTGTTATCTAAAGCAATAGTCTGAATATGTGTTAGCCCTAATTGACGTAAGTTGTGGGCAATTAGCTTCAGTTCTTCAGAGATTAAAAAAGGGTCGCCACTGCCTTTTATCCATAGGGTTTTTGATTCGCTATCAAAATAAAAATGGCTGCGAAAATAATGATCTTCACCCCAGTGTTTGAGTGCCAACCATGCAGTGACAAGCTTGGTAGTCGATGCCGGCACAAAACGTTTATCGGCATCTGCGGCAAGTAGTACTTTATTGTTGCGATCAAGCAGCAATACACCAGCGTGTTTGAGCTCTGAGTACTGCGTTAAAACGTCAGTTGCAAAGCTTGGCGAAGCAAAAAGGAACCCAGCTAAAAAGGACAGAAGTGTTGAAATTTTCACTCAGAGACCTTGCCACGAAGTGCTTTGGTTTTACCTCGCATGGTTTTGCTATCCATACGTCGTCTCTGTGAGCCTCTTGTTGCTTTGGTTGCACGTCTTACTTTCTGTACTACCGTCACACTTTTAACGAGCTCATATAAGCGTTCCAAGGCATCAGCCCGGTTTTTTTCTTGGGTTCGATGTTGCTGGGCTTTAATAACCAGTACACCTTGTTTATTAATACGGCGGTCTTTCAGATCTAATAAACGTTGTTTATACACATCGGCTAGGGACGAAGCTTTAATATCAAAGCGTAAATGAATGGCGCTGGATACTTTATTAACATTTTGTCCGCCGGCTCCTTGAGAACGAATGGCAGAAAGTTCAATTTCATCGTCAGGGATGGATACATTTAATGATATTTCTAACATAAGACTATTAGCGTCGCTGATTGTGTTTGAGTAATAAGTCATTATCAATAGTGATAAACTTAGTTGCGGCATTCACTAATGAACGTGCGGTCAATTGAGCAACGCCATACACCTCAACGGGAATGTCATAGTCTTTTTTTACTTTATCAACTAACAAGTCAAAATCACCATCACCTGAAACTAAAATGATTACATCAGAGTGTTTAGCATGCTCCATTACATCTAAAGTTATACCTACATCCCAATCACCTTTAGCTGAACCATCTCGTCTTTGAATATAAGGTTTTAACTTAACCTCAAAGCCAATTGCTTTGAGTATATTTTGAAATTGTCTCTGTTGTTCATCATCTCGATCAATGGCATAGGCAATAGCATTCACAACCGTTCGGTTGCGAGTAGCTTCAGCCCAAAAATGGTTGTAATTAAAATTACAGTTAAAGGCCTGCTTGGTGGTGTAGTAGACATTTTGCACATCGACAAAAATTGAGACTTTAGTCATAACAACATTAACAACACCGTTTAGTGGCGGTATTTAGCCGGCTCTTTGAAATCAACTACAGCAGCAATAGGTGGTGGGATTTGCACATGGAAACCTTGAGTTTGTAAGCTTTTTATAACGGTATTAACGTCTTCACGGGCAAGTTTTCGTTCAGGCGACAGTTCTACTTCCATCACAAATATAGGTTCTTTACCCATCGAATCATAGAGTGCTTGGGGTATTTGGGAGAAGTCATCTTTAGTAGTGATATAAAGATAAAGTTCGGCTTTTATTCGGCTTTTGTAGATATAGGCAATCATAGGGTTCACGAAATAGGTGGGTGATAGATAATTTGCACAACAGTGTTAGCAGGATCGTAGCAATAAAAACTACGTGCGCCATCACGGTGAGTACGAGGTGGTTGGCGAATTTCAACGTTATTATATTGCAAAAACTCAAACCATTGATCGACTTGTTCAGCAGTGTTGATGATAAAACCAATATGATCCAATTTTTGGGCGCCAGAGGTATCAAAGTCATCACTGGCTCGGTGCAAGGCGAGATTATCATTGCCTGATGTAATGTAGACATTATCTGGATCAGGGCGCCATTCTACTGCCATACCTAGTAAATCAATATAAAATTTCTCACAGGCTTCAAGATCGCTTACAAATAGAGCTATATGGCGCATCCCGCCCGTTGCAGGGGGACGATTCATTGATGTTCTCCAAATACATGTTGGCAACATTTTTGCCAAACATCATGACCAAATTGACGTTGTATTACCAGTGATAAAGCAATCGATCCGGAAGCAAGTAGTTTATCGTGGAAGTCTTTTAACTCAGCGGTATTACCGGGATTAATAATGTCACGTAAAGCATTAATTAGTGCCCAACCAACTGCATAGCTCATGGGGACGGTAGGTGCCTGGCTATACCAGCTTAATTCGCCCATGGCTTGTTCAAAGCTAAAGCCAAGTTCTTCAACCATTTTGTCAGCAGCATCTGCAAGTGATAAACCTTGAGTTTGAATTTCGACATCAATAATTATTCTTAATGCACGCCATAAACGGTCACGTAACATGATAATTTTTTGGCCTTGATGACGCTCAAAACCTTGCTCCAACATCATCTGTTCACAATATAGAGCCCAACCTTCATAAAGCGTTGCACTAGGATGTAAGCGACGCAGTAAGTGGCTACCTTGACGTGATTGATTGGCAGTAACAAACTGTAGATGATGGCCCGGCCATGCTTCATGCACACTGGTTTGGCTTATCGCGGCAAAATTATGTTCTGCTAATTCATCAGTATTTTTAACCGGGGTGACATAGTAATAACCGGTTTGTGATAAATCAGCAATGCTTGGATCTAGATAAGCGGCAAAAGGGATTTGATGTTGTAAAAACTCAGGCGTTGCAGTGACTTGCAATTCTTGTTGTGCGGGTAATGTAACGAGATCATATTCACGTAAAAAATCCTGAGCAGCACGCATTTCTTGCTGATAGTGATCAAGCAAGTGATCTGCATCAGGGTGTTGTAGTTGAATAGTGATTAAGTCGATATCACTGGAGTTTAATTCAGCTTCTAGATCTTGTTTTGTTTGCTCAAGCAAACGTTTGCCAAATTCATACAGGCTTTGGCTATTAATCGGCAAAAAGTGTTGTTGTTTGAGCAGGCGATCAAAGTGTTCTCGACCACAAGCAAAGTTACCCTCACATTTTGCTAATAGGCGATTGAGTGTGGGTACAAAACCTTCTAGCGATTTTGTCGCATCCGCAATAGCTTGTTCGAGCTGATCATTATTATTGATTGCTTGCGCAACGATAGGGTGAAGGTGCAGATGGTGGAAGTAATTGCAGCCAGCCTGCGTCTCTGCCAGAGCCATTTCTAACCAAACTTTGGGAATAATGCTGGGCATTTCGCTTAAATAATTTTTAGCTTCGCGAAGTTGATTAGGTATTGCTGAAATGCGCTGCTCTAAAGCCAAGGCAACATTTTCGACTGGACGAATCGTTAATTGGTGAATCGCATTAATAGGCAGGAATTGGGTCGGGTCACGATGACGCCAGTCATGTTCCATTAAAGAATGATGCTCAAGTTCTGCACAGCCATGCAGAATTTGGTAATGAATTTGACGCTCATTGTCTAATTGAGAAAATTCAACTTCATCTAAAGCGGCCAGGCATTTTTCATTTAATACTATTTGAATACCGATATTTTCATCATCAAGCGGCTTCAGTTTACCGGCATGATCTTCTATTCCCGCTTCTAAAGCAGATTCAGGGTGAAAGCGACACCATGTGGCTACATAGCTCTTTTCAATACGATCAAAAGCCTGTTGGTGTGAGTTTAGATCAGTCATCGACATTGATAATCTCATAATCATGGGTGATTTCAGCTGTTTTTCCTAACATCAGTGACGCAGAGCAATATTTTTCGGTGGATAATTCAACCGCACGTTTGACTTGCGCTTCTTTTAAGTTTTTACCCGTTACTTTGTAGTGAACCATGATTTTTGTAAAAACTTTAGGTATTTCAGCGCTACGCTCACTATCTATCTCAACAACACAGTCGCGGATATCTTGGCGGCCTTTTTTGAGCATTTGCACCATATCAAACGATGTGCAACCACCCATACCAAGCAATAAAAGCTCCATTGGTCTCATACCAGTGCCACGACCACCAAGTGCTTCAGGGCCATCCATGATAAGGCTATGGCCTGTTCCAGACTCACCAACAAATTGTAAATCTTCTACCCATTTAACTCTTGCTTTCATTAATTTTGCCCACACAATGTAAAAAATAGTGTTAATTTTGCCATATTAACTTGATTGAAGGCAGAGTTAGTTTACTATGAGGGTATATTTTGTTGTCAGCGCGAGTAGAAATACTTGAGGAAACCTAAGGGATATAGATGGATTATTTGAAGCATAAAGCAGTAGAGGAAGGCTTAGCTGAATTTTTTAGATGCTGTCATACCAAAACTTATCCCGCCAAGTCTATTATCATTCGTCCGGGTGATTTAGCGGATACTCTTTACTATGTGCGCGAAGGTTCAGTTTCCATCACCATGGAAAATGACGAGGGTGAAGAACTTATTTTTGCTTACTTAAATCAAGGTGATTTTTTAGGTGAAATTGGTTTATTTACCAATGTCGAAAGCCGTGGCGTTACCGTACGAGCCCGAACTGATTGTAAAATGGAAGAAATCACCTATCAGAAAATAAACTCGCTTGCGGACAATCAATTAAAAGACTGTTATCCCACCTTATTAAAATATATTGCTGAACATATGGCTAAACGTTTGCTATCAGCAACACGTAAAGCCGGTGACTTTGCTTTTCTTGATGTTGCAGGTCGTGTTAGTTCTGCGCTTTCTGAAATGGCACAACAACCCGATGCAATGAAACATGAGGAAGGAATGCAGATTAGAATTACCCGCCAAGAACTTAGCCGTATGGTCGGCTGTTCACGTGAAATGGCGGGACGTGTATTAAAAGACCTGCAAAATCAAGGTCTAATCTGGGCTCATGGTAAAACAATGATCATTTATGATGATGAGCATAAAAAGACCTAAGTTTATCCTTAGCTAAATAAGGTACTTAACTGTAGACCAGGATCATCAGCACGCATAAAGGCTTCACCGACTAGAAATCCATTCACATTGTGTTCACGCATTAATGTGACATCGGCTGGTGAATGAATACCACTTTCTGTAATGACCGTGTGGTTTGCTGGAATTCGACCTAATAAATCAATCGTCGTATCTAAGCTGGTCTCAAAAGTACTCAAATTGCGATTATTAATGCCAATCAAAGGTAAGTTGAGCATTAATGCACGTTCGAGTTCATCTAGATCATGTACTTCGACTAATACGTCCATGCCTAGTTGCATAGCAAGATCAGAAAGTTCAATTAATTGTTCATCACTTAGGCATGACACAATTAATAAAATACAATCAGCTGAAATTGCTCGTGCTTCAAATACTTGATAAGGGTCGACAATAAAGTCTTTGCGAATCACTGGCAGAGAACACGCTTCACGTGCTTCTTGTAAGTAAAACTCGTGCCCTTGGAAAAAATCATGATCGGTTAAAACGGAGATACATGCAGCACCATGTTGTTCATAGCTTTTAGCTATTTCAGCAGGAATAAAGTTTTCACGTAACAAACCTTTACTGGGTGATGCTTTTTTGATTTCAGCAATAACAGCAGCTTGGCCAGTATTAATTTTCGCTTCAATAGCGGCGACAAAACCACGTGGTTCATCTGCTTTTTCAGCGACTTCGATAAGCTGTTGTTGAGATACCTTTGCTTGTCGTTCAGCGATCTCTTCAAATTTACGTTGAATGATTTTTTTTAAGATATCGGGCGTGTCAGTCATGGTGAGTTCTTTATTTTATGAGTTACTACAAGCAATAAGCGCATCAAGTTTTTCTTGTGCTTTACCACTATCAATAATTGTTTGGGCGAGTTTGATGCCATCAGCCAATGTTGTGGCAAGATCAGCGGCGTAAATAGCTGCGCCGGCATTGAGTGCAACAATATCACGAGCAGGGCCTATTTCACCGGCAAAAATGGCTTTAATAATAGCTAGGCTTTCTTGCGCATCATTAACTGCTAATTGGCTTATATCACAGCGTGTTAGGCCAAAATCTTCTGGTTGAATAGTATAATTGCTAATGACACCCTGTTTAAGTTCGGATACCGAACTACTTGAACCAATACTAATTTCATCTAAGCCGTCATCAGCATGCACAATCAGTACATGTTGGCTGCCTAACTCTTTCAGTACATGGGCCATGGGTTCAACCCATTTTTTATCAAACACACCGAGTACTTGATTGGGTGCTTGTGCTGGATTAGTCAGTGGGCCAAGCAGATTAAACACCGTGCGTACGCCCATGTCCCGACGTGGGCCAATAGCATATTTCATGGCGCCATGATGTTTTTGGGCAAACATAAAACCAACACCCACTGTATCTACACAGTGTTTAACTTGTTCCGGTGTAATGTCTAAATTGACGCCTGCAGCTTCTAGTACATCGGCACTGCCTGAACTACTGCTAATTGAACGATTACCATGTTTAGCTACTTTGGCGCCAGCAGCGGCTACAACAAAGGCACTGGCAGTGGATACATTAAAGGTACTTGCACCATCACCGCCGGTGCCACAGGTATCAACAATATGGTCACCGGTAATATCGACTGGGGTTGCAAGACCACGCATGACTTTAGCGGCGGCTGCAATCTCGGTAATTGTTTCACCTTTCATTTGCAAACCAACTAAAAATCCGCCAATTTGCGCGGGTGTTGCATCACCAGTCATGATTGTCTGCATCACGGCAGCCATATCATCAGCTGATAAATCTTGCTGTTCAATGACAGCTTTTATAGCGCTAGGTAAATTCATAATCAGTCTCTATCGATCAAGAAAGTTTTTTAACAAAGCATGACCTTGTTCGGTCAAGATTGATTCAGGGTGGAATTGGACCGCTTCTATAGGCAATGTTTTATGTTCTATGCCCATGATTTCATCCATGCTGCCATCTTCATTTTGAGTCCAAGCAGTAATTTCAAAACACGCTGGCAATGAGTCTTTATTAATGACTAATGAGTGATAACGCGTGGCTATAACAGGATTGTTTAGTCCTTTAAATAGGCTGCTATCAGTATGATAAATAGGAGAGGTCTTACCATGCATAATTTCACGAGCATGAATAATTTCACCACCAAATGCTTGGCCAATGGACTGATGACCTAAACACACACCTAAGATTGGTTTCTTGCCAGCAAAGTGTTTAATGACTTCAAGTGAAACACCCGCTTCATTTGGCGTACAGGGGCCTGGAGAAATAACAATCTTCTCAGGATTTAAAGCTTCTATTTCTTCAATGGTAATTTTGTCATTACGATGCACGTGCACATCTGCACCTAGTTCACCAAAATATTGAACCAGGTTATAGGTAAATGAATCGTAATTATCAATCATTAAAAGCATTAAATACTATCCGCTTAAATATTATAAGGGTCGAATTCTATCAAATAATGCCATCATTCAGAAGATTTAATCTTAAGCTTAGCTGAATCTACTTATTTACATACACATCGATAGACAGTCGTGTCTGCACTAAGCGTCACTTTATCAGCCAATAATGAATAGTCACTTATTTCAGCCATGGATTCATTAAAATGACCATTAGGTAGAGGATAAGGATCTTGACGCATAAACTCAGGCGGTCTTTCTATGCGAATAGTATGGCCTTTAGGGTCGGTATAACTACTTTCATTTCGTCCTAAATTAATGGTGGTATTAGGCGTGTTTCGTACTTGAACATGACCATCATGAACGTCCACATAGGTACCGGGTAATATCCTGTCTAGTGTGAATACTTCAAATAATTCTGGTTCATTTAATACGCTGACGCGATCAGGACGCGGAGCTAAATCACGAGTGTGTGACTTTATGCTACTTTCTGCTGAGTCATTGCTGTTAAGTTGTGGTGTGAGTTCAGCAAACTCTGTCTCCGACAATACTGTGAGTGGTTCAGGAGCCGACTGTTGATCTTTGATAAAATTAGCATTAGGTGCTGATAATTCAGTTGTTCCTGACTCATTAGTTTGTGCAATGGTTCCTTGCCATACTCGCGAAGTGAGGCCTCTGTCGCGTTCAACGAGATCAAAACCAGTGCCTCGGATACCGATGGTAGCTACTGCCGTGGTAATTTCATAATCATCATGATTGTCCTTACCAATACTACCTGTCAGCACACGCATTCCGCCTGAAATTAAGTCATAGAAGGCTTTATCACCATGATCTGTTTCATTTAAATGATAAGAACTAATGGCAAAGCTAGAAGCCGCTTCAATGGTGATGCGACCTTTATCTTTAAATACCAATACGGCATAAGCATCAGCATGACTTGTTAAAGTATCAGCGCTATACAGTGGCGCACCGACAGCAAGAGGGCGGGGGTCTTCAGCAAGTATATCGTTATTAACGGCTTCCACTAATCCTTCAACGTCGACAATACGGGCAATTACTTCACGTTTATAGGGCGTAGTGGCTTTTTTTAGTTTATCTTCTTCTGTTTGGCAGTGCTGTTGGCATACTCGAACCGAAAAGTCAGCTTGTTGGGCACTGATGGTGGTATCAGGGGTGGTGATTTGGAAATTTTCAGGTGCATCATCGGCAATCTCACCACTACTGGTACGAACACCACCTTGATGTAATTCAAACTGAGCGTGTTTATCAGACACTGTAAATTGCGTAATTGAAAAACTACTATTTGGTCTGACGGTTATTTTGGAATTGTCATTAAAGGTAATGACGATAAAGCTGCGCTCAGAAGTTTGAATATTATCACCTTCAAATACATCAGCATCTTTACCTAATACACGTGGTTTTTGGCCCTCATTATGTGCCGCCACAGTACCACGTGCGAAGGTGACAACACCGACCGATTCAGCGGCATAAAGTGACGGAGTGAAAGCCAGTAGCAGCATAAAGATCAAGGCAAGCTGAACTAAGCACAGTTGAGAATTGATTTTAATCTGCATAATCATTAGTAACAGATCTCAATGGTTCGACTGATGGTATCTTGTGTATCAGTAGTTGATGCTGTGGCAACATCAGTACTAGCCGTGTCTCCTGAATTAGTGTCAATGAGCGGGTTTATAGCCGTATATTCTTCTAATAAACCGTGCAACATGGCTTGTTCAAATAGTGTCACTACATTATCTGTTGGTACAACACTATCAGTATCAATAGTTGGAGTATTAATTACAGGATCTTCAACGACAGGATCTTCCACCACAGGATCTTCCACCACAGGATCTTCCACCACAGGATCTTCAACTATAGGATCTTCGACCACAGGATCTTCGACCACAGGATCTTCGACCACGGGATCTTCAACCACGGGATCTTCAACCACAGGATCGACAACAGGAGGAGGAGTAGGCGGTGGAGGAGGTGGTGCTGGGATCGGAATAGCCGTTGTCGCCAAATTAAAGGTATTGGTAATGATTGATGGATTGTATTCATAACCTGTCGTTGTACTGACGGCACTGAAAGCGCCAGCCATACTGGTTTGAGCCTGAATAAAATCAAAACTATCTCCGATAGCTTGGCCAGTATAGCTGCTGGTAATGATATTAAGAGTGCCATTGACCGTGACATTACCTTCTGTAGCACCCGTAGTTCCTGGATTATCAATAACATTGATAAAGTCATAACCTCCCGGGACAGTAGTACTACCTTGCGTTAAGCCGGTAACTTCCATTGTTGTGGTACTGCCTGCAGCCAGAGTTAAATCACCTTGAATGGTTAAGGTACCCGGTGAATTACCTGCGGATAAGTTACCACTAGTATTATTGATGTTAGCGGTTAATGTACCTGTTCCGCCTAGCAGACCGCCATTTAACAGGGTAATGGTGCCATTGCTAGCCGTCGGTGTGCCACTAACAAGGACTTGACCACCGCTATTGACATTAAAACCAGTACCGATAGAAATGCTGCCACCATTCCAGTTTAAATTACCGTTCACATCTAAGGTGCCACCCGGCAGTGAGATTGAACCACCAGACTGTGTTAAATCACCATCGACGGTAATATCAGAGATAGCAGCACTGCCACCTGTTATATTAAAACTTGCTCCATTTGCAATGGTTAAACTATTGATGGTATTCAAGCCTCCTACACCACGCATGCTTCCGCTTTGTATGGTTAGGGAGCCCGTAGTGAGGTTTATGTCATGTGTATTCGCGAACTGCATGGATATACCATTTACAACAGGGTTGCCACTACCGGTGATGCTGATGATACCTGCTGTGGTTAAGTCCAATGACCCAGTACCAGCGAGTGTGCCGCCAGTCCAAGTAAATTGACCACCGTTTAACTTCACTAGAGCATCCCCGCCAAATGTACCACCACGAAAATCAACATCAGCATTAAAAGTAGCATCATCATCAAAGATAAGTGAGCCACCGGTTAAACGGAATTCTTCTCTGGCGGTTATATCTAGTGGTGCTATGGTGCCAGCACTGGCATCAAAAACAATGATAGGGGAGCTTCCGAATAAAGGAATGTCGACCTGTGTACCATTAATAGGTAGTTGTCCTCCCCAGTTAGCCGCATTGGACCATAAATAAGTACCATCAGTTTCGGCCGAAGTTAGCTGAAAAGTTGCGGTGACAGGGAACAGCGTAAGAAGCAAGCTGTTTGCTGCAGGATAGGTTGGATTGATAGGTTTGTTGATACCTAAACCAACGGTAATTGGGGAAGCAAATGAGCCAGTGATTGTATTTGCAGATAAAACGGTAAAGGCGTCATTTACAGTACTAGAATAGAGAGCCAAACCTTCAACAGATAAAATTGATGTAGGGTCAATGGCAACTGTGCCAGTTACATTTAACAAATCACTTATCAGTCCTCCTTTACCATCATCACCAATATCAGGCGAGTAGCCGGTCCCTGAACGGAAGGTTAAATTGCCTGTTACATTAAGCACAGAAGCGGCAGCTGTACCAATTTGTAATGTGGCACCGCCATCAAGAAATACACCTGGAGACGTTGTCGTACTAGTTGCTGCTGAGTAAATAACATTACCACCAGTATTCAATACAATACCGTTTGACGCGGTTAAATCTCCGGTAACAGTGATGTCTCCTGTTTGGGAGAAGAGAATTGTGGATTCAGTAAATGTTGATGGATCGGCCGTGATGCTGCCAGAACTATCAGCGCGACCATAATAATCGACGTCGCATTAACTGCTGTTTCAAGTTCAGTTATCAGTGCTGAATTAAATTGATAATCAGCTGCTGCAGTGCCGAAGCCGATTGTATTGGCGGCAGTGCTAGGTGAAAAGAAAACATTGCCTATTGTAAGTATATCTACCGCACTAAGTGTTAGTTGATCACTTGCAGCAGCACCTGAATACTGAAGTGTAATATTCCCGCTTGTTGTTCCACCGCCTACATTATTATTAGTTGTAGTTGTTGATGTAAACACACCATCACTTAAGGTACTTTGTCCCGCTAGTGTTACTGTGCCAACGCCGTTTGTAATTAATTCAGAACCGCCACTGAGATGGATACCATAACTTAAAGCGGTTGTTGCCGAGCCAGAGATATTAAGGTTACCTCCATTTAGCTCTATCTTAGTTGTATCAAGCGCTGTTCTTGCAGCATCACGACCCACAATAATAAAACCATTATCACGTGAACCGGCACCCGCACCACCTGTGCCAGTAATGTTAATATTTCCTGTACCTGAAGCAGTTAATTTAGCTGAGGATTCAAGTCCGATACCATCATTATCCGTTGATGTGGCAGTACCACCTGTCCCATTTATCGTTAATGTACCATCGACAAGGGATATACCGGTAAAGCTATCAGCATCTGTTAGAGCTGCTATACCAGATAACCAAACACCAACGTTTGATGATGTACCATTTGCCCCTGTTCCGTTGAGACTAACTGCACCTGTGCCTGTATTGTGTATTTGTGCCGCACCCGATAATACGATGCCTTGATTAGCCAAGGTAGAACCACTTCCTTGGCCGGTAAGAGATATGTTACCGCCATTTGCTTCAATAAGCGTTACTGCTTCAGCATTGGCATCATTGCCATTACCATTTAAATAGATTCCTCTATTACTAGAAGTACCATTACCAGCTGTACCATTCAATACGATATCTGCGGTAGTGCTAAGGCCTGTTAGTCGTGTCGAATTCCACAAATAAATCCCATGATTATTAGTGGAAGGGGCACCTGCATCATTAGTACCAGTACCTGTCATTGAAATGTCACCGGTATTTGTTTGAAT
>Ga0209495_1000518_pt1 | contig 29833 bp, 19 predicted proteins | sample EN1Hudsemesocosm_FD_184629 | JGI IMG/M metagenome (GOLD analysis project Ga0209495, IMG submission 184629) | Methane-oxidizing microbial communities from mesocosms in the Hudson Canyon - EN1E Hudson Canyon (SPAdes) (version 2) | ecosystem: Environmental > Aquatic > Marine > Cold seeps | place... | reverse complement strand
CACCGACATTATGAAAACCGCTGGTTTGAAGCAAGCGCTAGACAAATACGGGTTTGATGCCGCTTTTGGTGGCGCCCGCCGCGACGAAGAAAAGTCCCGAGCCAAAGAGCGCGTGTATTCCTTCCGTGACAAAAATCATCGCTGGGACCCAAAAAGCCAACGACCTGAGCTTTGGAATATCTACAACGGCAAAGTGGACAAGGGTGAAAGCATCCGTGTTTTCCCTCTGTCGAATTGGACCGAGCTCGATATTTGGCAGTATATCCATTTGGAAAGTATCCCCATTGTGCCTCTCTATTTTGCCGCCAAACGCCCTGTGGTTGAGAAAGACGGCGTCATGATTATGGTAGACGACGACCGTATGCCCATAGAAGAGGGCGAAGTGGTTGAGGAAAAAATGGTCCGTTTCCGCACGCTAGGGTGTTATCCCCTAACGGGTGCTGTGGAGTCTGAAGCGACGACACTGCCAGAAATTATTCAGGAAATGCTTCTGGCCACCACTTCTGAGCGCCAAGGTCGAGTGATTGACAGTGATAGCTCGGGCTCGATGGAAAAGAAGAAACAGGAAGGCTATTTCTAAACCACTTCTTTTGCCAGTGCATGAAAACAGAATATTAACCGATAAAATTTTTGAGTTTACTGACTATGTCTCACCAGTCTGACCTGATCGCCGACGATATTAATGCTTATCTAAAACAGCATGAGCAAAAAGAACTGCTGCGTTTCTTAACCTGCGGCAGTGTTGATGACGGCAAAAGCACCCTTATTGGTCGCTTGCTGCACGATTCTAAAATGATCTATGAAGATCAGTTGGCCGCGATTCAAAATGACTCAGCAAAGCATGGTACAACCGGCGAAAAAATTGATTTGGCTTTACTGGTGGACGGCTTACAGGCCGAGCGGGAGCAGGGCATCACCATCGACGTGGCCTACCGTTATTTTTCAACTGAAAAGCGTAAATTCATCATTGCCGACACTCCTGGCCATGAGCAATATACTCGTAACATGGCAACCGGTGCGTCAACCTGTGATTTAGCCATTATCTTGATTGATGCGCGTTATGGAGTGCAAACTCAAACTCGTCGCCACAGTTACATAGCCTCGCTTTTGGGTATTAAGCATGTGGTGATTGGCATCAACAAAATGGACTTGATGGATTTTGATCAAGGCCTGTTCGAAAAAATCAAAGCCGATTACTTAGAGTTTGCCAGCAATCTGAACGAGCAAACCTTACATTTTGTGCCTATGTCGGCACTGAATGGCGACAATGTTGTTGAGCGCAGCACGCAATCGGATTGGTACACCGGCCAAACCTTGATGGAAATTTTAGAGACAGCGCAAATTGCGGACGATAAAAATGTCACCGATTTCCGTTTTCCTGTGCAATACGTTAATCGCCCTAATCTGGATTTCAGAGGTTTCTGCGGCACCGTTGCCTCGGGTGTGGTGAATGTTGGTGATGCCATCAAAGCCTTACCTTCTGGTAAAACCAGCACCGTAAAAGAAATCGTTTGCCATGGCGGCAACCTAGACCAGGCCTTTGTGGGGCAGGCGGTGACGCTCACCACAGACAGCGAAATTGATATCAGCCGCGGCGACATTATTGTGTTAGCCAAAGACGATGTGAGCAGCACTAACCATTTACAGGCCCATTTGGTGTGGATGTCTGAAGCGCCTTTGTCCACCGAGCGCGAATATCTGTTTAAATTTGCAAGTAAGACCGTAAGCGGTAAGTTTCCGCTGGTTAACTACCAAATTGATGTGAATACCCAAGAGCATATGAACAAGGCTGCTTTGGAGCTGAATGACATCGGCATGGTGGAAGCCGAACTTAGCCAAGAAGTGCTGGTTGACCCTTATGCACAAAACCGGGCTACAGGCGCATTCATTGTGATTGATCGCTTGAGCAACATTACGGTAGCGGCGGGAATGGTGGCGAAGAAGTTGGAGCACGCTGAAATATCTGGGGGCAGTAAAGGAGAGTTTTCAGCGTTTGAGGTGGAGTTGAACGCTTTGGTTCGCAAGCACTTTCCACACTGGGGTGCGGTAGATTTGCGTGGGCTTGATAAATAGCCCATTGACCCTATATAAATCGATAATAAAACTTACAGCAAGCGGTATGTCACGTGCGTTTATTTAAAGAGAAAGAGAAAGCAGAATTTCAAAAAACAGAGTTGTTTCAAGCCCTTAAAACGGCGAAGCACTTTTTTGTGTATGCGGCTATATTCAGCGCCGGCATCAATATTTTGATGCTGGTGCCTTCTCTGTACATGCTGCAGGTGTATGACCGAGTTGTGACCAGCGGCAGTGAATCTACTCTGCTGATGCTCACTTTGCTGATGGTGTTCTTATTAATGTCTATGGGTGGCCTCGATTGGGTGCGCTCGCGGGTATTGGTTCGGGCCAGCACCTATTTAGAGCAGTTATTAAAAGACCGTGTCTTTGACGCTACCTTTAAAAAATCGCTGTTGAGCGGCAATAGCAGTGCGCAAGCCTTGTCTGACCTCACCGGTTTGAGGCAGTTTATGACGGGGCAAGGCTTATTTGCCTTCTTCGATGCGCCCTGGGTACCTATTTACATCATGGTGATGTTTGCCTTTCACCCCGCCTTTGGTTGGATCGCAATTTTTGGCGCCATCATATTATTGGTATTTGCCTACACCAACGAAAAAATGACCCGCGAAAAACTCAAAGAAGCCAATGGTGAAGCGGCTTGGGTGAGTAATTTCGCCAGTAAAAATCTACGCAATGCCGAAGTTATTGAATCTATGGGTATGCTGAGCGACATTCGCCAGCAGTGGACAGACCGTGGCGATAAGGTATTAAACCTACAAACGGTGGCCAGTGATTCGGCGGGGACAATAACCTCTATTTCAAAATCTTTTCGGACCATTTTACAATCATTGATTTTGGGCATGGGCGCCTATTTAGCGGTGAACCAAGAAATTTCTCCGGGCTTAATGATCGCAGGCTCGCTGTTGCTTGGGCGTGCATTGGCGCCCATCGATCAAATGGTGGGAGCGTGGAGTGGCTTTATCAACGCCCGAACACAATACGGTCGGCTGAACGATTTATTGGAAGAACTGCCTGAAGACAAGCCCACCATGAGCCTGCCAGCACCCGTGGGTGTGGTGAGTGTTGAAGCGGCCATCGTCGCCGCGCCTGGTTCTCGCACCCCAATTTTGAAAAGTATTTCCTTTCGTCTTGAAGCGGGTGAAGCGCTGGGCATTATTGGCCCCAGTGCGGCCGGTAAGTCGACCTTGGCTCGCGCTTTACTCGGTATATGGCCGGCTATGAGCGGTGCCGTACGCTTGGACGGCGCCAATATTTACGCTTGGAATCGTGAAGAGCTGGGTCCCCATATTGGCTATTTACCTCAAGACATTGAGCTGTTCGACGGCACAATTTCAGAGAACATCGCACGCTTTACTCAGGTTGACGCCGGCAAAGTCGTGGCGGCCGCACAGCTTGCGGGAGTGCATGAAATGATCTTGCGCCTTCCCGATGGCTACGACACCGCCATTGGCGTTCAGGGCGGCGTGCTCTCGGGTGGCCAGCGCCAGCGCATAGGTTTGGCAAGAGCGCTGTACGGCGAGCCCAAACTTATTGTTTTGGACGAGCCCAATTCCAATCTTGATGAGCCGGGTGAAGCGGCCTTGTCCCAAGCCTTAGCGCAAGTTAAGGCCAGAGGGGCCACCGTCATTATCATTGCTCACCGCGCTCAAGTGCTGCGCAGTGTAGACAAAATTTTGTTGCTGGCGAATGGTAAAGCAGAAGCCTTTGGCCCGCGCGATGAAGTATTAGCAAAGCTCACCCAGCAGCGCCCAGCGGCACCGAAGCAAGGTGTTGCCAGCGCCTCTTGATCGGCCTGTTGTGGCCGTTTAAGTGGTTTGTTTGTATTCCCTAATTTAAGAAATTGGTAAGTAACTATGTCAACTCCATCAGTGACTCAGGCGATAGAAGTAGACTTTACCCGAGTGCGTCGCGTGGGTATGACCATCATCGCGGTGGTATTTGGCGGTTTTGGTTTGTGGGCTGTAGTGGCGCCCTTAGACAGTGCGGCCTTAGCGCCCGGCGTGGTCATTGTTAAGTCCTATAAAAAAACCATTCAGCACCTTGAAGGTGGCATCGTTAAAGACATTCTGGTGCACGAAGGCGACCGCGTAGAGGCGGGCGATACGCTGCTGGTGCTAGACAATACGCAAACCCGTGCAAAATTAGAAATTGCCAAAGCGCAGTTGTTTGCGTTTAAAGCTCGAGAGTCGCGTTTATTGGCCGAGCGAGACGGAAATGATTTTTCCGCAGATGTATCTGCAAAGGTTTCTGAAGAGCCTTCAGCGCTAGTATCAAAAGAGCTGCGCGACCCCCGTTTTGAAAAGGAGATTCAGTCTCAGCGAAATTTCTTTAATGCACGTGCCAGTGCAAATCAGGGTGAAACGGAAGTTTTAAACCAGCGCGTTGAGCAGTTACAAGCCAATGTTTCTGGCCTTGAGGCCCTTAAGCGCAGCAAAGTAAGTTTGGTGAAATCTTACGCGGAAGAAATTCAAGATTATCGTGGTTTATTGGCGGAAGGTTACGCCGACAAAGTTCGTTTGCGTGAGCTAGAGCGCAGCCATTCACGCCTAGAGGGCGAAGTGGCCGAGCACATATCCTCCATTGCCGGCACTCGTATTCAAGTGGGTGAAACCAAGCTGCAAATATTGCAGTTGCGAAAAGAATTTCAGTCGGCGGTGATTGATGAATTAGGGCAAGTACAAACCAAATTGAACGATGTTGAAGAGCAAGTAAGAGCCCTGGAAGATACATCGGCACGCAACACCATCACATCGCCGGTGTCGGGAATGGCCATGAGCATACAGGTGCACACCATTGGCGCGATTATTACACCCGGCAGCGCTATCTTAGATGTGATCCCCTCCAGTGGAGAATTTTTGGTGGAATCGCAAGTCTCGCCCGCCGATATCGACCGAGTGATTACTGGGCAAAAAGCCAAGATACGTTTCTCGGCATTTAACAGTGCAACCCCCGTAATAGAGGGTGAAGTAATGACCTTGTCGGCAGACCGCTTAACGAATGAGCAAACCGGCATGCCTTATTTTCTGGCGCGGGTTGAAGTCACTGCAGTGGGAAAGAAAGACTTGGGGGGTTTAGAGTTGATTCCAGGCATGCCGGCGGAAGTATTGATCAACACAGGTTCAAGAACATTTTTTGAATACCTAACTCAGCCAATTACCAATGCCTTGGCTCGCTCACTGATTGAAGAATAATCTCTTATAAAAAGTCATTAGAGTTGATTGCAATGAAGCATTTTTTAACCTTTGCAGGCTTGGGCCTGCTGTCGGCCTGTTCCCTTTTATTTGCGAGCGGCGACACTGAGAGCGCCAGCGAGACAGCCGCCCCCGCACAAAGTTTACAGCAGATATTTGTGGCGGCAATGAAGGCCAACCCAGCTCTGCAAATTGCTCACAGCCAATTGTCTATTGGCAGAGCTCAGCGCTCCCAAGCCACCGCGCAATTGTTGCCGCAAATATCGGCGTCGGGCAATTTTTCCGAAAATGAGCAGTCCTTTCCTGACGGTGAGTCTGGCGACAGTGAATTTGACGGTGAAAAATACAACCTGCAATTGCAGCAGGTTTTGTTTAACTGGCAGGCCTTTGCAAACCGCAAACGTGCATCTTATGTGGTTGATCAAAAAGAGGCTGAGTATTACGACCGCCTAGGCATTATGCTCTTGGACACAGCCGATCGATATTTCTCTGTCTTAGCGGCGCAAGACAACAAAGCCTTGGTGCAGGCCGAGCGTGAAGCCACCGATCAGCAGCTTAAGCAGGCCGAGTCTCGCTATCAGCGAAAGCTGATAAAAATCACCGAGCTCTACGAAGTGCGAGCCCGCGCGGCGGCCATTCGCAGTAACGAAATTGATGCCGACAATGAATTTGCCTTGGCGAAAGAGTCTCTGTGGGAATTGTCGGGTGAAGAAATTTCGGCTCTTTATCGCTTGGACGAGCAAACAGTTTTCTCCGATCTCAGCGGCGACATTGACACTTGGGTGGCCCGAGCATTAAGTGGTAATGCTCAGCTGAGCGCCCGAGACTCCGCCATTAATGCCGCTAGGCAAACTATTTCCGAGCGCCGCGGAGCTCATTACCCCGTGGTTACGCTAGTGGCCTCTAGGCAAAAGAGTGATTTGGGTTACGAGAATACTTCATCACCGAAACGTCAAATCACCTATTATGGCGTAGACGTGTCTATTCCCATTTTCAGTGGCGGCAGCACCTCCGCTAGAGTGCGCGAAGCCTATCACTTGGCGCAAATTGCTAGAAGCGAGCATGAGCAAGTGCGCCGTGAAGTTGTGCGCCGCACTCGCGCCGCTTTTTTGAGTACCAAGTCTAGCTTGAAGCGTATAGATTCTGCAAAAACCGCCGTTGATGCCGCCACACAGTCTGCTTTGGCAATGGCTCGGGGCTTCCAGTTGGGCACGGTAACCATGATTGACGTGCTCGACTCCCTGCAGCAAGAATTTCGTGCCCAGCGCGATTTACAGCAGGCAAAATACAACTATATACAATCGATATTGAGCTTGAAAAAAGAAGCAGGCACCATTGCTAAAGCCGATATTGAAGAAATAAATTCTTGGTTGATTCCCCCAAGCAACTAGGTTTAATTGAGCCCACATGGCAAAAGTTCTGCACATTTATAAAACTTATATGCCATTCACCATGGGCGGTGTTGAACAGGTTATTCAACAGCTCGCCCTGAGTACGGCATCCGCCGGGTTTACTCATCAGGTGTTAACCTTGCACGAAGGCGAAGACTTTCAGCGCATTCAACGGCCCGAGGCTGAAGTGCTGGCGGTTCCTTGGCGCCTGCACCTTCAGTCTACACCTCTGTCTTTTCAGTATTTGCGCCGCTTTCGCAAATTGGCCCAAGAGGCTGACATTGTTCACTACCATCACCCATTTCCTTTGCAGGATATTGCCCAGGTTCTGTCGGGTATTACAACGCCCAGCCTTGTGACTTATCACAGCGATGTTGTGCGGCAGAAGTGGGCAAATAAACTCTATTCGCCGCTGCTGAATCATTTTTTGGGAAGGGTGGATCTTGTGGTGGCATCGTCCCCTCAATATCGCCAAAGCAGTTTGGTTTTACAGCGCTTTCAGGCCAAAACTTCTGTTGTGCCATTTGGCCTATCAGAAAGGAGTTACCCTGAGCCAGACAGCGCCACCTTAGAAGACTACCGCGAGCGTTTCAAACAAGGCTTCTTTTTGTTTGTGGGGGTTTTGCGTTATTACAAAGGTCTTGAGTTTTTAATTGAGGCGGCGCGTAAAACGGGCTTGCCTGTGGTAGTGGCGGGTGATGGTCCAGAGCGGGGAAATGTCGAGCAAGCGGCCGACAATATCGAGAACCTGCACTACTTGGGCCAAATTTCAGAGAGCGAAAAAGTCGCCTTGTTGAATTTGGCGAGTGCATTTGTGTTTCCTTCCTCACAGCGCTCCGAGGCTTTTGGCATCAGTTTGTTAGAGGCCGCCATGTACGGGAAAGCTTTAATTTCGGCGGAAATTGGCACCGGTACCAGCTTAATTAATCAGCATGAAGAAACGGGCCTCATCGTCGCGCCGGCCAATGCGGAGGCCTTGGCTGAGGCCATGTTGACGCTTTGGCAAGACGACGAACAAAGACAGCAAATGGGTGAGGCGGCTAGAGCGCGTTACCTATCTCTCTTCACCTCAGAAGAAATGGGGCGTGCTTATGCCCAGGCTTATCAGCAGTTACTGGCGCCGCAAAATAAGCCCAGCGAAATGGAAAATGCCCAATGAAACTATTGGTAAATGTGGACTGCCTTCACGCACCGCTCACGGGCATTGGCCACTACGCCCGCAACTTGCTGATTGAATTGATGGCCAGTAGTGAGGTGAGTGATGTGCAAGCCATTCGCGCTTCCGGCTGGGCCAGCGCCGAAGAGTTAGCGCAATTGCTTGCCCCAGTGGCCATAGATGAAACGCCGGGCGTCATACCCGATAGAAGTTTTCGGCAAAAGGGCTTAAGCGGCTTGCGCCAAGTGGCCAAGCGCGTGCCCTACGCTCGAAACCTTAAGCGGCATTTGCAAAATCGTCTGGCTATGGCCCGTGAGGCTGAGTTGGCGGCTTATGTTTATTGGGAGCCGAATTATAATTTGCTGCCCATCAATAATACCGCTGTAACTACCGTACACGATCTCTCACACATTCATTACCCCGAGTTTCACCCAAAAGAGCGGGTAGAGTTGTTGAACGCCCATTTGGCCAATTCCATTGCCAAGGCAAAAAAAGTGGTCACTGTGTCTGAATTTACACGCTCGGAAGTGGCACAAAACTTTGGCATTCCAGAGTCGCAATTGGCAGTTGTATCGCCTGCAGCGTCTCCGGAATTTCGGCCCTATACAGACGAAGAATGCAGAGCCGTTCGTTTGCATTATCGCCTGCCTGAGCAATTTATATTGTCGGTGGGCACTCTTGAACCTAGGAAAAATTTATTGGGTTTAATTGAGGCCTATTCGCAGCTTCCGGCGGATTATCGAAACAACTTCCCCTTGGTTTTGGTGGGGGGCAAGGGTTGGCACGCAGGCCCAATTTCCGAGGCCCTCGCGAAACTGCCCGCGCAACAGGTCTATCGCCTGGGCTATGTTCCGCAAAGTGACTTGCCAAAATTATTGTCGGCGGCCACCCTTATGGCCTACCCCTCGTTTTACGAGGGCTTTGGCATGCCGCTGCTAGAATCAATGGCGGCCGGCACACCGGTTCTCACCTCTAGCTGCAGTTCAATGCCAGAAGTGAGCGGCGGTGCCAGCGTTTTGGTTGAGCCCACTCAGGTAGAGTCTATAAGCGAGGGCCTACTCAAACTCTTAGGCAGTGAATCGCTGCAACAGAGTTGTCGAGGCAAGGGTTTACAAAATGTATCTCGCTATTCTTGGGCCTCGTCGGCTCAGGGTTTGCTTCAGGTCTTGCACGAATGTGAGCGGGCTTGCCATGAGTATTGAGTGGCAGAGTCATGTTCGGCGTATGCAAGAACGAATGCGAGACCTAATGCAAGAAGAGGACAAACAACAACATTTTCTTTACAGTCTAGGTATCCTGCTGCTCAGTTACTGTGTATTTAGCCTTATATCCAGCTTGATTATTACCTTGCTGATAGGCTTAGGCAAAGAGATTTGGGACCACTACTACGGCACGGGATTTTGTTGGTGGGACCTCTTAGCGAATATGCTGGGTATCTTCACTGGCCTATTGCTGATTGGCGGATTTAAGGTCGTACTCTAAGCGCGGCAAACGTATTTTTTCTAAACCTAATAACAAATTGAGTGAACATGGAAGACAATCAAAACCCTTCTATTGATAGCATCTTGGAAAACATTAAGCGCGAAGCCCGTTACCTTGAGTCTCAAGGTGCTTTGCAGGTGTCTGATAAACCCGAAAAAGTAGCGCTGGATTTTAGTGCTTGGGCCAATCAAGAAAAAAGTTTTCCGGTGAAGCGCCACTACTACATCTACGAATTTTTGATGTATGACGACGCCGAGTTTGTGAGTAATGCCTATCTAGGTCTACTGCAACGAGAGCCCGACGAAGTGGGTTTTGACGCTTGCGTGAGTTCGTTGCGCCAAGGTGGCAGCAAAGAGCAGATCTTATTAAATCTGCTCAATTCAGATGAAGGGCGAGCCGCCGGTATTGAAGTGGAGGGCATGCACGCCCTTACCAATGAAATTCCCATTAAGTCGAGTTACCACAAAAGCGAATTTTTAGTTTATGACGGCAGTGAGTTTGTTCATAACGCTTACCGAGGCATATTGCAGAGGTCGGCCGATGAGGCGGGCTTTAAAGAAAACCTCCACTACCTAGAGTCGGGTGGTTTTAAATCCATTGTTTTGGTGAACTTGACCCGCTCGGCAGAGGCGAAAGAAAAAGGCACAAGCATCGAAGGCTTGGCCGGCTATAAATTACTGCGTTTGGCATTCCTAGTGCCTGTGCTGGGCGTAGTGGCTCAGGCCGTGTATCGGAAAGTTAATAATGCTTGGCGGAGTCTAGTGAATGGGCGTATTGATGCTTTGCAGCACCGCCATCATGATTTGTGGAGTTTAACCAACAAAGCTTTCACCAGTCAGCGTGCTTGGATCAACGATCTGGCGATTGAAGATTTTCAGCGCAAAGAGCGCAGCGCTCAGTTAGTGAGCGGCCTACAAGATCAATATTCCGAACTGCAGCAGGCGCTTGCCGATGTTAAAGCCGACAATCAAGCGCTGCGTTCATCCTTGAGTGAAGCCCAGGCCTTACAAGTGGCGCATCATCGAGACATGCAGCTGACGCGCAATGACCTCCTGTATCAACAGGCCAATGTTCAGCAGCTGCTGGAACAATTGGCCAAGGGTGCAAGCCCTCAGGCTCCTCAGCCAGCAGGCAATGATGTTGCAGGCCAAGACATTGCAAACCTCGCCACCGCCCACAGCAATGATCGTTTAGACGCCTATTACGTGGCCTTTGAAGAAGAGTGCCGAGGCAGCACCGAGGAAATTCAAGCAGCTCAAAGTGTTTATCTGCCGCTGTTAGAGCGCGCCGCTACCGTCTCAGCAAGCACACCATTATTGGATGTGGGTTGTGGTCGGGGAGAGTGGCTTGATTTACTCAGTCGCAAAGGCTTTGCCTGCCAAGGTGTCGACAGCAACAGCGTCATGGTAGAGCGCTGCAAAGCCTTAGAGCTCACAGCGGTGAAAAACGATGCTCTGGTTTATTTGCGCGCTCAAACCGATGCTTCACTTGGAGCGGTGAGTGGTTTCCATATTATTGAACACCTACCCTTTGATGTGCTGTTTGAACTCTTTGCCGAAGCCTTGCGAGCATTAGTGCCCGGCGGGCTGATTATTTTTGAAACCCCCAACCCAGAAAATCTTTTGGTGGCCAGTCATACTTTCTATCACGACCCCACTCATCGCAATCCTATTACACCCACAGGCATAGAGTTTTTGGCGCGCTATGCCGGCTTTGGTGACACTGAAATTGTGCGTTTACACCCTTATCCCGCTGAAGCGAGAGTGAAGGGCATGGACCCACTCACCGAGCGGGTGAATGGCCACCTCTGCGGCCCGCAAGATTTTGCCATCGTCGCACGCAAGCCCGCATAAGGAATCACTGTGAAAATCATTGTTACAGCCAACATTGTGCCCTTTATGCCGGGCGGCGCCGACTATCACATTAACGGCCTCGGCGATCAGCTGCGGCTGCAAGGGCACACCGTAGAATTGTTGCGCTTCCCTTTTCGCTTCTCTCCAGAGAGCGACATAGAGCGGATGATGGCCTTTTGCGAAGGCACCGACCTGCGAGCGCCTAATGGCGTTGCCGTGGACAAAGTCATCAGTCTGCAGTTTCCGGCTTATGGCGTACAGCACGACAACCTCAGCGTATGGGTGATGCATCAACACCGTGCTGCTTATGAGTTGTTTGATGAAAATACCGCATCTGACGGTTTAAAAAAGCTTCGCCCTGAAATTGCAGACTTCGACCTTCGCACGCTGAGCAAAGCGAAACATTTATTTGCCAACTCCCAATGTGTGGCTAATCGCCTGCAGGCCTATAATGGCTTGAGTGCTCAAGCTCTTTATCACCCGCCCCACGGCGCCGAGCGTTTTTACTGCGAAAGTGCCGAGCCCTATATCTTTTACCCCAGTCGGCTAGAAGGTTTGAAACGGCAAGACCTGCTCATTGAAGCGGCGGCACATTTAACCACGCCCGTGAAAATATTGATTGGTGGTGACGGCGGTCAGCTTCGCCGCTACCAACAACTCATTCAAGATTTGGATGTTGCGGATAAAGTGCGCTTGATCGGCCGTTTTTCCGAGGCGGAAAAGTTGGCGCTCTACGCCAAAAGCCTCGGGGTGTTTTTTGGTCCCTTTGATGAAGACTACGGTTATATAACCCTAGAGGCCATGCTGTCTTCAAAACCGGTCATTACCTGTGCCGACTCTGGCGGCCCTTTAGAGTTTGTTGAAGACGGTGAAACTGGGTTTGTGGTTGAGCCAAAGCCTGAAGAGATTGCTCAGCGAATCGACTTTTTATATTCCAATCAAGCGAAAGCGCAAGCCATGGGCCGTGCTGGGCGAGACGCCTACACACAAAAAGGCATTGCCTGGGACAACGTTATAGAGCAGTTGCTGGCCTAGCCACACTGACCCACATAGGTGACAAATCGATGAAAATTGCAATCGTGGCGCCCAGTGGCATTCCCTACGCGGTAGGGGGGGCTGAGAAATTTTGGTGGGGCATGCTCGACGCGCTTAACAAGCACACCACCCATGAGGTGGAGCTGATAAAAGTGCCCTCGCCGGAGGGCACCTTTTGGGACATTATCGCAAGCTATCAGGCTTTTAGTGAACTCGACCTAAGCCATTTTGATTTACTGATTTCAACCAAATACCCGGCGTGGATGGTGGGGCACCACAATCACTACTGCTATCTACAGCACACCTTGCGAGGTTTGTACGACACCTACCCGGCTGATTTACCCACAAACTTAGAATCGCCGCCAGAAGTCTTGCATCCTTTATTAGCTATCTTAGAGATGCCAGCAGAGCGAACTTATCTACCTACACTGTTTACAGAGCTGGCAAAGCTTAAGGTGGAAGCCGAACAGCCCTACTCATCGCTTGCGCCATTGTGCAGTTTGCCCGGCCCCTTACTGCGAAAAATTGTTCATTGGCTGGACAGCGTAGCCAAACACCCAGACAACATTCGTCGCTACTTTGCCATTTCCCACAACGTCACCCAGCGCGAAGGCTATTTCCCCGAGAATGTACCTGTGACCGTGCTTCATCATCCCTCCGATCTGGGCAATGAGCTGGCAGAGCTAGAGGTTGAATATCAAAATTACTTATTTACCGCCAGCCGCCTCGACGCGCCAAAGAGATTGGATCTACTGATTCAAGCGTTTCAGCAAGTTGATGGTGATGCAGAATTTCCCACAGAGCTGCGAATTGGCGGCGGCGGTCCAGAGCTGGCTCGACTGAAGCAGTTGGCCGGCAGCGATCCTAGAATTAAGTTTTTGGGCCGCATTACCGACGCTGAATTGATGGCGCAATATCGCGGTGCTCTGTGTGTGCCTTTTGTGCCTTATGACGAAGACTATGGTTTGATCACCTTAGAAGCCATGCAGGCGGCAAAAGCGGTGATCACTGTGGCCGACAGTGGTGGCGTTAACGAGCTGGTCACTCATAATGAAACAGGGCTCAGCGTGCCCTTAGGCATAGAGCCTTTGGCGCAGGGCATACAACAGATGCTGGATAATCGCGAGCACACCATTGCCATGGGCAAACGGGCTCGAGAGTCTGTGACTTCAATCCAGTGGGCAAGCATCGTGCAAAGCTTGTTGTCTGAGTGCTCTGTTGAGGCCGACAGCGAGAACATTGGCGACAGCGAAGAGCAAAATTTACGCGCCACAAATGTGGATGCTCAGCGGCCCAAAATTGTAGTGGCGGTGAGCTTTCCTGTGTTTCCCCCCAAAGGTGGCGGCCAAAATCGCATTTATCATCTCTACCGCCAACTGGCTCAGCACGCCGATGTAGTCTTAGTCAGCCTGTGTGATTACCCTGGGGAAGGTAAAACGATCTCCTTTAATCGTGAAATTGCCCCCGGCTTAAGAGAGCATCGCATCGCCAAATCGCCTGAGCATCAACACATTGAAGTGCAATTGTCAGAGGCCTTATGGGCGTCTGTGGGTGACCTGGTGGCTATGCGCCACATTAACGCCACTCACGCTTACCTTGAAGCCTTGCGCGATGAAACCCAAGCGGCCGATATCGTCGTGGCCTCCCACCACTATTTATACCCCGCCGTTCGCCAGGTGTATCGCGGCCCCGTGGTCTACGAATCTCACAACGTTGAAACCGACATGAAGCACGCAGTGTTAGGTCGGCCGACGGCCGATAAATTGAATCAGCCCGCTTTGTCTCTGGGCGACGCTGAGAGCTCTGCGCTGCACACAGCTGAAGACTGGCTTAACTACAATCAAGAGATTGAACAGCTGTGCGCACAAGACGCCGTGCTGGTCACCGCCTGCAGCGATGACGATAGGCTGCGTTTGCAATACCTGTATGAGCTGCCAAACGAAAAGTTTGCCATCTCGGCCAATGGCGTCGACATGACAAGCGTCACCTTCACCGAGGCGAGTGAACGTGTGCGTTATCAGCAGCGCCAGAGCTTGGGGCAAGTGAAAACGGCAGTGTTCATGGGCAGTTGGCACGGACCAAACTTGGAAGCCGCGCAAAGCATTCTAGATTTAGCCTTGAGTTTAGAAGACCCCGCTCAAGAGAGCCCATGGCAATTCTGGTTAATGGGTTCCGTTTGCGACTACTGGCAAGCCCGCCTGAAAGATGGGCGCTTAAGCAGGCTGCCCACAAATGTACGTTTATTGGGCATGCTCAGCGAAACTGAAAAGGCCGTAGTGCTGGCCACTGCCGACCTGGCCTTAAACCCCATGAACAGCGGTTCTGGCAGTAATTTAAAAATGATGGAATACGCGGCGGCCGGGATTCCTGTCTTAAGCACCCCATTTGGCAACAGAGGCCTAGCCTATAGAAACGGCCGCGACATCATCGAGCGAGAGTTGGCCGATTTTGCCACTGGCTTGCAAGCCTTTGCCGCCGAAAGTGGCGGAAGTAGAATTTCCTCGGCCAAAGGGCTCACTGAGCAATATTATCGCTGGCAAGTGATTGCTGAAAACTACCGGCAGCAATTACTAGCTTTACTGCCAAGCTAGGCTATAATTCGTGGCGGCTACAAGCGAGTGCATTTACGCTATTTCATGGAAATGCTCCGGCGCGCCAAAGTGTCAAAGTGAAGAATGGAATTTAAGCCCTAAATGTTAGATTTTGTTAAAGTTTGTCGAGTTTTTTACGGGTTGTTTAAAAACCCAGCGTTTTTAAGAGCATTTCGTTAAAAGCGTCACAACTTTATGAATTTATGGCAAAAATTCCCCCAAAGCGTTGACAGCGTCGGACTACAAAGATATAAATGCCCACAACAGGATGTTATGTCATGGCTGAAGTGTCATATTCTTGATTAAGGATACCCAAATAGGGGATACCTGAGTTTGGGGATGCGGAAGTTCGTTGCAGTTCTGGGGGTGTAGACGTAATTGTTTGTTTCCCGCTTCTTTGAGCGAAATGTGTAAAAAAACCTAGGTAATAACCACAAAAAGATATTAAGGAGTGGCTTAATGGCTACAACAGAATCAATCAATCTCGCACAACAAATGTACGTGGCATACTACGGCCGTCCAGCAGACCAAGAAGGTCTGGATTTCTGGGCAGAAGCATTTGACGCAAGCGACGACTTAGATGCGGCATTAGCTGCGTTCGGTGCAAGCGCTGAATTTACTAGCGCCTTTGGTGCCTTGACGAACACGCAACTGGTAACTAACTTATATCAGCAGCTTTTCAGCCACGCTCCAGATGCCGAAGGTTTGGCATTCTATGTTGCTCGTTTGGACGCCGAAACTTCAACTTTGGCTCAAATTGCTACGCAAATTGCTGACGGTGCTAGCGGCACAGACATTACTGCTTTGGCAAATAAAATTGTTGTTGCATCGACCTATACTGCTGCTGTAACGGCAGACGGAGCTCCTTATACTGCTGCAGAAATTGCTGGCGCACAGGCAGTTTTGGCTGCTGTTGATGATACTGCTGCTTCTGTAACTGCAGGCAATACCGCAGCTGAAGCTGAAGTTGCTGCAAATGCCACTGCTGTAGGAACTGAGGCTGCTGCCGCTGCTGCTTACGCAGATCTTCTTGTACAAGCTGATGCAACTGCAACTGCTGGTGAGAAAGCAAGTTCTACAGCTTCAAGACTTCTAGCTGCTGAAGAAGCAATTGCTGCTGGATCTACTCAAGCTGAAATTGATGCAGCTTATGATGTATTAGTAGCTGCTGGTTCTGCTGGTTTGGCTTTGAGCAGCATTATTGCTTTAGACGCTGCAAATACTGCGGTTGTTGATTACTTGGCAGCAACTGATAGCGCTTATGATACTAACGAAAACGGAGCAGTAACGGCTGCTGAAGTTACTGCAGAGCTTAGTGCCGCAGCAGTGGCATACAATGCAGTGTCACCAGTAAGCGATTTGGCTACTGACGGCAGTGATACAGCAGCAGAAATTGCCGCTATACACACTTTGCAGGAAGCTTCATTAGCTGCAACTTTAACTACCAACAGTGCACTACTCGATGTTGAGCAAGTAGCGGTTGACGCAATTACCGGCTTAGAAGCGGCAATTACGGCTGCTGATACCGCAGCTGAAGCATTTGAAGATGCATATGACGCTGATGAGGCGACTGGTGCTACATTAGCAGCCGCAACTGCTGCATACGATGTTAACAATGGTACAGCTGTAATCAATGCTGATGGTACCGTAAGCGATACTGCTATGGTTTCTATCGGTACTATTGTCGACGGTGACGGTGGCGGTACTTTTGGTACATTCACACTTACATTTAGTGCTCTAGCTGTAGGTCAAAGCATAACTGTTGAAGGTACTACAGTTACAGCAGCAACAGCTATGACCGATGCTGAAGTTGCAGACGCTTTTGAAGCTGCATTAACATTGACTGGATACACCGGTGATGCTACTGGAGCTAATGCTACGGTTGTTTACACGTGGGGTGTTGACGAAGTTAAGGATGTGTCAGCCGATACTACTGATGCTATTGCCTTGGCTGTTGGCGGTACTGAAGCAACTAATGAAGGTCTTGCTGCACTTAAAGCTGCGGCTCTTGCCGATGTTGCTGCAATCGCTGCTCTTTCAGATGCCAACGATGCATTGTCAGCTGCTGTTCAAGCGACTATTAGAACTGAACTTGATTCAACTACCGCAACCGCAGGTACTGGCGCAATTGACACAACCGGCGGTACTGTAACTTTAGATTACACTGATACTACTGGTGGTGGTACGGCTGCTGCGGCTCCTATCGCTGATGGATATATTGCTGCTCAAGCTCCTGTGGCTGCTACGCAAGCACTGATCGCGACGTTGGGAACCACAAAGCTCGCTTTTGATGCAATCAATGCGGTTGATGATGGATTGACACCTTTAGAAGCAACTTTGGCTGCAGCTGGTGCAAATGTTGATGAGCTTGATTTATCAGCTGATCAGACTTTCGGTACTGATACAGTAGGTCTTATCTCTAGCATGGTTGCTGGGGACGCTGAAACAGTTACTGATTTTAATGCAGCAACTGACTTCATCTTTGTAGGATCTGATTACACACTTAACACTGGTGCGTTAACAACAGGTGACAATGCTGTTCTAGAGATGTTCATTACAGATAAGTCTTCTACTGACGACACTGCTGTTCTTACTTTTGAGACTGCTGTATTTGGTTCAGCTTCAGAAGGTGACTTCTTCACAATAGAGCTAACAGGTATTACTGTAGCTGATATTACTGTTGATAATGGCTTGGTTCTAGGTGCGTAAGTGCTAATAAGGCGAACGCTTATTTCGATAAGCTACTAACCTTAGGCTCTGCTTTAAGAGCCGAAGACAAAAGAAAAGCCTCAGTTCAGAAATGAACTGGGGTTTTTTTATAGGTGAATTGAAAGTCTTTCAGGATGGCTGACGCCATGGGGATTTCCCTCGCTAATACTCCAATTAAACTATGTCAGTCGTGACCGCGCACCCGTAAGTTAATTATCACTAGTAGAAAGTCTCTCTGTGTCTTATCCTCCCATTCCTCAAGATTAAACTTCTCGGACTGTTTATGGCGCTGGTTTCTCAAGAAATAATTTCCGACCTTTACACGGTCTATTGCGGTCGCTCGGCTGACCCTGAGGGATTGGCGTTTTGGCATGAGCGTTTATCGGGCTTTGACTGCAAAGAAGAAGCTGTTCGCTATTTCGGTCGTTCCAGTGATATGGGGCAAGCAAGCACTGCCACTGAGAGCAAAGCGCTGGATCCGCAGAATTTTGAAGAAGTAATGTCCTGCTTGTTAATTCGCACCTACGGAAGAGAAGCCACAAGTCGGGAGCGAGGGTATTATTTAGCTCAACTTGAGTCGGGTTCTTGGGAGCCCATTGAATTGGCCTGGGCTTTAATGAATCAGGCCGAGGGTAGCGATTGCAAGGCCCTGGAGTCTAAGCTAGCTCCGGCTAGGCAAGAGCTCAAGCGACGCCAAGAGCAGGCAGACCCTAAATTCATTGCCCAGCAAACACTATCTCAGCCCATTTTAATTGCGGCCCATCACAAAGCGGGCACCAATTGGTTGTCCTCTATTTTTCACTCCATTTGTGATCGCTTTAATTTTCGCATGTTAGAGGGTGAGTCCCCAGATAATAGCGAAAGCTTTGACGTATTCCTGCAAGATCACAGCGTCTTCAAAGAATCGCTTTTGAGCGAAAACTTTCGTGGCGTTCACATGATTCGCGACCCTCGAGATGTGATTATTTCAGGTTGTTTTTATCACCAGAAGGCCGATGAGTCTTGGTTGAAAATTAAGCGTAAACGCTACGGCGGCCTAAGCTACCAAGAGAAGCTGAATAGCTTTGACAGTTTTAGCGACAAATTATTGTTTGAGATGGAAGGTATATCTTTAATCACCATTAAAGACATGTGGGCGTGGAATTATGCTCAAGCCTCATTTCACGAAGTGAAATATGAAGACCTTATTCACGATACAGACCTGCAGCACTTTCAACAAATGTTTGCTTCTCTAGGCATAGGGCAGGAGGCATTGATGCCTCACCTGCTAGAAGTAGCTCGCGACAACAGCTTATTTTCAGGCAAAGTGGCTAGTACCCACGTTCGCTCAGGCAGTGCTCGGCAGTGGCCGCAGTATTTGGACGCTAAGCTGAAGCGACGGTTTCTGGAATTGTTTGGGGATGTTTTAATCGACTTAGCTTATGAGGAAGATCATGCTTGGGCTGAGTTAGAAACCCCTTTGCCTAATGTACGACCAGCCTGTGCAGGCCGCACTATTATGGATATTCTTTACCACCCCGATGACTCGGATTATGAAGAGCCCGATCGAAATGAATGGCCTATAAAATACTCTAGCTAGTCTTATAAGGTAAGGCTAGGGCCTTAGGCTTAAACTTTGCACGGCGAGACCTAAGCCCCGCTTATCGGGGTTCTCAGCATTGAGCATTTGCGGCGAGCTTAATGGCTGCGTCAATTCGAAACTCACCTCAATATTGTTTCCCTGCAGAAGATTGTCTGGAATAAGAGCACTGTATTTCTGTGTATGAGGGCTTATATTCCAATGGGCAATTTCCCGTTTATTTACAAATACGCGAGTGGGCATTTCTTTACCGCCGGCTGGCAGCATGGCGTGAGCCACAATACTCAGGGTGATGGCCTTACTTTGAATTTGTGCAGGTGTTGCGATATTCACACTAGCGTATTGTTTGCTCCAGCTGCCCCAAGGTTCAGCTGGCCAAAAGCCTACGGCGCCATGCTGCGCAAGGTTAACTGCATCGGCAAAGCTTAAGCTGTCACCCAGAGCGAGCGCCTTGCTGCGCACTAAGTTGTAATGTCGGCCTTCATCCAGAGTGCCCAGCCGAAGGGGGGCAGCTTTTTCTTTTGTCTGGGTTTTACTGGGCGGATGTACCAAGCCACTATTAAGAGTTAACTCTGATGAGTAGGCCTGAATGTCAGATTCAATGTGTATAGTGTAACTGTGAATTGTCGCTTTGCCCGAACCTAATCGGGTGATGCCGCGAAGTATGGTTTGCCCGTGGCTGTAGGCATTTAGGGTGATAAATTCCAGGTCTAAGGTCAGTCGCTCACCGTTGGTAAGTGTAGGCAAGGTGAGTGGCGCTAGGAAGGTGGCGCCAGATTGCTCTTCGCTTAGGTGCGTTGAACTCATGCTCAGTTCCAGCAGGGCGGCGGGGTCGCCTTGAAAGGAGACATCCAATTCCAGCCGTATTCTGGCGTGATGTGGCAGAGTTAAAAACTGGCCACCCAGTAAGTCGCTTGAGCGATCTTTATGTATTAATACTTCGGTGTTTTGGTTGAAGACAAAGCTTCGCTTGCTGTCATTTTTGCGCTGTAAGCGGGCGTCCAGAATGGCTTGCTGGCGATAAACTTCATTGTCTTTTTGGTGGTTGGCTGTGGGCGATTCTGTGTAGCCTTTGGCAAAGACTTGTTGGTTGTTAGCCAGCAAATGCTTGCAGGGTGCCACACCAATTAGTTGCTGTAAAAAGCTCTGAGCCTGTTTGGGGCATAAAATAATTTCGCCTTTCTTATCTGACATCGCTAGTGTGGACCATTGGGCCAAAGGCATTGTGCGTTCTTTTTCATAGTGGCGAAAAATGCTCCGGCCAGTCATGGTGGGCCGTTTGTCTTGAATGTTCAGATAATCGAGCACCGATAAGGTAGTGTCTACTGAACCAAACACCTCGTCGTTTAAGCCCGGTTTGATATCTGGGGCCAAGGCGACCATGAGTCCCCAGTTGTTGCCAAAGCGATGTCTTGGTACTCCATGAGATTCGTCTGAGGTAATAAGAACTAATGTGTTCTCACTGAGCCCAGAGCTTTGCAAGCCTTCTATCAATTTGGTGACCGCTATGTCGGCGGCCAATACGGCCGCGTATTTTTCTGAGCCTTGCGAGGCCTCGCGATCCACCGCGTGATCTTTAATGGCGTAAGGGTGGTGAGTGCCTACTGTTAGCAGTGTGGCAAACCAGGGGGCTTCTTGTTTGTTGATGTCACGCAGCCAGCTCAGTGATTGCTCGAAGAAATCTTTATCGTCGGGCCCCCAGTCAAAATAATAATCTTGCGGCAAGGGAAAAGACTCTTTGCCTTTTACTTCCTCAAAGCCAATAAAGGGCATAACTGTGCCCTTGCTCATAAACTGCAAGTTCGCCGCCTGGAAGTAGTGAGTTGAATAGCCTCGCTGGGCCAAAATTCTGGGCAGGCAGCGATCGGCGGCTTTGTTGTCTGACAGAATTTCTAAGGGTTTGGCGATATCATTGACCAGCTTGGGGTAGTCGCTGCACAAAATGGAGTAGAGTCCGCGATTGGTTTGATTGCGGTGAACAACAAAATTTGGCAGCACTAAGCCATTTTTGGCCAGTGCACTTAAGCCGGGCATGATCAGCGGTGCTGGGTATTCTAAGTAGTCAGTGACTGATTGCAGGTAAGCCCCAGTAATACCTTCTAGGGCAATGATTAAGACATTTTTTGCGCGGCCCATTTCCGGCCGAGGGGCACTCAAGTCTTCAGCGAAGAGTGGGTGTGCCTCTATATTCTCAAGTGTGGGCTTGCTGCGCTGAGCATTGAGCAAGTCGGCCGCCATGCCATCTAAATGCAGAGCGAAAAAATTCCGGGTTTGCCAGCGAGGCTGAGAGTCCGGTAGAAATTGGTAGAGCAGGGGCGCGCTGATCACCAATGCAAGTAGAGTGATTCTCTGCGGCCTAGCCTTGGTTTTGATTTGTGTGCTGGCCTGCGCCCGCAAGGCAAAGAACAGTGCGAGTAGGGCGAGGGCAAAAAAGCCTGCATTCAGCAAAATTTTTAAGACAGGCAGTGAATTGACTGTATTGCCGAGGAATTCTGCATTCAATAAATAGGGCAAGTTGCTGTGATGTACCAGTTGCCCAAGGGCAATGATGTTCTCTAGGTCCATTAAATGCGCTAGGTTCCACAGGAGGAAGAGCAGAGCGGTAAAGGTGCGGCGGCCAAACTTAATGGAGCTCACCAGCAGGGCCAGCAATGCGGCCCAAAAAACATCGGCCACTAAGCCGGAGACAATTTGGTTTGATTGTGTACTGAGATCGTTGGCAAACAATGTGGCGCGGCACAGCCAAGGTGTGATGGCGAAGGCCAGCACCAGCTGCCAATTCATACTGGGCCCAGTGGGTTTGTGGCTGTTTGGAGAATTGCTTGATGTCATATAGGGTCTAGCGTTTCAGGGTATGGAGTTTCAGGGTTATGGGCTACGGACTATGAGATAAGCCTTCGGTAGACACTGTCGAAGAGTTGTTTCAAGCGATTGCCGGGTTTGGCCTCTAGGCTTTCGTCATAGTTGAACAGGCCAACCGCGCTCAGGCCAACGCCGAGTGTGCGAGTGTCTCTAGACAACCCAGATTCGCTGGGTTGCGTCACCGCTTCGTTATTGATGTGTAATGTCAGTAGTGCTTGCCGCTCAATGCTTTTACCAAGGGGAATCATGACCAAGGTCTCTTCCCGAATTTTTGTAAAGTAATGCTGGTGCGTCACTCCCTCAACGGTAAACGAAACCTTTAAGGGCTGTTCCTGAAAACCGGCGGAGAGAAAGGTTTTTAGATGCAGCCGGTTAAAGCGCGGCGTGCCGGCGGGAATGTGAATGTCTACTCGCGCCTCAAGTGCCGTGGTCCAGGCCAGTGGATCACTTGGAATACTATTGGAGATATTCTGCGTGGTAAATAGAGGTAGATTTTTAATGCTGCGATAAGTGTTGTGCCAGTGATCGTTTTTGAAATCACTCAAAAATTTCTCTCGCTGCTCAATAAACAGTGGGCTTAGATAATTGTAAGGTGTTGCTTTGGGGTAAATGGCCTGCAGGCACTGATGCACGTATTGCGGTTCATAGTAGGCCTTGTTTACATCTAGTGCAGGAAAACTGCTAAAAGCCGGGTAGAGCGTTTCTGGCTTGCCCGCAAAGCCCCAGCCTTTGCGGTCGAGGGAAAATTGAATGTGTTCAAGGGGGCGATTCACAAATAAGACGTTAAAGGCATTGGGGTGTTCAAAAAGATAACGCAGCACAATAAACGGCTGCACCACTTCTTTAATAATATAACCCTCGGTGTATTGGTCGAGAATCTTCCGGCAATATTGATAGGTCTCTTCAAAGTCGGGGGTATTACTTTTAAGGTAAAACGGAATGTCTCTATCAATGGCGGTGTTGCGAGTTTGATTGAGTACTTCACCAGCATCAATGCCAGACTCCTTGAGAAAGGGCAGCATTTCTTTTGCAATGTCGTAGGCTTGCGAGGTGAAACCTCTAGGAAAACCAATGAGAAGTAGTGATTTCATGACTGCTCATAGGCGTCCATGACCACGCCCACTTCGTCGTGCATTTTTACTTCGCCATCTTCAATCCAAAGCACGTGTGTACAGTAGTCGCGAATGGCTTGCTCGCTGTGTGACACCAGCACCACGGTTTGCTCGCTTTTCAGGCGCTCTTGAATTACCTCGGCACTCTTTTTCTGAAAAATTCGGTCGCCTACGGAAAGTACTTCGTCTATGAGTAATACATCGGCCTGCAAGGTAGAGGCAATGGCAAAACCCAAGCGGCTTTTCATGCCGGAGGAATAGGTTTTTACGGGGTAGTTGATAAATTCTTCCAACTCGGCAAAAGCCACAATTCTATCAACGTGGGCCGCCACACTTTTGCGGCTGTGTGCCATCAGTGTGCCAATAATGAAAATATTGTCTAAGCCGCTGAGCTCCGGCATTAAACCTACATTCAATGCCATGAGAGCAGTGCTGTAGTCATCGTTTTTCAGCTCGCCTGAGTCGGGCAGAATAACCCCAGCTAAAAGTTTGAGCAGCGTGCTTTTGCCGGCGCCATTGCGACCCACAACGGCCAGTGATTGGCCTTGGTATAAATCGAAGCTGATGTCTTTGAGCGCCGTGTACTGCACGGCTTTTTGGCTTAGCCAAGAACCGGCTTTTCTATACTCAACGGAAACACCCTTGAGGCTGATCGCGATATCACCTTTAGACATTACAGTAACACCTTGGGGTAGCGACGATCGAAGTGGTGAATCAAGCCGAAGCCTATCACTAACAAAAAGATCGACAGACTGTTGATGGTAATAATGAGGGGCCAGTTTGGCGCCATGCCATCAACCAATACATTTCGCAGTTCGGTAATAATATTGGCCATGGGATTGAGCAGAAGGTAGTCCACGTAGGGTTGGGGTATTTTGTCATCGATTAAGAAAAACACCCCCGACAGAAACATCAGTGCCCGCAAGCTTAGCTGCACCACAAATTTGAGGTCGTTGGCGAAAGGCACTAGGCCCGCCATGACAACGCCGCAAGCCGCAGAGAATAATAATTGCGTGAGCATAACGATAGGCAGGTGTAGCCAGCTCATGGTTACGCCTTTGAGCCCTGCGAGCAAAGCCAGCAGTAAAGCAAAAACTATCATGGACTTGAGGAATTCTACACTCACGGCCACACAGGGCAGCAAATATTTTGGAATGTAAATTTGTTGAATCAATTGCGCCGAGCGCGAAATGGAATTCATGGTGCGGGTCACTGTGCTGGTGAACCACATCCAGCTGCTGATGCCCACCAAAAGGTAGTAGACAAAGCCATTGCCGCCACGCTCCAGCACCAGGCCAAACACCACATAGAAAATGGCCATCATCATCAGGGGTTCCATGAACCACCAAAATACACCCAGTCGGTTTTGAGCGGCTTCCAGACGGAAATCAGCGGATACATTGACTCGAATAAAATCTAAGGCGTGAATTTTACTGTTGCGGTTCAAAATGAAATCTATTCCTATTGTGCAGAGACTTAAAGTACAGGGCCTAAAAGTGCAGAGCCTAAAAGTGCAGCGCCCAAAAACTGCGGGCAATTCTACGATAATGGCAGGCGGGTGTCGCCTAGCTTAATGGTTGGTGATTAAGGTGAGTCGTTCTCCACTTTTCTTTATGGGCACACTGACTTGGCTCTGATAATCAACAGGCGCGTTCACAATAATGTTGAGGGCTTGTTGATTGTTGAGTGTGGTGCAAGCGTTTTCAAGGGCGGTTAAAATTGGGCCAATAGCGTTGCTGTCGGCCACTTTTTCTTGAGCCTTCATAATTCTGGGGTGCTCAGTGCCAAGGCAGTTGTCACCAATGAGCAATTCTTCGTAAAGCTTTTCGCCGGGGCGCAGGCCGGTAAACTCGATGCCGATGTCGCCATGAGGCGATATTTCAGAGTGCAATTGCAGCCCTGACAAGCGAATCATTTCCTGAGCGAGGTCAAATATTTTTACCGGTTTGCCCATCTCCAGGACATACACACTGCCACTGTCGCCCATGGCGCCGGCTTGAATGACTAATTGAGCGGCTTCGCGAGCGGTCATGAAGTAGCGAGTTACTTCGGGGTGGGTAACAGTTACTGGGCCACCCAGCTGAATTTGCTGTTTGAACAGAGGCACTACCGAGCCCGAAGAGCCCAGCACGTTGCCAAAACGCACAATGGAAAATTGGGTGCTGGGGTAGGTTTGTGACAGTAATTGAATCACCATTTCGGCAAGGCGTTTAGTGGCACCCATCACGTTGGTGGGGCGCACCGCTTTGTCGGTGGAAATGAGCACAAAGGTTTCCACTCCGGCTTCCGCGGAAATTTGCGCAACGGAGTGCGTGGCCAAAATGTTGTTTTTGATGGCGGGAATGATGTTCTTTTCCACCATGGGCACATGCTTGTAAGCGGCCGTGTGATACACCGTATTCACCATGTGCTCGGCGAAAATGTCAGTCACTTGCTGTTTGTCGCGAGTACTGCCAAGAATGGGCACCAGCACTGTGAGCGAATCTGTATCGGCCATAATCTCATTGAGTTCACCTTCAATTTTGTAGAGGTTGAATTCATTGAGTTCTAGCAGAATAAGCGTTCGCGGTTGCTGTTGAACAATTTGCCGGCACAACTCGGAGCCAATGGACCCGCCGGCTCCGGTCACCAAAACCACCTTGTGCTGAATGTTAATTTGCATGAGGTTGCTAACCGGCATAACCGATTCGCGACCCAATAAGTCTTCAATAGACACTTCACGCAACTCTTCAATTTGCGCCCGCCCGGCAATTAGGTCTTCAATAGGCGGAATGGTGTGCACTTTTACAGAGTATTGCTCTAGGTGGCGAATAGTCGCCACTCTTTGTGCCTGGCTGGGGCGGTCTAGCGCCAGCAGAATTACCTGAATGTCGTGCTCAACAATTAGCTTGGCAATATCTTGCTGGCCATACACCGGCAGGCCTTTAATGAAGGTGCGGTGCAACCTAACGTCGTTATCAATAAACGCCACAGCAGAGTATTGACCACTTTGCTGTAGAGAACTCGCCAGTTGGCAACCGTGGCTCTGGGCGCCATAAATAAGTACTTTTTGATGTCCCTGAATGGAGAGAATGTTCACCAAGTTACGTATCAGCGCTCGGGGAAGGCCAATAAAAAATAGTGAGGTGAACAAATAGATCAGCGGCATCGAGCGCGGGATGTTGGCGCGAAAATAAAACGAGGCGGCAATTAGGGCCAAGCTTGAGATGACCACGCCAACCATCACACTGCTGATGGCCTGATGTGCCATCAAGCGAAGAACGGCTCGATATAGGCCAATACGAATAAATACCAGTATGGAAATGACCATGGTGGCCAAAACTGACCAGATGTCTTCTTGGGTGAGCGGAAGATCTACTGTGCCGAGCCTGAGGCTGTAGGCGACTAAAAATGAAACGGGTATTGCGATGGCGTCGTAAGAGAGTGAAATGAGGCGTTTAACGGGCCGCGGCGCGTCAAGTAAAAAAGAGATCATGCCCTAACCTTATTCCATTAACGTTACGCTGAGAGCCCCCAGCGATTGCTGCATCAAAATCGATCCGGCAGTATAGCAAAACGACGCCAAAAAAAAGCCTACAAATGTCGATTTATGGTACTTTTATCGCAATTTCAGGGCGATTTTATAGAACTTCTGTTGCGAGTTTAGGTGAGCCAGCTTTGGTCTTCATGCACAGCGCTAAAAGAGGCAGAAAGGCGAGCGCCGTATAGTAAAGTCCGTGCGAAGAATTCTCTGCCATGTAGGCCAGTGGCAATAGCCAAAAGATGTTAATTAGCGTTACGCCAAGGGACACTTTTACATGGCTATTGATGGTTTGGCTGAGCCGTTGATAGGCATGACTGTTGTGAGGTTCATTCCAGGCTTGGCCTGTGCTCAGTCGGTAAATTAGCGTCCAGCTAGCATCACTTATAAATACGGCCAAGAGAATAATCCAAGTCCAAACTGACAGCGCGCCTGCCACGGCGGTGGCAATAATCAAGAGGCCAAAGGAAAGGCCTAAAAAACCGCTGCCGCTGTCGCCCATGAACACTTTCGCGCGGGGGAAATTCCAAGGCAGAAAACCAGCAATGGCCGAAGCCAATACAATCAATATAAAGCCCCAAGGCAGCGCCTCATTTATCAGGCATAAAGCCGCGGCGGCCAAAAGCACAAAGATCGCTTCAAGGCTGGCAAGGCCATTAATACCGTCCATGAAATTATAGAGGTTACTGAGCCAAACTATGGCGATCAGGGCAATGGGCATTAAGATATTGGATGGTTGCCAGAGGCCAGAGGGAAGTTCAATGGCCGGAAGAGAGCCAATAGCCAGCAGGCCAAGGGCAGCGCTGCCAATTTGCGTGCCCAGGCGCAGGCGCCTAGACACATGGCCAAAATCGTCGATCAAGCCAATTGCGGCCACCATCAAAGGGGGCACACTCAAAGCGAAACATAGGAGCAAAGGCAAAGCCTTGTGCCAGGCAAGCCAAGCATAAAATCCAGTGCTGATGATGACAATTGCCATGCCTCCACCGCGAGGTACGGGCAGCTCGTGCATGCTTCTGTGGTTGGGGTGGTCAATCACATTGAAGCGTTGGGCCAGATAACGCGCGCAGCCTGTGAGTAAAACGCTGAGCGCGAGAATACCCAGCGCAAAGGGCAGCAGGTCTTTGTTCTGCAGAAATTCGCCTAGTGTTTCAGAGTGAGTCATATTGTTTGGTCATGTTGTCTAGTTATGTTATTGGCCAAGGGTGCTCATATCGCTTGCTAAGCCAAATTGTTTGGCTCTGTTGTTGAGTTATTACTGCCGATGAATCAGTTCCATAGTGCGTACAGGCTGCCAGCCCAAGCATTCCTGAGTGAGTGTAGAGTCTACCTCAAGATTGCCGCTGAGCTTCTGCAGAGCTTCTTCTTTACAGGTTATTTTCGCGAGCAGCTCAAGCGCTTTTAGAGGCGCAGGAAAAAGGTTTGCGTTCAATTTGTGTGCTGTCGCCAGCAGGCGAATCATATCGGCTGTGCTCAATGGCGCACCATCGCTGGCAAGCCACTCGCTGTTTGTGGCGCTTGGGTGTTTTAAGCACAGCGCAATCAAACTGCAGAGATTGTCTAGGCTTAGCACGTCTCGCTGATTGTGAATGCTGGCCAGTGGCAAGGGTATTTTGTAGCGTATGGCCTTAACCAGCGCGGCGATATTGCCCTTAGCGTGGGGCGAGAAAATGAGTGGCGGCCTTATGATAACGAGCTCTAGGCCATTTTTAGCGCAAGATGCCTTAAGGGCTTCTTCGGCTTCTAATTTAGTTAGGCCGTAGGCATCTTCCGGCGCGGGTTTGGAGTTGTGAGAGTAGGCCTGAGGGGAAGCCTGGGTGGAAGCGCGGGTGTGGCCATTGCCATAGACCTTGATGCTGCTGATGAATATAAATCGTTTCACTCCCGCAAGTGCCGCCGCCTCGGCGAAGGTTTGGCTGAGTGCAACGTTCGTTTCTCGAAATTTTTCCAGATCGGCATAAGGCGAAGCGCTGGCCTGGTGTGTGCGGGCGGCCAAGTGCACCAGCGCATGGCAGCCTTGCAAAGTTTTGCTGAGCGCAGAGATATTCCCCAAGGGCGGCAGAGCTTGGCTTTGAAATTGGCCAAAGTCTTGTGCTTGTCTAGAGAGGGGGAGGGGGGTGATGCCCTGGCGGTCTAAGTATTGGCAGAGCGCTTGCCCTACAAATCCATTGGCACCTGTTACAGCAACTTTCATTCAGAGGGTCTGCGTAGTGAACGTGGGAACAATTGTACGTTGATTTGCCCTCTTTGGCTTGTGGATACTTGATAGCGGTCTAGCTTACTGGTAAAGTTCGCGGCCTCTGAGAGCAAGTGTTCCACTCCTCCGCTTTCAGCAGTCTTTATAGGACCATAGCTCAGTTGGTTAGAGCGCTACCTTGACATGGTAGAGGTCGGCGGTTCGAATCCGCCTGGTCCTACCAATTCCGCACCTTGTATATTCTTTGTAAGTGGCACAGTGCTTAGTTAATGGACACCGATACTGTTTGGTATTCACTCATTAAGTTGTCGGTGTCAAATGAGGCGATTTTAACTTCGTAATCGCCGGCCACTAAGTTGTCGATATCTATAGAGGTAATCTGGCTGTCTTCTATAATTTCTGAGGTGTAAAGCGTATCGCCTTGCTTCTTGTACAGAATTTCATAGCCGCCTATCTCGTAGGAATAAAGCGTGTCACCGTTTTCCCGAGAGTCGGGCATAGACCAACTCACACTCACTGATTTAGCGGCAGGCTCTTCTGAGGTGGGTTCTTCTACGGTAGGTTCTTCTTCAACCACAGGTTCTTCTACCGCGGGCTCCTCTACAACAGGCTCTTCTGCTACGGGTTCTTCTACTGCAGGTTCTTCTACCGAAGGCTCCTCAGTACTTGGCGTTTCGACTGCAGTGCCAGTGCCGGGCTCTTCCGTCAGGTCGGGCTCTGTAGTTGTTTGGCCTGTAAGAGCGCCATCGATACTTAGTATGGCGGCATCACTCGTTTCTTGCTCGTCGGTTACCGCTGCTAGCAAGGCGACCGCCTCATCAATTTGATTTTCACCATACTCAGCCGACTTTTCATCGATGACCGTGGTGTAGGCATTGGCCACTTCAATTTTGTTGTCAATTATGGCTGCGTCTGAACTGCCGCTTGTCACACCGTTGGCAATATTTAGGGCGATGGATGCAAGTGTAATTGCACCGCTGTCCAGCTTATTACGATAGAAAGCCAGTCCACCGGCGTCGGCATCGCGGCCAAAAAGGTTTACAAATATATTATTGATCAGTGCTTCGCTGCTCTGGCCC